>Ga0184625_10000515_pt1 | contig 14775 bp, 13 predicted proteins | sample PLM3_30_b1_FD_133151 | JGI IMG/M metagenome (GOLD analysis project Ga0184625, IMG submission 133151) | Groundwater sediment microbial communities from an aquifer in East River, Colorado, USA - PLM3_30_b1 | ecosystem: Environmental > Terrestrial > Soil > Riparian zone | place: USA: East River... | reverse complement strand
GACTGATCGAGGAGATCAATCTCTCAACGCTCGACAAAGTGCCGGAGGAAGAACTCCGCCGCCACGTCCAGCAGCTCGTCTCGCAATACGTGCTGGTGGAGCGGCTCGCGCTGAATACCCAGGAGCTCAACGACTTTGTTTCCGAAATCCTCGATGAAATGACGGGCCTGGGCCCGCTCGAGCCGCTGCTCAAGGATCCAAGCATCAACGATATCCTGATCAACGGCCACGAATGCGTTTACGTGGAGCGCGCAGGCGTCCTGGAGCCCCTTTCGGTGCGGTTCAAGGACGAGCAGCATCTCTTGCGCATCATCAACAAGATCGTGTCCGCGGTCGGTCGCCGGGTCGACGAATCGCACCCACTCTGCGACGCGCGCCTGCAGGACGGTTCGCGCGTCAACGTGGCGGTCCGGCCGATCGGCGTCGACGGCCCGCTGGTTTCGATCCGCAAATTTTCGAAGAAGCCGTTCAACCTCAACAAGCTCGTAGAAGTCGGAGCCCTGCGTCCGCCGATGGCGGAGGTTCTTGCGGCCGCGGTCAAATCGCGCATCACCACGATCATTTCCGGCGGGACCGGCTCCGGCAAGACGACAATGCTCAACGCACTGTCGGCTTTCATCTCCGAGAAAGAGCGTCTGCTCACGATCGAAGACGCCGCCGAACTGCAGCTGCAGCAGCCGCATGTCGGCCGCATGGAAACGCGCCCGCCAAACATCGAAGGCAAGGGCGAAATTCGCCAGCGCGAACTGGTCAAGAACGCCCTTCGTATGCGGCCTGACCGCATCATCCTCGGCGAGTGCCGCGGCGAAGAGGCATTCGACATGTTGCAGGCGATGAACACCGGTCACGAAGGCTCGATGGCGACAATTCACGCCAACACGCCGCGCGATGCGATCTCGCGTCTGGAGCAAATGATCGGAATGGCCGGCCTGCCGATGACGGTCGCGTCAATTCGCAGCCAGATTGCCAACGCCATCCAGCTCATCGTCCAGCTTCAGCGCCAGTCCGATGGCCGGCGCAAGGTCACCTCGATTGCCGAAGTCACCGGTCTCGAAGGCGACATCATTCAAATGCAGGAAATCTTCAAGTTTGTGCGGACCGGCACTGCACCCGACGGCACGGTGCAGGGCCACTACCAGGCCACTGGCGTTCGTCCGCGCTTCCTGGCGCACCTCGCCAACCAGGGCATCAAGATTCCCGGCAACTATTTCGACCCCTCGCAGCCGCTCTGACCGGCCATGTTCGACTTTGACTCAATCTATCTGGTCTATCTGATGATCGGCCTGTCCGCCGCAATGTTCGCGGAAGGCATGTACCTGCTGGTCTTCAACAACGCGTCCTATCGCAAGAACATCAATCGCCGGCTCAAGGTGATGGATGGAAAGAGCGACCGCGAGAGCGTCCTGGTGCAGATGCGGCGCGAGCGCGGACTGACCAGCAGCTGCGATTACCGCTTGCCGATCGTCAGCTTCAACAAGCTCTTGCTGCAATCCGGTCTCACCATCGGTTTCAGCCGGCTGATCATTTTCGTCGTTCTCGGTGCGATAGCCACGTTCACGGCCATGCTGACGTTTGAAGGCAACGCGTTCCACGCGTTCCTTGCGGCGCTTTTTTCCGGCATCGCAATGCCGCCGCTCGTTCTGCGATTTCTGCGCAGCCGTCGACAGAAAAAGTTCAGCGCGCAATTCCCCGACGGCATCGACATCATCGTTCGATCGCTGCGCGCCGGTCATCCGGTGCCGATCGCGATTGCCATGGTTTCAAGGGAAATGGCGGATCCGATCGGCAGCGAATTCGGCATCGTCTCCGACGAGCTGACCTATGGCTCCGACCTTGAAACCGCGATGCGCAACCTGTTCTTCCGCATCGGCACCGACGACTTGCCGCTATTTGTCACCGCGGTGGCGATCCAACGCTCGACCGGCGGTAATCTCGGCGAAATCCTCGAAAATCTTTCTTCCGTGATCCGGCAACGCTTCAAGATGCGCCGAAAGATTCGCGCGCTGGCGGCCGAGGGCCGGGCTTCGGCATTAATCCTGTCTTCGTTGCCGATCGGAATGTTCGCGATCATCCAATTTCTGGTGCCGAATTTCTACGGCAGCGTCTGGAACGAGGATCTGACCAAGATCTGCCTTGCGCTGGCCGGATGCTGGATGGGCGTCGGCAATTTCATCATGTACCGCATGGTCAATTTCAGGATCTGACCGATGGACACGATCCTCACCGTATTCGTGGACATGCTGAGCGACAGCAATACCATGTTCATGGCGTTGCTGATTTTTCTCGCCACCGGCACGCTGGCGTTCTCGGTGATGGCGGCCGTGCGCGTGCGCGGCGCCGTCAAGAAGCGCACCTCGCGCATCATGAATGATGACGAGCGCAAAGGGCATAAGCGGTCGTTGCAGTATTCAAGCGCGAAGGCGCTCGGCAAGCTCATCGACTACACGACCAAACACTATTCGGAGTCGAACCAGGAGAACATGAAGGTCCTGCGCCGCCGCCTGGTGCAGGCCGGCATCTACGATCCGCGCGGCGTCGCATTCTTCTTCATCGGACGCACGGCTCTGGCGATCGGCATAGCGGCAGCCATTTTCGTGCTGTTACCGATCATAAGGCCAATGGGCGGTACGTGGTTCTGGCTGATGGTGGTGGCGGGCGGCGTCGTCGGCTATGTCGGCCCCAGCATGTATATCGATCGACGAATTTCCGCCCGCACGATCCAGCACCGCGCGGGCTTCCCGGATTTCATGGATCTGCTCGTCGTGTGTGCGGATTCAGGCTTGTCGATGGAGGCTTCGCTCGAGCGCGTGGGCAAGGAGCTTGGTCAGGGCTATCCGTCGCTCAGCGCCAATATTCATCTTACCAATCTCGAAATCCGTGCCGGTCGTCCGCTCAAGGACGCGCTGGAGCATTTCGCCGAACGTCTCGCCCTGGAAGAAGCCCGCGCGTTCGCAACATTGATCAACCAGTCCATCGATCTCGGCTCCAGCATTACCGACGCGATGCGCGTGTACAGCGACGACATGCGCCACAAGCGGCTCTCGCGTGCCGAGGAAAAGGCCTATGCCCTGCCGGCCAAGCTGGCGGTGCCGATGATGGTCTGCATCTTTCCGGTCTTGTTTGTGGTCATCCTTCTGCCGGTCATCGTCCGCCTTCACGTGGGCGGCTATTTCTGACGCCGGGCATCCCGCGCTCCTCCGCACTGAAATTCCATCGAGCCAAGAGGATGAAGGTATTCTTAACCATCCTCCCATAGCTTGACGGCGTTCTGTTACCGGCGGCCCCGCAAGGCGTTGGCATGTTTCATGGAATTGCCCGAGGATTGATCGTCGCCGCGGCCGGCCTGTGGTTGGCCGGATGCAGTACCTCCAACGGCCTTCCAAATCTGCTGGGCGCCAAGGCGCCCGAAGATGGATCGGCGGCGCAGGCCAGTGCCGAGGCGCCGGCCGAGGTGGCGGAGCCGGCGCAAGAGCAGGATGAACCGACCGGGACCGTCCAGACGCCCGTGGGCGCGCCGGTGGCGTCAGGAAAAGGCCTGCTCGGCAGCAATCCCTATGACGATTTAAGTCTCGGCAAGAAGTATTTCCGGTCAGGCAACTTCGGTCTCGCCGAAAAACATTTCCGTCGCGCGGTCGAGTCCCACCCGCGCGATGCTGAAGCCTGGCTCGGCCTCGCCGCCTCCTACGACCGATTGCGGCGCTTCGATCTTGCCGATCGCGCATACGGTCAGGCCGTCGGCATCCTTGGACCAACGGTCTATATTCTGAACAACCAGGGCTATTCCTACATGCTGCGCGGCGACTACAAACGGGCGCACGCAGCGCTCGCAGCGGCGAGGCGCAAGGATCCCAACAACAAATTTGTCCTGAACAACATTCGCCTTCTGGAAGAGAGCTATCGCACGGGCAAGGCCGTCGAGTAGTCCCGACAGTTCAGCCGTCGCCGATTGAACATCGCAAAACCTGAATGTTGACAGGCAGCGGGGAAAATCTTCCCGCAGGTCCGCAGGGCCGTAGCGCCCCCGCGTTGCCTCGATTACCATCGCGCGCGAACCGGCGCAGACCGGTTTTCGATATTCGATCCCACGGGGAGGGAACCGATGGCGACTGCAGTGAATGCCGGCGCGCGTCTTGACCGGCTGCCGATCTCACCGTTTCACTACCGCATCTTCTGGCTCGTCGGGGCCGGCATGTTCTTCGACGGCTACGATCTCTATGTCGCCGGTGGCGTGCTTGCGTCGACGCTGCAGACCAAGTTTTCGACTTTGCCGCAGAATCTTCAATTCCTGTCCATCACCTTCGTCGGCATGGCAATCGGTTCCTTTGTTACGGGGTTCGTCGGGGACAAATACGGTCGCCGTTTCACCTACCAAGTGAATCTCCTGGTGTTCGGGCTTGCATCAATTGCAGCTGCGTTTGCGCAGGACATGACCCAGTTGATTGTTTGTCGTTTCATCCAGGGTCTTGGCCTCGGTGCCGAGATCGTCGTCGGCTACTCGACATTGACGGAATTCGTGCCGCCAAAAACGCGCGGCCGCTGGCTGGCCTTTATGGCATTTCTGGTCGTGGCGGGATTTCCAGCCACCGCGATCCTCGGGTACCTGATCATTCCGACCTGGGGTTGGCGCCCGATGTTCATTATTGCCGGCATCGGCTCGCTGATCGTGTGGTATCTACGAAAAAATTTGCCCGAATCGCCGCGCTGGCTGGAATCGCAGGGGCGCACTGCGGAGGCGGGAGCGCTGATGCAGTCGATCGAAAAGGAAGTCACAGCTGCCACCGGTCCGTTGCCGGCACCGGTTATCACCCCGCCCGTGCCGCAGCTCTCTGCCGCTGCCATGTTCAAGCAGCCAATCCTGCAGCGGTTGCTTGTCGGATGCTGGGTGCTGATCACAATCAACACGCTGATTTTCGGATTCGTGATTTTCCTACCGCAATTTTTCCTGCGACAGGGGCTCACGATTACGAATTCGCTCGGCTACACCGTCGTGCTCTCGTGCGCCTCTTTGGTCGGGTGCGCTTTCGGCGCCGTGTTGTCCGATTATATCGGGCGGCGCTGGAGCATTATTGGTGCGTCGGTTCTGACCATCGCTGCGGGCTGGGTCTATTCCCGTTTCAACGCCGCATCCGATCCGGTCATCGTGCTGACGGTGGGCGCGATTCTGATTGTTGCAATCTACATTCAGACTGCGATTCTGTTCGGCGTCTATACGCCCGAGCTGTTCCCGACCGAAATTCGCCTGCGTGCGAACGGAATCTGCAACACCTTCGGTCGTGCCGCCACCGTCGTCTCGCCGTTCGTGGTCGGCTATCTGATGGTGAATTATCAGCTGCCGGGCGTGATCTGGCTGATGATAGGTTTGCTCATCATCCAGATCTTCGCGGTGTATTTGTGGGGCGTAGAACCGGCGAAACGTTCACTCGAGACTCTCGATCCCAAGGTCGCCTGAGGTTGCGCGAAACGCTAGGACCGGGCGCCCGGCGGCGGCCGGTCGCATAAGGATTGCAAGCGCCAATGAATGGCCTGCGGCCAGTTACCGTGATCACCGGGGCCTCGGCGGGGATCGGCGTCGCGCTGGCAAGAGTATTTGCGCGCAATGGTCACGAACTGGCGCTGGTTGCCAGGCGAGAAGACAGATTGCTTGCGCTGGCCGATGAAATTGCCTCGTCCGGCGGGCGCCGACCGATCGTTATTGCAGCCGATCTTGTGAAGCCGGGCGCCGCGGGTCTGATCGGCGCGGCGCTGGCGGCGCAGGGCGCCGAGCCGCAATTTTTCGTCAACAATGCGGGCTTTGGACTTACGGGTCCCGCCAGTGCGCGCGATCGCGACGAGCAATTGCAGATGATTGATCTCAATGTGCGAGTGCTGACCGAATTATCGCTCGCCTTTGTCGAAAGTCTCGCCCGTCACCGCGGGGGTCTGCTCAACGTCGGCTCGATGGCCGGCTTTCTGCCGGGTCCCGGCATGGCGGTTTACTACGCGACAAAGGCTTATGTTCTCTCGTTCACCGAGGCGATGCACAGCGAGCTCAGGCCGCGCGGCATCCGTGTGGCGGTGCTGTGTCCCGGTCCGGTGCCGACCGAATTTGCCGAGCGTGCAGGCCTCAGCCAACGCAGTAGAAAGCCCGGGATCTTGACCCAGTCGGCGGAATACGTGGCGGAGGTGGGCTATCGCGGCCTGATGGCCGGGCGACGGACGATCGTGCCCGGCGCCGTCAACAAACTGATCACCTTCCTGATTCGCCTGGTGCCGCGCCGCTTTGTCCTTGCGTTAGTGGATCATCTGCAACGCCGGCGCAGGTCCGCGCACCGGACATAGCCGTACTTCTGCTGCTCATATTGCAAACGCCGGTAAAGCCGTTAGTAGTCAGCGGCGTGCGACCATTTGCCGAATCATCATGTTGAAGCCCGTCCTTCTTATCCTGCACCAGGAGCATTCTTCGCCGGGCCGCGTCGGCCAGACTCTGGCGAAGCTCGGCTATCCGCTCGACATCCGGCGGCCGCGCTTCGGAGATCTGTTGCCCGAAACGATGGATGAGCACGCCGGGGCGGTGATCTTCGGCGGTCCGCAGAGCGCGAACGATAATGAAGATTTCGTGCACCGCGAGATCGACTGGATCGGCGTGCCGCTGCGCGACAAGAAGCCCTATCTTGGAATCTGCCTTGGTGCGCAGATGCTCGCGCGCTATCTTGGCGCGCGCGTCTTTCCGCACCCGGACGGTCATGCCGAGGTCGGCTATTACCCGATCCGGCCGACCGAGGCGGGACGCCAGGTTTGCCCGGAGTGGCCCGACCACGTCTACCAATGGCATCGCGAAGGCTTCGACCTGCCCGCGGACAGTGAGCTGCTCGCCGAAGGTGACGCTTTCTCCGTTCAGGCGTTCCGCTTTGGCACTGGTTACGCGCTGCAATTTCATCCGGAAGTGACGCACGCGATGATGTATCGCTGGCTCGTGCGCGGCGCGCATCGAATGGAATTGCCGGGCGCGAAGCAACGCCACGAGCATATCGCCGACCGGGCCGTGCACGATCTTGCGTCGCGCAATTGGCTCGCCGCTTTTGTCGACCATTGGATCGGCCGCCCGCCCGCCAACGAGGTCGCGAAGAACGCGTCCTGAGAATTTGCGGGGTACTATTGGCGGCAACTTGCGTCGTGCCATTGACAAATCGCTATTCAGCCTGATCGTTGCACCGGGGTAAGGGGGGATTCAATATCCACGCGGAGGCGTGGGGATGGTTGATTCCAGAGACTCGGGTCATTCCGCGGAGCGGTCGATTCCGTCGCTCTTGAGCGCGATGCTGCGCGCGTCCGACGGCATCCTTGAGCTGCTGCCGATCGCGACGTTCATCTGTGACGCCAAGGGGACAATCCTCCAGTACAACCGCCATGCCGTGGCCGTCTGGGGCTCGGCGCCAAGCCCCGGTCAGACGCACGATCAATTCAGAAAAAGCACTCGGTTCTTCGAACTCGACGGAACGCCGGTGGTGCGCTCGCTGGTTTCCGAGGTTCTGGCCGATGGCAGACCGGTGCGCGATGTCGAGCGCATCGTCGAACACGACGACGGCTCGACGCTGGTCGTATCCGTCAACATTGATCCGCTGCGCAACGTAAAAGGGGAGGTGGTCGGGGCGGTAAATTGTTTTCTCGACATCACCGCGCGCAAGCGCGCCGATGCGGCACTCGAGCGCTCGCGGCTGCACGCGCTCGAACAGGAACAGCGGCTCGCGGCCACCTACGAGCATGCCGCCATCGGTATATCCGAAATCGATCCCGACGGCCGGTTTCTACGCGTGAACGAAGCGATTTGCGCGATCACCGGTTTCAGCCGCAAAGAGCTCTTGAGCGGCAGACTGTTCAAGCACACACATCCTGACGATGCGGACCCCGATCGAGAAGGATTCCGCAAGCAGGTTGCCGGCGAACTTGAGTTCTATTCAGTGGAGAAGCGATTTATCCGCAAGGACGGCCATGTGATCTGGCTGTCGGTGGGTTCTTCGCCCGTCCGCGATGCCGATGACCGGCTGCAATATGTGGTGCGGGTGGTGCAGGACATTACCGAGCACAAGGCGGCCGAACGTCGCCAGAAACTGCTGATGGATGAATTGAATCACCGCGTGAAGAATACGCTGGCGACCGTGCAGTCGCTGGCCTCGCAGACCGCACGCGCGGTGCATACGCCGGCTGCCTTTCGCGAGCGCTTCGAAGGCCGCCTGATTGCTTTGTCCAAGGCACACGACCAGCTCACCATCCACCATTGGGAGAGCGCGGATTTGCGCGGACTGCTGTCAGGCAGTCTTGCCCCTTACGCCGGGCCCAACCCGGAGCGGGTTGTGCTGCGCGGCGAGGATATCGTGCTGCGGCCGCGTGCCGTGCTGACCTTGGCGATGGCGGTGCATGAACTCACGACCAATGCAGCGAAATACGGCGCATTGTCGGTGCCCGGAGGACGCATCGAAATCCAATGGCAGCCGGTCAGTGCCGCCGACGGGCGACCGGTTTTACGAATCGACTGGACAGAGCAAGGCGGTCCGTCGATCGCCGAGCCTGAGCAGCGGGGCTTTGGCTCCAAGCTGATTGAAGGGAGCATCGCTGCCGAACTCGGGGGCACGGCGCGGCTTGCCTTCAAGCCGGAAGGAATGCGCTGCGAGATTGAGATTCCTTTGGAAAAGGCGAGCGTTGATACCGGCAGGCAATGATGGGCGGGTGAAGGAGCCAACGCGCGCTTTATCGCAATTGACGCAAACCGATATTTGTTGATTTATTTGCCAAAGGGGTGCGTACGATGGAACTGCTCATCATAGCTCTCGTGATTGCCGGGATTGTCTGGATCGTCTGGAAAGTGATGGCGGGTGTTCGGTCCTCGAGAAGGGCCGAGCTGGATGACGCGTGGCGCGTCGTGCTCAGCGACCCCGACTATGTCAGCCGACGACAGCACGAAGAACGTAAGCTCGACGAGTCACGGGCGCGCAGACGGGCCTGAGGCCCGATTCAGATTTGAAAGAGTTTGCCCGTGTAGGGCTTGGCTGGTGGAGCCGAGGGGATTTGAACCCCTGACCTCCTCATTGCGAACGAGGCGCTCTCCCAACTGAGCTACGGCCCCCGCCAAACACCATCGACTAACGTCGTCGTGCGGAAATTACGGCGAGTGGGCGCCATTTAGGGCCAGGTATTTGGCCTGTCAAGGATGCGGCCTTCGATTACGTCGCAGGCAGTCGGCTTGTTCGCGGCCATTCGACCCGCTACTTTGCGGCCGGTTTGAAAATCAGGCGGGTCGTCATGCGCGCGATACTCGATATTATTCTGCTGGTTTTGCAGATTTACATTTGGCTCCTGATCGCGGCCGCCGTTCTGTCCTGGCTGATCGCCTTCAACGTGGTCAACACACAAAACCAGGTCGTATCAACCATCGGTGAATTCCTTTACCGAATTACCGAGCCGCTGTTGCGGCCAATTCGCTCCCTGCTGCCCAATCTTGGCGGCATCGACGTCTCGCCTGTGATCCTGATTCTCATCATCCTGTTCATTGAGAACATTATCATTCGTTACATCTATCCGAACGTGTTCTGACGCATGACCGGCAAGCCATGGTCGCTGCAGGCCAATGGCGTTGCGCTTACAATCAGGCTGACGCCAAAGAGTGCCCGCGACGCAATCGAGGGCGTGGAAGCACTGGCGGATGGGCGAGCCGCGCTTATTGCGCGGGTGCGCGCGCTGCCGTCTGAAGGCAAGGCCAATGCCGCTCTCATTCAGCTGATCGCGAGAACGGTGGGCGTCCCACCGCGTGATATTGTTCTGGCCAGCGGCGCGACTGGCCGGCTCAAGCGGCTATTGATTTCGGGTGATGGCCCAACACTCGCCGCGGCGCTGGAGAAAATCGCGTCGTCGCGCTAAGCCTTGTTTCGAAGAGGCGGACGGACATGAGTGCGCGCATCATAGACGGCAAGACAATCGCGGCGGACCTGCGCGGCAAGGTGGCCGATGCCGTCCACCGTCTGCGCCGCGATCGTGGCGTTGTGCCCGGCATTGCCGTCGTATTGGTCGGGAATAACCCGGCAAGCGAAGTCTACGTGCGCAACAAATCCAAAGCGGTGGCTGAAGCAGGCATGTGCGCCTTCGATTGCAAGCTTCCCGCAACGACAAGCGAAGCCGAGCTGATCGACCTCATTGCCAAACTCAATGCCGACGAGGAAGTCAGCGGTATTCTCGTGCAATTGCCGCTTCCAAAGCAGATCGACGCGCAAAAAATCATTGCGGCGATCGATCCGGCCAAGGATGTGGATGGCTTTCATCCGGTCAATGCGGGCCGGCTTGCCAGCGGCTTGCCTGCGCTGGTCCCATGCACGCCGTTGGGTTGTGTAATCCTGGCAAAGACCGTGTACGACGCTCTTGCCGGCGTCGAAGCGGTGGTGATCGGCCGCTCAAACATCGTCGGCAAGCCGGTGGCGCAATTGCTGCTCGCTGAAAATGCGACAGTGACCATTACTCATTCAAGAACGAACGATCTTCCGTCCGTTTGCCGCCGCGCCGACCTGCTGGTCGCTGCGATCGGCCGTCCGGAGATGGTTCGAGGCGACTGGATCAAGCCGGGCGCGACGGTGATCGACGTCGGAATCAATCGCGTGCCCGGGGACACCGGAAAATCGCGCATCGTCGGAGACGTCGCCTATGCCGAAGCCATGCAGGTTGCCGGCGCGGTCACGCCCGTGCCCGGCGGGGTCGGACCGATGACGATTGCGTGTCTGCTTTTGAATACATTGCGCGCCGCTTGCGCGCAGAGGGGTTTGCCGGCACCGAAAGTGTGAATTACGCCTGCCAGGCGTAGGCGACCTTATCGAGCGTCTTGGCGCCGAAACGTTCGGAGGAGCGTGCGACTGCGCGGCCGCCAAGCGCGCGATAAAACTCCATCGCCGGCTCGTTATCGGAAAGCGCCCACACGACGAGGCTTTTCAGGCCGCTCTGGTTCAGATCTTTGCGTGCTGCCGAAAAAAGCCGGCGGCCAAATCCGAGTCCCTGGAACTCCGGCCGCAAATAGATTTCGTAAATTTCGCCGTCATAGAACAAGCTGCGCGCGCGGTTGCGGCCGTAGTTGGCGTAACCGGCAACGCGATCGCCGAATTGGAGAATAGTGATGCGGCTGCCCTTGCGGATCGCAGAGTCCCACCAATCCGGGCCGCGGCGGTTGATGAGTTTATCGAGCTCGTTGCCCGGGATGATGCCCTGATAGGCCGCGCGCCACGCCTCGTCATGCGTGTCCGCGACGTCCACAGCGTCGGCTGACTTCGCGCGACGAATCTCTATGAGGGTCGTGGTCATTGCGGGATAGAAGCAATGAACTTTGCGGCCTTCAAGCCCTATCGTTAATGATGGGTTAACGGTGTGGATTACTGGTCACACGCGCGAAAACTCCAGCAGCGATGCTGGGAAAATGACGGTCACGCATTCGATTGGAGGAGGAGTCCGGCCGGTTCCAGGGCCCGGAGGGCGTTATGAGCGTCGCCGGCAGGTAAACCGCGGGAGGTAAGTGATTCGAATCCGATTCGCGTCGTGCCCCAAAAAATGTGGCAAGCGCCGATTGGTCACACCGTTTCGGCTTCTTTCTTCCGCTCTTCCTTCTTGCGGTCGTTCTCGTCCAAGAGCTTCTTGCGCAGGCGGATTGACTTCGGCGTCACCTCGACCAGCTCGTCGTCTTCGATATAAGCCAGGGCCTTCTCGAGCGTCATGCGGATCGGCGGGGTGAGCCGCACGGCTTCATCCTTGGAGGTTGTCCGGATGTTGGTCAGCTTTTTTCCCTTGAGAACATTGACGATCAGATCGTTGCCGCGCGTGTGTTCGCCCACAATCATGCCGTTATAAACTTTCCAGCCGGGCTCGATCATCATGGGGCCGCGGTCCTCCAGATTCCAAAGGGCATAAGCGACTGCGTCACCCCGATCGTTGGAGATAAGCACGCCATTGCGCCGGCCCTGAATCGGGCCCTTGTGGGGCGAATAGGCATGGAACAGCCGGTTCATGATGGCCGTGCCGCGCGTGTCGGTCAGCAATTCGCCCTGATAGCCGATGAGGCCGCGCGTCGGCGCATGAAAAACGAGCCGCAGGCGGCCGCCGCCTGAAGGCTTCATTTCCATCATGTCGGCTTTCCGCTCGGCCATCTTCTGCACGACGATCCCTGAATGCTCTTCATCGAGATCGATGACGACTTCCTCAATCGGTTCAAGCATCTCACCGGTGGCGGGGTCTTCCTTCAGCAGCACTTTCGGGCGCGATACCGAGAGCTCGAAGCCCTCGCGCCGCATGGTTTCGATCAGAATGCCGAGCTGCAATTCACCCCGCCCGGCAACTTCCATGGAGTCCTTTTCGTCGGATTCACGCACGCGCAGCGCCACATTGCCCTCGGCTTCGCGCAGCAGGCGGTCGCGGATCATGCGGCCGGTGACCTTGTCGCCTTCCGTCCCGGCCAGCGGCGAGTCATTGACGCGAAAGATCATGGCCAAAGTCGGCGGATCGATCGGCTGAGCTGGCAGCGGCGTTTCAACCGACGGGTCGCAGATCGTCATCGCCACAGTCGCGTTGGGTAGTCCGGCAATCGCGACGATGTCGCCGGCTTCCGCCTCGTCCACCGCCGTACGCTCAAGCCCGCGGAACGCCAGCAGCTTGGTGATGCGGCCGCTCTCAATGAGTTTGCCGTCATGATCGAGCACTTTCACCGGCTGGTTTGGCTTTACCGAACCTGAGGTGATGCGGCCGGTGACGATGCGACCGAGATAAGGGTTGGCCTCAAGGATGGTGCCAAGCAGACGGAACGGTCCGTTTTCCACAACCGGCGGCTTGACGTGGCGCAGCACCAGATCAAACAGCGGCTTCATGCCATCATCGTGCGATCCATCCAGACTCGTCGCCATCCAGCCCTGCTTGGCCGAGCCATAAAGGATCGGAAAATCGAGCTGTTCCTCGGTGGCGTCGAGAGCGGCGAAAAGATCGAAAACCTCATTCACGACCTGGATTGCGCGCGCGTCCGCACGGTCGACCTTGTTGATGACCACGATAGGCTTCAATCCCATCTTGAGGGCCTTCGAGACCACGAACTTGGTCTGCGGCAGTGGGCCTTCGGCGGCGTCGACTAGTACCAGCGCGCCATCAACCATGTTCAGAATGCGCTCGACCTCGCCGCCGAAATCGGCGTGACCGGGTGTGTCGACGATGTTGATACGGGTATCCTTCCAGACCACCGAGGCCGCCTTGGCCAGGATCGTAATACCGCGCTCGCGCTCGAGGTCGTTGGAATCCATGGCGCGCTCGATTACGCGCTGGTTCTCGCGGAACGCGCCTGATTGCTGCAGCAGCCGGTCAACCAGGGTGGTCTTGCCGTGGTCGACGTGCGCGATGATGGCGACGTTGCGAAGGTCCATAAATAGTTCCTGGAAAGGAGCATGCCCGGCTCGCGGGAGCCGGGCACGCAAACTCGTTGCAGCGCAATATAGTCAGGAATTAGGCAACCGCAATCGGCAAGCGACCGCGTCGTTAACCCAGCTTCGGGTCAAGCGTTTTAGCCCACAGGGCGCGGTCGTCGACGTCCTTTAAAGTCACCGTCATCTGCTGGCTGGCGCCATCGATCGCGATATGCCCAAAGAACTGCATGCCCTCGCTGGGCGGCAGGTTCTGGCCCTGCTCCTTGGTCGGCGCTTTTATGTATACGAGCTGGGGCCCGAAGGTGTTGTCGAGCGAATTGGGGCCGAAGGTGCCGGCATGGATCGGGCCGGAGACGAACTCCCAGAACGGCTCAAAGTCCTGGAATGCCGCCTTGTTGGGATCGTAGTAGTGCGCCGCGGTGTAATGGACGTCCGCCGTGATCCACACCGTATTCCGCACGCCGTTTTGCTTGATGAACGAAAGCAAATCGGCAATCTCCAGCTCGCGCCCGCGCGGTGGACCATTGTCGCCTTGCGCAACGGCTTCAACGCCCCATTTGCGGTCGACGTCATAGACCACCAGCAGGCTGATCGGCATGTCGGCAGCGATGACCTTCCAGGTTGCGCGCGAATTGGCCAATTCCCGCTTCAGCCAGGCGAGTTGTGCCGGACCGAGGAAGTAGGCGGCTGGACCGTAATTTTCCTCTTTGCCTTCGCCGTTCGGACCGCGATAGCTGCGCATGTCGAGCATGAACACGTCGAGGAGCGGGCCATAGGATATCTTGCGATAGATGCGGCCCGGCTCGGCCTGCGTTGAGCGCAACGGCATGTATTCGTGAAACGCACGGCCCGCGCGGGCTGCGAGCAGGGACGCGTTCTTCTCCAGGTATTTCTTGCGCTGATGTTCGCCGCGGGTCAGCGGTTCTCCGGGCCACCAGTTGTTGGTGACCTCGTGATCGTCCCATTGCGTGAACATTGGGATCTCGGCGTTGAACGCGAGTACATTCTTGTCGAGCAGATTGTATTTGTAATTGCCGCGGAATTCGGCGAGCGTTTCGGCTGCTTTCGACTTGTCTTCGGTGACGATATTTTTCCAGACTCCCCCGCTCGGCAGCTTCTGCTCGGCTGCGATCGGTCCGTCGGCATAAATATTGTCGCCGTTATGAATGAAAAAGTCCGGACGATTGTTCAGCATGGTTGCGTAGGTGCGCATGCCGCCGCGCGAGAGATCGATGCCCCAGCCTTGTCCGGCGGTGTCGCCCGACCAAACGAAACTGATTGAGCGCCGATCCGCCGGCGCGGTACGGAAACGGCCGACTTGCGCTTCGCCGACAATGGTCGGCGAACCGAGATCCTGAAACCGCACGCG
>Ga0184625_10000514_pt1 | contig 14778 bp, 15 predicted proteins | sample PLM3_30_b1_FD_133151 | JGI IMG/M metagenome (GOLD analysis project Ga0184625, IMG submission 133151) | Groundwater sediment microbial communities from an aquifer in East River, Colorado, USA - PLM3_30_b1 | ecosystem: Environmental > Terrestrial > Soil > Riparian zone | place: USA: East River... | reverse complement strand
TGCTCGCCGAGGTAAAGGCGTAGAGCACCTCGGAGAGCCCGTGCGGGCCGACGTTGAGCGCCGTCGAGTTGTTGCCGGTGGCGAAGGCCGTGGCCGTTCCGACGAGCACCAGGACAGGCGTGGCGAGGAAGTACAGCGACGCGAACTTGATCTCACGCGAGCCGATCTTCTTCCCGAGGTACTCCGGAGTGCGCCCGACCATGAGACCGGCCACGAACACCGTGATGACGGCGAGGACGAGCAAGCCGTACAGGCCGGAGCCCACGCCCCCGGGTGCGACCTCGCCGAGCATCATGTTGACGATTGGCATCATGCCGCCCAGCGCCGTGTACGAGTCGTGGAACGAGTCCACCGCCCCCGTCGAGGTCAGTGTGGTAGCCGCGGCGAAGGTGGCCGAATTGGACAGTCCGAACCGGACCTCCTTGCCCTCCATCGCCGCACCTACCGCCTGCGGCACCGTACCGTTGCCGGCGAGCTCGAAGGCGTTGGTCAGCGCGATGCTGGCGATGGCGAGGATTCCCATGATGGCGACGACCGCGTAGCCCTGCCGGTTGTCGCCGACCATGCGCCCGAACACACGCGGCAGGCTGAACGGGATGCACAGCAGCAGGATGATCTCTAGCAGGTTCGTCCATGTGGTCGGGTTCTCGAAAGGGTGGGCGCTGTTGACGTTGGCGAAGCCGCCGCCGTTCGTGCCCAGCTCCTTGATGAGCTCCTGGCTGGCCATCGGCCCGCCGGTGATGGTCTGCTCGCCACCCGCCACCGTGGTGAACGTATGGTAGTCGGTGAAGTTCTGGATCGCGCCGCCAAGGATCAGCACGATCGTGCCGAGGACGGCGATGGGCAGCAGAATCCGGACCGTGATGCGGGTCAGATCGACCCAGAAGTTGCCCAGCTCGCTCGTGCGCCGACGCGCGAAACCTCGGATCAGTGCGACCACAACCGCGACGGCGACGGCCGCGGAGACGAAATTCTGGACCGCGAGCCCGGCCATCTGGCTCAGGTAGGTCATTGTCGACTCACCGGAGTAGGTCTGCCAGTTCGTGTTCGTCACGAAGCTGACCGCGGTGTTCCAGGCGATGTGGTCGGTGACCCCAGGAAAGCCCTCTGCCGGCCCGAACAGGGCCCAGTTCAGTCGCAGGAGCAGGTACAGGAACAGGATCGACACAGCAGAGAAGGCCAGGACGCTGCGGGCGTACACACCCCAGCTCTGCTCGCCGTCGGGGTTCACGCCGACGAGCCGGTAGATACCCCGCTCGAAGCGCGAGTGCTTGGTGTCGGACACGACCCGGTACATGTAGTCCCCGAACGGGCGGTGCACCGCGGCCAACGCGGCGACCAGGACGAGAATGAATATCACGCCCGCTGCAGTCGTACTCATCTAGAACCGCTCCGGAAATAGCAGGGCAGCGACCAGAAATACCGCCAGCCCGACCGCGATGATCAGGCCGACCAGGTTGACGGCGTTCACAGCCGCTCAACTCCTCGCACCACGAGCGCGAGGACCGCGAACAACGCCACGGTCAGCAGCACGTACACCACATCAGGCACCGTGCGACTCCTTCTTCCTTGACTCGGTGTTGTTGATGAGCTCCTCGAGTTCGGCGGCCAGCGCCGCCTCGGCCCCGACCGCGTGGATCCACCGCCGGCTCAGGCCCAACCCGATCGCCAGGGCAAACACCGTCAGGTACCACGTGCTGGTCGTACCATCCCAGGTCAGCTCGCCGTAGCGGTTCACCAAGAATCCGGTGAACAGCAGGTATCCCAAACCGGCGACGGCCAGGCTTGCGCGAGAGTCGTCGACGAGGGCCGCATACACGCCGGCGGCCACGGTAACCACGACCAGCCGGCCCGGCACATCAGAGACCAGGGCGGCCGCGGTGGTGCACGCACCCACCATGGCTACAGCCCCGACGGCCAGACGGATCCCGAACGGCGTCCTCCCGGCGTCGGCGTCGCCTCGCGCCGAACTGTTCCACACCGCGCACGCTCCCCTGGGCGCGCCACGATCGCTGCGGCGACCGCCCGAGTCATCCAAACGCAGGCGGGACCGGCCCGACAGGCGTCCTGACGAGATCCATACGCCGGCGCGGCCATTCTTGACGCCTTCGATACGAGAAGATGCGCGTACCAGGGCTGCCGATCAGTCCGGCGCGCCGGCTCGGATCAGTCCGCACTCGTACGCGTAGATGACGGCCTGGATGCGGTCGCGCACCGAGCCGGGCGGCGAGTTCGGGCCGGGCAGCTGGCAGGCGGCTGAAGCGCTCAACGACGCGACGGGCCACGGTGGGCGCCAGCAGCGCCTCGCCGGAGGCAACCACGTGGACCCCTTCCACGAGTTTCTCTGCTGGCGCGTCCTTGACCAGGAAGCCGCTGGCGCCTGCGCGCAGGGCCTCGAAGACGTATTCGTCGAGGTCGAAGGTCGTCAGGATCAGGACCTTGGTGGGCAGACCAGCCTCGACGATCTGGCGCGTGGCGGTTAATCCGTCCAGCACGGGCATCCGGATGTCCATGATCGCGACGTCGGGACGGTAGTGGCGCACCGCGGCGAGGGCCTGTGCACCGTCGCCCGCCTCCGCGACGACGCGCATATCCGGCTCGTCGTCGACGAGCATCTTGAGGCCCGACGGACCATTGCCTGGTCGTCGGCGACAACGACGGTGAGCTGGGGCATGGTCATGCCGCGGGCTCCTCAATCGGCAGACTTGCTCTGACGGTGAATCCGCCGCCATCGCGAGGGCCGACGGTCAGCGCGCCGGCGTAGAGCGCGACCCGTTCGCGCATGCCGACCAGCCCGTGACCGGCGCCGTCGCCGGCGCTCTGGCTTGGACCGTCGTCCTCGACCACCAGCTCCAGCCGCCTGGGCCGGTAGATGATGGCGATCCGGGTCGGTGAGCAGCCGGCATGCTTTACCACGTTCGTCAGAGCCTCTTGGATGATGCGGTACGCCGTGAGGTCAAGCCCAGGGGACAGCGCTGATGGCGAGCCGTGCAGGGTTAGTTCGACAGGCACGCCGGCGGCGCGCACCTGGTCGACCAGCTCGGGTAAGCGCACCAACCCAGGCTGAGGCGCGAGCGTGATCCGGTTGTCGTCGGCGCGGAGCAGACCCAGAAGACGGCGCAGCTCCGCCAGCGCTTGCCGCCCGGTCGCCTTCCGCCTCGCCGAGTAGGGCGGCCTCGTCGGGATGGTCAGCGGCGACTCGCCGCCGTACAAGTCCATTGTGGAGCACCACGGTGCTCACACTGTGCGAGACAACGTCGTGGAGCTCGCGGGCAATGCGGGCCCGCTCGGCAGCGACGGCCTCGGCGGCAAGTAGTTCACGCTCCCCTTCCAGCCGCTGCGCGTGGTCGGTAAGTGCCCCAATGCGCCTGGCACGCCGACTCAGAGCCCGGCCCAGTCCCCACACGCCGCCGTAGAGCACAAGGCCGCCACCGACGCGCTGGCCGGCCAGGGCATCTACTCCTTAACCGAGATCTTCACCCTGATCGGCCTGCTCGGCTTCCCCGTCCTGGCCGCGGCGCTTTGGCGCTCCCGCATGGTCCACCGGGCAGTCCCGGTGCTTCTGCTCGTGTCGGTCATCTCATTCTTCCTGCCGATCCCGGAGGCTGCCGGCGGCGCCCTCATCGCCGCTGCCTTCGGATGGCTCGGGGTGTCGATGTTCGCGGCCAGGGATACGACCGTCGCAGCGGCCGCTGACCTCGCCGCCGTACCCGCCTAAACGCGGCGATCCACGCGGGCGCCCGCCGTGCCGACCCGGCACGGCGGGCCTCGCCGCCAGTCGAGGCTGGCAATACGCGCCAATCAGCGCTGGGTTCGACCCTCTCGCAGCATGGTCACAGATTTGGCGATGCGTCGCTGGCGCGTCTCGGCCGCCTTGGCTCCCTCGATCGAGGCCACATGCCACAGCTTCTGGCTATAGGACAAGCCGTCGAAGAATCGCCTGGCCTCCGCATCATGGTCGAGGGCGTCCGCGAAGTCGGGCGGCACCGTCACCTCGCGAGGTTCGGTGTCGAGTTCGATATCGACATCCACCTCATCGCCGGCGGCGACGCCGCAGCTCGTACGGTTCTCTGCGCTGACCGGGAGCATGAACTCCCCGCCCATGGACGCCACGCTGCTGCGATAGGTATTGCCGTTGATGGTGACGCGAACCGCTGGACGCTTGCTCGGCCCGAGGCTCTCGACGACCTCGGGCGGAACTCGGATCCCGGTCGCAGTCTTGCCGCCCAGAAGGATGGTGGCGCGAAACCTCATACGACCGAGTATGCACTGGACGGATCTAGGTGGCGTGTTCAGCGCGGGCAGGCGGTGCTGTTAGCCACCGGTGCAGATAGCGGGCCAGCCCGCTGAGGTTCGTGCCGCCGGTGCGGTAGCCGCTGTGTCCGTCGGGCGTACGAGGTACTGCGCGGCGGCGCGTGCGGTCAGTTCGAGGCGATCCAGCGCCTTACCATCCGGGTCGTGCAACACATCCTTCGAAACAAGCCAAACTTGCACCCTGATTCGACATCTGTCAACCTAGAGGCATGTCAAAACAGGCGCTGCCCATGATCCCCGCCCAGGTGGACTGTTGTTCGCCACTGACCGAGGGCGCGCTCAAGGTCGAGCAGGCCGGTGACCTGGCGCGGATGTTCAAGGCCCTCGGTGACCCGATTCGGCTGCGCGTGCTCTCGATGATCACGTCAGCGGCCGATGGGGAGATCTGTGTCTGCGATCTCACCGTGGGGTTCGACGTGTCCGGGCCGACGATCTCGCATCACCTTCGGGTCCTCCGCGAGGCTGGCCTGGTGGACAGCGAACGGCGTGGCACGTGGGTCTATTACTGGCCCCGGCCAGAGAACCTGCGCCAGCTCTCGGCGCTGCTCGACGCCGCCGCGCCTGTGCCCGCCTAAACGCCGATGGGAGCGGTCTTGTGGCGGCGTGCTGCCGCCGAGTTCCTCGGCACCGCACTGCTGGTGACTGTCGTGGTTGGCTCCGGCATCATGGCGACGCGACGCTTCGCGGACACCGGACTCCAGCTGCTCGCCAACTCGACCACTACCGCGCTGGGCCTGGCAGTGTTGATCCTCGCCCTTGGGCCGGTGTCCGGAGCGCACTTCAACCCCGTGGTCTCCCTGGCCGACTGGTGGCTGGGCCGCCGGGGCGACGGGCTGCGTCCCCATGAACTCGCCGTGTACCTGCCATCCCAGATCGGCGGCGGCATCGCCGGGGCGGTGTTGGCCAACCTGATGTTTGGCCTGTCCGCAGTCAGCTGGTCGCACACCCAGCGCGGCGACGCCGGCGTGTGGTTGGGCGAGATTGTCGCCACCGCTGGGCTGGTGCTGCTTATCGTCAGCCTCGCCCGCACCGGTCGCACCGCCGCGACTCCCGCCGCAGTGGGTGCGTACATCGGAGCCGCGTACTGGTTCACCTCTTCCACGAGCTTCGCCAACCCGGCCGTGACCATCGGCCGCGCGTTCACCGACACCTTCGCCGGCATCGCGCCTGCGTCGGTGCCTGCGTTCGTCGCCTGTGAAATCGTCGGCGCCGTGACCGGTGTCGCCCTGTTGCTAGCGTTGTACCCCAGCCCAGCCAGTGAGGCGGTGCGCGATGCCCAATAGGCCCAGTGTCCTGTTCGTGTGTGTGCACAACGCCGGCCGCTCGCAGATGGCGGCGGGGTTCCTGCGCCACGTCGCCGGCGACCGCATCGACGTGCACTCCGCCGGCTCGGAGCCCGCCGACCAGATCAACCCGGTTGCGGTTGCGGCGATGGCGGAAGAGGGCATCGACATCACCGCCGAGCAGCCAAAGAAACTGGAGTACGAGGCGGTGGTCGACGCCGACGTGGTAGTAACCATGGGATGCGGCGACGCGTGCCCGTACTACCCCGGCAAACGGTACGAGGACTGGGTGCTCGACGATCCGGCCGGGCAGCCCATCGACACGGTCCGTGCCATTCGCGACGACATCAAGGACAGGGTCCAACATCTCGTCACGGAACTGCTCCCCGACTCGGAGGGCTGACTGACCAGGCTTATGGAAGGAATTGCTCTTCGATAAGCGTGACCTCGCCCTCGGCAACGGTGATCCAGAATGGCAACCCGAACCCGGTGGCAAAGTGACTCTTGAGATCCGCGAACGGGATCGCCACCAGGCCCACGCCACCAGGAGCTTCAAGGTCGACAATCTTCACTGCGACTGCGGCAGACACTGCTAGCGTGCGGAGTTTTGGGTTGTTGTTGACGATGAGGTAGTCATTCGGTGGTCCGTCCCCTTCCCCGGGGTGGGTCTTGGCCCACTCGGCCTTGGCCGCAGCTCCGGTCAAAAAGACGATGAGGTCAAAGGTAATCTTTCGTCCGGGCACATCGACACTCGTCAGGAAAACGGGATGCCGACCATCTTCGAGCACGACCGGCGCCTCGTCCAGAAACTGGCTACTGGCTGGCGATGCAACCGATGACGACGGCGCAGCGGTGGTGGATGGAGGCGTCTGGCCGCCTTGCTTCGCACAAGCCGTGAGCCCCAACGCCGCGACCGCTATCACGGCAACGCCCCTGATGATCCTCATCATGGCGCGGACGCTACCAGCGGTACGCAATCTCCGTTCTCAGCCGATCGGCGCTACTCAAGAATCTTCTTGAGGGTGCTGAGGTTCTCGGCTACTGCCGACTTGACCTTGGCCGTGGCCAACGGCGCGATCAGGCCCAACAGGCCCGACGGCTCGAGGTCCACGGCGTTGGTGAGCCGGGTTCCGTTGGCGATCGGTTCCAGTACATACGTAAGCCTAGCCGGGAAGCGCCCGAGCGTGCCCTGGACTGACAGCTTCGACCCTGGCTCGAACTCGGTCACCTCGAAGGTCTCCTGGCTGAGTGCCGGCACGGTGCGGGTCTGGACGTACCTCGACCCCACGCCCGTCGGTCCGCGGGACACCTTCCTCGTCTCGCTGATGGCGTAGTTCCAGCGCGGCACGTTCTCAAACCGGGCCAGGAACTCGAACACGTCGCCTCGGCTACGCTCGATCGTGATCGTGTTGGTAAATCTCATCGTCATCTCCCCTCCCGCTGACAGGGCCGCGTCGATCTAGGCCGTAGTCGCGTGATTGGTGATCTACTAACGCGACTACGCCCTTGATCGACGCAACGTCGCTGCTACTGGCGGGCCATCGCGATACGCACGCGCTCCTCAGGGGTGATGAGATGGTCGAGGTCCTCGGCTGCCTCATCGACGTCGATCTGGACCCAACGGATCCGGCCGGTGAAGCCACTGTCGCGCGGCCCGTAATCGTCGCTGACCGGTGTGGCGCTGTCGCTGCCGACGTCGGTGGTCTCGTCGGCGGAGAAGACCATGGGTACAGTCGCCTCGACCCGGCCCTGACCGACCCTCTGTCCGTCGAGGAACAGGCTCACGGTGCCGCCCTTGCCGAGTCCGCCACCGTCGTAGGTGAACTCCATCCGCACCTGATGCTCGCCGGTGGGGATTGGGCTCTCGCCCTCGACCTTGAAGCGCTGCAGCCCGAACAGGTTGTAACAGTAGGTAGGTCGGCCGTCCTTGGCGTAGAGACTCCAACCGCCGAAAGCGCCGCCCTGCGCGACGATGACTCCGTCGGCGGGCCCGTCGGGGACGATGACATCGGCGGTGACCGCGTGGGTCTTGTTCTTGACCACCAGCACCGAGTTCTCACTCAGCCGGCCCATGCCGCCGAAGAGCAGCTGCGACGTGCCGTGCACCAAGGTGGGCCGGCCGGCGAGGTCGGAGTTGAAGCGCTCGGCGCGACGGTCGTCGAGCGGCAGCACCTGATACTTGGTCGCCTCGATGAGGAATAGTCGCTGCAGTTCGCGCAGCCTCTCCGGCTCCTTCTCCGCCAGGTTGTGCGCCTGGGTCCAGTCCTCCGGCGCGTAGAGCTCCCAGATGTCGTCGTCGTAGGCGGGCATCCTCGCCGTCATGTCCCACGGCACGCTGTGCCGGGTCACCGCAGTCCAGCCCTTGTGGTAGATACCCCGGTTGCAGAACATCTCGAAGTACTGCGTCACCCGCCGGTCCGCGGCGTGCGAGTCGTCGAACGCATACCGCATGCTCACGCCGTGCATCGGCATCTGCTGCACGCCGTTCACCGACACCGGCTCCGGCAGCCCGGCCGCCTCCAGCACGGTGGTAGCCACGTCGATGACATGGTGGAACTGCGACCTGATCTCGCCGTGTGCGGCGAAGCCGTGCGGCCAGCGCACGATCGTTCCGTTGCGCGTGCCGCCCCAGTGGGATGCGACCTGCTTGGTCCACTGGTAGGGGGTGTCCATGGCGTGCGCCCAGCCTACGGCGTAGTGGTTGTACGAAGCGGGCGTGCCGAAGTCGTCGACACGGGAGGCCATGAACTCGACCGTCTCCAGCTGTGGCGCACCGTTGAGCACCAGCAGCTCGTTGAAGGTGCCGCGCAGCGTGCCCTCAGCCGAGGCACCGTTATCCCCGATCATGACGTACAGCAAGGTGTCGTCGAGGATCTCCAGGTCGGCCAGCGCGTCAACGAGCCGGCCGACGTGGTGATCGGTGTGCTCGAGGAAGCCGGCGTACACCTCCATCTGGCGGGCCAGCACCGGCTTCAGGTCCGTCGGCGTGTCGTCCCACGCCGGTATTTCGTGCGGCCGCGCCGTGAGGTCGGCGTCCGCCGGGATCACGCCGAGCTCTTTCTGTCGAGCCAGGGTCTGCTCGCGCAGTCGGTCCCAGCCCTGGTCGAATTGGCCCTTGTACTTGTCGGACCACTCCTTCGGCACGTGGTGCGGCGCGTGAGTGGCGCCCGGCGCGTAGTAGACGAAGAATGGCTTGTCTGGTGCGAGGGCCTTCTGCTGGCGTACCCAACCGATCGCCTGGTCGGTCATGTCCTCGGTGAAGTGGTAGCCCTCTTCGGGCGTCCGGTCGGGCTCCACCGGCACGGTGTCGCGGTAGATCGCCGGAGCGTACTGGTTGGTCTCGCCGCCGATGAAGCCGTAAAAGTGCTCGAAGCCGCTGCCCGTAGGCCACTGGCGGAACGGTCCTATCGGGCTGGTCTCCCAGACCGGCACCTCGTGGCACTTGCCGAACTGCGCGGTCGAGTAGCCGTTGAGCCGCAGGATCTCGGCGAGCGGTGCGGCGGTATTGGGCCGGATCGAGTTGTACCCGGGCGCTGATGTTGCGATCTCGGTGATGCCGCCCATCCCCACCGCGTGGTGGTTGCGACCCGTGAGCAGCGCCTGTCGCGTCGGCGAGCACAGCGCTGTGGTGTGGAACCGATTGAACCTCAGCCCCTCGGCGGCCAATCGTTCGAAGGTCGGGGTGCGTACCGGCCCGCCGAAGGCGCTCGAGGCGCCGAAACCGACATCGTCGAGCAGCACGACAAGTACGTTCGGCGCGCCCTCCGGCGGACGAAGAGGCCGGATCGGCGGGTACGCGGCATCAGGATCCTTCGCGTCATATGTCGTCAACCCCACCGGCGCCCGATCCGGCCCCGGCAAGACCTGGCGCTGAACGTCCTCCGAATGAGCCTCCATTGCGTACCCCCGACTGCCTCGTGGCCTGGCCACACGGTATCGCCCCGGATTGGCCGCCACCTGGGAATCGTCGGGTGTCACCGATTGGTGACGACGCCAGCGGCTACTCCCCGGCCACGACCTGAAGCGTCCGCAACGTCGGGTCGGCCGCGTAGGCAACCCGGGTTCCGGCCGCGAGTGCCGCCCGCAGCGACCGCACCGCATCGGCCGTCACGACCTCGCCGGGTACGAGCACCGGCACTCCTGGCGGGTATGGCGCGACAAGCTCGGCACAGACCCGGCCGACCGCCGCCGCGGAGTCGACCGTGACATGGTCGGCGAAGAACGCGTCACGGGGTGTCATGGCCGCAACGGCTGATGTGCCCCATTGCACGGCGGCGCCAAGGGGGCGCGGCGCACCGAGGCACCGACCAATCGCGGCGCTGAGTACTTCTACCAAGCGGGCCACCGTCTGCTTGGTGTCGGCGACCGTCACGATGGGGACGATCATGTCCTGATCTGCCATCTCCACCGGTATATCAGCGCGCAGGAGATCCTGTTCCACATCGATGCCCGAGGCGCCCGTGCCGGCTAGCACAACCACGAGTTTCGCCGGATCGAACCGACCGTGCCGGAAGTCCTCGGGGCCTGGAATTTGTACCCCCGCCACGCCGCGCAACCGGGTGCGCGCCTCCGCGACGATCGCGACGAGCAAGCCAAGGAGTTCGAGACCTCGCGCGGCGAGCAGCGCCCGGGCGCCGTCCGTGCTGGCGAGGATCGACCCGGCCGGGCTCGTGGTGTTGGCCGCCTCGAACGCCCGCTCCAGCCGGTGCGCGTCGAGACGTTGCGTTCGAGCGAGCACAAGCGACGCTTGGCTGTACGCCGGTAAGGTCTTGTGCGCGCTGGTGACCAGCGCATCCGCACCCTGCGCGAGCGCGTGCGCAGGAAAGGCCGGGTGGAAGCCGAAATGTGCACCCCACGCCTGGTCGACGAGGATAGGCAGTCCCGCGTCGTGCGCCAACGCGACCAGTGCCGGCAGATCCGAGACGGCACCCAGGTAACTTGGTTCGACAAGAAAGACTGCTCGGGCGGCCGGGTGGGCGTCGAGTGCTGACCGTAGAGCTGCCTCAGTTACCCCAACGGGTACGCCGAACCGGTCGTCCACTTCGGTCGGTAGCCACACCGGCGTGAGGCCGGCCAGGACCAGGCCCAGCAGCGTCGAGCGATGGGCCGATCGTGACACCAACACCTCGTCGCCAGGCCGTCCGACGGCCAACGCCAGCGCCTGATTCGCGTGCGTGGAACCGCCGGTAGAGAATCGGCACCAGTCGGCTCCCCAAAGGCTGGCGCCACGGGCTTCCGCGTCGGCGAGTACGCCTGCGGCCAGTTTCACCGAGTCCAGGCCGCCGTAGAGGGGGACATCCCCGGCCAGCACCGACCCGAGGACCGGCCATAGCCGGCTGGTCGCGCCCTTGTGCCCCGGAACGGTGAAGGGCGTGACCGGGCGGCCGGAGTAGGACAGCCACGAGGCGAGCAAAGGCGCATCGGCAACGAGATCGCTCTCCACAGGTGGATCCACGCTACCAAACTAGAGCACGAATGCGTCCGTCCACAGTTGACCCGACCGGCCGGATAGCGCGTCAAGCAGCGCGACCGCCTGACCATCGGTCAGCGACGCGACAAAGTCGATAATGGCACGGCCCCGCGCCATCGACAGCCGGTCCGGAGTGTCCTCGGGCAGCTCGGCCTCGGCGAGCTCGACCAGGTCGTGTAGGCGCCGCGGCAGCCGGGTCTCCTCCTCCGGGTCGAGAATCCAGGCGAGGAGCGCGTCAACAAGAGCCTCGAGCAGTCGGGCCTGACCCCGTTGGTGCAGTGCCAGGTCCGGCCGTTCGAGCACGAACCGACGGTGGATGAACTTGAGGACTTGCACCTCGTGCCACTGAGCCGAACCAAGCAGGACGTGACCCGAGCGCACCGCCGGTTGTGCGACGACCTCTATCGCGTCGACCAGCCGCCGGGTCCACCGCGCGGAGAATCCGGCCACATACTGTTCGGCCTCAACCGATCCGTCGAAGGGCGCTGCGAGCAGACCGTCGACGAGCTCCCCCCGTACCTGCTCGACTGCTTCGGCGAACGCCTTCTCGTTGCTGATCCAACCGTCCTTGCGATGCAGCTGTCGGCGGAGCCGCTCGATGGACGACCCGGGCCGGCGCTCCTCGGCGTCCAGCGCCCGCTCGGTCAGCCCCGACAGCTCGGCCGTCTCTCGCTGCCACGCCATGAGTTCGCTGGCGACTGACCCCTGTTGGAGGACGCCGACCCGGTAGAAGTCCTCCACGTCATGGATGGCGTAGGCGATGTCGTCGGCTGTGTCCATGATGGACGCCTCGACCGTCTGCTGCCAGTCGGGGATCCGTCCGGCGAACGGTGCCCGCGCCTGCCGGAGATCGTCGATCTCTGTGGTGTAGGCACCGAACTTGGCTGACCCGGTATCCGGATCATCAGCCGGAGCGGTGGCACCCCGCGGAGGTGGGTCGAGATAGCGCGGATGCGGGTCGGGGTAGGTGGCCCGGGTCCACGGATACTTGAGGATCGCCGCGCGTACGGCCGCGGTGAGATTCAGGCCGATGGTGGCAGCCCCACGAATCTCAGTGCTGGTCACGATCCGGTACGACTGCGCATTGCCCTCGAACCCATCCGGCAAGCCGAGCCGCTGGCGAGCTAGCCGGTCCAGCACCTGCTCACCCAGGTGTCCAAACGGCGGGTGCCCGAGGTCGTGGGCCAAAGCGGCGGCCTCGACCACATCGGGGTCGCAGCCACCGAGCTTCTCCAGCAGGTCGCGGGTGCCGTCGTCGGCGAGCAGCCGCTCCGCAATCGCCCGGCCGACCTGCGCCACCTTCAGGCTGTGGGTCAGCCGATTGTGCACGAGGAGTCCCGACCCACCGGGGCTGACAACCTGCGTGACGCCACCGAGACGGGCAAAGGAGGGCGAGCTGACGATCCGGTCACGGTCGGCCCGGTAGGGGCTCTCGGCCAGGTCTCCGGGCACTCCGGCGCCATCACCGAACGTACGTCGGCCCCGAGGATCCGCCGGAATGCTCATGATCACACGCTAACCCAGCTGCTGGACCCGGCCTGCGCCAGCCCCGCAAAAACTGCGCACAGCCGGCAGCGGGATCACGCCGGCCTTAGGGTCGACGCGGGCCGGGTTTGCGCGCGGGGTCACGAACCGAGAAGGCGGCTCTTCTGCGCCTCGAACTCGGCGTCGGTTAGGACCCCCTGGTCCCTTAGGTCGGCGAGTTGTTTGAGCTGGGCGATCTTGGGCGCCATGTCGGCATCCGTGGAAGGGCTTGGCTGCGCGTATTCCTGTGGCGGTGCGTTCTGCGGCTGTGCGTATTGTTGCTGTTGGTTGGCCTGCGATTGGTCTTGTTCGGCCCACCGTCCCGCCTGGCGCCGGGAGACGCGGTTTGACACCGCCGTCGCCGTGCCGGCGACCACCGCCGTCCGCGCGACCCCACGTATTAGGCCCGGCATTGCCGTCTCCTTTCTCCGCTTATCGGTGTCGGGCTCAGCGCCCAGCCTCGGCGGCTTCCAGTGCGGCCAGAATCCCTTGCACCGGGATCCGCCCGGTGGACACGAGCTGAGTGCCGGCATGCCGCATCGCCGTAGCGAACGGCGCGGCCCACACGTTTTCATACACCAGAATCGCGCCGGATCGGCCGGGCTCGAGGGCGGCGCCGGATTCTTCGAAGTCGTCCTGCCCGAGCAGCCCGGAAGATGCCCCTTCGAAGACCGCGAGGTCCTGCTTCGCATCTTTGTCGAGGTCCGCGATGGACAATCCGCGTACCGACCCGTCCTGCTCTTTCGCGACGAAGGCGAGATCGAGGATGCGGATGAGTCCCCGGTCCACGAGATCCACCAGCAGCGGGAACGCCTCGCCGGTCGGTCCGCCCGCGGGGAACTCGACCACCAAATAGTCGATCGGGCCCATGCTGTCCAGTTCGTTGTTCATGCCCGCACCTCCCGCCGGGGTGGTCTCGCGCCCAACTACCATGACCGCCTCCGCGTCCCGTGGAACGAGCGACGCCACCACACCGCTGCCCGTGCATCCGTTTAGTCAGCTTCAGGTTAGTCAGCTTCAGGCCACGCCCGTCATGAAACCGGATTCGGCAGCCCGCGATCACCCGGAAGGGGTGAATCACCGAGTGGCGTGCGATGCGGCGCACATGTCGCCGACGGCGGCCATCCACTTCCCCGGTATCGGCCGCGAGTACGAGGCGCCGCGAGCGCCGTCGCCTGGGCCGGCTGTCGTTGAATTTGCCGAGTGACCGCGGTAGACAATTTGCCGTGGCTGCGTTAAACCTCGGTGACATCCCGGCCGCGCGCGGTCAAGGCTCTGCTGCGTGCTCCACCACGCTGGCATCGTGACACAGCGACACTCTCAGTAGGCTGGCGCAGAGCGAGGCCCAGCGGCTCGAGGCTGGCCACAGTGGAACGGGTGCATGTGAGCAAACCGTGAGCGTCAGAGGTGGCGCTGCCACACGATGGCTTCCGCCATCACCTGATAGCCAAGCATCTCGTTGACCCGAATCATGTGCGCGTTCGAGGCAGCGTTCCAGGTGTCGACGATCCGAAGCTGCGGTTCCACCTCGCGAAGCCAGTACAGCATCGCGATCTTCAGGAGTAGGCCGAGGCGGTGGCCCCGGTGGGCGCCCAGCACGCTCGTGTCGAACTGCCAGCCATGGCCGGGGAGCTCGTTCTCCACCCCCACCATGGTGTGCCCGACGAGTATGCCGGTGCTGCGCTCACGGGCGACCAGCCGGTAGATCCGCCGGTCGTGGGCGATCTGGGCCGCCTCGAAGGCTCGGATCCGCTCTGGGCTGAAGACTTCGTCCTCGACGTCCAGGTCGTCGATCGGCGCGTCGTTGATTGCCTCGGTCATCCGGACGACGTCCGCCATCATGTGCTCGGGCGTCTCGCCCCGCATCCGTACCAGTTCGTAGCCGCCAGCGAGGCTCTGCGCCTCCGCGTACTCCTGGTCGAGCTTCTCCCAATCAAGGTCGGTCAGATCCTGTCTGCGCTGCACCGCCACGGACGCGCGATCGAGGCCCATAGCCTTGGCGAACTCCACACCTGCGGGCTGGTCGAAACTCTCGGACAGGACAAGCTTGCGTTCGTCGGCGCGCACGCGTTCCACACCGATGTCGAAAAGCCGACGCCCGAGGCCCTGCCGACGGACGATCGGGTCGACCGTCACCTCAAGAAAGCCGAGGTGAGTGTTGTCCCAGTGCGACAGATGCACCTCGAG
>Ga0184625_10000513_pt1 | contig 14778 bp, 5 predicted proteins | sample PLM3_30_b1_FD_133151 | JGI IMG/M metagenome (GOLD analysis project Ga0184625, IMG submission 133151) | Groundwater sediment microbial communities from an aquifer in East River, Colorado, USA - PLM3_30_b1 | ecosystem: Environmental > Terrestrial > Soil > Riparian zone | place: USA: East River... | reverse complement strand
GGCCCCCGGCGTCGTCGTCCAGCGTGTAGCTGATCGAGTTATTGGTGGCGTCAGCGTCGGAGGCCAGGGCCGTAATGCCAACGACTGTCCCATTCGCCGCGTTCTCATTGACGGCGTTTGCCGTGGCATTCGTGTCGCTCACCGCGGCCACATCGAACTCGTCCACGTCGTTCAGGTTGATCGTGAAGACCTGGGTGCTGAATGAGCCGTCGGCGCTGGTGGCCCGCGCGGTGATGCCGTGGGCGGCGGCGGCTTCGCGGTTCAGGAGCGTGCCGTCGGCGACCGTGACGACACCGGTCGAACTGTCGATGGCAAAACGGCCCCCGGCGTTGTCGTCCAACGTGTAAGTGATCGTGTTCGTCGTGGCATCGGCGTCGGAGGCCAAAGCCGTGATGCCGACGGACGCGCCGTTGGCGGCGTTTTCGTTAACCGCATTGGCAACCGCGTTGCTGTCGCTCACCGAGGCCACATCGAATTCGTCCACGTCATTCAAATTGATCGTCAACGTCTGCGTCGAAAACGAACTGTCCGCCGACGTGGCCCGGACGGTAATGCTGTGGAAAGCGGCGGCTTCGCGGTCCAGGAGCGTGCCGTCGGCGACCGTGACCACGCCGGTGGAACCAGCGATGGCAAACCGGCCTCCGGCGTCGTCGTCCAGCGTGTAGGTGATCGTGTTATTTGTCGCGTCCGCGTCGGCAGCCACGGCGGTGATGCCAACTGGCGTCCCCGTGGCGGCGTTTTCATTCACGGCATTGCCCACCAGGTTGCCATCCGTGACCGCCCCCACGTCAAACTCGTCCGCGTCGCCGACGGTGATCGTGAACGTGCGCGTCGTCGTCGTACTGTCGCTGCTGGTAGCGCGAACCGTGATGTTGTGGGAAGCCGCGGCTTCGCGGTCTAGCAGCGTTCCATCGGCCACGGTCACCACGCCGGTCGATGCGTCAATCGCAAATCGGCCCCCGGCGTCGTCGTCCAGCGAAAAGCTCACCGTATCCGTAGCGTCAACGTCGTCGGCAAAGGCAGTCAGACCCACCGCCGAGCCGCTAGCGGAGTTTTCTAGCACGAAGTCCGGCGCGGCGTCCGTATCGCTGATCGGCGTGACCCCCGCTTCATTGATGTTGTTTACCTGGATCGTGAATACCTGGGAATTGAACGAGCCGTCCTGCGAGGTCGCTCGCACGGTAATCGAGTGGCTGACGGCCGTCTCGTAGTCGAGCAAAGTGCCGTCGGCCACCGTCACGACTCCCGTCGTGGAATTGATGGCAAACCGGCCTCCGGCGTCGTCGTCCAGGGTGTAGGTGATCGCATTGGTCGTGGCATCGGCGTCTGATGCCAAGGCCGTCAGGCCCACGACTGTGCCGGTGGCGGCGGCTTCATCGACGGCGTTCGTTGTTGCGTCCGTGTCGCTCAGCGGGCCCACGTTGAACTCGTCCACATCATTCAAATTGATCGTAAACGTCTGCGTCGAAAACGAATTGTCCGCCGACGTGGCCCGGATGGTAATGTTGTGGGAAGCGGCGGCTTCGCGGTTCAGCAGCGTGCCGTCGGCGACCGTGACGATACCGGTCGAGCTGTCGATGGCGAATCGACCTTCGGCATTGTCGTCCAGGGTGTAAGTGATCGTGTTGGTGGTGGCGTCGGGGTCAGAAGCCAGCGCAGTAAGGCCGACGACCGTCCCATTGGCGGCACTCTCATTGACCGCATTCGCGGCGGCGTTGGAATCGCTAACGCCTACCACGTCGAACTCGTCCACGTCGTTCAGGTTGATCGTGAAGGTTTGCGTGCTAAATGAGCCGTCGGCGCTGGTGGCCCGCACGGTGATGCCGTGGGCGGCGGCGGCTTCGCGGTTCAGGAGCGTGCCGTTGGCGACCGTGACGACACCGGTCGAACTGCCGATGGCGAATCGGCCCCCGGCGTTATCGTCCAGGGTGTAGGTGATCGTGTTCGTGGTGGCATCGGCGTCAGAGGCCAGCGCAGTCAGGCCGACGACCGTCCCATTGGCGGCATTCTCATTCACCGCGTTGGCTGCGGCGTTCGCATCGCTTACCGCCCCCACGTCGAACTCGTCCACGTCGGTAATGGTGACGCTGATGACCTGCGTGTCGGTTCCGCCGGCGCCGTCACTGACTCGGACGGTCACTTCATAGACATGGTTGCTATCGGCGTCCGTCGCAACCTCGCGATTGCGGCCCGCAAGGAAACTTAGCGCACCGGTCGAACCGTCGATCGTGAACAGCCCCGCGTCGGCCCCGCCGGAAATGGAGTACAGAGGACTGCCGCCATCGAGGTCGGTTGAGGTGACCGTCGTGACCGCGGTGCTGTTCTCGGCGACGCTTACGGTGGCTGTCGCCCCACCGCCGTTGCTCGTGATGACCGGTGCAGCGTTCATTGGAGTGAATAACGCCAGCGCATCGATACTCTCATTACCCGCGTCCATGCCCACGTCGGTGCCCTGAAGCAAGAGCGTCGCGTTCGCTGCCGCCGTTCCAGAACCAAGAGTCGTTTGGCTCACGGTCAAAAAGAAGACATCCTGTTTTTTTGTGGCGATGCTGTTGCTTCCGGTCGAATTATCATCGCCATCGAGATTTACGAGGATTGTGCCGCTGGCCAGGCTGACGCCTCCGATCGTCACGTCGTGCGTGATCAGCTCGAGGCCATAGATTTTGGGCGAAATGTTGATCTGGTCACCTTCGATCAGCACGCTGACGGACCCCGCAGTTCCGCCCGCGCCGACTCCGGTGGGCGTGAACAGCCGGATGTCGTTGTCTTCCGCGCCACCGTCGCGGCTGAACAGAAACGACCCGGCGGCGAGCGTGACGTCCCCGACGACCGTGTCCTGCTCGACGAGCGCCAGGCTCCACGTATCATTGCCGCCGTGGATGGCGCCAAAGTTGTCGAGGACGACCGTGAACGTGCCAGAGCTGTAGTTGCCGGGCGCGTCGGGCCGAAACAGGATTACCTCATCGTCCAGAATGGCGAGCGAGTTGGTGCTCGTAAGCGTCTCGTTGTCAAACGTCGAGAACAAAACGTCACCGGCTTGCAGCGTTAGCGTGTTGCCGCCGCTGCCAAGCGTGATCGATTGCGAGACATAGTGCAGAGCGTCAAGTTGTGCGTTGCCATCGCCGGCGAAATCGTCGAACCCCAAGACGTGGGAAAATGTGCCGCTCGTTGTGCCGGGTTCGAGATCCAGATTCGGGTCGCCGAATCGCAACACCTCATCTTCACCAATGACATTTACACCCGGCATCCCCGGCGACGTCTGGTCGCCGGTTGTGGACAGCCATAGGGAGTTGCCGGTGCTGTCGATGTTTTCGCCCTGGTCGAACAGAAACAGGAACGGCTGATTCGCGGTCTCACCCGTGTTTGTCTCCTTTTCACTGACCGAGCCCCAGGACGCACCATTCCAGAAGACGTAATTCAGGTCGCTCGCATTGTCTTGGACCGACAGCACGATCTGGTTCGTGTTGGGGTCCGAATCGAGCGTCATCGAGTTCGGAACGGCCCCGATATTGGGACCGACCGATTGACTCGACCACCCGCCGCCGCTCGTCCACGTTCGATACCGAACCGAGTTGTTGTTTTCGCCATAGGCCGCCAGCAAGTCGCCGGATTGAGATTCGAACGCGACGTCCACGTTTGGCGCACTATTCGTCGCAGCCGCTGAAGTCGCGAGCTGCTTGCTGCCCCACGAGCTGCCATCCCACACGGCCAGCCAGGTTTCGCTGCTCGCTGTCACGACGCCCAAGGCAATCCGGTCACTCGACGGATCCGAGGCCATCGTCGTGAACTTGGCTGCGCCGACAACACCTCCAGCAGCGGTGACAGAGCTTTCGCCGCTCCAGCTCGTGCCGTTCCAGGTTCGATATTGAAGGCTCGTGCCAGCACCGGTGTCATAGACGACGATCGCCTCGCCGCTCTGCGACTCGTAGGCGGCATAAACCGACGTCTGGGTGTTGCCGCCGCCGCCGCTATCCAAGGTTTGTGAGCTGACCCAGCTCGACCCGTTCCAAACCAGGGCGTACTCCTGTTTTCCCGCATTGCTCACGGCGAGAATCATCTCGTCCGAGTTCGCATCGGCGACGAGCTGCATCTGGTACGCCTCGCCCGTCACCGGACTCGTGATATTCTGCTCGGCTGACCAGGATGAGCCGTTCCACACGCGGTACGAGATACCGGTGGTGCCCGTGGTCCCATTGCTCCAAACCAGAATCGCGTCGCCGCTCTGCGACTCATAGGCGACGTCGAACGACGAATGGGTCGAATTGCTTACCGTGGCCAAATTATTAAACGACAAAGCGGACCAGCTGGACCCGTTCCACATCTCCCCGCTGATGACGTTGCTACTGTTGACGCCCGCAACGATGATTTCATCGCGCGTCGGCGCCTCGGCCCCTTGCATGATGCGCCAACTGCCGACGCTGGCCGAACTCGCCGTCGTGCCGAATGCGACACCGTCCCAATCGGTGTATTCGGGCGTTGTCGAGCCGCTCTGCCGCCAGATTGCGGTGCCCGTCGTGCTCGGCGCGAGGGCGGCTAGCCATTCTTGCTGAGCGTGTGCGTCAAAGGCGACGTTCGTTTCGATTTGTCCGCTGTGGAATTCCAGATCCCAATCGCCACCGAGCGACGAGTGACCCGTCAAATCCACGCTGGCAGCGACGTCGGCGCCGGTCAGCTCGTGCAGCCGGCTGACGAGCAATTGGCCATCGGCATTGGCGGTCAGATCGCAGGCGTAAAAGAGTAAATCGGCATTGGGCGAAAGCGAATCCGACCAGCCCCGGATCTGATCTTGATGCGTCTGGAGCGAGTGAATATCGAGCGAAACAGTGCCCAGCCGAACCGAGCCGGCGTCGCCGTGCGCCACGAAGTGCACGTCATCGTAAACGGTGTCGCCCGCCAAGGCTTCATCGATCTGTGCGAGGCCATCGTGCTGTGCGTCGAGATAGACGATGTCGAAGTCACGCGACGGATCATCCTCGGCGAGCAGCGAATCGACGAGTTGCTGAATGTCTTGAATGCTCTGGTCGATCAGCACCAACTCATGCCGCGGCTCCGCGGCTAGCGGGCAGGTTGTCAGGTTCGTTTCATCGGCAGTCTGAGCTAATCCATCGCCCGTCGAATCGACCCAGGGGGCGTTGGAGACAGGGTGATTGCCATCGGGATGAACCAGATCGCAATCGGGATGAACCAGGACGCAATCGTCAGCGGCCGGCTCCATGGGATGGATTGGAATTGGATCTTGCGGCGCATCCTCGGTGTGGGGGAGAGGGCAGCTTGCTTCCGTGAGCAGCTCATTGACTGCGCCCGGTTGGCAATCCACCGCTTGCTCACCGGAGTCGCTCGTTAGGGCGCTCGCCACAGGCTCTGTTGCGGCCTGAGCATCGACACCGCAATGCACTGGCTCCGCGGCGGCGACTGCATTATCTACAGCGGAAGCCAATGCGGCATCGATCATCGCTGCCTGAGGCTCAACCGGCGCATCAGGCAACGGCGTAGCGCTGTACAGCAGTCGATCCTCGAGCATCAACGCATCCAGGTAGCCACTGTCCATGCTTGCAGCGCGAGCGCTGGCTGTCTTGGCCGCTCTGGAACCTTTGAATAGCCACGGAATCAGCATCGAAGACATGAGTGCCAAGCTAGAGAATTCCAACGCAACGCAACGCAGCGCGCGCAACGATACCGCTGACAAAAAACTCTAGCTTGGTGCCGGCATTTCGCAGCCAGCACTGCAAGTCGATGCCAGCAAACCCCATTATGGGGAGGTGGCGTCGAGCTTTCGGTGGATCACAACTTGACCGGTTAACGGCTGGGGCGTGGCGCAGACGGTGCGGAACCGCGCAGCCAGCATTTGATTGCCTGAAGTGGCCAACAAAGCTAGGTCGATCTTCCGTATGGGTGCGCGACCTTAACGGATGTGTCGGTTATGCCGAGGATGGCGATAAATCGGCTTTTGGGTTTGTGCGGCTGCGCCGTGTTTGCGCTCAGTTCGTGCGCTACCGCCCCCGGTCCGAGGCCCACTCGAGTCGCCGACGCCACCCCCCATGTCCCTGCAAGTGGCGGGCAAGAGACGCGACTTGCGTCAACCGAGGCGGACGATACGGAAGTGCAGCGAAGGACGCCGAAGCCTCCGGTTCTTATGCCGCTGCCGCCAGACCAGGGTGGGTTGCCAGCCGGTGAATCAATCGCAGAGCAGTCCTTGCCGGCTTTAACACCGCCACCCGCTGCGTCGCCGTTGCCTGAACCAGCCGCTCCCCAGCCTGGCACGCCGGAATCGCTGCCTCCACCTGAGACGAGCGCCCGCGGCTGGTGGGAGGATGGTGTTGTCAAACCGCTGCGGCAGTCCGAACAGCCCTGGCCCGTGGATCTCGATACGCTGCTGATCATTGCGCTGCAGAATTCAGAGCACATTCTGGCCATCAGCTTGGAGCCGCTGATCCGCGGAACGGAAGTTGACCGGCAAGTCGCACAATTTGACTCAGCGGCCTTCCTGGAATCGAAATGGTATGATCTCGACGACCCAGTCGGCAACACGCTGACCACCGGTGGCCCCAACCGGTATCTCGACCACGATTGGCAAAATCGCGCCGGTTTGCGGCGCAAGAACTGGCTCGGCGGCGCCGTCGAATTCACCCAGGAAATGGGGCTGCGCGACACGAACTCTCTCTTCTTTGTCCCGGCAAATCAGGCCAACACGCGTCTGGTTCTGGGCTATTCCCAGCCGCTAATGCGTGGGCGCGGTCGGCTCTACAACGAAAGCGTCGTCGTCTTGGCGCAGGCGGATACGGAATTCGCCCGCGGCGACCTGACACGGCAACTACAAGATCACTTCTATGAAGTGGCGGTGGGGTACTGGCGCTTGTGGCTGGAGCGAGCCCGGCTCATGCAACAGCGTGATGCGGCCGCCAAGACGGCGAACCTCCTTCGCGAATTGGAAGGCCGCCGCGAGGTCGATGTGCTGCAAAACCATATCCTGCGGGCCCAAGGCGCGATGGCCCTCCGGCAGGCCGGCATGCAGCGGGCCGAGCTATCGGTCCGCAACCAGGAGACGCGACTGTGGGCACTAACGGGCGCCGCCGAATTGCACGCCCAGAGCGGATCGGAGCTAATCCCCCAGGCGCTGCCCAGCCTCGAGCTGCCCACTCCCGATCGTGGAGTCAGCATTCAGGAAGCGCTGGTCCAGCGACCGGAGGTGACAGTCACGCTGCAGCGAATCCGCGCGGCACAAACCCGGACGCAAGTTGCCGTCCACGAGCTCATGCCGACGCTGAATCTCGCGCTGCAAGCCTATGCGCACGGACTGGATGGCGGATTTAATGTCGGCCAGTCGTGGGTAAATCAATTCGCAACGGGGGCTCCCGGCTACACGGCGGGCGTTTACTTCGAAGCTCCACTGGGCAACGCCGCGGCACAGGCCCGCCTCCGCCGACGCCAGATGGAAGCCCGCCAGCTCACGCTGGAGTTCGAAGCGACGCTCAAATCGGTTTCGGCCGATGTGGACAACGTGATTCGGGACATCGACGCCGCGCGAGCCACGGCCATTGGTCAGCATCGAGCCATGTTGGCAGCGCGGGCCGAACTCGACTACATCGTCAGCCGCTGGCGAATGTTCCCCGGCGAAGACCGCGCCACGAGCCTGATGATCGATGAGGCCCTCGACGCGCTCGATCGCCTGGTCACTGCCGAAGGAGCCCTGGCCCAAGCGCAGGTCGATTACGCATTAACGCTGATTCAGTACAAACGAGCGACGGGGCAGTTGTGTCAGATTCAATCGGTTCTGTCCCAGCCGACCGACGAAATTCTCGTCAGTCGCGGGCGGCCCGAACCATCGACGCCGCACATGCCACCCTTGGCCCCGCGAAAGACTCTTTAGATCACCCACTTCGATTGGATCGATGCGAAACATGCCAACGATGCAAAACTCAGCCTCAAATCTCAGGCCGCGGCCAGCCGTAAATTGGCGATTCTGCATCGCCGTCTGTATCGCTGCGCTGCCCGCCGCCGCCGCAACCCCAAGCGAGACGGTTGAGGGATTCACGGAACCGTACCGGTCGGTTCACGTTGCCTCGGCTGAAACAGGCCTGCTTCAGGCGTTGCTCGTGAAGGTCGGTGAAAGGGTTGTAGCCGGACAGAAGCTCGGGACGCTGGACGACGACTTGCAGCGCGCCCAGCTCAAGATTGCTCAGCAGCAAGTGGACGCGCGCGGCAGGCTCAAGGCGGCTGAAGCGGAGCGCGCCGTCAACGAGCGGCGCTACGAAAAGCTGTCGCAGCTACTGGCGCGGGGCCAGGCATCGCCCGAAGAAACCGAGCGGGCCAAAGCAAATCTCGAAATCGCTGAGGGAAAACTGCTTGCCGAGCAAGATGAGCAGCGTCTGCTGACGCTGCAGTTGGAACGCGCTCAGCTGGCCGTGCAAAAGCGCGCCATTCTGGCCCCACTTTCGGGAGTCGTCGCCGAAGTGCACCACCAGGTCGGCGAATTCATCTCTCCGGCCGCGCCACAGGTCGTTAACATCGTGGAACTTGACCCACTGGCGGCCACCTTCTTGCTCACCCGCTCGCAGTTGATCAGCCTCAAGCGGCAGCGGCAAATCCGCGTTCGATTCGCGGACTCCAACCAGCAGGCCGTCGGCACGATCGATTCCATTGCGCCGGTCACCGACGCAGAAAGCGGCACAACGGCCGTCCGCATCCGACTGGACAATCCAAATGGCGAATTTCGCGGTGGCGAGCGCTGCCTGTTGGAGCTCCCTTAGTGACCGCCCCAATCGCAACCTCACTGCCTTCGCTGTCCATCGTCGGCAGACCGCCGGTCGTATCCGCCGGGTCTCCCAGCGCACTAGTCGAGCCGAATCGGCAGCCTCGGGGTAAGGCAGATTCTACCGCGACGCTGCGCATCCTTTGCCAGGCGCTGGGGGCAGGAACCGTGGAAGCAGCACGGCAACAGCTCGTTGGCGGCTTGGCGGAACAATTCGGCGCCCAAGGCGTGGCGCTCGGCTGGCAACGCCCTGGCAAACTGCGCTGGCTATTTGCGGTCAGCAAACCTGGCACGCCCCATCGCCGCTCGGACTATGGCCGCGCGCTAGAGGCCGCTTTTGCCGAAACCTGGCTGCAAGCCACCACGCTGCGCTGGCCCGAGGGCAACATTAACTCGACTCCCGTTCCGCCAACCTATCGTCAACTCGCATCCCTGACGGGAGCAGCCTACTTGCTCGGCATTCCGCTGCGGCGGGCGGATGGCGATCCTCCGGCTGCACTCCTTATCTGGGGTGAGCGGGAAAAAATAGCCGGCGCTGATTCTCAATCATTGATCAGCGACGTCGCCGGTCCGCTGGCCGGTTTGATCCGCCTCCTGGACGAAGCGACGCCATCGAAATCCGGCGCACTGATGCGTTGGTTCACACGCAGCGCTGGCCGCCGCCGTTGGTTGGCACTGGCTGGCGTGGCGGTGCTTGCTGCCGTGGCCCTGGTGCCATTGCCAGGTCGGGTGAGTTGCTCCTGCACGCTCGAGCCGCAAACGCGCCGATTCATCGTCGCGCCATTCGACGGAACGCTTGAAAAAACGTTGGTGCAACCCGGCGATCCTGTGACGGCCGGCCAACCATTGGCTTTGCTTGACAAGCGGTCGCTGGAAATGGAGTTGGCAATCCTGCAAGGGCAAGCGGACGAAGCGCAAAGACGTCGGGATGCCGCCCGCGCCAAGAACCAAGCCGCGGTCGCGCAAATGGCTGAGCTGGAAGCTGCCCAGGCGCTGGCCAAAATCGCGCATTTGCGGCATCAGCTCGAACAACTGACGGTTCAGAGCCCGATCACAGGCGTCGTCGTGCGCGGCGATCTGAAGCGCGTCGAAGGTGCGCCGTTGACTCGCGGGCAAAGCTTATTTGAAGTCGCCCCGCTGTCGTCACTGGTCGCTGAATTGGCGATACCCGAAGAAGAAATCCGGCTGGTGCGGCCTGGAATGCCCGTGACGGTCAGGGCCGCAGCATTGCCCGGCGTTCCACTACACGGGCAAATTGACCGCATTCACCCGCGTGCGGAAATTCGCGACCGCCGCACCATCTTCATTGCGGAAGTGACGCTCGACAACGAGCAGCGCCTGCTGATGCCTGGAATGGAGGCTCAAGCCACCGCATTCAGCGACGCCCAACCTCTGGGTTGGATTCTTGTGCGCCGCCCCCTCGCTCGGGTTGCTCGTTGGATGGGTTGGTGACGTGGCAGCAGAACTTTCCAACTCGCCCGTTCCTGTTTCACACGCTCGACTGCGGCTCCGCAGCGAACTGCGGATCACCACCGACGATCGCGCGGGTTTTGTGATCGAAGATCCCATCCGCGGGCAGTTTTTCCGATTGGGATCATCCGAATATTGCTGCGTTGCACGACTCGACGGTCAAATGAGCCTGCTTCAAGCCGCCCAGCAGGCGGGTCCCAGTCGGGCAACACCGTTATCGCCGGAGAAATTAGAAGCACTGGGGCGATGGCTCGTGGCGAGCGGTCTTGTCGAGTCGCCAGGGCCAATAGGCGGAGTAGCGCCAGCATCGTTGCCAACGGCCGGCAAAGCCAGGGCGTTCAATCCGCTCTACATCCGCTTGTCGTGGGGCGCTCCCGGCAGATTGATAGTTGATCTGGATCGCACACTGGGCTGGTTGTTCACGGCGCCCGCGATCGCCGTGGTTGCGCTGCTCTCAATTCTCGCCGCCCTGCAGGTCGCACAGAATTGGGAGCGGTTTACCGATTCGTTGGGTGGCGTGCTCTGCCCCGATCAGCATCTGACGCTGTTGTGTTGTTGGCTGGGGCTGAAGATCGCTCATGAGCTGGGGCATGCGATCGCTTGTCGGCGACTGGGCGGCGAAGTGCGCGAGTGGGGAGTGGCCATCATTTTTCTCATGCCTGTTCCTTACGTTGATGCGACATCGTCGTGGAGATTCGGATCACGCTGGGACCGCATGGCGGTGGCCGCTGCCGGAATGTACGTCGAGTGGCTGATCGCCCTGCTGGCTGTGGCGGTTTGGAGCGCCTCCCCAAGTCCCGCGCTGCGCCAAGTGTGTGTCTATACCATCAGTCTGGCCACGCTGACGACCATGCTCTTCAACGCCAATCCGCTGTGCCGCCTCGACGGCTACTACCTGTTCAGCGACTTGCTGCACTGGCCGAACCTCGCGGAACAGGGCCAAAGCGCCGCGCGAACCTGGCTGCAATGGGTTTTCTGGGGAGACGTGACAGCGTCCTACAACATTCCGCCACGGCGATATTGGCTTGCCCTGATGTATGGAGTCGCTGCAGCGCTGTGGCGGCTCATGTCGCTGGTGGCGATGTCGATTGTGGTCGTGCTCGCCTACGAAGGCATTGGACTGTTGTTGCTCGCCGGAATCGGCATCACGTGGACCTGGCAATCGCGTAAGAGACTAGCGTCCCAACGATGGAATCCATCGTTGCGAGTCGATCGTTTCACGCGGCTGGCCACGCGCTTGACGATTGGCGCGGTGGCAATTGTCATGCTCGCCTGGCTGGTTCCTTGGCCGGGCGCAGTCCGGGCTCCGGGGATCGTCGAGAGTGTCGAGCGGCACGTCGTGCGGGCCCGTACCGCCGGTCACGTCGAATCGCTGCTCGTGCAAAATGGCCAGCGCGTCGCAGCCGGGCAAAAGTTGGCCGTCCTGCGCAACGCTGAACTGGAGCTGGAGCTGAGGAATCTGGAGCTGGCCTACGAGCTGGGCGAGGCCAAACAACGCTCGCTCCTCACCAAACGGGAACTCGTGGAACTGCAGGTCCAGCGCCAGCGGCAGGAGACGTTACGCGAGCAGATCGAAGAACAGCGACGGAAGTTGGCGAATTTGACGCTCTATTCGCCGGCCGCTGGCTTCGTTGTCGCTCGGCGGCTGGCCGATCTCTCCGGTGGTTTTCTCGCCGAAGGAGCCGAACTCTGCCTGATTGTCGAAAGCGGCTTCGAGTTCCGCCTGGCAATTGCCCAACGCGACATGCCCTATGCCATCGCTTGCGTCGGCAAGCCAATCGACGTCCGACTGGCGGGCCAACGCGTGGCTGGAACGCTCCAGCGCCTGGAGCCACAGGCTTCAACCACCTTGCTCGACGCCGCGCTCGGCGCAAGTGCTGGCGGGCCGCTGGCGGTTGTCCCCGCGAAAGTGCATAACTCGGGCAGCGAGAATCCTTCGACCGAATGGAAACTGACCGAACCACGAATCTTGGCCCACGTTGACTTGTCGGCCGAAGACCAAGCCACCTTATTTGCCGGCCAACGAGGCTTTGCCACGCTTCGAGCCGCGGATTTTACAGTCGGAACTCGCTTCCAGCGCTTGGCATCGGACTGGATCAGTCGTCTCAAGCGCCGCTCGAATTGAGATTGCCCCATCAACACCCCCCATCAGGATTCGACGAACCAGACGCACAGAGCCCGACGAACAAACCTTCGGCTTCAGCGGGCGGCCCTCCACGCCGAATACTTCCACCGGCTGATGTCCAACAGCGGCGGCAGAATGGCCAGCAGGATCAGCAGCGTGCGGAGGTGGTATCGCATCGCCAGTCCGTAACTGGATCGGGCCTGATTGCGCGGATCTTTTAACCGCATCCTTCTGAGCTGCGCTGCTGGCCGGCTTGCCGCCGCGGCTTCGCCACTGGTGGGAAGGAGCTCCCTACCAGCCAAGCCCAGACGGGCGGACAGATCCACCTGCCGATAGTTCTGCACAATCCAACCGCTGGATCTTTAGCGTCTGGTCGATCGTTCGGGTGTCATCGCAGGTGGCGCGGCGAGGACGCCCGTTTCATTCCCAGATGTCGGCTACCCCAACGTTAGTGGCATAATAATCCACTTCTCGAATGGTGCACTAGCTGGGTGGTGCTCGGGCAATGCCCGCTTTTTCGGACAAATCCCGACTACAGTTTGGGGGACATCTCTCCCGCAGGAGTTCCAATGTGGTCGATCTGCCATTCTGTTTGCGGTCGTCGCATTCGGCGGCCCCCTCCCAGGCGCTGGCTTTCAATGGGGGCCACATGATCTTGGCGAAGATGGTTCGCGATCCGTTCACCGAGGGCAGCGGGATTTGCGCTATCGCATTGACCGCATCCGTCGTGTCGAAGTCGGCCGACTCGACTGGAACACTTGCATACTTTTGAAGTAATTATTGAATTGGTGGCGCCCAAACTGTGGCGGTGAGAGATGACGTAGTGCGCGGCAGCGGAGCAGATCCAAGGCAGTTCAGAGACGGAGACACGAACCAGATCCAGCTGGTGAGCGAGCAGGACCAACCACATCGCTTACGCCAGCACGCCCTGCGAGCGCACGGTCTGCGCGCGGCCAACGGGCGTTTTTCATGATATGCAGGCCGGTGAGGATAAATGTATGTCGCGCGCTTTACCCCGCTGGCATGTCAGAAAGCAAAAGGAAAACCACCGCCCTCGCGACATTCGGGTCATGTCGCGGAAACTGTACTTCGAACCGCTCGAAGCAAGGGTCGTGCTTTCGACGATCGGCCTGGTCGCCGGCAATGGGCCTCCCGCCGTGTCGGTCTTCAACGCGGACACAAATACGTTCCTGGGGAGCGTCGCCCTGCCAACTTCTGGCGGCACGAGAGGGGACGTCGCGATGACAGCGAACGGGCGTTTTGGCTTTGTGACGGACCTCCAGTCACGGGTATTTGTGGTGGATCTGACAAATCCCAGTGCGCCCGCGCTGGCCGCGGGCATCAACACCATCCTGATCTCAAATCCGGGTGAGGATATCGCGGTCACGCCCGACCAGAAGTTCCTCGTGGTATCCGATGGTTCGACGATAACCCCCCTATCCATCGTCGATATCGCCACGCGCACTGAAATTGGCACTTTTCCAATCGGTAATTCCGACGTCAACTCCGTTGACGTTTCCAGTACTGGATCCGTCCTGACTACCAGCCTCTTTCAAGACGTTGTCCGAAGACTCACGATCGATAGCTCGGGACATGTGACCAATACCAACGAAGTCTTGAGCGTATTGAATCCCACGAACGTCTATTTCGCTCCCGGCGGGACCACGGGCATCGTCGTCTCGCAGGAAGGCTTCATCAAGTCGTTTCGCATTTCGGGGATGGTCGCAGTGGATACGCGCAATATTCCCAGCAGCGTCACCACCAGCGCCATTGCTGGCGTGTTCAATCCGGCAGGAGACGTGTTCTACGTAAGAAGCACGGCTGGCTCGGTGAGTGCATTTGGTTTCAATCCGTCCACAGGGCAACTCGCTCCTACGCCGACTTTCACGTTTCCCGTCTCCCCTGCCGCCTTGTTTTATGGAATGGAACGATTGGCGATCTCCGCCGATGGTACGCGATTGTATGTTCCTGAGGCCAACTCGGCGTCGGTAAAGGTCTATAACGCTGCAAACGGATCTCTCCTGGCAACCGTTACCGGATTGGCAATCAATCAACCAACGGGGATCGTCTTGGGCGCAGCGAACCAGGCTCCGGTCGCTGAGGCCGGCGGGCCTTACACAGTCCCGGAGGGCGGCAATGTCACTTTGTCTTCGGCAGGCTCCGTTGACCCGGATGGGTCGATCGTTGCTTACGCCTGGGACTTCAACTACGACGGGGTCACGTTCGACGTGGATGCGACCGGAAGCTCGCCAGTGTTTTCCGCCGCGAATTTGGATGGCCCGACGAGTCGCAACGTGGCGCTGCGGGTGACCGACAACAGCAATACCAGCAGCATCGATACGGCGACCGTCAACGTCACGAATGTCGCACCGACGATTACGGCTTCAGCTGGTCCCGCCGCGATCAACGAAGGTGGATCGACCACGGTCAGCGG
>Ga0184625_10000512_pt1 | contig 14799 bp, 10 predicted proteins | sample PLM3_30_b1_FD_133151 | JGI IMG/M metagenome (GOLD analysis project Ga0184625, IMG submission 133151) | Groundwater sediment microbial communities from an aquifer in East River, Colorado, USA - PLM3_30_b1 | ecosystem: Environmental > Terrestrial > Soil > Riparian zone | place: USA: East River... | reverse complement strand
TCGAGCGGACTGAAGCGCTGCTCGTCGTAGGTGCGGTTGAGCATCAGCCAGTCGCCCGGCGGCGGGTTGACCAGCATGTCGCGGGTGACCGGCTCGAAGCCGTTGCCCTGCGCGGCGGCCGGCGTCGCGAGCGCGCAGAAAATCACGGCGATCCAGGATGACGTCCTGATCATCGAATCCCTCCCTTGAATTTGCTCGGCCCGGTCAGTCCTATGGAACAGCGAGCCGTTTGGACCGAAACTATAGCGCTTCCTGGCGAAGGGGAAACCGTCGCGAATCGCTATTTCGGTGAGAAGGACGCGTTGCGATGAAGCAAACCGTGATTGTGGCTGCCTGCGCGCTGCTCGGCCTCGGCGCGGCCGCGCTGGCGCAGGATCCGGCCATGATCGACGCCGGTGAGCAGCTCTATGACGAGCATTGCGCGTCCTGCCACGGCGAGAAGCTCAGAAGCACCGGCGCCATGCCCGATCTGCGGGAGCTCTCCGCCGACGCCCGCGCGCGCTTCGATCAAATGGTCATGAACGGCAGAGGCCAGATGCCGCCCTGGCAGGGCGTGGTGAGCAAGGAGGGGCTCGATCAGCTGTGGGCCTATGTCCGCTCGCGCGCCAGGTAGCCGGACGACGAGGTCGGACGGCTCACAGCGCCTTGACGATCTCCTCGGTCATCTTCTTGGCGTCGCCGAACAGCATCATGGTGTTGTCGCGGTAGAACAGTGTGTTGTCGATGCCGGCATAGCCCGACGACAGCGAGCGCTTGGAGAACATCACGGTGCCGGCCTTCCACACTTCCAGGACCGGCATGCCGTAGATCGGCGATTGCGGGTCCTCCTTGGCGGCCGGATTGGTCACGTCGTTGGCGCCGATCACGAAGGCAACGTCGGCCTGCGCGAATTCCGAATTGATGTCCTCCAATTCGAACACCTCGTCGTAAGGCACGTTGGCCTCGGCAAGCAGCACGTTCATGTGGCCGGGCATGCGGCCGGCGACCGGATGGATGGCGTATTTCACCTCGACGCCCTCCTTCTTGAGCCGGTCGGCCATTTCACGCAGTGCATGTTGGGCTTGCGCCACAGCCATGCCGTAGCCCGGCACGATGATCACCTTGCCGGCATTCTTCAGCATGAAGCCGGCGTCCTCGGCCGAGCCCTGCTTCACCGGCCGCTGCTCCTTGCCGGCCGCCGGACCCGCGACCTCGCCTCCGAAGCCGCCCAGGATCACCGAGATGAAGGAGCGGTTCATCCCCTTGCACATGATGTAGGAGAGGATCGCGCCCGAGGAGCCGACCAGCGCGCCGGTGATGATCAGCGCCGAGTTGCCGAGCGTGAAGCCGATGCCGGCGGCCGCCCAGCCGGAATAGGAATTGAGCATCGAGATCACCACCGGCATGTCGGCGCCGCCGATCGGGATGATGATGAGCACGCCGAACAGAAAGGCGGCGAACGCCAGCAGCCAGAACGCGACATGGCTTTCGGTCCGCGCGAACCAGACGATCAGCACCACGATCGCGATGGCGAGCGCGATGTTGACGGCATGGCGCGCGGGCAAGATGATCGGCGCGCCGCTCATGCGCGCGGACAGCTTCAGGAAGGCGATCACCGAGCCGGTGAAGGTCACCGCGCCGATGGCGACGCCGAGCGACATCTCGACCAGGCTGGCGCCGGGGATGTGTCCGGGCGTGCCGATGCCGAACGCCGATGGCGCGTACAGCGCGGCGGCCGCCACCAGCACCGCCGCCATGCCGACCAGCGAGTGGAAGGCGGCGACCAGCTCCGGCATCGCGGTCATCGGCACGCGACGCGCGATCACCGCGCCGGTGCCGCCGCCGATCGCCATGCCGCCGATCACCAGCGCCCAGGCGCCGAGGCTGGCGGGCGGATGCGAGGCGAGCGTGGTGACGATCGCGATCGCCATCCCGACCATGCCGAACAGGTTGCCCTGGCGGCTCGTTTCCGGGCTCGACAAGCCGCGCAGCGCCAGGATGAACAGCACCCCGGCGACGAGATAGAGGAGCGCGACGATATTGGCGTCCATCGGCTGGGTCTCACTTCTTCTTTTTCTGGTACATGCCGAGCATGCGCTGCGTCACCAGGAAGCCGCCGAAGATGTTGACCGAGGCGAAGGCGAGCGCCACGAAGCCGAGCGCGCGCGCCCAGATCGGGCCGGAATCGTTGGCAACGAGCGCGACCCCCACCGCCAGCAGCGCGCCGACCACGATCACCGAGGAGATCGCGTTGGTCACCGACATCAGCGGCGTGTGCAGCGCCGGCGTCACCGACCACACCACGTAGTAGCCGACGAAGATCGCCAGCACGAAGATCGAGAACCGGAACACGAACGGGTCGACGGTGCCGCCGGTGGCGGCGTGCATGGCCCCGCCCGAGGCCGCCGCGATGATGTCGAGCTGCGCCAGCATGACGTCGCCGGCGGCCGGCCCGGTTGCCGAGCCGGCCGGAACGCTGGCGAGGCCGACCGGTGGAATGAACGCCATCATGTCGGTGCTCCTGTGACCGCGCCCATCACGCCGCGCTCTTCGGCGCAAAGCCCGGATGGATCACGGCGCCGTCGCGGGTGAGCGCCGTCGCCTTGACGATCTCGTCGTCCCATTTGACCGCCAGCGCCTTGCCGGCCTTGTCGACCAGGATTTCGAGGAAGGCGTAGAGGTTCTTGGCGTAGAGGCTGGAGGCGGAGGCGGCGAGCCGACCCGGCACGTTGAGGTGCCCGACGATCTTGACGCTGTTCATCGCCACGACCTCGCCGCCCTTGGCGCCTTCGACATTGCCGCCGCGCTCGACCGCGAGATCGACGATCACCGAGCCCGGCCGCATGGAGGCGACCATCTCCTTGGAGACGAGCCGCGGCGCCGCGCGCCCGGGAATCAGCGCGGTGGTGATAACGATGTCCTGCTTCTTGATGTGGTCGGCGACCAGCGCCGCCTGCTTGGCCTGGTAGTCCTTCGACATTTCCTTGGCGTAGCCGGCCGCGGTCTCGGCCTGCTTGAATTCCTCGTCCTCGACGGCGACGAACTTGGCGCCGAGGCTCTCGACCTGCTCCTTGGCGGCGGGCCGCACGTCGGTCGCGGTCACGATCGCGCCGAGCCGGCGCGCGGTCGCGATCGCCTGCAGACCGGCGACGCCCGCGCCCATGACGAACACCCGCGCCGCCGGCACGGTGCCGGCCGCGGTCATCATCATCGGCAACGCGCGGCCGTATTCGGCGGCGCCGTCGATCACCGCCCGATAGCCGGCGAGATTGGCCTGGCTCGAAAGAACGTCCATGGTCTGTGCGCGGGTGATGCGCGGCATCAGCTCCATCGCGAAGGCGACGACGCCGGCATCGGCCATCGCCTTGAGCGCCGCCTCCTGGCCGTACGGGTCCATGATGGCAATGACCAGCGCGCCCTTCTTGTAGGCGGCAAGCTCCGAGGCGGCGGGACGGCGCACCTTGAGCACCACATCGGCGTTCCTGACCGCGTCGGCCGCAACGGCGGCGCCGGCGGCGGCAAACTCGGAATCCGGGATCCCCGACTTCGTCCCGGCGCCCGGCTCGACCGCGACGTCGGCGCCGAGCCCTTTCATCTTCTTGATCGTTTCGGGCGTCGCGGCGACCCGGTCCTCGCCCGGGTCGATCTCACGCGCTACGGCGATGCGCATTCACCGGTTTCCTGATGCTGGCGGCCGGCCGCGACGTTCAGCCGCCGGAAGTGAGCCCGAGCGCGATGAGCGAGAGCACCACCATGACTCCGCTGGGCAGCCGTGCCCCGCTCCGCAGGCCGCGAAACGCCAGAAAGGTCGCAACGATGAAGATGCCGAGCGCCACGAACCAGTGGCCGGTGAGGGCACCGATCGCCAGGCCGATCACGATATTGGCGACGTGACAGCAGGCAACGAAAACCAGATGCACGAAACGGTCATACATCTGCTCGTGCGCGGGCAGGTCGTTGCCCGTGGCGGTCGCATATTCGGCCTGCCCATGGTCGGCCATCGTGTCCTCCAATCGTTGGCGCCGGATGCGGATATTGCAGTGCAAGACTTGGGCCGGGGCTTAGCGCAAATGCCCCGGGAGGGCAACGGCGGGGCGTCAGCGCGGGTCCGGCAGGCGGTCGAGCCCGACGGCGGCGAGCGCGGCGTCCTGCCGTTTGGTGACCTCGGCAACGGAGAAGTCCCCCATCGCGGCCTCGAACAGCCGGTGGAAATTGAGCTCGGCGCCAAGATGCAGGAACACCCCGCCGAGCCCGATCGCCGCCCGGTCCATGAACACGAACTCGCGCGGCACCGTGACCGGGCCTTTCTGCTTGAGCGCCTGGTGCACCCGGAACGCCTCGCGACGGCCGTAGTCCGACGGCTTGACGCCATCGGCGAGGCTGCGCACCCGGTCTTCCAGCAGCGGCCCGTAGATGAATCGTGCCCAGATATTGAGCACGTCGATCAGCTCGCGCGAGAGCTTCTTGAAGCCCCAGGTCTCGTAGGCGTGCACGATGAGATCGTCGTCGCCCTTGCGCAGGCCATTGTACAGGTCGACGACGCCGCCGGTGAATTTCGGCGGGAAGATACGGATGCAGCCGTAGTCGAGGAGATTGATGCCGGCGGGCCGGCGGGCGCCGCCGTCCGCATCCTCGAAGACGCTGTAGTTGCCGAGGTGGGGATCGCCGTGGATCACGCCGAAACGGCTGAACGGGAACCACCAGGCGGTGAACATGGCGGTGCCGATCCGGTTGCGGGTTTCGAGATCGTCGTTCTTGTGCTCGAGCAGGCGGCGGCCGTCGAGCCAGTCGAGGGTGAGCAGGCGCCCGGTCGAGAGCTCCGACCATACCCGCGGCACGCGGATCTGGTCGTTGCCTTCGAGCATGCTGCGGTAGAGCATCACGTGCTTGGCCTCGCGCCGATAGTCGAGCTCCTCGCGCAGGCGCGCGCCGATCTCCTTGGCGATCTCGGTGGTGTCGATCACCGGATCCATGCGCCGGTGGATGGCGAAGATCAGCTGCAGCTGCTTGAGGTCGGCTTCCACCGCCGACTGCATGTCGGGATATTGCAGCTTGCAGGCCAGCTCGGTGCCGCCAAATTGCGCGGAAGCTTGGGCGCGGGCGCGGTGCACCGGCCCGAGCGAGGCCGCCGCCGCGGGGTGATGCTCGAAACTGGCGAACTTCCGCTGCCAGTCGGCCCCTAGCTCCGCGGCCATGCGCCGCTTGACGAAGGCCCAGCCCATGGGCGGCGCCTCGCTTTGCAGCTTCATCAGCTCGGAGGCGTATTCCGCCGGCAGCGCGTCCGGGATGGTGGCCATGAGCTGGGCCAGCTTCATGATCGGCCCCTTGAGGCCGCCGAGCGCGGCGGCGAGCTCGATCGCGTTCCTGCCGCGGTCGAGCGTCAAGCCGAACAGCCGCGCGCCGGCAATGCGCGCGGCGACGCCGCTCATATTGGCGCCCACCCGCGCATAGCGGGCGGCACGGGCGGAGAAGCGATTGGCTTCGCGGTCGGTCATGCTGCGTGCTGGCGACCCCCCCTTCGATGCAAGATAGTCCTGATCCACGGTTCCGCCAGAGCGTAGCTGCCGGTTGCCGGCTCGGCCAATCCAAATCAGCCGATAAGGGCCGCACGGACCTCCTTGAAAGCGAGGATCGAATCGTCCGCGAAATGCAAGGTCTGTACGTCATGCTCGCCGTCTTCTTTCTGCACGGCGACGCAGACCCGGTCACCCCCGTCCAAGAACCCATGCGTCATGTGGAATCCGAGCGCCCGGTACACTTCGAATTGCTCTTCGCTGAACAGCTGGTCGAGGCTGATTTCATGCGGGAACTTGTCGTGTCGCCGCGCGTAGTCGCGGACATAGTCGTTCTCGTCTCCCGTCAGCGAGGATTTGATATAGACGAGATAGCCAGTCTGGCCGCCGCCGTAGTCGATCGTGCCGATCGCGACGTGAGGGCCAGGCAGCGGTTCGGGCGGCGGCATGCCCGGCTCCCACTCCCTCAAGGCGAGCGTCGTCGTCTGGATGGGAAGCCATGGCAGATAGATGCGAATGCCGAGGTCGATACGAGCGTAACGCTGCAGGGTCACGAAAGGCGGAAAGAGCATGGGAAAGTCCGCGTCGGCATCGACGACGACGATCACTTTGCAGCGCCGCCGCAGGAGCTCGTAGATGCCGAGGTTCTCGATGTGGCCGCCATCGGTGAGGTAGACCTCGGTGGAATTTTCATAGAGCCGCCCGGTAATTTCCGACCAGAGATAGAACTTCGGCATCCAATCGCGCAGGCCGGATCCGCGCGCATTGAGCGTCGCGGACGGGGAGCAGAAACGTGGATTCTTCAGCCAATATCCGAGCCGAACGTTGAGCAAGGCGAGCGTCGGCGTCAGCGACCGGACCGAGCTTGCGCCCATGTTGGACGACGCTGCGGCGCCGGAGATCGCCATCGCCGTCGCAAGGTCGAGGTCGGGCGCGGCGTCCTCGAAGGTGGCCATCGACGCATAGCCGGTGGCGCAGCTGCCGATGTAGCGTGGCGAGAACAGGAAGAAATCCGCGTTGCGGCCACGCCGGTTGGCGTAGTCGGAGCCCTGGATGTTGAGCGCCGCGTTGATCAGGTGATAGGGCGCGTGCCTGGTCGACAGCTCGCTCACGCGCATGTCGTCGACCGGCTCGAAGTCGCGGCCCTGATCGAGGCTTGCCTCATCGCGTCTGATCCGGCGTGCGCTTGCGGCTTTTTTCGGGTTGAACAAGAACGCTTTGCTCAAGCGGTCGCGATAGAGGCGGGCCAGCGAGTTGGCGTTTGGCGCCAGCAAGCATGACAGCGCTGCCAGCAGCAAGCCGAGCCCCACATAGAGCGATATCATCGGCCGGTCGGCCAGGCGGCCTTTGACGTATTCGGCCCGTTCCTGCGACAGCCCGGGCAATTTGTCGACGAGGTGGCTGATCCCGACACCGAAGCGACCCGCGATCTGCAGCAGCCATGTCGGCGTGTGAGTTCCAGGCCCGATCGTCTCTTGTTTCTGGTCGCTCGCGAGCGGGGCACACCAGCCGGGGCCGCCGGCCGGACGCTCTCGGCCGACGTCGCCGCGGTAGTCGAACTGTTGACCGTCGATGCGGACCGTGGCCGAAATCGTGCCGCGCGGACAGGCGGCCGATTCGACGGCGTTGGGCCGGTCATTGATGATGCCCCAATAGCTCAAATAGAGATACGCGACCCAAACCAACAACGGCACCGCGAGCGCGGCGATCCACATCGCGCCCTTGATCAGCACCGCGACCAGTTGCGCCCACCACCTCGAATTCGCGCTGACGACCTTGAGGATCTCGCCGAATTGATTGCGGAAGAGCATGACCACCGCGGCGACCGGCGCCGTGACGGTAGCGGCCGTCTTGACCCAGCTGGTCAGCATGCCGAGGAACACGCGTTGCCCGGCGGCTTGCGCATCAGCGATCTCGAACATGCCGTTGATGACGAACGCCTGACCTTCGACGAAGAACACGCTGGCCAGTGCGACCAGATAGAGGCTCGCCAGGAACGGCAGCGTTCCTCGGAATTCCGACAGGTGGCGTGGCGCGAGAAACGAGCGGGCGACCGCCCATGCGAAAAACAATGCCAGCCCGACTAGAGCCGCGATCAGCGTGAGGCCGAAAGCCTTCAGCGAAACCGCAGGATCCGGCGAAAATCCCAAAAAATCCGTCCGTTCCAGCGACGAGCGGTTGGGGTTCGACCAGATCGTCAGCGCTGCCAGCAGCAGCAAGACCGGCAAGACCAGAGCGAGATTGGCGACAAGGCCGCGCACGATGACCGCGATCGCGGTCACGACGTCACGCGCGCCGGCCGGAATAAGGTAGTTGGAGTAATTTCGGATGTGTCCGACTTCGTCGGTATCGCTGATCTCCGCGGCGAGTGGCGCATCGGTTCCAGCATTCGGCGAAGGTCCGAACACGAAGCGGCCGTCATCCTTCGTCATCGTGACGGTGAGCGACGTCCCGATAAAGCCGCCGCCCGAGACGGTGGAGAGATAGTCGATATTGCGCAGAACGCCGTGGTGGTTGAGCGCCTGCAGGGCACCGAGCGAGACCGCCGCCGAGCGAATGCCGCCGCCGGAGAGCGCGAGCCCCACCGCCTCGATGACCTGGGCGGGAGGCTCGCAGCCGGCCCGCACCGGCAGTTCATCGCGGCCCAACGCACGGCGTCGCTCGTTGATGGCTTCGATCTCGCTGCGAAGCATCCCAACGAGATGCTCTTCCTCGCGCTGCCGTGTTGCCGGGGTTGCCATCGACTTCCCCTATTATCTGCGGGGTACTCTGCTCGATCTCCGACGCCATCGGTCACGAGTTGGGCCCATCTCAGACCTTCGGCCAATTGTCGCGAATCCAGCACGCGAGGCTTTGGCTCAATCCAGCCCCTCCAATTCGGTGATCATCCGCTCGATCACCCCCAGTCCCTCCTGCCAGAAGGCCGGATCGCGGGCGTCGAGGCCGAACGGCGCCAGCAGCTCGGCATGGTGCTTGGTGCCGCCGGCCGAGAGCATTTCGAGATAGCGCTCGGCAAAGCCTTCGGCGGCACGCTCGTAGACCGCGTAGAGCGAGTTCACCAGGCAATCGCCGAATGCATAAGCGTAGACGTAGAACGGCGAATGCACGAAGTGCGGGATATAGGCCCAGAAGGTCTCGTAGCCCGGCTTGAGCTCGATCGCCGGACCCAGGCTCTCGTGCTGCACCTCCAGCCAGAGCGCGCACAGCCGCTCGGCGGTGAGCTCGCCGTTCTTGCGCTCGGTGTGGACCGAGCGCTCGAAGGTGTAGAAGGCGACCTGCCGCACCACCGTGTTGATCATGTCCTCGACCTTGGCGGCGAGCATGGCCTTGCGCTGCTTCTTGTCGGCGCCGGCGAGCAGCTTCTTGAAGGTCAGCATCTCGCCGAACACGCTCGCGGTCTCGGCGAGCGTGAGCGGCGTCGGCGCCATCAGCGCGCCGTTCGGCGCCGCCAGCACCTGGTGCACGCCGTGGCCGAGCTCGTGGGCGAGCGTCATCACGTCGCGCGGCCTGCCCTGGTAGTTGAGCAGCACGTAGGGATGCGCTGAGGGCACGGTCGCGTGCGCGAAGGCGCCGGGCGCCTTGCCGGGCCGCACCGGCGCGTCGATCCAGTTGTTCTTGAAGAACCGTTCCGCGATCGCCGCCATGTCGGGAGAGAATGCGCCATAGGCGGTGAGCACCGTCGACTGCGCCTCGGACCAGCCGACGGTGCGGTTTGCGACTTTGGGCAGCGGCGCGTTGCGGTCCCAGTGCGGCAGCCGCTTCTTGCCGAACCAGCGCGCCTTGAGCGCGTAGTAGCGGTGCGAGAGCCGCGGATATGCGGCGCGCACCGCCGCCACCAGCGCCTCCACCACCTCGCGCTCGACCCGGTTCGACAGGTGCCGCGCGTCGGCAACGTCGACGAAACCGCGCCAGCGGTCGGAGATCTCCTTGTCCTTGGCGAGGATATTGGTGATCAGCGCAAAGACGCGCAGGTTCTCCTTGAAGGTCTTGGCCAGCGCCTGCGCCGCCGCCTTGCGCCTCTTCTCGCTCCGATCCTGCATCAGATTGAGCGTCGGCTCGATGGCGAGCGACTCCTTGCCGACCTTGAAGCGCAGGCTCGCGATGGTCTCGTCGAACAGCCGGTCCCAGGCCGAATGGGCGGTCACCGACTTCTCGTGAAAGAGCTGCTCAACGCGATCCTCGAGCTGATAGGGCTTGTCCTTGCGGATGTCCTCGAGCCACGGCCGGTAGTGGCCGAGCGCGGGATCGCGCATCGCCGCGTCCAGCTTGGCATCGTCGAGCCGGTTGAGCTCTAGCACGAAGAACAGGAGATGCGTGGAGGCGGCCGTCATGCGCTCCTGCACGTCGGCGTAGAATTTGGCGCGCGCGGGATCGACCGTGTCGCCGGCGCGCACGAGGTCCGCGTAGGATTCGATGCGCCCACCCAGATCGCCGAGCGCTTCGTAGCGCTTCACCGCCTCGGCGAGCGCACGGCCGGCATCCGGCCGGCCGGCAATTTCGGCCAACCTGCCCTTGTAGGCCTCCTCGAAGGCGACCGCCTCGGTATCGACGCGATCGAGATCGCGCTTCACGCGCGGATCATCGATCCCCGCATAGAGGTCGTGCAGGTTCCATTCCGGCAGCGCGCCGAGGCGTGCGGGCGGACGAGACTTGGCGGTGTGGGCGGAAGCGCGTTTTGCTGGTGCTGGCATCGGTGCTGACGGCGGGGAGAGTGGTGTTTGGCTGCGCCGGATGACGAAGTCATGACGGAGATCGGCAGGATAGCATGCGAGCCCGATGCATATCGCGCGGCCGGGCCTGCGATCAACACCTCGCCCGGCCCGAGCATATGTCTAAGGTTGTAGCCAAAATCGACTAGCTGTTGCAGCGGTGCGGTCAGGAATTCTTGGCCCTGGCGATGATCCTTCGGCGCGCTCTCGCGCATCGACATCCGGGCGCCGCAGAGTGGCATCGTCCACCAGCTCGCGGTCCACACCAAGGGCGGCGTGGTGGCGGCGGGCGAGCAGATCATGCTGATCGTTCCGGAGGCCGACGAGTTGATCGTCGAGGCGCGCGTCGCGCCGCAGAACATCGACCAGATCAAGCTCGACCAGCCGGCGACCCTGCGGTTCCCGGGCTTCAACCAGCGCACCACCCCCGAGCTCAACGGGCGGGTGAGCCGGATCGCCGCCGACATCATCCAGGACCAGCGCAACAATCAGCCGCCGTATTATCTGGTGCGCGTCTCCATCGCGGAGGGCGAGATCACCCGCCTCAACAGCATCAAGCTGGTGCCCGGAATGCCGGTCGAGGCCTTCATCCGCACCGGCGAGCGCACGATGTGGTCGTACCTGCTCAAGCCGCTGACCGATCAGGCCCGGCGGGCGTTCCGCGAGCATTTGAGCGGGACACCTGGGCGGCACCGCTTGAGACAGCTTTAATCTCGTAAACACAAAGACTTAGGGGCACTGTCCCGCTGTCCCACGCCAGAGGCACTGGGAGAGAGCCTCTTCCTCCGGGGGAGACGCGGGCCGCCGTATTAACCCCCCGTTAACCACGATTTTTCACAGCCCCTTAAGCCTGATCCGCCACAGTGCCCCAATTCGGCACATGGGCGGGTCCCGAGCCGGCGTCGCGAGGTTGCGTCATGAGTGAGCGGATTCTGATCGTCGACGACGACCCGGTGCAGCGCCGCCTGCTCGACAACATGGTGCGCCGGTTCGGCTACGAGCCGCTGATCGCCGAGGGCGGCGACGCTGCGGCCGCGCTGCTCACCGGCCCGGAGGGGGCCCGCATCGACGCGGTCGTGCTCGACCTGGTGATGCCCGACCTCGACGGCCTCGGCGTGCTCGCCAGGATGCGCGAGACCTCCCTGACCGTGCCGGTGATCGTGCAGACCGCCCACGGCGGCATCGACAACGTCGTCTCCGCCATGCGCGCGGGCGCCACCGACTTCGTGGTCAAGCCGGTCGGCGCCGAGCGCCTGCAGGTGTCGCTGCGCAACGCGCTCGCCGCCAGCGCGCTCGAAGGCGAGCTTGCCCGCATCAAGCGGAGCCGCACGGGGACGCTCGGCTTCAAGGACATCATCACCAAGAGCGCGCGCATGCAGGGCGTGCTGCGCACCGCCGAGAAGGCGGCGGCGTCGGCGATCCCGGTGCTGGTCGAGGGCCAATCCGGCGTCGGCAAGGAACTGATCGCGCGCGCGATCCACGGCTCCGGCGAGCGCCGCGCCAAGCCCTTCGTCGCGGTCAATTGCGGCGCGATCCCGGACAATCTGGTGGAATCGATCCTGTTCGGGCACGAGAAGGGCGCGTTCACCGGGGCGACCGAGCGCCACACCGGCAAGTTCGTCGAGGCCTCAGGCGGCACGCTGTTCCTCGACGAGGTCGGCGAGCTGCCGCTGGCCGCGCAGGTCAAGCTGCTGCGCGCCCTGCAGGAGGGCGAGGTCGAGCCGGTCGGCGCCAAGAAGCCGGTCAAGGTCGACGTGCGGGTGATTTCCGCCACCAACCGCGACCTGATCGCCGACGTGAAGGCTGGGCGCTTCCGCGAAGACCTGTTCTACCGGCTGCACGTCTATCCGATCGCGGTGCCGGCGCTCGGCGAGCGGCCGGAGGACATTCCGGAGCTGGCGCGGCACTTCCTGCTCCGCTTTGCCGCCGAGGAAGGCAAGCGAATCGCGCGCATCAGCGGCGAAGCGCTGGCGCTGCTCGCCGGCTATCGCTGGCCCGGCAACGTGCGCCAGCTCGAGAACGCGGTATTCCGTGCGGTCGTGCTGGTCGAGGGCGACGAGGTCGGGGCCGCCGAATTCCCGCAGATCGCCGCCCAGATCGGCGCCCACGCGCAGATTCCCATGGCGCCCGCACTCCCGCTTGCCGCCGATGCCGAGCCGACCGTGTCGCTCATGGTCGAGAGCGGGCCGGTTGCGCCCACTCAGGCGGCGCCTGTCCCCGCCGCGCCGCCGGCGGCGCTCGCGCTGCTCAATGGCCACGGCCAAGTGCGGCCGCTGGATGAGGTCGAGACTGAGGTGATTCGCTTCGCTATCGCGCACTATCGCGGGCAGATGTCGGAAGTCGCCCGGCGATTGCAGATCGGACGCTCGACCCTCTATCGCAAGCTCGACGCGCTCGGCCTTGTGGCCGATACCTCCGATGCCGATACCGGCCCCGTTGTATCCGGGTAACACCCCGGCAAAAACGGACTAAATAATTCACAACACGTTGTACGCGGGTGACAGCGCGCCAAAATCGGCCAAATTCGCCTGCAATGGTGTCCGCAAGCTGTTGCGTCAGTCCGCGAATTCGAGTGTGGTCGGATGCGGACGCGCAGGCGGATTGGACCGCAGGATCAGGCGTTTAACGCTGGTCTGACGGGAACTTGGGGGAGATATCCAATGAGAGGGCTGCGTTACGACCGGATCCTGGCGAGCACGGCGCTGGCCGTGATCCTGGCGGCGCCGATCGGCGCTGGCGCGGCGCCGAAAGGGTCCGCGCCCAAGGTCGCCGCCGTCCCGGCCGCCACCACCACCGCCGCGCAACCGCCGACCGAAGTCACGGTCGGGACCGCTCCGGCGGCGACGCCGGACGCCCTGCCGCCCGAGATCACCATCCCGCAATCCGCTGCGCCTGCGGCCGCCACTCCCGCCGCGCCTGCGGCCGCTCCGGCGGCAACCACGCCGGCAGAGCCGGCACAGCCGGTCACCGCCGCCGAGCCGGCCGTCGCGCCCGATCCGTTGGCCGCGCTCGATCCTGCCGACCGGCCGGTCGCGGAAAAGATTCGCGATCTGCTCGCCGCCAAGGTCGACAAGATCTTCGCCAGCAAGAAAGAGCGCACCGCGATCGACACTTTCTATCAGAACCGCAATCTGGCCCCGCTGTGGCTCGACAAGGGCGTCGAGAACGCGCGCGCCAAGGCGGTGATCGCCCGCCTGAAGGCGGCCGATGTCGACGGCCTCGAGATCAGCGACTACAAGATCCCGAACTTCGCCGGTGCGAACGGGCCGGATGCGCTCGCCGACGCCGAGCTCCGGCTCACGCAGACGGTGCTGACCTTTGCGCGCCACCTGCAGGCCGGCCGCTTCCCCTATAACCGCGTCAGCAACAACAATATCGAGCTGCCGCAGATGCCGCCCGACATGGCGGCGGTGCTCACCAAGCTCGCCGACGCTGCCGATGCCGGCAAGGCGCTCGACGAGTTCGCCCCGCCGAACGAGTACTACCGGGCGCTCAAGAAGGCGCTCGCCGAGCTGCGCGGCAAGGCCGGCGGCAGCGCCGGCAACCACATCGACGACGGCCAGCTGCTCAAGCTCGTCGCCAAGACCCCGATGGAAGATCCGCGCGTGCCGCAGCTACGCGAGCGGCTCGGGCTCACCGGCGATCCCGCCGACCTCAAATACGACGCCAAGGTCGCCGAGGCGGTGAAGAAGTTCCAGAAGAACATCGACCTGCCGGCGACCGGCAATCTCGACTCCAAGACCCTCAAGGAGCTCAACGGGCCGGCGCGCAGCCAGCAGATCGACCTGGTCATCGCCAACATGGAGCGCTGGCGCTGGTATCCGCGCGATCTCGGTCAAGCCTATTCGATGGTCAACCAGCCAGACTTCACGCTCAAGGTGGTGAAGGACGGCGGCATGGTGTGGACCACGCGAGTGGTGATCGGCAAGCCGAACATGGCGACGCCGCTGCTCAGCGAGACGATGAAATACATCACCATCAACCCGACCTGGAACGTGCCGCCGTCGATCGTGCACAACGAATACCTGCCGGCGCTGGCGCAGGATCCGACGGTGCTCTCGCGCATGGGGCTGAAGGTCGTCACCAATCGCGACGGCAGCGTGCACATCTACCAGCCGCCGGGCGAGGCCAATGCGCTCGGCCGCATCCGCTTCAACTTCCCCAACCGATTCCTGGTCTACCAGCACGACACGCCGGACAAGCATTTCTTCGCGCACGATGTGCGCGCCTACAGCCACGGCTGCATGCGGGTGCAGGATCCGGCCAAATACGGCGAGGTGCTGTTCAACATCGCGCGTCCGAACGAGAATTGGACCGCGGACAAGATCAAGAAGATGTTCGGCACCGCCGAGCAGGACATCCAGCTGCAGCCGACCCCGATCTGGGTCCACCTGACCTATCAGACCGCGTTCGTCGAGGACGGCAAGCTGCAGATCCGCCGCGACGTCTACGGCCTCGACAGCCGCACGATGGCCGCGATCAAGAGCGAGCGCGCGGTGGTCGATCCGCCGCAGGAGCGGGCGAAGGAAATCGCCACGTCGAGCCAGCGGCGTCCGATGCCGCGCACGGTGTCGTTCTTCGAGTCGCTGTTCGGCGGC
>Ga0184625_10000511_pt1 | contig 14814 bp, 13 predicted proteins | sample PLM3_30_b1_FD_133151 | JGI IMG/M metagenome (GOLD analysis project Ga0184625, IMG submission 133151) | Groundwater sediment microbial communities from an aquifer in East River, Colorado, USA - PLM3_30_b1 | ecosystem: Environmental > Terrestrial > Soil > Riparian zone | place: USA: East River... | reverse complement strand
GCCATGTTCCGGCCGGCGCCTCGCCCAGCTCGGTCTGAACCAGGCCGCGGCATGAGGGGCGCCGGCTACAGTCGCATACGTGGCCCTTGGACTCCCCTCTACTCTGCCCGGCGGGCATCCGGCGATCGGTGACCTGGTGCGTTCCGGCGTGACGTTCTCGTTCGAGTTCTTTCCGCCTAAGACCGAGGACGGGGAGAGGCAGCTTTGGCGGGCGATCCGCGAGCTGGAGCCACTGCGTCCGTCCTTCGTCTCGATCACCTACGGTGCGGGCGGCTCGACCCGTGATAACACGGTGGCCGCGACCGAGAAGGTCGCCACCGATACCACTCTGCTGCCGATGGCCCACCTGACCGCGGTCAACCACTCAGTGACGGAGCTTCGTCATGTGGTCGGGCGACTCGCCGCCGCTGGCGTGAGCAATATCCTCGCCATCCGGGGCGACCCACCCGGGGACCCGATGGGGGACTGGGTCCGCCACCCGGAAGGGGTGCTCTACGCCGAGGACCTGGTCCGCCTGGTTCGGGAACTGGGAGACTTCTGTGTCGGTGTGGCCGCGTTCCCGTACAAGCACCCCCGCTCGCCCGACATCTCGACGGACACCGCCCACTTCATCCGGAAATGCCGGGCCGGGGCCGACTTCGCGATCACGCAGATGTTCTTCGACGCCGACGACTACCTCCGCCTGCGCGACCGCGTCGTGGCGGCTGGCGGAGATGTGCCGATCCTCGCCGGGGTGATGCCAGTTACCCAGATGAGCACGATCGAACGATCAGAGCAACTCTCCGGGGCACCGTTCCCGGCCGCCCTCGCCGCGAAGTTCGCCCGGATCGCGGACGACCCGGAAGCGGTGCGACAACTCGGGGTCGACCAGGCCAGCCAGGTGTGCGCCCGGTTGCTCGAGGAGGGTGTGCCGGGTATTCATTTCATTACCCTCAATCGATCGACAGCCACCCGCGAGGTGTGGCAGAACCTGGCGTTGGCGGCCCGGATCTGAGGGCGGGCGTGGATCGCGGCGGTCGGCTGAGTTGGGACGAGTACTCGGCGCGCTGGACCACGCTTCATCTCGGCGTGGACCCCCGTCGATCATCAACACTCGCGCGCAGGTGGCTTCGGTTCGGCTATCTGGCCGGCCGCCTGCTCGCCGCGATCGGCGTCCGCCCTGGTGCGGTCACCATGGCGGGCGTAGTGGTCTCGGCCGCGGTGCCGGTCGTGTCGCTGTTTCGGGGAGGATGGCTCTTCGCCGCGGCCGGCCTCGTCCTCCTCGCGGGCCTCGCCGACTCGGCCGACGGTGCCGTGGCGGTCATCACCGCTAAGACCTCGCGGTTGGGTTCCTTCTATGACTCGGTGGCGGATCGGCTGAGCGAAGCCGCTTGGCTGGTCTCGCTGTGGTTGCTGGGCGCGCCCGGCTGGCTGGTCACGGTGTGTGGTGCGCTCGCTTGGCTGCACGAGTACGCGCGAGCGCGCGCCGCGGTGGCTGGAATGACCGGCATCGGCGCGATCACGGTGGCCGAGCGGCCCACCCGGGTCATCCTCGTGATCACCGCGCTTGGCCTGGGCGGCGTTGCCTGGTTCATCAACCCGCATCTCACCCCCGGTGCGGTCACCGTCGTCGTCTCGGTCTGGGTCGTGGTAGGCCTGCTCGGCGCGGCCCGACTTACCGGCGCCATCCGCACCGCCCTGCACTAGCCACCCGTGACGCTCGTCGATCTAGGGCGTAGTCGCGTGAGTCGATCTCTACCACGCGACTAACGCCTAGATCGATGAGGCCAGGTCGACGAGGCTAGATCACGAGGCTGGGCCGATCCCGCCGGCGACGATCTCGGCGGAGAGCGCGACCATTGGTAGCCCGCCGCCGGGATGAGTCGAGCCGCCGACGAGGTAGAGGCCGCGGGCGGCGCCCTGGTTGGGCGGGCGGAACAGGCCGGTCCGGCCGTGGCGGGGAGTGCCGTAGATCGCGCCGCCGGGGGTGACCGTCGCCTCTTCCAGATCGGCCGGCGTGCGGATCTCCCGGAAGAGCACGCGGTCACGCACATCCGCACCTCGCGTGGCGAGGGTGGCGAGCACTCGATCGGCATAGGTGTCGGCGACCCCCGGCGCGCGCCAGTCCACAGAGGTCTCATCGTGTCCCTGCGGCGGCGCGTTGACGAGGACGAACCATGCCTCGCAGCCCTCCGGCCGGGTCGATGGGTCATCTGCGACGGTGACGAAAATCGTCGGGTCGAGAGCCGGCCGCGCCGGCCGCGCAGGGCGACCGAAGACCGCATCGAATTCGGCGTCGTAGTCGGTTGGGAAGTAGACCGTGTGATGAGCCAGCTCCGGCGTGCGGCCGCGCACGCCGAGCAGGAGCACGAAGCCGCTGAGGCTGCGCTCGGTCAGCCTGGCCGCACGCCGCGGGTTCGGCAGCAGATCGCGGTACACGGACAAGGCGTCGGCGTTCGCCACCACGACGTCGGCTGCGACCTCCACCTCGCCGCCGACCCCGCCGCCCGCCGCGCCGCCCGCCGCGCCGCCCAGCCGGACTCCCGTGACCCGTCCGCCGGCCGTCACGACCCGGTCCACCGCGATGCCGGTGTGGATACGCACGCCGAGCGCCTCACATCGGCGCCGTAGCGCGTCGGTGAGCGTGGCGAGGCCGCCGCGTATGTACCAGCCCCCGAACGCCATCTCCGCGTAGGCAATTGCGACGAGCGCGGCGGGCGCCCGGCGCGGATCGGAGCCGGCATAGGTGGCGTAGCGGTCGAGCAGCATCCGCAGGTGCGGATCGGACAGGCACGACCGGCCCAACCCTCGAAGGGTCCGACCCGGCGCGATCGCGGCGAGGTCACCCACCCGCCAGGCGAGCCGGGCCAGCGACAGCGGTGAGTCCATAGTGGAACGCAGTACGTGTCGCCACGATGTGTCCCACACCCGGCCGGCTCGGCGCCACAGCGCTCGCCAGTCGGCGGCCGCCTGGTCGCCCAACGCGGCCGCGATCCGGCCGTCGAACGTCGCGGCGTCGGACGAAGAGTCCAGCACAACACCGTCGGCGAACACGTGGCGTACCAAGGGTTCCAGTGGCACCAGGTCGACCTCTTGCTGGAGGGTGGTGCCCGTGGCGGCGAAGAGATCAGCGAAGACCTGCGGGAGCGTCAACAGGCTCGGCCCGGTGTCGAACCGGAAGGCACCGTCGGGTGTGTCGCGAACGTAACGGCCAAGTTTGCCGCCAACGACGTCGGACTGCTCGAACAGGTCGACTCGGTGGCCGCCGGCGGCCAGTCGCGCCGCCGTCGCCAGCCCACCGACGCCAGCTCCAATCACCACGACCCGAGTCACGGGACCGGCCGTCCCTTCCAGGTGAGCCGTCGACGGCGATGGAGGCGATATGAGCGGACGACAAGCCACCCGAGAAGAGCAATGGAGACTGGGTGAGCCAGGGCGTCCGGCCAGACCCGCGCGCCCGTAGCCCGCCCCGAGAACATCCGGCCGAGAACTCCGAGGAGGTAGCCGGCCGTGGCGGCCGCCGCCAACGCCCATGCCCCCAGGGCAGCCGCGACGACGGCGGCCAGCGGCGGTGCTGTGTACAGGATCACCAGGATAAGCCCTACGCCGGCCGCGCCGAGGGGCGAACCGAACGCAGCCCACAGCGACTTGGTGTATCCCCGCTCCAGGTCGGACCAGGATTCGTACATGCGGCAGGTGGCGATGCGAGATCCGTCCGCCACGGCGATCCGCCCGCCCGAACGCTTGACCGCGCGGGCCAACTCGATGTCCTCCAGCACGGCGTGGCGCACGGCCGCGTGCCCGCCCGCGCGCTCATAACCCACCCGGGTGAGGACGAGAAGCTGCCCGCCGGCCACGGCCAGCGACGGCCGTCGGGAGCGCTCGACCCCGCGAAGCGGCAGGAAGGTCAGCCATGACCACTGCAGCAACGGCTGGAGGACGCGCTCGCCGATACCGGCGGCGAGGATCTGTGGGTACGGGGAGATGAGGTCGAACCCGTCGAGCAGGCCCACGGCCGCGGCGACCGCGTGCGGTGCCAACACCACGTCCGCGTCGATGAAGATGACCACCCGCGAGGCCGGGTCGGCATGTGCGGCGAGTTGCTGACAGGCGTACGGCTTGCCCAGCCAACCAAGCGGCAGCGGCTGACCGGTGACCAGCCGAAGGCGGGGGTCGCCGGCGGCGACCGAGCGCACCACCTCGGCCGTACCGTCGCTCGACCCGTCGTCAAGGACCACGATCTCCATGCCGGCCACGCCACGCTGCGCCAGCAAGGATTCCAGACATGGCCGCACGCGGTGCGCCTCGTCGCGCAGCGGGAGTAGGACCGAGACGGGAAACTCCACCGTGGATGGAGCCGGCGACGGGCGGCGGAGCAGGAGCCTGTTGACCCAGGTGTGGGCGGTCAAAAGGCCGACGGCGAGCACCAGGATCCAGGGGAGAAGGCTCATCGTCGTACCAGCGTGAACGTGAGTGGCAACGCGACCGCGCCCATGCCGATGCCGCCCCACAGCGCCGAGGCAGGTAGGTCGAGGAAGACCGCGTGAGCGAGCACCGAGGAGACGTACGTCCAGAGGTACAGCGCGAGCATCGGGGCGTCCTTCGTCCGGTCCACCCGGTGGGCGCGTGGGCCGGCCGCAGCCGCGAACGAAGCCAGCATGAGCACCGCGACCGCGAGCCACCCGAGGTAGTTCCCGACCGGCACGTCACCGACTCCGGGCAGCGTCACCGCGTCGGGCGTGGTCCAGCGCCAGTAGCCCTCGGCGACCATCTGGGGGTCGAGGAAGAGGTCCCAGGCGGCCAGCCCGACGCCGGCAATTCCGATCCGCGCCGCCGTGCGTGAGGTGAGCTGGCCAGCGGCCAGCCAGGCGGGCCAGGCCATCCAGGTCCAGGCGAGCGGAATCACCACGGGCACTGCGAGCAGCGTGGGCCCCAACGCGTCGCCGTAGTCGTAGGCGCCGAACGGGAGCCCTGTACTCACTCCGAGTGCCTCGACGGCCAGCCCGCCGCCGGCCGTCACCGCGATCAGCACGACGCCCACCCGCGCCCCTCTCGTGGCGAAGGCGTGCCCGACCGATGCGGCGAAGCCCAGTGCCACCGTGGCCCCGACCAGCGCGGTACGGGCTTCGCCAGACACAAGGGGATAGGCGATCTGGGCGAGGACGAGCACCGCCAGCGGAAGCCAGCGCATCACTGGTCGAGCGGCAGAGTGCGGCCGAGCACCGCGAACGGCCTCGAGTCGCCGGGAAACGAGAAGTCGCGTACCACGTCGACGAAGCCGAACCGGCGATAGAGCCGCCAAGCACGCGACGTCGCCTCATCCGCCTCCGGTGTGGACAGAAGGGTGGTCTTCGCGGTCGCCATACCCAGCAGGGCACGCAGCTGCGCCGCGCCCAGGCCGTGTCCCTGCGCGGCCGGGAGCACATGCAGTTCGACGACCTCAAAACAGTCGTCCAGCCACGCCGCTCGTTGGTCCTTGCGGATCGCGCCCCTCACCTGGTCATGCCACCACTGGCCGGGCTCTGAGGTGTAGCCATAGCCGAAACCGAGCAGTGTGCCGTGCATGTCTACTGACGCAACCGCCCGGAACCCGCGCCGGTGGACGTGGGAGGCCACGTAGCCGCGCCGCGTGGCCAGCAGGTCGGGCGCGTAGCCCATCGCAAGGCCGTACACATTGATGACCTCGTCCAGCCGCCGGGTCAGGTCGTTCGGCGTCCAGGGCACGATCCTCATCGCTGCTCTGGCCTCATCGCCTCTGGCCCCATCGCCTCTGGCCTCATCGCTTCCGGCACGGTCCTCTCCTCGGCCCAGCCGATCACGTCGCGGTCGCCCGTGACCGCCAGCACCGCGAACCGGGCGAACAACTCCTCGGCGTACCAGCCCTCGGCCGGTGTCCGGTCGATGACCCGCCGGTGGTCCCGGTGGTGGTACGCGAACTCTACGAGATCGCTGGCACGTCGCCATAGACTGACCGTCCCCTGCCATCCGATTGGCGCCTCGCCGATGGCGAAGCTGGCGAGCAGCCCCGACGCGGCGGTCGCCGCGGCGGCAACCGGGCCGATGGCGCGCCAGAACGTGACCGCCCGGGTCGGACGTAGCCGAGCCCGGGTCAGGGCGAGCACCGGTCCGTCCGTAACGGCCTTCACGGTCGGGGTGAACGCCTCGCGACCGGCCCACCTGCCCTGGCTGGCGATCGGCCGAAGATCCAGACGACAGTACGACGTGGCGAGCGCCCGCCAGGATCTAGCCATCCTCGTCGCGTCAAAACTCTCGGCGCCGGCGGCGCTATCCCACACCACGAGCGCCGCCCAACGCGTGGGATCGGCCCTGCCGGGACCGAACCAGCGGCCACGGCCGGTGCCGAGCAGCTTGGCGAACCGGACGCCGGGCGTGCGACGCAGCCGGCCACGGTCGATTGCTATCCGCCAGAGCACCCGAGTCAGCCGAAGCGCCGGCACCCGCCAGACATGTAGCGTGACGTGGCTCACGCCACCTCGGCCGGCGTACCGGCGGTGATCCGAACCAACTCGTCGAAGGTGGTGGGAAAGACCGCGGGTGGGATGCCGCCGGCGGCCCAGATCTCGTCGAAGGCAGCGAGGGAGAGGTCGACGAGCGTGCGGACGCGCTTGGGGTGACCCACTGGGGCGACGCCGCCGATCGGCTGCCCGGTGTGCTCGCGGACGAACTCGGGGGTGGCCCTCCGGACGGCGCTTACGTGGACGAGCCTGGCCACTTTGGCCGTGTCGACGCGGTGCGCGCCGGAGGTGAGCACGAGCAGCGGGTCCCCGTCGGCGTCGAAGATGAGCGAGTTGGCGATCTGGCCCACCTCGACACCCAGCGCCGCCGCGGCGGCGGCTGCGGTGTGTACGGCATCGGGCAGCAGCACGATCTGACCGTGCGCGTCGGCGGACTCCAGCGCCTCCTGGACGGCCTGGACGTTGGGGTGCATGGCGTCCATCGTGAGTTCAATTGTGGGTCGCGGGTCAGGCGGGCGGGACTTCGGGGGTCTGCGCCGTTGCCCGGCTGGCGCGGGCCGTCTCGGCGAGGATCACTCCGGCGAGCAGGACGAGACCGCCCAGAATCTGCGGCGTCGACAGGATCTCACTGAGGAGGATCCAGGCGAAGACGCTGGCCAGCACCAGTTCGGTCATGCCGATGATGCCGACGCTGGTCGGCGGCAGGTGCTGCATGGATGCGGAGATGAGCAGGTACGGGATGATTGTGCCGAAGATGAGGAGGTAGATCGCGAGCAGCCACATCGGCACTCCGCCGCTGCTTTCGCCGAAGAGGTGGACGGGGAAGTTCCACCACGGCCGCACGATCGCCCCGGCGACGGCGGAGACCCCGAAGGCCCAGCAGGTAACCGAGAGCGGATCCCGCTCGGCGACCGTTTTCGACCCGAGGACGTAGTAGACGGCGAGCAGGACAGCCGAGGTCATGCCTGCGGCGATGCCGACGATGTCCAAGCTCAGTTGGCCGTCCCAAACCTGTGTCACGCAGACCAGACCGCCGATACAGAGAGCTAGGCCAACCCAGAGTCGTTGCTTGACCTGCTGATGTTCGCCGAAGCGCACCCAAAGGGCGACGAAGACCGGCGCTGTGAACTCGAAGAGCAGGCCGATGCCGACGGGCAGGCGGCTGATCGCGACGAAGTAGAGCATCGGAACGAGGAAGAACCCGGTTAGGCCGAAACTGATCAGCTTGGGTAGCTCGTGTCGGCGTACCGTGAGCCGCTTCGGCCCGGGCTTCAGAACGAGGCTCAGGATCAGCAGGCCGCCGAAGGCGCCGGTCGCCCGGAACGTGGTGAGCTGGGGGGCGTCGAACCCTCCCTGGAGCAACAGCTTGGAGACCGTTCCGTTGAGCGCGAAGATCGCGGCGGCGGCGACGACCATGGTGACGCCGAGGGCCGGGCGGGTCGCGGGGCGGGCCAGAACGACGGTGCTCACCCGTGGAGGTTACGGCCCTCTTCCAAAACTTGTCGGGGGGTGGGTTTACTCTGTACCCGTGTTCGAATATGGTTCATGTGTTCGAATACGGGAGAGGTGTTCGCGGCATCGCTCCCAGCTCGGGCCGGGCACTCGCGGGTCTGGCCCGGGAAGGTCGGGCGTTGCTCGTCGCCCATCCGACCCCCGGGTGACGGGCAGCGACCGGACCGTGGTCGGGCGAGGTGTGGGGAAGCGCCCCGCCCGGCCACCGGTCACCATCAACGCTGCGCCTTCCTCGGCAGCGGCCCATCGAGGGCGGGCACCCTGCTCGTCCCGGCACGGAGGAGGGATTTCAGATGACCGTCTCGACCGGCCTGGCCATCATGCCGAGCCTGACGCTGGCCGCGAGGGCCAGCGCGACTCGCTCGACGACGAAGGCACTCACGGTGCCCGCGTACATGCTGCCGCACCGGACTCCGGCCGAGCTGCTCGCCATCTCCCGTCAGGGACTGGTCGAGGCGGCGCGGACCCCGGCCGAAGGACTGCGCTACGCCACCGCACACCTCGCTGCACTGCGGGCCGCGGCTGCGGTCCTCGCCGCTCGAGCCCGGCCGGAGCCACGCCGACGCAACCGACTGACCAGCGTCTGGGCGCTGCTCGCCACGGTCGCGCCGGAGCTGGGGGAGTGGGCGGTGTTCTTCGCGGCCGGCGCGTCGAAACGGGCGGCGGCCGAGGCGGGCATCCCTAGAGCGGTCACCGCCCGCGAGGCCGATGACCTGACCCGAGCCGCCGAACAGTTCGTGGAAGTGGTGGCGAGCTCCCTTGGTCTTGCCTATCAGCCGGCCCTCGAGGGCCTGCCGTCCTAATGCACCCCTCCATCGCCATGCCCTCCTCCATCGTCGTGCCCTCCTCCATCGTCGATCATGACCTGGAGGTCATGATCGGGGCCATTTCACGACGGTCAGCTCATGATCGTGCAGATCTTGGTGGGCGGGTGGCGCGGCTGGCCGAGATCCGGGCCGCCGGCTTGGTCCGGCACGCCAGCGAGCGGGTGGAGGTGGGTGTCGAGCGGTCGCTGCCGGTCACGGCGGCGCTGCGTCCTCTCCTTCCGGGCGGCAGTTTGCGCCGGGGCGGCACCATCGCGGTGGCGTCCGGCTCGACCTCGCTGCTCTTCGCGCTGCTCGCCGAGGCATCCACCGCGGGATCGTGGTGCGTGGCGGTCGGCTTGCCCCGGCTCGGGCTGGTCGCGGCCGCCGAGGCGGGGATGGCGGTCGAGCGGTTCGCGCTCGTGCCCCACCCTGGGCCGGAGTGGGCGGGCGTGGTGGCGGCTCTGCTCGACGGGGTGGACATCGTCGTCACGGCCACGCCCGGAGGAGTTCCGGCGCAGGTGGCCAGCCGGCTCGTGGCTCGGGCCCGGCAGCGAGGCGGTGTGCTCGTTCCGGTGGGGCAGTGGCCCGGCGCCGATGTCACCCTCGAGGTGGCCAGCGATGAGTGGCACGGCCTGGGCCAGGGGCGGGGTCGGTTGCGCAGCCGCGAGATAGAGGTGGTGGCGCAGGGACGCGGCGCCGCCACCCGCGCCCGCCGAGTCAGCCTGTGGATGCCCGGAGTCGTTGGCGCCCAAGCGTCCGACCTCTCCCGTGATCTAGGGCGTAGTCGCGTGAGTGGATCTCCAGGCGCGCGACTAAGCCCTAGATCGACGAGCATCCCGAGCATCCCGAGCGTGGCGTGAGCTATGCGGACGTTGATGCTCTGGTGCCCGGACTGGCCGGTGATCGCGGCGGGGATCACCGAGGGTGTGAGGGTGCACGGCCCGGTGGCGGTGCTGCACGCCAACCGGGTGCTGGCCTGCTCGCCGGCGGCACGGGCCGAGGGAGTACGCCGGGGACTGCGCAAACGTGAGGCGCAGGGGCGCTGTCCGCATCTGGTCGTGGTCGAACACGATCCGGGTCGCGACGCGCGGGCGTTTGAGCCGGTCGTCGCCGCGGTCGAGCAGCTCGCGCCGGGGGTGGAGGTGGTGCGCCCCGGCGCCTGCGCCCTTGCCGCCCGCGGACCGTCCAGCTATTACGGCGGTGAGGCGGCGGCGGCCGAACGGATCGTCGAGCACACCGCACTCGTCTGCGGTGTGGAAGTTCAGGCCGGCATCGCCGACGGCGTCTTCGCTGCCATGCTCGCCGCTCGAGCTGGACGGATCGTGTCGCCGGGAGGCACGCCCGCCTTCCTCGCCGGGATGGATATCGCGACCCTGGACCGTCCCGAACTCGCCGACCTGTTGCGCCGTCTGGGCGTGCGTACCCTCGCTGACTTCGCCGCCCTGCCCGCCGGGGATGTCATGGCCCGCTTCGGCTTCGACGCCGCCTACGCGCATCGCCTCGCCGCCGGAGACGACGAACGCCCGCTCGCGGTGCGCAAGCCGCCGCCCGACTGTGCCGTCACCGCCGAGTACGACCCGCCGCTGGAGCGGGTCGATATGGCCGCCTTCGCCGCCCGGGCACTAGCCGAGCGGCTGCACGAGCGACTGGCTGGGCATGGGCTCGCCGCTACCCGGCTCGGTATCGAGGCGCATACCGCGGCCGGCGAGGAGCTGCATCGGGTATGGCGTCACGACGGGCTGCTCACCGCCGCAGACCTCGCCGACCGGGTCCGCTGGCAGCTCGACGGATGGCTCACCGGGACCGGAAGGGTCAGCGCACTCACCGGAAGGCTGCCCGCCCGGCCCACCGCGGGCATCGATCGGCTGCGGCTCATCCCCGACGGAGTGGTCCGGCACGCGGGAATGCAGGCCGGCCTGTGGGGCGAGATCGGCGTGGCCGACGAGCGGGCCCACCGCGCGCTAGTGCGGGTGCAGGGTCTACTCGGCCCGGACTCGGTCTTCACCGCCGTACTCGGCGGCGGTCGAGGCTACGCCGACCGCGTTCGTCTGGTGCCCTGGGGCGACGAAAGGAGCCCTCGTAGGCCCGGCGGCGACGAAAGGAGTCCGGGTAGGGCAGGGCAGCCGCCGTGGCCGGGGCGGTTGCCGGCACCGGCGCCGGCAACGGTCCTGACCGAACCCACCCCGATCGTGGTCCGCACGGCCGACGGCGAACCGCTCGCGATCGATGCCCGGCTCGCCATGACCGGCGCTCCGGCCAGCGTGACAGTTGGGCGTGAGCCGCCGGTCGAGGTGACCGCATGGGGCGGGCCCTGGCCGGCGGAGGAGCGATGGTGGGCGCCCGCGGAGGCGAGCCGGTTGGTCCGCCTTCAGCTCTGCCTCGCCGACGCGCCGGCACTGCTGGTGGCGCTCAGCGACGGTCAGTGGACGGTGGAGGCGATCTATGACTGACGCGCGGAGATCTTGGCACTTGACGGTGGCTATGGCAGCCATCAAGTGCCAAGATCTACGGGGGGCGAGGTAGGAATGGGATACAACAACCCGCCCATACCGTGGTCGAGGCTCGAGGGGATCCTCTCCGGCCGACAGTCCGTCGAGTCCAAGACCGACAACAAGGTCGTCCGCGACCCGATCACCATCGACCACGGAGACGGCGGGGACACGCCGGCCTGGACGCGCAAGAGACAACGCTACGAGGCGCCAGATTTCGTTCGCCAAGGCTCTACTGTGGAGTACGCCGAGCTGCACTGCCACTCCAACTTCAGCTTCCTCGACGGCGCGAGCCACCCGGAGGAGCTGGCCGAGGAGGCGGTCCGGCTGGGGCTGACCGGGCTGGCCCTCACCGATCATGATGGCTTCTACGGGGTGGTGCGCTTCTCCGAGGCCGCGCAGGAGCTGGGCTTGCCCACCGTCTTCGGCGCCGAGCTCTCCCTCGACCTTCCGGCCCCACAGAACGGCGAACCTGATCCCGTCGGCGCGCACCTGCTGACTCTGGCCCGCGGGCCCGAGGGGTACGCCCGGCTGAGCCGCGTCATCGCCGAAGCACAGCTCGCTGGCAAGGAGAAAGGCAGGCCGGTCTACGACCTGGAGAAGACCGCCGACGAGCTGCGCGGGCACGTGCTCGTCCTTACCGGCTGCCGCAAGGGACTGGTGCCTAGGGCGCTGCTCACCGATGGGGTCGCGGCCGCGGCGATGGAGCTAAAACGCCTCACCGCGCTGTTCGGCGAGGAGCACGTGGCGGTGGAACTGACCGACCACGCCGACCCTTGTGACGGCGAACGCAACGACGACCTCGCCGCCCTGGCCGCGAACGCTGGTCTGCCCACGGTGGCGACCAACAATGTGCACTACGCGACCCCGTCCCGTCGCCGACTGGCCACCGCGCTCGCGGCGGTCCGGGCCCGACGATCTCTGGACGAGATCGACGGCTGGCTGCCGGGGGCGGCGGGAGCACACCCACGCAGCGGCGCCGAGATGGCGCAGCGTTTCGCCGCTTATCCCGGGGCCGTCGCGCACGCTGCGGCCCTCGCCAAGGAACTCGCCTTCGACCTCGCGCTGGTCGCGCCGCGCCTGCCGGATTACCCGATCCCCGAGCCGGGGCATACCGAGATGTCGTGGCTTCGCAAGCTGACCTATGACGGCGCCGCGGACCGCTACGGCACTCGGGAACGGCAGCCCGATGCGTACAAGCAGATCGATCACGAGCTTGACATGATCGAGCGGCTGGGCTTCCCCGGTTACTTCCTCGTCGTCTACGACATCGTGAAGTTCTGCCGGGACAGCAACATTCTCTGTCAGGGACGCGGGTCGGCCGCCAATTCGGCGGTCTGCTACGCCCTGCGGATCACCAATGTGGACGCGGTGCGGTGGGGGATGCTCTTCGAACGCTTCCTCTCCCCAGAGCGGGACGGCCCACCCGACATCGACGTCGACATCGAGTCCGGCCGGCGTGAGGAGGCGATCCAGCACGTCTACATCAAGTATGGCCGGCGCCACACCGCACAGGTGGCCAACGTCATCTCGTACCGGCCCAAGTCCGCCGTGCGTGACATCGCAAAGGCCTTCGGCCATTCTCCGGGCCAGCAGGACGCGTGGAGCAAGCAGATCGACCGGTGGGGTTCGGTGGCGACCGCAGACCTCGATGACATTCCCGAGGAGGTGGTCGCCTACGCCAACGAGCTGCTGACCTTCCCCCGGCATCTGGGCATCCACTCCGGCGGCATGGTGATCTGCGATCGTCCGGTGATCGAGGTATGCCCGGTCGAGTGGGCCCGGATGGAGAACCGCACGGTCCTGCAGTGGGACAAGGACGACTGCGCCTCGACCGGGCTGGTCAAGTTTGACCTGCTGGGGCTGGGCATGCTCTCGGCGCTGCACTACGCCGTCGACTTCGTCAATCCCACCCTCGACATCGGCACGCTCGACCTGGCCGACCAAGAGGTGTACGACATGCTCTGCCGAGCCGATGCCGTCGGCGTGTTCCAGGTGGAGAGCCGGGCGCAGATGGCGACCCTGCCGCGGCTGCGGCCGCGCGAGTTCTACGACCTCGTGGTCGAGGTGGCGTTGATCCGGCCTGGCCCGATCCAGGGCGGTTCGGTGCACCCGTACATCCGCCGCAAGCAGAAGAAGGAGAAGCCGACGCCACCGCACCCGCTGCTGGAGAAGGCCCTCGAGCGTACCCTCGGCGTGCCGCTGTTTCAGGAGCAGCTCATGCAGATGGCGATCGACGTGGCCGGCTTCGACGCGGCCGGCGCGGACGAGTTGCGCCGAGCTATGGGCTCCAAGCGCTCCGCCGAGCGCATGGATCGACTCAAGAGGAGACTGTACGAGGGCATGGCCGCCAACGGGATCACTGGAGAGCTCGCCGACGATCTCTTCTTGAAGCTCTCCGCCTTCGCCAATTACGGCTTCCCGGAGAGTCACGCGATGAGCTTCGCCTACCTGGTCTTCGCCAGCGCCTGGTTCAAGCGCTACCACCCAGCCGCCTTCTGCGCCGCGCTGATCAACGCACAGCCGATGGGGTTCTACTCGACCCAGTCGCTTGTGGACGACGCCCGCCGCCACGGGGTCGAGGTACGCCGCCCCGATATCAACGCCAGCGACGCCGCATCCACCCTGGAACCGCCCACAGTGGAGGGCGGACCTCGTAATGGAAAGGGCGAGCCGCCGTCGCGGTGGGGGATCGGCGGGCCCGTCGTGCGGCTGGGCCTATCCGAGGTGCGCACGATCGGCGACGACCTCGCTAAGCGCATCGAGTCCGAGCGGCGAGCCGGTGGCCCGTACCGGGACATGCGCGATCTGGCCCGGCGCGTCGCCGCGGCCGGCAAGCCGCTGACGGCAGCGAACCTGGAGGCGCTGGCCACCGCGGACGCCTTTGCCTGCTTCGGAGGACCCCGGCGCGAGGCGCTGTGGGCGGCCGGGGCCGCGGCGCAGGAACGGGCTGACCGGCTGCCGGGCACGGCGATGGGGGTGCGGGCACCGGCGCTGCCCGGCATGGATCAGGTCGAGGCGATGGTGGCCGACGTGTGGTCCACCGGACTCTCCCCGGACAGCCACCCAGTTCAGTTCGTCCGGGGACACCTCAACAGTCTGGGCGTGCTGCCCATCGAGGCGCTGCCCACAATGGTGGATGGCAGCAGGGTATTGGTCGGCGGAATCGTCACCCACCGGCAACGCCCCGCCACCGCCGGCGGAATCACGTTCCTCAACCTGGAGGACGAGACGGGCATGCTCAACGTGGTTTGTTCGCCCGGGCTCTGGCAGCGCCACCGCAAGGTTGCCCGGACGGCGTCGGCGATGCTCATACGTGGTCGGCTCGAACTCGTCGAAGGCGTGGTCAACCTCGCCGCCGACCACCTGGCGCCGCTCACGCTGCCGGTGCGTTCACCTTCCCGCGACTTTCGGTAGCTGGCATCCATGATCCCGGTGATCATGAGCTGACCGTCGCGAAATAGCGTCGATCATGACCTCCAGGTCATGATCGACGGGATCTTGGTGGCGGGATCTTGGTGGTGGGATCTTGGTGGGGGATCTTCAGGGGTG
>Ga0184625_10000510_pt1 | contig 14827 bp, 12 predicted proteins | sample PLM3_30_b1_FD_133151 | JGI IMG/M metagenome (GOLD analysis project Ga0184625, IMG submission 133151) | Groundwater sediment microbial communities from an aquifer in East River, Colorado, USA - PLM3_30_b1 | ecosystem: Environmental > Terrestrial > Soil > Riparian zone | place: USA: East River... | reverse complement strand
GGGGCAATAGGTGCAACCGGTTCGATACCCGCACCTGACGCGCCTATTGCACCAGACGCACCCATTGCACCCGACCTCCTCGCCCGCCGGTTTGACGGCCGGGCCATTGCCCAGTTCGCGATGGGGTTTCGCGGAGTCCCCTACCGCCTCGGCGGAGCCGACCCCGCCGGATTCGACTGCAGCGGCCTCGTGCAATACGTCTTCGCCCAGTACGGCGTCGCGGTCCCTCGGGTCGTCGAACAGCAATACGAGATCGGCGACAAGATTCGACCCTCGGAGATCAAGCCCGGCGATCTGATTTTCTTCAACACCCAGAAGAAGGGCGACGACGCGTCCCATGTCGCCATCGCGATCAGCAAAGACAGCTTCGTTCACGCGCCCAACTCGTCAGGGGTCGTCCGCATCGAAACCCTCGCCTCGACGTATTGGGGCTCGAGATATCTCGGCGCCCGTCGCATCACGCCTTCCTCGCTGATCGCGACACGCTAGCCGTCACGCCGGGTGTTACCATGGCGCCATGAAACGGACCTGCCTTCTCGCCCTGCTGTCGATGCTGATGACGAAGCCCGCCCACGCGCAGGCGATGGGGCCGGTTGCGCCTGCGCTCACCGCTGAACAAATCACGCTGAGCGAATCGCTCGCGCCGAAGTTCGACGAGAGCGCGGCGAGGGAAAAGACGCGGCTCGCGACGTTCGCGAATCGCCCGCTGGGCGGGGTCATTCAGCGTTCGTTCAACGTCTTCTCCAACTATCTCCTGATGTCGGCCGAGATGATGCCAGAGTCGGGATACAGCTTCCGGCCAACGCCGGAACTGCGGACATTCGGCGAGCAGATCAACCACGCGACCAGCTCGCACTATTCATTCTGCAGTCAGGCGGGCCTTCCACCTGGCGTGCAGAAGCAGGCTGCGCCGGCTCTCGCTGCCGTCACCTCGAAGGCGCAGATTGTCGCGGCGTTGAACGATTCGATCGGCTACTGCGATCGCGTGCTCGCGGCAGCAACCGAGGCGTGGCTGATGGAAGTGGCTCCGGGGCTTGGCGGTTCATCGAGCGGGCTGATCCCCGGCGTTCGGGCGCATGCGTTCATCTACAACGCCGTACACAGCGCCGAGGACTTCGGGACCATCACGACCTACCTGCGGATGCAGGGCGTGGTGCCTCCCTCGACCGCCTTGCATCCTCCTCCTCGCAAGTAGTGTCCGGCTTTAGCCGGACCGTCCCAGCTTACGAAGGCAATCGCAACGCGATGAGCTCGCCGCTGTATCCGGCGCCGCTCACCGCCACGACGATGTACTGCCGTCCGTTCAGCATGTAGGTCATCGGCGTGCCGGTTTGTGGCGCGGGAAGATAGGCAGCGCCGACTTCCTTGCCCGTCGCCTTGTCATAGGCACGAAGCATGGCGCCGCGAGCCCCCGTGGGGGTCGGGCCGAAACCGGCCTCGCCTGAGATCACGAGGGTCTTTGTCGTCAGTGAGCCGACGACGCCAGGACGCCCGGTGCGGGGGATGTTCAATCCTTTCAATGCCGGGTGATTGCGAATCGCGTCCGGCGTTTCGCCGTGCGGCACCTGCCACAGAATTTCGCCTTTGGCGAGATCGATCGCGCTCAACTGCCCGTACGGCGGCTTCATGATCGGAAGACCGCTGACGTTCAACGCCGGCCCGCCTCCGCCACCTTCGCCGGCCGGAGCGGCCGCGGCAGCTGCCGCGGGCGTGCCAGGTGCGACCGCTCTGTCGCCACCGGCGGCAGATCCGGTTCCGCCAGTCGTTCTTGCGCCTGTCATCGCGTTGCCCACCACGTAGGCGAGATCGTTCTTCGACGGATCGCGCGGCGGCACGAGCCCCAGCTGGCTGACTGACTTCTGCGAGTTCACGTACAGGATGCTGGTTTCGGGATCGTAGGAGCCGCCCGGCCAGTTCGTTCCGCCGCCCGCTGATGCGAGCACCAGCGTCGCGAGAGGCCCTTCAACCTTGCTGACCACGGGCGGGGTGAACACGGGGCCGTACTTGTATTTCGAAATCGCTTTCTGGCCCTCGGCGCGCAGCTCCGGTGTGAAATCGATCAGGTCGTCTTCGACAAACCCCTGCCGGTCGTAGTTGAACGGTTGTCCCCGTCCGTTGAGCGGAAACGGCTGCGTCGGCGAATAGTACTCGCCCGGCACGTCGCCTTTCGGCACCGGCCGCTCTTCGATCGGCCACAGCGGCTGCCCAGTCACGCGGTCGAACACGTACATGAACGCCTGTTTGGTCGGCTGCGCGACCGCCTTGACGATCTTCCCATCACGCTTGATGTCGACAAGAATCGGCGCGCACGGGATGTCGTGATCCCAGATCCCGTGATGCACCAGCTGGTAGTGCCACTTGCGCTTGCCGGTCTGCAAGTCGACGGCGACGAGACTTTCGGCGAAGAGGTTGTTGCCCGGACGATCGGCCCCGAAGTAGTCGCCGGTCGCGCTCTCGACCGGCAGATACGCAATCTGCAGCTCGGGGTCGATGCTGATTTGTCCCCAGGCGCCGGTATTGCCCGTATAGGCCCACGAATCCTTCAACCACGTCTCGTTGCCGAACTCTCCGGGCTGCGGGATCGTGTGAAATATCCACAAGCGTTTCCCCGTGCGCACGTCGAACCCGCGAATGTAGCCCTTGACGTTCGCTTTTCCTGTCGGCACACCGCCCGAGCGATGGGCGGCGCCGACGACGACGATGTTGCCGGCGACCATAGGCGTGGCGTGCAGTCCGATTTCGCCATTCAGCGGATCGATTTGCTGATCGTTGTTCTGCTTGAGATCGACGAGGCCGTCGTTGCCGAACGTGGGAACACGCATGCCTGTCTTCGCGTTCAGCGCGACCAGCTGGTATCCCGGAGTGACGTAGAGAATTCGCTCCTCTTTGCCGTCCGTCCAGTACGCGAGGCCGCGGCCGGACAGCTGGCGCGGCCCAGCGGAGCCGCGCGCGCCTTCACGCTCGCTATGCATCCAGAGCTCTTCGCCGGTTTCAGGATCGAGCGCGACAACGGCGCGGCGGCTGCCCGCCGTGGAATACAGCACGCCGTTCGCCATCACCGGCGTCGACTCGAACATGTACTCGGGACGCGGGCCAAGGTGATCGGCCTTGAAGCGCCACGCCACGGTGAGCTTGCTGAAGTTGGCGGCGTTGATCTGATCCAGCGGTGAATAGCGCGTGTGCCCGGTGTCTCCGCCGTAGGCGCGCCACTCGCCGTTCAGCGCACCGGTCTGGCCGCGGACCGCAGCCGCGCCGGCACTCAACACAACGATCGCGACGAAACGCCACATTAAATGAGATGTCGTACGCATCGCGCGCTCCTGTTCAGACTGCTCAGTCCAGGTTGTAAGGAAATTCGCCGCAATTATATGCCCGCGAGCGTGCGGGTGAGCTCGCCGATATCGCGCAGCTTCTCGATCGACTCAATCTGGTCCAGGGCCTGCTGGATACGGGCTTTGGGCAGCACCGGCGCCGCGCAGTCGGCGAATCGATCGCGCAGCTCGGCGATCGAAAACGGCCACGCTGGCGATCCCCGATAGCGTTCGTCGGACGGTTGGACGAGCATGCGTCCATCCGTGAGGTCGACTTCGACGACGCTGCGGATCTTGTCGAAGCCCATGGCTTCGATCTTCTGATCGAACACCGTTGAGACCTTGGTCATCATCTGCTGGATGGGCGCGCTCGAGACGAACTCGTCGGTGAATTCCTGGATGCCGGCCTTGCGTTTCAGCGCGATGACGCCGAGGAGAAACGGCACGCAGAACTTGGCTTCCAGCTCTGTCTTGGCGGTCTTGTAGCGGAGCGGCTCGAGGATGTTCGAACCCGCCCGCAGCCGGATCGCCTTGATCTGATCGGGCCGGATGTCGTGATCGACCACCAGTTTCAGCATCGCGTCCATGCTCGGATGGCTCAAGCTTCCGCACGGGTACGGCTTGACCGACACTCCCGGAGTGACGATCGAGTGCGGCCGGCCGAGCGCGCCGATCAGCCGGTGCAGTTCGGCGCCGCCACCCATCACCTGGAAGTACCCCCACTTGCCATCGAGACCATCGTCGCCGGCAGTGAAGCCGCCTTCCGCGAGCATCGCCGCAACGATGCCATTTTCGGCGGCGCGTCCGGCGTGAAGCGGCTTGGTCATCGATCCGAAATTCACCCGCAGCCCCGCGGCGCAGCTGGCCGCGATGCCGATCGCATGCGCGGCGCGCTCGCGATCGAGTCCCAGTAAGCGGGTAGCGGCCGCGGCGCCGGCAAACGTGCCGGCTGTGGCGGTGCTGTGAAATCCGCGGCGGTAATGCTCGGGATCGATCGCCTCGGCGACTTTGCACTCGACTTCGAATCCCGTCAAAAACGCTTCGAGAAACGCCGATCCGCTCGCGCGCCGCTCTTCGGCGACCGCAAGCGACGACGCCAGCGCCGGCACAGTCGGATGCGTCAACAACCCGTAGGTGCGATCGGGAGTCGTGGAGAGCTGCGTGTCGTCGAAATCCATCGCGTGGCCCGACGCGCCATTCGCGAGGGCCGCATGCGGCGCCGCTGCGGAAATCCGCTCTGGTCCGAAAATCGACGCGCCGCCTTTGCTGCTCATGGTCCGCACATATCGGCGAACGATGGCGCTGCCTTCGACCGTCGATCCCGCAAGAATGACGGCGAATCCGTCGATGAGACATCGCTTGGCCTGGGCGATCACCTCGGGCGGAAAACTCTCCAGCCTGGCGCCGGTGATGAAGTCGACAACCGCGCGCGTGGACCCCTTCAATTCGTCACCCGTCACTTTCGCGCCCGCTGCGGCGCCAGTCGATTGAGCGGCCGGAAGCGCCGCGCCACCCGTCAGTGTACCGGCTGCGCCAGCCGCTACCGTGCGAAGGAATTCTTTCCTGTTCATGGCATGTCCTCTAACAGATCTCGGCTGAATTCCTCTCCGAGCGATGTCGAAGCGGGGAACGGCGCGGATTATACGCCAGCCGCCACGGGTAAAGAGGCGTATAATTGTTGGTCTTCCCCGCAATCGGACGGAGGTGGTCATGCTTCCAGACGCCGTCAGTTCCGTTCTCCGCCGCAAGAGCGGCGACCGCAAACTCCTCTCCATCGTTCCCGATGCATCTGTGTACGAAGCCATCGCTTTGATGGCTGAGAATTCGATCGGCGCGCTCCTCGTCGTCTCGAACGGGATGCTGGTCGGCATCATGTCCGAGCGCGATTACGCGCGGAAGGTCGTGCTGCAGTCGCGATCGTCGAAAGACACGCGCGTCAGCGACATCATGACCAGCCCGGTCGTCACCGTGTCGCCGGCGCACACCGTCGAAGAATGCATGCGGCTGATGACCGACAAGCGCATCCGCCACCTTCCGGTGATCGAGGGCGCCACCATCGCCGGTATCGTGTCGATCGGCGATCTCGTGCGTTCGGTGATTACAGTGCAGGGCGAAACGATTCAGTATTTACAGCAGTACATCAACGGGCACTATCAGGGGTAGGGGTTCCGGGTTCCGGGTTCCGGGTTCCTGGTTCCTGGTTCCGGGTTCCGGGTTCCGAGTTCCAGGTTCCGGTTCGGGGTTCCGGTTCGGTTCCAGCTCCGGTTCCGATCGATGTTCAGGGTCCGAAGTGGATTCCGAAGGCGGTGCCGGTTCGGTTGACTCCGGCTCGACTGGCGCAAGCTCTTCATCCGGGGCCGGAGAGGCCTCGGGGGTCTCCGCCGGCGCAGGCCTCGCGACGACGGGCGGCGGCGTGACGTTGCCCATTCTCGCGCGGATGATGCGTTGGCGCGCGCGTAGCCGCGCGTTCGGCTTCGCGATGTTCAACACGCGCGGGTTCACGATGGCGCCCGCCATCAGCGCCGCTTGATCGGGTCCGATGGCGGATGCGGAAATCCCGAAGTAGGTGCGTGCCGCAGCCTCGGCCCCCCAGATGCCGTCGCCCCACTCGATGTCGTTGAGATAGAGCTCGAAGATTCGCGTCTTGCTCAATTCGTACTCGAGCCGGCGCGTGATCATCAATTCGCTCAACTTCCGGAACGGGTTGCGCGTCGGCGACAAGTACAGGTTCTTTGCCAGCTGCTGGGTGATCGTGCTGGCGCCGCGCATCAAGCCGCCGCGCTCCCAGTCGCTTTCGAGGGCTTTCTTGATTTCGACGATGTCGATGCCCTCATGTCCCCAGAACCCGGCGTCTTCGGCGACCAGAACCGCCCGCTTCAGATGAGGAGAGATGCGGCCGTACGGCACCCACTGTTGCACGTGCCGCAGCTGGCGGCCTTCAGCGCGTGCCTCGCGTGCACGCAGTTGCATGAACGCCGTCGGCTCGACGTTGCCCGTGCGAAGGACGCGCACGTCTGGCAGCGTGAGATAGAGAAAGACGATGTACCCGAAGCCGAACGCCGCCAACGCGGCAATCACCCGGGCGAAGCGCCGCATGACAGTGATTATAGATAGTCTTCACCCTCGCGTACTGTTCGGGCTTACGCTGTCCCTGATCATGGCGTGCGCCGGGTCGGAGACGACTGGGCAATACAACTTTTCAGCAATGCGCGAGCGGATGGTCGAGACCCAGATTCGCGCGCGCGATGTGCAGAACGCCGCCGTTCTGAATGCGATGGGAACGGTACCGCGCCACTTGTTCGTGCCGGACGATCTCCAGCCGTTTGCTTATGACGATCGTCCGTTGCCAATAGGACGCGATCAGACAATCTCCCAGCCCTACATCGTCGCCTATATGACCGAGGCGCTTCAGCTCGAGCCGGCGCACACCGTCCTCGAGATCGGCACCGGCTCCGGCTACCAGGCCGCGATACTCGCCGCGATCGTCAAGCAGGTCTACAGCGTCGAAATCGTTCCCGATCTCGCCGCGACCGCCAGACGCGCGCTCGCGGCGGCCGGGTACACCAACGTCGAAGTGCGCTCGGGGAACGGCTATCTGGGATGGCGCGATCACGCGCCCTTCGATCGCATCATCGTCACCGCTGCGCCTCCCGAAATTCCCGAGCCGCTCGTCGAGCAGCTTGCCGTGGGGGGCGTGATGGTCGTGCCGGTCGGCACGGCAAGTCAGCAGATCGTCGTCATCAAGAAGACGCCTGACGGCATCGTCCAGAAGCGCACGATCGAGGTCAGGTTCGTGCCGATGGTGTCCAGGCCAATGGAGCCGTGACCCGGCGCCTCGCTCCTTCTCGCATTCGTACGTGAAGGAGACACGCCATGCGCCATTGGAGCTCGCCAATCCTCGCGCTTGCACTCACGGCGTCGATCGCATCCGTCAGCCACGCCCAGCCCCCTGAATCGGAACCCGCCGCAAGCTTCGCCGATCTCGCGCTCCGGCTACCGCCGCAGTCGTTCCTTGTTGTCACGGATCAAGAGGGGCGACGAACAGGAGGCAGGCTCATCGGCATCGAGCGAAGTACGTTGTCGATCAAGACCGATCGGCCGGTCACGTTCTCACAACCTGATATCCAGATGGTTCAGAGAAGATTGCCTGACAGCGTTCTCGACGGCGGAATCATCGGATTTGCCATCGGCATGGCGGTGCCGCTCATCGTCTGCACGAGCAGAAGCGACAGCAGCGAGACGGCTGGCTGCGCGATTGGCGCGGCAGGATTCGGCGGGTTATCCGGTTTCGCCATAGGCGCGTTGATCGACCGGGCGCGTGGGCGAATGGTGACGATCTTCAGGTCGCCCCAGCCTGCGTCCGGACCGACGAATCCGTAATCCGGTGCCTTGTTCGGTTCCTGCCGCGCGCCTGTTAATAGGGGTAGGGCGACGCTACAATTGCAGACAGGAACCCAAATGACCTTCGGAGACGACGGCAAGGCGCAACGGCCGGAACCGACAGCTCTCACCAGCACTTTGGAGCTGCTCGAACGCTTCAAACAGGGCGACGACGAAGCCGTGAACCTCCTCGTCGAGCGATCCCTGCCGCCGCTGAAGCGATGGGCCAGGGGCCGGTTGCCCCATTGGGCGCGGGGAACCGCCGATACTCAGGACCTGGTCCAGGACGCCGTCGTTCGCGCCCTGCCCCGTCTCAAGGCATTCGAAGCCAGGCACCCGGGCGCGCTGCAGGCATACCTCCGGCAAGCGATCACCAACCATATTCGTGACGAGATTCGCCGCGTGAACACGCGGCCAGCGGCAGAGCTCCGCGATAGTCATCCCGACGCGTCCCCCTCACCTCTCGAGACAGCCATCGGCCGTGAGGGAGTTGAGCGCTACGAGGCCGCGCTCAGGGAGCTGCGCCCCGCCGATCGCGAGGCCATCATCGCGCGCATCGAGCTGCAGCAGAGCTATGAGGAAGTTGCCATCGCCCTCGGCAAGCCGAGCGCCGATGCCGCCAGAATGGCGGTGACCCGCGCTCTCAAAACTCTCGTGCACGTCATGAGCACCAACCGGCCGTAGAGTCGCATCTCCCGTCGAACTGGTGTACCCTCCGGCTCGAGCATGAGCGATGAGTCGGATTTCATCGACCGGCTGGCCCAATCGATCGCGGATGGGGCTTCAATCAACTGGGACGAGGAAATCGACCGGCTTCCTGCCGACGACAAGATCAGGGGATTGGTTGCGCTCCTGCGGATGGTCGACGGCGTCGCCGAGGTCCATCGTTCGCTCAGCGATCCGTCGCACGCGACAGGTCCGGCCGATGCTCCGGCGGCAGCCGCGGGTCCCGTCCCTCAAGAGGCCGGCATCGGCCAGTGGGGCCATCTCGTCTTGCGCCGCAAGATCGGCGAGGGCGGGTTCGGCGAGGTGTATCACGCCCACGACACGTGGCTGGATCATTCGGTCGCGCTGAAGCTCTTCAAGCCCAAGGTCACCAACCGCGAGTCCGCAAATCGCATCCTGCACGAAGCCCGCAAGCTCGCGCGCATCCGCCACCCCAACATCGTAACGGTCCATGGCGCCGACAGCCACAGCGGGCAGGTCGGATTCTGGATGGATCTGATCGAGGGGACGACACTCGAGCAGATAGTGCGCGCCGGGAGGTTGAGCGCGGGCGAGGCGGCCTATATCGGACAGGAAGTGTGCCGCGCGCTGGCGGCCGTGCACCTCGCGGGCATCGTGCATCGCGATGTGAAAGCGCAGAACGTCATGCGCGCAACCGACGGCGGGCGCATCATCCTGATGGACTTCGGTGCGGGCGAGTTCATCAAGGACCAGGCGGCGAGCACGCGCAAGCAGGGCACGCCGCTGTACCTCGCCCCGGAGATCTTCCTGGGCGAGGATGCCAGCGTCAGGAGCGATATTTACGCCGCGGGCGTCCTGTTGTACTACCTCGTCACGAGCAACTTTCCCGTCCGGGCCGCCTCGATCGCTGATCTCGCCGAGGCGCATCGCGCCGGGGAACGCCGGCGGCTCCGGGACGCGCGGCCCGACCTTCCCGGTTCGTTCGTGTCCGTGGTGGAACGCGCGCTCGATCCCGATCCCGCGCGGCGATTCGCGTCCGCCGGCGAGATGGAGGCTGCGCTGACGGGTGGGACCGTGGTCCCGACAAATCTCATCAGCGTCGGGCGGGTTCAATCCGATACCCGCCAGCGAAGCACGGTTCAGAGAGTCGGCGTCACGGCGGCCGGAGTGCTCCTCGCCACCGGAGTGCTCGGGCTGATCGCGTGCAGGGTGTTCGACGTGGCGCTCGGAATCCCGCCTGACTTCTCGGCCGGCGTCGTCGATTACTTTTTCGTCGGCGCGTACGCGCTCTTGCCGTTCCTCATTTTCTGGTCTGCAGGCGCGGGCATCGTCGCCGGATTGATTGGCATGCGGTCGCTGTTTCGCAGACCACTGGCGGCTCTTCGCCGCGTCCTCCCCGCGACCGAGCCCATCGATGCCGAGGTCATTGCTTCACTCGTCTTCCTCGCGGGCGTGGCGGGCTGGGTCGCCATCAATTGGTATTGCCTCAGCCTGTTCACGGCCATCGAGGCTCTGCGCATGGGCGCAACGGCACCGGCAGCCAACACGCTCGGCCTGGGAGCGCAGGCGTTGCACCTGACGCACGCAAATTCCTCCGCGTTCCTGGGCTTCCTGCTTGGGCTCGCACTCTGGCGATGGTTCCCTGCGCTCGAGACGCGCGCCCAGGATTCGTCCCGCGTGCGCCAGATGAAGTGGGCAACAGTTGTGGTGGTTTTCATGGTCGTCGCGACTGCCGTCGTGCCGAGACGTTTCGTGTGGGAGAAATTCGAGGTCGCCCAGTTCGAAAATCGGCCGGCGTTCGTTATTGGCAATAATGGCGACGAGCTGCTGCTGTACTACCCTTACGACCTTTCAGCCAAGCAGCGGCGAGTGCGGGTAGATGCGCCCACTCTCGAGCGCGATCGCGCCAAGGCACGTATCTTCGACAGGCAGTGACACGAACAACGTCGTTCAATGGGAGGTCTGCATGCCACGTCTGACTTGCGGGATAGCCGGGATCGCGCTCGCATTCACGCTCGTCTGTCCCCGGCCGGCAAACGCGGGTCTGATCGACTTTATCTGGGAGATGAGCGGTCCACAGATGGTGGGCGTGCCGATATCCTGCGATTTCGAGCTGACCGCGCCGAGCCGCGACCAGTCAGACTACGAGTGCCGTGTTTCCGAAGTGAGCATTTCAGGCGACCGGGCGCTCCGGGACCGGAGATCGCGGTTCTGGCTCGAGGTCGGCGGCGGCGTCTATATCTCGACCGGGAAGAACTCAGAGATGCGCGAGTTCGGCTTCGGCCGGGTGCAGTTGTTCGCGTACGAGCCGATGCTGCATATCCGCACGCTCAACAGGGATTCCGTCAAACTCACGCACGGCGTGATGGGGCTGTCGTACTTCCTGATTACCGGCAGCGACTTCAAACGGTTCGATAACGTCGGACTGAAAATAGTGCCGGTGGAGCTCACCTATAAAGGATTCGGCATCGGCTACACGCTCCGCGTCTTTCCGAACGGGTTCACCTCGGAACAGTTCGGCGTGCCGTCCGGAACGACCACCCATCAAGGGCGCGAGGTGGTTCACGGGTTTGTGATTTCGCTGCGCCGCTAGGCACGGCTCTCGGGCGGCTGCAGATTCTGCAGGATGAACGCGTAAACGTCCGCCGTCACCTCGATGAGCTTCGTCGTGTTGCTGGCGCCGTGGCCCGATTTCGTTTCGATGCGGATCAGCGCCGGACGCTCATTGCTCGCCAGTGCCTGGAGCGTCGCGGCGTACTTGAACGAGTGCGCCGGGACGACCCGGTCGTCGTGATCGGCGGTGACGATCAGCGTGGCGGGATAGCGGACGCCGGCGCCGATGTTATGCAAAGGCGAATACGCGTATAGCGCGCGGAACTCGTCGGGGTCGTCGCTGGAACCGTAGTCCGGCGTCCAGTTCCAGCCAATGGTGAACTTGTGGAATCGCAGCATGTCCATGACTGCGACTTGCGGTACTGCAACACTGAAGAGATCGGGCCGCTGATTCATCACGGCGCCGACGAGCAGGCCGCCGTTCGACCCGCCCGTCATCGCCATGCGCGAGGGCGTGGAGTACTGGTGATCGATCAGCCATTCGGCGGCGGCGATGAAGTCGTCGAACACGTTCTGTTTTTTCGTTTTCGTTCCCGCGTCGTGCCACGATTCTCCGTACTCGCCCCCACCGCGCATGTTGACGCTCGCGTAGATGAACCCCCGCTCGAGCAATGCGAGCCGCAGCGCATTGAAGTTGGGCGTCGTCGAGACGTTGAAGCCGCCGTAGCCGTACAACAACACCGGGTTGGTCCCGTCGGCCACCAGCCCCTTGCGGTGGACGAGGAACATCGGCACGCGCGTGCCGTCTTTGCTTCCGACAAACACCTGCCGCGTTTCGAATGAAGACGCGTCAAAGCCGGGCAGCTCCGATGCACAGAACACCGCAGTCGCGCGCGACGCGATGTCGTACCGGTACACCGTGGTCGGCTGTGTGAACGATGTGAACGTGAAGAACGCGGATGCGGCGCCGCGCTCGCCGATGAAGCCGTCGACCGTGCCGGGACCCGGCAGCGCCAGATCGTGCTCGAACGCGCCGTCGAGCCCGTGCACGCGCACCCGCGCGGTGACGTCGTGCATGTAGACCGCGAACAATTTGCCGCCGGCGGCCGATGCGCGCTCGAGCGGCTCCGGCCTCTCTGCCACGATCGTCGTCCAGCGCTTTTCGTCAGGATCGCTCGCGTCCATCCGGACGATGCGGCCCTTCGGCGCGTCCTTGTCGGTCTGTAGCAGCAGCTCGCCGCCGACGTTGCCGATGACATGAAACGAGTCGTCGGTGATCGCCGCCACGAGCGGCGCGAACGTCTCGCCGGGCCGCGACCGATCGCGCAGGAAGATCGCATTGCCCTTCTTGCCTGCGGCGCGATCGTAGACATACAGAATGTCGAACCGCTCGTCCTCGGAGGTCTCCATCAGATGGAACCGGAGTGGGCCGCTCGGGTCCTCGAAGACGAGCTGGTCGGCATCCTGCGGCGTGCCGAGGCGGTGATAGAAGACGCGGTGATGCTCGTTCGACGAGGAAAGCGCCTTGCCCTGCGGCGGCACGGGATAGCGGCTGTAGTAAAAGCCGTTCCCGCTCCATGCGGCGCTCGAGACCTTGACCCATTCGATCGTGTCGGGAAGCGTCGATTTGGTCTCGAGATCGATCACGCGATACTCGAGCCAGTCGGAGCCGCTCCTCGACACCGCGTACACGGCATACCGCGCGTCAGCCGACGGCGCGAACTCGACAAGACGCACGGTGCCGTCGCTCGACCACGTGTTTGGATCGATGAGCACCTCGGGGACGGCGTCGATCCCCTTCTGCATCAGCAGCACGTTCTGGTTCTGCAACCCGTCGTTCTTGTAGAAAAAAATCGAGCCGCCTCGGGTCGAAGGCTGCAGGTATCGAGGGTAGTTGTAGAGCTCCTGCAGCCGCGCTTTCAGCTGCGCGCGGAACGGGATCTGTGCAAGGTAGGCTGCGGTCGCGGCGTTCTGCGCCTGCACCCAGGCCGCAGTCTCCGGCGAAGACTCGTCTTCGAGCCAGCGATACGGATCTGGGACAGTGATGCCGTGATAGGTATCGGCATCCTGTCCTCTGCGGGTTTGCGGGTACGTGAGGATCGCGATCCTCAGCGGGGAGGCGTAGTAGCCGGAGGCGTCGCAGCCGGACGAGTACGCGGCTTGGCGTAGATGTCGAAGCCCTCGGCCTGCTCTTCCTTCTCGGTCGGTGGCCGGATGCCGGCTGACAGCATGACCCCCTCGACTGCGGCAATCGTGTCCGGAGACGGCTTGAAATTGCCGAAGCGGTATCCGCGCGCGATCGTCAGGGGCGTCCATCCGAACTCGTTCTTCCGGTTCCAGACGTCGATCCGCGCGCCCTTGGACGCGAGGAACTTCACCGCGAGCGGCAGGTTCTTGTAGGCCGCGCCGTGCATCGCCGTTTCGTTGTGTTTGTCGACCGCGTTGATATCGATGCCCAGATCGAGCGCCACCTGCATCGCCTCGAGCACTTCCTCTTCCGTGCCGGCGTCCTCGCCGGGCGAGCGCGTGCCGAGCCCGGCTGCCGCCATCAACGCGTTGCTGCCATCGACGTTGGTCGCCAGGGGATCCGCGCCCAGCTTCACGTATTCCTTCATCAGCTCCGCGTCCGCCGTGACGGCCGCCAGCAGGAAGGGAGTAGTGCCTATTTCGTTCCAGCGCGTATTGGTGAGGTTATTGCGCCGCGTGATGCGCGCATCGATCTTGGCGCCCTTCGCCACAGCTTTCCTGGCGAACTCGAGGCTCGTCATGGTGCCGGAGCCCTCGGGACCAGGGTCGTTATCGCCGACGCCGGGCTCGCGCACGTAGACCATCATGTGCAGTACGGTGTACCCGAGCTCATCGGAATTAGGGTCCGCGCCTGCGTCCAGCAGCTCCGACGCGAGCTCGAAGTGGGCGTTGGCGACGGCGAGGTGCAACGGCGTGGTGCCGTTCCGGATCGGGCGCTTTCCCTCGGGAAGCTTCGGCGGCTTGGTTACACGGACGACCTCATTGATGTCAGCGCCGGCTTTCAGCAGCGCTTTGGCCGCGCCGATATGTCCCTGGCGGACCGCGAACAACAGCGGCGTATACCCGGAATCCAACGGCGTACGGAAATCGGCGCCGGCCTTGATGAGCTCTTCGATGACCTCGACCTGGCCATCGGCCGCCGCCCACATGAGCGCCGTCTGTCCGCGCCGAGGTTCCTTGGCGTGCACATCAGCGCCGCGCGCAATCAGCGCGCGGACCGCGGCGACCTTGCCCGTCCGCGCGGCGGTCATCAACATCGTTTCTCCGCCCGGCAGCGACGCGTTCGCATCGGCCCCCGCGGCGAGGAATCGCTCGACCATGGCGGCGCTCCCGTTGATGCAGGCGAGCGCGAGCGGCGTCACGCCGTATTGGTTCGACGCGCGCACATCGGCGCCTGCGGCGAGCAGCCGATTGACCAGATCCAGATCGTCCTGGTACGCCGCCCAATGAAGGGCCGTCGTCCCGTCCGGCTGAGCGATGTTGATCTCGGCGCGTTTTTCGATCAACTGCTTGATGGCAGCGCGATCCATCTTCTGCACAGCGGTCGCCAGCGGCGCATCCGCCTTTGTGCCTGGCACTTCGGCGGACACGTCCGGAGCGTGCGCAAGCGAGATGACGGCGAATGCGAGAACGATCGGCAGAGTGCGCGTCATGTTCATCCTCATCCCACTAAATCAACCGGCTTGAGCAGCGTGTCGATCTTTCCCGTGCTGTCGGCGAACGACTCGAGCCGAACGCCGACGCTGTCGAGCATCGTCAAATGCAGGTTGGCCAGCGGCATCGGCTCGGCGTATTTGATGTGGCGCCCGCCGCGCGCTTTGCCCGCGCTACCTCCGGCGACGACGATCGGCAGGTTGACGTGGTCGTGC
>Ga0184625_10000509_pt1 | contig 14833 bp, 7 predicted proteins | sample PLM3_30_b1_FD_133151 | JGI IMG/M metagenome (GOLD analysis project Ga0184625, IMG submission 133151) | Groundwater sediment microbial communities from an aquifer in East River, Colorado, USA - PLM3_30_b1 | ecosystem: Environmental > Terrestrial > Soil > Riparian zone | place: USA: East River... | reverse complement strand
GTCACCGGCACGCACGGCGACCAGAAGCACCTGGGCAACTTGATCGTCCGTGGCCGAACCGATCCCGATGAGATCGACAACTCCGCGGACCTGAACCAGACCAGCCTCGCAGGGCGTTTCGATACATCCGCGTATCTGTCGCCGCACAGCGACATTGTGGCCCTGCTCGTGCTCGAGCACCAGGCCGATGCGCACAACCACCTCACCCGGGCCAACCACCTGACGCGGCAGGCCGTGCATTACCAGCAGACGCTCAATCGCGAATTGGGCGAGCCGGCCGACCGCATCTGGGACAGCACCAAGAGCCGGATCAAAAACGCCGGCGAGCCGCTGGTGGAATATTTGCTGTTCAGCGGCGAGGCCCCGCTGACGGCCCGGATCCAGGGCACCTCGGCTTTCGCGGAAGAGTTCGCTCGCCGCGGCCCGCGCGATTCACGGGGTCGGTCGCTGCGCGACTTCGATTTGACTCGCCGCATCTTCAAATATCCCTGCAGCTACCTCGTCTATTCGCCGAGCTTTGCGGGCCTGCCCGCGGAAGTCCGCGACTACGTGCTGCGACGGATGTGGGAAGTGCTCAGCGGGCAAGACCAGTCGGCGAAGTTCGCCCACCTGGCGCCCACCGATCGCACGGCGATCCTCGAAATCCTGCTCGAAACACTGCCTGATTTGCCTGAGTATTGGAGAGCCAAGGAATCCGGTTAGGTTTAGTCCTCAAGTTGAGACGCCTCGCCGCGGGATGGGCCGTTACTCGTGTGGGCTGGCACGCCAATGCCAGCCGTGTATGCTCATCAAGCGCCTGGCGGAGCGGCCCTTGTCCCAGCCCCCCACTGTCTAGCGGTGAAGCGAAGCATGGTTGCAAATCTGCTGGTGCGAGGAAAAAAGATATTCCGGGAAAAATGACCGGGCGAGTCTATTAGTAATAGACGCGCTCACTGGCTGATGGTCGCTTTTCGGGATTCCATGCAAGGCGAGGATTCATGAGGGATGTAGATTTTGATGCCGACCCGACTGCGACGGGAGACTTCTCTGAATTTGATACGCTGGATCTCGCTGCATCGAAATCCGCCAGGGATGCGAGTTCTGATTTTGCTCAAGGCGCAAGGTGGGCCCTGCTAAGAGTAGCGGCCTGGTTAGAGAAAACGCGATTCGTCGCAGACGACGAAGTGTCGCAGCGAGCCATGGATGCAACGAAATCGCTCATTGCGGAGCATGCGAAGCAGGCTGCAGCCAGTTATCGATCCAAAAAAATTGCGGCTAATTTGCGATCAACGAAATAGGCCGCTGCGGACCTGCGCCGCGTTGAGCAAATCGGCGAGCGGATCACACCGGTTGGCGTCCGCATCGGATTGTGATCCTGGTTGCCGGAATTTTCGGCCTCGTGGCAACTAATTCGCGCCTCGCCGGCCGGATTGGCAACGGCCTCGCCCGGAGCGGCTCTAGCTGCAACTTCTTCGGCCGCAAGAGCTTCCGCCGCCGCGGATGAATCAGCCGCCGGCTCGCTCGTGGCCGCAGAACCGCCGCTTAAGTTGCCAATTTCTTGATTCACGGGGGTTTCTGGCAACTTATTCGGCAACAAATTCGAATTCTCTGGGTTTTGTGCATCGCCACCGGCGAATTGCGCCGGCCTGGAGCTGCTGCCGAGGGTCCGCACGAGCTCAATCGCTGACGCGCCGTTCTTCTCGAGGCGGACGATGTATTCGAGTTGCCGCGGGAGCCGGGACGTTCGGTTGGAGGGTGGAGGTTTTCGGGAAATGCTGGCCGCGCAAGGACTGGATGGAGATGCGGGCCACAATCTCGCACGCCGACTGGGCTAGCTCAAGCCTGTTGTACACACTTTGTTCACTAATAGCCTGGTTAGGTGAATTGCAGCCGCCCTAAGCCCTGACGCGGCAGCATCGTCGGCCGGCGAGCGGGGACGCAAGTTTTTTTCGTGGCCGAATACGGAATGGACTAGTCTGGTCCATTCCAGACGGACTTTTCAGGCCCTCAAGAATGAATTCCAGCCAGAGTTTCCCGGGACCGCGACGAGAAGCAGATTGCCGCTCGTGCCGCGGCAATTCACCGGCTTCAAAGCCGAGCCCGGCACGAACCACGCCTATCGGGTCATTGCAGTCAATACCGCCGGCTGGAAGTCGCCGCCGTCTGAGAATGCCGTCAAATAGCCGGCCTCCCTGTCAAGCAACCAGCGCTTGGCGTCCAGGCCGCCGGCGTAGCCCGTGAGGTTTCCGCTGGCGCCGATCACGCGATGACAGGGCACGATGATCGAGATGGGATTGCGGCTGTTGGCATGGCCCACGGCCCGCGATGCACTGGGTCGGTCAATGCGCTGCGCAAGCTGGGAATAAGTGATCGTGGTCCCGTAGGGAATGCGGATCAGCTCTCGCCAGACTCGCAGTTGAAACGGCGATCCGGCAAGCTTAAGCGGAAGATCGAACGAGTGTCTCGCGCCGGCGAAATACTCGGCGAGCTGCTGGCCGACGGCGGTGAACGGGGCAGCATACTTCTGCCTGCCGGCGTGCGTGTTTGTCGGGCCCTTGTGGTTCGGCAGGTAGAGGTCCGTCAGGAATTCTCCGTCCCCTTGGACGCACAGCAGGCCAAGCGGGGTATCGAGATAGCAGTAGTAGCTTGTCTTGGTCATGGTTCACCATTCCCTACCTGGTTGAAGATCTGAGAATCGCCCACAAGTGCATGGCCGCATACCCGCGCCAGGGTCGCCAGCGCTCGGCCGCTTGTTCCAGGGCTTTGGCGGAGGGTAATCGCGCGGCCTTGAGAAGTCCTAAATCGCCCGAGGGGAAAGCGTCCGGCCAGCGCAAAGCGCGGAGCGCGATGTACTGCGCGGTCCACGGGCCGATGCCTGGCAGCTCGACCAGCCTCGCCACGGTCGCCGAGGGATCGACGCCGGGTTCCAGATCGATCTCGCCGCGAGCCAGCACGCCAGCCAGGTTGCGCAGGCTTTCGGCGCGAGCCGCAGGCAGGCCGAGGGCGGCAATGGTGCGTGTTCTGGTCGCCGCCACCGCGTCGGCGGTGGGCGTAAGTCGATGGAGTTCTGGCCAAGGCGTCTGGATCGCTTCCCCCAACCGCTCGGCCAGGCGGCCGGCCAGCGTAGAGGCGCCGCGCACGGAAACCTGCTGCCCGACGAGCGCCCGCAGGCAAAGCTCGAACGGATCGAAGGAGCCCTGGACGCGCAGCCCCGGGTGACGCTCAACGGATGGCGCAAGCAGCGGATCGGCAGCCAAATGTGCGGCAATGATGTCGGGCCGAGCGTCTAAATCGAACAGGTTCCGCAGCCGGGCCAGAATGGCCGGTAGCGCTGGGGCCAGAGCGGTCGCCAGATCCACGGCCAGCAGAGGACGATCGGCGACGGACGACACCCGCAGCCAGCCGCGATGCTCGCCGAGGCCCACGGTTCGCTGGTAAGCCCCGCCGGTTACACATTCGACGCCCGGAATGGCCCGCACCGCCAGGAATTGCAGCAGTGCATCCCAATCCAGCGGCGGACGATAGGCCACCAGCAGCCGCAAGCAGTCCGCCGGGGCATTATTGGTCGCTGGCCGCCGCAGCGCACTGGGCGTCAGCCCATAGTGGCTGCGAAACAGAGCGTTGAACCGCCGCACGCTCTCGAAACCGGCCGCGAACGCAATCTGAGTGAGGGGCAATGGCGTGTCGGCGATCAAGCGTTTGGCCAGCAGCAAGCGATTCGTCTGCGCGAGCTCGATGGGCGACACCCCCAGCTCCCGGCGTACGCAGCGGCGGAGTTGGCGCGAGCTCGTGCCCAGACTGGCCGCCAGGTCCTCCAGGCTGCTGCCGTTGTTGAGGGCACCCGCCTCGATGCGGGCTGCTGCCGCGTGGGCCACCGTGCGTGGGCCATCGACGGGCGCGTGACCCGGCGCCAGTTCTGGCCGGCACCGCAAGCAGGGCCGAAAACCGGCTTGTTCGGCCTGCGCGGCGCTGGCGAAGAACCGGCAGCGATCGCGCCCCGGTGTTTTGGCCGTGCAAACTGGCCGGCAGTAGATGCCGGTCGTTCTCACGCCCACGAAGAACAGCCCATCGAAGCGACTGTCTCGCGCGACCAGGGCCCGGTAGCAGTGATCGTCGGCATGGCTCATGTCCCGATTCTAGCCGTGTCCAGCAACGAGGCTGGCCATTTTCGGACATTGAAGCAGATTGTACGGCGCTAGGCGCCCTGAGCCTATTGCTTCGTTTGCACGATACAAATCCACCACGGCATTTTGCCGACGGGGCAGCTCGCCGCCGGCAAGAGGTTGCCGGTGGCCTGATCCACGCGGTAGGCGGCCACGCGGTCAGTGGCTTCGCCGCAGACGTAAAGGAACCTGCCGGCCGGATCGAGATCGAACGAGCGGGGCGTCTTTTCCGTGGGAGTCTGACCTGCCGCGGTCAGCTCACCACTCGCCATATCGACTCGGAAGCTGGCGATGCTGTCGTGCCCGCGGTTCGAAACATAGAGGAAGTTGCCCGTCGGATGAATCTTGATCTCGGCGCAGGCATTCCGCTCCTTGAAATCGGCGGGCAGCGTGGAAAGCGTCTGAGCGGCCGCGAGCGTCCCGCTGGTTTTGTCGAGCCGGTACGCGGTCACGCTGCCGCCTTGCTCGTTGCTGACATAGGCGATGTCCAGACGCGGGTGAAAAACGATATGCCGCGGTCCCGTGTTGGCGGGCGTGATCAGCTTGGACGGCAGGAGCGAAGCCAGTTGGCCGGACTTCGAATCGAAGGCAAACTGAAAGATGGCGTTGGGACCGGTATGCGGCACGTAGGCAAAGCGATTCGCAGGATCGAGCAGAATGGCGTGCGCCTTTTCGGCGGTGGGCAGGCTCTGCACGGGCTGCGGCCGGAGCGAGCCGCCAGGTTCGATCGCGTGGACCGTCACCTTGGCGTCAACATAGTAGGCTGCCAGCAGAAACCGCCCGTCCTTGTCGGTCGAGAGCTGAGCGGGGTCGGGGCCAGCGTCGATCGTGTTGATGTGCGTTAGGGCGCCAGCCTGCTGGTCGATGCAGAAGGCGACGATCTTTCCCTCCGGCCGCAACGATGCAAACAGCAGTGTCCGGGCCGGATTGGCCACCAGCGCGCCCGGCTCGCCTTCGCGAGCGGCATCAGCCGAGTGCGTGAGCACGCCGGTCGCCGGATCGACTTTGTAAACGGCGATCTTCCGGTCCTTGGCCAGCGAGACGTAAGCCACCGTCTCAGCGCGGGTGGCCAACGCGCAGCCAAAGATGAGCAATGTCGCAAACAAGGTTCGCATGGATCGTTCCGGCCAGGTTCGGGCTGCAGGTTAATCGGCGCACAGCCGCAGGGTCTCGACAGCCGACTTTGACACGACGTCGCGGTCGAGCGGTATGACGCCGTATTCACCGCTGTTCCACGCGGTGAGCTGGTTGGAGTAGTGAGGCGAGCCCGGATGCCCTGATTGGCTTTGGGCATCGACCGCCAGCAATTGGTTCGTCGCCAGGTCGGCGATCAGGCGATAACCGGCGCCGGTGGTTGCCAGCCAGTTGGCGTCGCCGCCGGTGTTGCAAACGGTCGTCATGTCGCCGCTGACTGGCCCGCCGCCATGGTCCAGTAATTGCCCCAAATCGCCACGATTCGACAAGACGTGCCGCAGCGGCAACCAGTGCAAGCGGCCCCATTGCCAGCCGGACATGTCCGAACCGAAACGCTGCGTAAGATACGTCAGCGTTTCGCTGAAAACGCGCTGAATGCACGGCAACCGCTGGCCATCGGCAAACCAGCCGTGCGGGTCAGCCGCGAGCAAGCGGCTGGCGATGCCTTCGGCCTGTTTGGCAAGCAGCTCTGCAGTCACGTCTTCAAAACGCGCCAGGGCAACGGCCTTTGACCAAAAGCTGAAGAACACGTTGAAGAGCGCCGGCGCGACGAGTTCCGCCTCCATCCGCCCATCCCAACGCCGCAGATGTTGGGCCGCGGCCTGAACCAGCGGGTCCTTTACGCTTGACAATGCGGCGATCAGCGGCGGCAGGCAACTCACAGCCCGCAGCGAGAGCGTGTCCTGTTGCATGTCGCGAAAGTCATCGCACGTGAATCCCCGCTGTGCGGTGTCGCTGGCAGCACTGCCCAGCCGCGCCTCGATCATCTGGCGGATCCGCTCAGCGCGATAGCCGCTGACCCACGTGCCAAAGAGCGGGTAGGGATAGTCGTCGCCGGCCAGGCGGTTGTTGGCCGTGGCCAGCCAGCCGCGAGTAGGGTCGATGGCGTGCGGCATCGCTTCGAAGGGAAGCAGACCGGTCCACTGCTGATCGGGGTTGCTGCCGGAGCGATAGCCCCGCTCGGACGTCGTTCGCAGCGGGATGCGTCCTGCACACTGCACGGCGATTTGACCGGCAACATCGGCGACGACCAGATTGAACGTCGGGACGTGCCACGGTCGCAGGGCCTCGCGGAATTCGCCGAGCGACCGTGCGCGGTCCATTCCCAGCAGCGCCGTGAGCCAGCCGCCACGATCGGCGCCCAGCCATTTGAGCGTTACCGGGCCGGTTTGATTCTCGCGCAGCGGCAGAATCTCGTTGACGACCGGGCCGTTCCGAGAGAATTGAATCGCGCGCCTGACGGGTTCGGCGCCTTTGACCTGAATCGTCTCGACCAGCTCGCGAGAGGGCTCCCAGCGGCCGTCGTATAGAAAACAATGGGGATGCGCGGCGTCGGTTTGCTCCTGATACAGATCTCGCAGCGAGCAAATATTGTTGGTGATGCCCCAAGCGACGCGCTCGTTGCGGCCGAACATGATCGCCGGCATGCCCACGTAGGCCATGCCCGCCACATGGATGCCTCCGCCGCAGAGATGGGCCTGGTACCAGCACGAGACCGCTTCGAAGGCAATGTGCGGATCGCTGGCCACCAGCGGCATTCCAGACCGGCAGTGCCTGCCGGCGACGACCCAGTTGTTGCTGCCGGTGCCTTCAAAATCGCCGGCCGCTCCGCCGACGTCCTGACGCTGCACCCCGCGATACGCCTCAGCCGGAAGAATCGCCTCCTCGCCGGCTTCTCCGAGCACGAAGTTGCGGTACAGCGGCCCCTCGCCAAGCACGCGCTTGGCCACCTCCGGCATCACGATGACCGGGAAGCGGCCGGTCAGGTACCAGCGGAATTCGCTCTCGATGGCCAGGCTGTCCACAGGCGACCAGGACTCTGGGCGGTAGTCCAGGAAATCGAACTCGATCGGCAATCGCTCGCCGCACTCGGCAATCCAACCGTTGACGCCCGCGGCAAACGCTTGCAGCACTCTTTGCGTTTCCTCTGAAAGCTGCGGCCACTCCGCTTGGGCGATCCGGTTGAGGCCCACGGTTCGGGCAATCAAGTCCAGCGGCAGGCCGTCCGCTCCCAGCACTTCCGCCAGCCGGCCCAGACCCTTGCGGCGCAGATAGTCCAACTGGAACAGTCGGTCTTGAGCCAAGGCGAAACCAAATGCGTACCAAAGATCGTGCTCGTTATCGGCGAAGATGTGCGGCACGCCCCATTGATCGCGCTGGATCGTGGCTTCGGCTCGGACTGCGGTGAGGACGCGTCCGGCACAGCGCGGAGCGCGGCTGGCCGCCTCTTGCCGCCACCACGCATCAAACTCGGCCCGCGTCCAACCGGCGCGTTGGCAAATCGCGCCGATCGTCTCGCCAGCGCCAAGTTGCCGCAAGATGTCTCGATTTGTTGGAAACATGGACGTCGTCTGCACAAGCACTAGCGCGAGTCCGCCGGGCTCAGGGCCGTGCCAGCGTCTGAATCTGCTTGGACAGCTCTGCCGCTTGCTTCTCGGCCTCGGCCAGGGGCAGGCCCTGCTTCATTCCAGGTCGCAGGTGCCCGACGTTCGTGAGCCAGGCGTCTTTGAGCAGCCGCTGACGCTGCTGACACAGTTTGCCGATCGACTCCCCGTTGGGCATCCGCTTGAGCAAGTCCTCGGGCGCTTGCGCGCTCGTGATGTCCGCGGCCGGTGCGCCCCAGGCCAACAGGATCTGCTGTGCGGCGAGCCAATGCCCGGTCACATTCATGTGGACGCCGTCACCGGCCAGGATGAATTTCGGGTCGCTTTCCCGCTGTTTCGCCAGCAGCCGATTCATGGGGCCGTGCAAGTCGATGACCTGCCAGCCCTTGTCGCGCTGGGCGAGGAGCCACTCCGAATAGCGGTCCAGGACTTCGTTGTAGCCGGCATAGGGCTGGCGATATTCGGGCAGACCGGCCGGCAGCGTCCGCTGCTGGATCGGCTGCGGATCGAAGGTCGGAGGCGTGATGTGCACGATCTTCGCCCCGGCTTTTTCGACCTCTTCGTGCAGCCGCGTGATCCCCGAGCGAAACTTTTCGAATCGCTCTTCGCCGAGAGGATAGTAGATGCCGCAGTTCATGCCGTAGCAGGCCACGACGAGATCCGGCTTCGTCTTGGCCAGCACCCGCGCCAGCCGCTCGTGCAGGTCGGGCCGCGGAAACTTGCCGCCCGCGTGGCCGGGCTCGGACAGTCCCGAGGCGGTTTCGCTCGGCAGCCCCAAATCGAGCAGCTCGTGCGGCGAATCCGGAAAGCGGGCCGCCAAATAAGCGTCCAGGATTTCGATGTACTGGCCGCCGTAGGTGATGCTGTCGCCCAGAAATACGATCCGCTTCGCGCCGGCGATGCCCGGCAAGTCCGCGGCCGCCGCCCGCGCAACAAGCGCGGCGGCAAGCAGAACGACAACGACATGCCAGGTAGAGCGTGCCATGGCTGTTCCTTACGACGAGAGCAGGTTCATCGACCCAAGCCACTTTAACCGATGGAGACCACTCCAGGGCTTGCCGGTTGTTAGAATGGATCGTCGCCAGGCACCGTGTCGGCCAGGCACAGTGCCGCAATCGCAGGTGAGCCGTGGAGATCAGGGGCTAAGCATGAAAGGGAATCGTTTACCAGCCGGCATTTCCGCCGTGTTGCTTTTCGCGGCTGTCCCTCTGGCCGCCGCGGATGAGAACGTGCAGTTCAACCGCGATGTCCGGCCGATCCTCTCGGACAAGTGCTTTTTCTGCCACGGTCCGGACGCCAACAAGCGCCAGGCCGACCTGCGGCTGGACGACCGGCAGGTCGCTGTGAGAATCGGCGCGATCGCCCCCGGCAGGCCCGACCAGAGCGAGCTGGTGCGGCGGGTGCTCAGCGAAGACGTGGACGAACGCATGCCGCCGGCCGCGTCCAAGCTGGGCCGCCTCACGCCGCAGGAAATTGAAACGCTGAAGCGCTGGATCGTGCAGGGCGCCGAGTACGAGGGCCATTGGGCATTCATCCCGCCGAAGGCGATGCAGCCGGCGAAGAGTACCACGGAGGCGATCGACCACTTTGTCGCCGCAGGGCTAATGCGGCGTAAGCTGCACTTGCAACCCGAGGCGGATCGCGCCACGCTTATCCGCCGCCTGAGCTTCGACATCACGGGTTTGCCGCCGACGCCCGCCGAAGTCGAGGCATTTCTGGCCGACAACAGCCCGCCAGCCTATGAACGGCTCGTCGATCGGCTGCTGGAGTCGAAGCACTACGGCGAGCGGATGGCCGTGGATTGGCTCGACGTGGCCCGCTACGCCGACAGCTATGGCTTTCAAGTCGATCGCGAACGGGAGATGTGGCCCTGGCGGGATTGGGTCGTGCGGGCCTTCAACGAAAACCAGCCATTCGATCAGTTTCTTACCTGGCAACTGGCCGGAGACCTGCTGCCGGGCGCGACGGACGATCAGGTTCTCGCAACGGCCTTCAATCGCCTGCACCAGCAGGAGACGGAAGGCGGCAGCGTCGAGGAAGAGTACCGGGTGGAATACGTCTGCGACCGGGTGCAGACCTTTGCCACTGCCTTCCTGGGGCTGACGTTCGAGTGTGCTCGCTGCCACGACCACAAGTTCGATCCGCTCAAGCAGCGCGAGTACTACCAACTGTTTGCGATGTTCCAGAACATCGACGAAGCGGGGCTCTATTCGTATTTCACCACGTCTCCGCCGACGCCGACGCTGGAGTTGGCCGATCGGCCGACCAAAGACCGGCTAACGGGACTGCGGGCCAAAGTGGAGGCGCTGGAGAAGCGCGGGACGCGGCTTCGCGAGGAACGGCGCGAGGCGCTGGCGACGTGGCTCACCGCCGAGCGCGGCGCCCCCGCCAGGCCGATGCGCGGCGAGTTGGCTCGGTTTTCCTTCGACGCCGCGGGCGATGGCAAATTGGCCAACTCCGTCAAGGCCGATCAGCCCGCGAAGTTGCAGGGCGAAAACAAGCTCGTTGCTGGACACGACGGTCAGGCCGTTCAATTCACGGGCGACGACGCGGTCGATCTGCCGCTGGGCAACTTTGGCCGGCAGCTGCCCTTCTCCATCGCCCTCTGGCTGAAGTCGCCGGATGTGAAGGACCGCGCGGTCGTGTTTCATCGCTCGCGGGCCTGGACCGACGCCGCCAGCCGCGGGTATGAGCTGCTTATCGAAGACGGCCGCCTCAAATGGTCGCTGATCCACTTCTGGCCGGGCAACGCCATCTCGATCGCGGCCAAGAGCCAGTTGCCCGTCGGCGAGTGGGTCCACGTGCTCGTGACCTGCGACGGCAGCAGCCGGGCGGCGGGCTTGCGGCTCTTCGTCAACGGACAGCCTACGGCCACGGAGGTGGTGAAGGACAATCTGACCAGGGAAATCACTGGCGGCGGCGGCGACAACATCGCACTCGGCGAACGGTTTCGGGACCGGGGATTCAAAGGCGGGCTCATCGACGACTTTCGCGTCTTCGGCCGCGAGCTGACGGCACTCGAAGCGGAGGCCGCCTGGCAGGACGTGTCCGGCGAATTGCTCGCCGCCAAAAAGCAAGCTGCCGACTTGCCCGCGGAAGTGCGGCAGCAGCTCTTCGATTTCTACCTGGCGACGGCCGACGATGAGTGGCCCAAGCATCTGGCCGCGCTCGAAGCCGCGCGAACCGAATACTACAAGGCGGCCGACAGCGTGAAGGAGATCATGGTGATGCGGGAATTGCCGCAGCCGAAGCAGGCCTTCATCCTGTTCCGCGGCGAATACAACCAGCGGCGCGACGAGGTTCAGCCGGGTACGCCTGGGGCGCTGTCGCCGTTTCCGGAAGACGCGCCGCGGAATCGGCTGGGGCTGGCGCAGTGGCTGACCGACGGGCGACATCCGCTTACCGCGCGGGTCACCGTCAATCGCGTCTGGCAAAGCCTGTTCGGCCGCGGACTGGTCAGGACCAGCGAGGATTTCGGCAGCCAAGGCGCCCGGCCGCTGTATCCGGAGGTGCTCGATGCGCTGTCGCTAAGCTTTATCAACGGCGGCTGGGACACCAAGCGGCTGATGAAGTCGATCGTGATGAGCCAGACCTACCGGCAGCGGAGCCTGGCGGATGCCCAGACGATGGCCGACGACCCGGACAACGAATGGCTGGCCCGCGGCCCGCGGTTTCGCCTGCCGGCAGAGATGATTCGCGACAACGCGCTGGCCGCGGCGGGACTGCTCAGTCGGCAGCTCGGTGGACCGCCGGTCAATCCGTACGAGATGAGTGAGTCGTTCAAGCCCGCCAAGCCGACAGCCGGCGACGGCGTCTATCGGCGGAGCGTGTACACGACCTGGCGGCGGACCGGTCCGCCGCCCGCGCTGGTGGCCTTTGACGCACCTCGCCGTGGGGTTTGCATCGCCAAGCGCGAGCGGACCGATTCGCCACTGCAGGCACTGATCCTGCTCAACGGCATCCAGTATGTCGAAGCGGCACGCGTGCTCGGCGAATCGCTCCACCGTGATGCTCGCGGGGAGCTGCCGGCAATGATCGAGCAGGGCTTTTTGCGCTGCTTGAGCCGCCGCCCCGACGCGCGCGAGGTCGAGATCGTCACGCAGCTCTATCGCGAGCAGCTTGAGCACTTCACGCAGCACACCACCGAGGCCGAGCAATTGCTGAAAATCGGCAATGCTCCCCGCGATGCGACCATTCCCATTCTGCAAGCCGCGGCGGCCACCATGCTGGCGCAAGCGCTGCTCAATCACGACGCTTGTGTGGTCAAACGGTGAGGTTTTTCAGGCGATCGCTTATGACTCCCACCATCCTTGCGATCCAGCGCCGCGCGTTCCTGGCCCAGACCGGCCTGGGCCTCGGCGGAATCGCGCTGGCCAACATGCTCGGCCAGGATGCCGCCGCCGCCGATCACGGTGTCCTCGGCCAGCCTCACTTTCCGCCGCGGGCCAAGCGGATCATTTACCTGTTCATGTCTGGCGCGCCCTCCCAGCTGGACCTTTTCGACTACAAACCGGAGCTGAACCAGCGGCATGGCCAGCAACTGCCGGATTCGGTCCGCGGCAGCCAGCGACTGACGGGAATGTCCGGCAACCAGTCGTCGATTCCGCTCGTAGGCTCGCCGTTCAGGTTCAGCCAGCACGGGCAGGGCGGGGCATGGTTCAGCGAGCTCTTGCCGCACACGGCCGCGATCGCCGACGACCTGTGCGTCGTCCGCTCGGCCTTCACCGAGGCAATTAACCACGGTCCCGGTGTCACGTTCCTGCAAACTGGCGCGCAATTCGCCGGCCGGCCCAGCATGGGCGCCTGGCTGAGCTACGGCCTAGGACAGGAAAACGAGAATCTGCCCTCGTTTGTGGTGCTGATCACAAAGGACAAGGGCGGCCAGCCGCTGGGGGCGCACCTCTGGGGCAGCGGGTTTTTGCCGACGAAGCATCAGGGGGTGCTATTCCGCGCGGCCCAGGATCCGGTGCTCTACCTTGGCAACCCGGCGGGCGTGGACACTCTCAGCCGGCGTAAGTTGCTCGATCGGCTGCGCGAGCTGCACGAGCATCAACTCGCGGGCACGCCCGACGCGGAGATCCGCAGCCGCATTGAGCATTACGAGCAGGCCTTCGCGATGCAGGCCAGCGTTCCGGAGGCGACCGATCTGGCCGGCGAATCCCAACAGGTGCTCGATTCGTACGGGCCCGACGTGTCGAAGCCGGGCACCTTCGCCGCTAACTGCTTGCTGGCCCGGCGGCTGGCCGAGCGCGGCGTGCAGTTCATTCAGCTCTATCACCAGGATTGGGACCACCACGGCGGCTTGCCCACCGCGCTGCCCAAGCTGTGCCGGGAAACCGATCAGCCGGCGGCGGCTCTGGTCAAGGACCTGAAGCGGCGGGGCTTGCTCGACGACACGCTCGTCGTCTGGGGCGGCGAGTTTGGCCGCACGAACTATTGCCAGGGCAAGATTCAGACGAATTTCGGCCGCGACCACCACCCCCGCTGCTTCAGCCTTTGGCTGGCCGGCGGCGGCGTGAAACCGGGCTTCGTCTATGGCCAGACCGACGAGCTGGGCTACAACGTGGCTTCCGGCGGCCTGCACGTTCACGACCTGCAAGCCACGCTGCTGCACCTGTTGGGCATCGACCACGAGCGCCTGACGTATAGGTTCCAAGGCCGCCGCTACCGCCTGACCGACGTCCACGGGCAAGTCGTGCAGGACGTGCTAGAGCGCGTCGCGACGCCGCCGACCTGATTTCCGGCTCGCAGTGGAGATCCTAAGAGCTGCCGGCCTCGACCCCTGTCCCATGCGGGGTGAAGGCACCTGGGACGAGTCCCTGAAGGTTCAGCCGCCAGCTGTCGCTCTGCTGCGCGCCGCATCCGGATCTTGCTCACCTCGGTAACGTATCAATGGCAATCGTACCGACACCAAGCAATCCTTCGGACGCAATTGCAGAGACAATTGTCGCTCTCTCGGCGGATCTCATTTCGGTGTACACGGTGGATCAGAACCGCCACTCGATACCGAGGTTTAGTCCCTGCACCCAAAGATCCGAGTCGTGATTTGGAAAGGCGGGGCGCTGAGGGCCGGTGACTGGGGGAACGACCGGAGGCAAGAGCTGCGTATTGACGACGGGATCGATCTGCTCGCCCGCCCGCAGAACCTGTGGGATGTACAGCAGCGAATAGCCGACCAGCAACCGCAACTGGGGGCGGATCAAATAGCCGACGTGCAAATCCAACTCCGGAACGACGGCAAACCGCGTGGACGAAAGTAGGTGTTCGGCGTGCCCGGCACTGCCGAAGTGACACCGTCGGTCTTGGTCGCAGACAAGTCGGCGCTGGGCATCAGCGTGTCGGTGTCGGTCGCGCTGTTGTCGGCCAGATCGGGGTCGGTCGTCCCGGAGGGCAGGCTGACCGTGGCCGTGTTGGCCAGCGAGCCGGTGGCGGAGGGGCTGACCAGGACCGTGAAGGTAAAGGTGACGCTGGCGTTGGCGGGCAGATCGACGGTTGTGGCCAGGGCGCCCGTGCCGCTGAGCGGCCCGGTGACACTGCCGCCGCCGCTGCTGGCGGTGGCCGTCCAAGTGGCGGCGATGACGCCGGCTGGCAGCGGGTCGGACACCGCTGGCCCCGCTCACGGCGCTGGAGCCCTGGTTGCTGACCACGATGGTGTAGGTGTGCTGCGCGCCCGGCACCGCCGAGGTGACGCCGTCCGTCTTGGTGACGGACAGGTCGGCGCTGGGCGTGAGCGTGTCGGTGTCGGTGGCGCTGTTGTCGGACGGGTCGGGGTCGGTCACGCCAGCGGGCGGGGAGACGTGCGCCGTGTTGGTCAGGCTGGCGGTGGCCGCCGGGTCGATGGTGCCCATCAGGGTGATGCTCACCGACTGGCCCTGCGCCAAGCTCAGTCCGCTCCAGACACCCGTGGCCGGGTCGTAACTGCCGGCGCTGGGCGCGCCGAAGGTCGGGCTCAGCAGGGCCGCCGGCACGGTGTCGGTCAGGGTCAGGCTGCTCACCGTGCTGGGGCCGGCGTTGCTGACCACGATGGTGTAGGTGGTGAGCGTGCCAGGCACGGCGCTGGTCTGGCCGTCGGTCTTGGTGACGGACAGGTCGGCTTGCGGCGTCAGGCTGTCG
>Ga0184625_10000508_pt1 | contig 14834 bp, 14 predicted proteins | sample PLM3_30_b1_FD_133151 | JGI IMG/M metagenome (GOLD analysis project Ga0184625, IMG submission 133151) | Groundwater sediment microbial communities from an aquifer in East River, Colorado, USA - PLM3_30_b1 | ecosystem: Environmental > Terrestrial > Soil > Riparian zone | place: USA: East River... | reverse complement strand
CTCTTCGCCGGTGCGAACCGGGAAGCCGTTGGTGGAGTGGGCGACGATATCGGTGTGGACGTGCTCGGCCAGGTGGAAACGGATCGCGATTCCTCGGGGGCCGGAGCGCGCCGGATCGTGGTCCGGGATGGTCGGCACACCGGTCGAGTTCGAGTAGCGAACCGTTACCGGGGTCGATGGCCGACTCGCGGGCCGGGCAAGCGTAAGCTTTGCCGCCTCAGCCGACGGCGTGAACAGGCCCGAGCACATCAGCCCTTTAGCATGGGCCGGCCGAAATCCGGGGTGCAGACCGGACAGCGTGTCGAGGGCCTCGAGCAACTGCTGGGCGAGCGCCAGGTTCGTAATGGTGCCGGCTGGCATGTGTGCCTTCCTGGAAGAGGATCGTCAGACTTAGCGCAAGATCACATCTCGCGAAAGGGCAATTCGGGTTCGATTCTATCTCATGGCCTTCACGGCATCGTGCGTCGATAGCACCCATTCGCTAGAAAACCGAAAATGATGGCCGCCGCGCAGTAGGCGGCAGGCCGTCAGCGGCCAGTTCTCGTGCACGCCTACTCCAGGACGATGATCGGGCGTCCTGTCTGCGCCGATTTGGGCAGGGGCAAGAAGCGGCCGATGGAAAAGCTGCCGGGACCGGCGATGAGGATTGGCGCTAGCAGGCCGATGAGGGCCAGGTTGTACTCGAAGCCGGAGGTCGCGAGTGTGTCGGTTGGCGCGTGACCGAGGAAGAAGCCGTGCTGACCATGAACCATCGCGATCGCCCCGAGCATGACAACGATCAGCGAGGCCGCGGAAAAGCGGCAGAGGAAGCCGACGATCAGGCCGAGGCCGCCGAAAAACTCACCGATCGTAACGGCGTAACCCAGCGGTCCCATCATTGCGACCACGGCGGACAGGCCGGGTCCACCGAAGGCTCCAAACAGCTTTTGGGCCCCGTGGGCGACAAAGATGACCCTAACAATCACGCGCACAATAAGCAGCGCGGAGTCCACGGCCGAGCGGTCTGGCAATCCAGATTTGGACAGGTTCATGCAGCACCTCACTTTGTTGATTGTTGCCAGCAGGCTTCTCTTGCCCGCGGCGAGACGTTTTCTGTCTCATGAGGGAATACCGGCGTAGAGCCTGGGTCTTACACGCAAATCGCTAATCGCGGCTAATTGCTGCTCCAGGGACGTCTCCTTCAATGGGCGGCTCCCCTGCCGTCGGGATCGCCTGGGCAGCTTGGGCTGGGGGCGATTCGGTGGGCGCCGGCGGCGGCGCTGGCCGCTCGACGAAGCGGCGGATGACGTAGAAGAAGACCGGCGTCAGGAAGATGCCGAACAGGGTCACGCCAAACTCGCCCCAGAACATCGCGGTGCCCAGCGAGCGGCGCATCTCGGCGCCGGCGCCGGCGGCCAAGTACGGCGGCAGCATGTGGATAAAGGCCGCCGAGGTCATCAGGATCGGCCGCAGCCGCACCATGGCGGCCTCTTTCGCGGCGTCGAACCGGGAGGCGCCTGCCAGCTGGCGATCGCGGGCGAATTCGACGATGAGGATGGCGTTCTTGCAGGCCAGGCCGATCAGCACCACGAAGCCGATCTGGGTGAAGATGTTCACGTCCATGCCGCGCAGGGCGACGCCCGCCAGCGCGCTGAGCAGGCACATCGGCACCACCAGAATCACCGCCAGCGGCAGCGACCAGCTTTCGTACAGGCCGGCCAGCACAAAGAACACCAGCACGGCCCCCAGCGCGAACGCGCTGAAGGGGTTCTGCCGCAAGTCGCGGAATTGCTCGACCTGGCTGGATTGCTTCTGCAGGTAGCTCAGCTCGGTCCACTCATAGGTCATGTTGCTCGGCAACTGCTTCTTCGAAAGGTCTTCCATCGTTCGCAGGACCTCGCCGGTGCTGACTCCCGGCTGCGAGGCGCCGGTGACCGCCGCCGCCGGGAACATGTTGTAGCGCGTGATCGTCACCGGGCCGGTGGATTCGCGGATATCGATCACGGCGCCCAGCGGGGCCATATCGCCGTCGGCGTTGCGGACCTTGAGCTGCTTGATCGTTTCCGCGTCCACGCGGAAAGGGGCGTCGGCCTGGACGTTGACCTGCCAGGTGCGGCCGAAGCGGTTGAAGTCGTTGACGTAGAAGCCGCCTAAGTACGCTTGCAGGGCGTCGAAGACGTCGGTCAGCGCCACGCCCATCGTCCGGACCTTGGTCCGGTCGATGTCGGCGTAGAGCTGCGGCGTCCGGGCCCGGAAGCCGTTGAACAGCCCGACAAGGCCCGGCTGTTGGTTCCCCTTCGCGACCAGGTTGTCGGCCTGGGCCTGGAGTGCGTCGTAGTTGACGTCGCCGGTGGCCTCCACCATCAGCTTGAAGCCGCCGGCGTTGCCCAGGCCCCGCACGGCCGGCGCTCCAAAGACCAACACGCGGGCCTCCGGAACATCCCGTTGCAGGCGTGCGCGGAGACGGCCCACAATGTCATCCGCCGTTAGTCCATGAGCCCGCCGCTCGTGGAATGGCTTGAGGATGATGAACATCGAGCCGTAGTTCGAGCTGACGGCGTTGAAGACGAACGACTGCCCCGGGATGGCCACCGTATGGGCAATGCCGGGAGTCGCCAGGGCAATCTTCTCGACGGCCGCAGTCACCTCGACCGTGCGCTCCAGCGAGGCCGAATCGGGCAATTGGACGTTGGCCACCAGGTAGCCCTTGTCCTGGATCGGAACGAAGCCGCTGGGAACGCGCGTGAAGCCAAAGGCCGTCAGGCCAATCAGCCCGACATAGACCAGCAGCACGATCGCGGAGAGGCGGAGACACCAGCCCACGGACTTGCCATAGGCTTGAGTCGCCCGGTCAAAGAGCCAATTGAACCCCCGAAAGAAACGCCCCAAGGCCCAGTTTACCGGCCGAATCAGGAACCAGCCGACGGCGCCTCCCGCGATACCGCCGGGGAGGAAGAGAACGAGGTACATGGCCCACGTCAGCAAGGTCGCTTTCAACCCGCCGGGCGCGGCGTCGCCTTCAGCACCGGCAGCCGGCAGGCCCAGCCAGGCGCTGGCGCCAGGCCATAGCAGCCACGCGGTCGCCACGCCGCCCAGCAGCGCGAAACTCCACCACGGCAGCGCCTCTTTGCCCTGGTCGCCGTGCTCGCCGGGCTTGCGGCTGGCGAAGATCCAGGCTGCGCGGGCCGGCGTCATGGTCATGGCGTTGATGGCCGAGATCATCATCGACACCGAGATAGTCAGCGCGAATTGGCGGAAGAACTGGCCGGTAATCCCACCGAGCAGCGCGCTGGGGAGCAGCACCGAGCTGAGCACGAGCGTGATGGCAAAAATCGGTCCGGTGATCTCGGTCATCGCGTTGATCGTGGCCTCCCTCACCGGTTGGCCCTTTTCGAGCCAGCGCTCGATGTTTTCCAGCACGACGATGGAGTCGTCCACGACGATGCCGATCGCCAGCACCAGCCCGAACAGCGTGAGGTTATTCAGCGTGAAGCCCATCAGGCCCATGACGGCAATGGTCCCGACCAACGACACCGCCACGTCGATCACGGGCAGCAGGGCTTTCCAGTCTTGCAAGAACAACAGGATGACAAGGGAGACGAGGATGACGGAGTCCCGCAGGGTGTGGAACACCTCGTTCACCGATTCGCGGATGAACGGAGTGGTGTCATAGATGAATCCGTAACGCAGCCCCTTGGGAAAACGGGCTTCCAGTTCCCGCATTTTGGCCTTGATCTGGTCGGCGGTGTCCAGTGCGTTCGAGCCCGGCAGCAGGAAGACGCCCAGGCCCGCCGACGGCCGGCCGTCGAGCCGCGAGAGCGTGTCCTGGCTCCGCGCTCCCAGGTCGGTCCGGCTGACATCCTTGAGGTAGGTGACTTCTCCATCCGTGCCGGTTTTGAGAATGATGTCCGCGAATTGTTCGGGCTCGACCAGCCGGCCGAGCGTGCTCAGCGTGTACTGGAAGTTCTGACCCTGGGGGACCGGCGGCTGGCCGATCCGTCCGGCCGCCACCTGCACGTTCTGCTCGCGCAAGACCCGGATCACGTCATCGACCGTCAGGTTCCGCGACTGCAGTTTGTCCGGGTCCAGCCAGACCCGCATGCTGTAGTCCTGCTGACCGAGAACCGACACGTCGCCGACGCCCGGCACGCGAGAGACCGCGTCTTTGAGATGGATGGTGGAGTAATTGCTGAGATAGAGCGAATCGTAGTACGGCCGGCTGGTGTCTGGGTTGATCTCGGAGTACAGGCTGACGCCCAGCAAGATGTCGGGGCTCCGCTTCTTGACCGTCACGCCGATGGCCCGCACGACGTCGGGCAGCGCCGGCTCGGCGATGGCGACGCGGTTCTGCACCAGCACCTGGGCCATGTTCACGTCGGTGCCAAGCTCGAAGGTGACATCCAGGGAGTACGAGCCGTCGTTGCTCGACTGCGACGACATGTACAGCATCCCTTCGACGCCAACCACCTGCTGCTCGATCGGCGCGGCCACGGTGTCGGCCACGACTTGGGCGTTGGCCCCGGGATAGCTCGACGTGACGCGGACCGTCGGCGGCGTGACCTCCGGATACTCGGCGATCGGCAAAAAGCCAGCCGAGATCGCCCCGAGCAGCACGATGACGATCGAGATGACCCAAGCCAGGACGGGACGGTCGATGAAGAAGCGGGCCAACATGGCGGTAGGGGTCAGAAGTCAGGGGTCGGAGGTCGGGGGTCAGGGCGTGATTCACCTTTCGTGACTCGTGCGGACGATGGCTCTCGGCGGCGCGAACTCCGAGCCTTGGATCTTTTGGCCCGGCATTTCGACGAGCTTGGGCTCGACTTTTATTCCTGGCCGGACCTGTTGCAGGCCGTTGACAACGACGTGCTCGCCCGACTTCAGGCCATCGGTGATCTCGCGCAGTCCGTCATGCAGCGCTCCCGCCCGGACGGGGCGGGCGGCGACCTCGTTCCTCTCGTTGACGACGTAGAGGATTTTCTGCCCCTGGTCGTTGTCGAGGGCGCGGTCGCTTACCAGCAGCGCTTTGTGGGGCCGGCCGATGGGAACCCGGACGCGGGCGAACAACCCGGGAGTCAGCATCTGGTTTTCGTTAGGGAAGACCCCCCGCAACCGCATCGTGCCGGTCTTCGGGTTGACTTGGTTATCGACGAAGTCGATGGTTCCCCGGTGCGGGAAGCCGTCCTCGTTGTCCAGCCCCAACGACACGCTTACCACGCCCTCGCGCGGCGAGTCGGCTTTGCCTTCGCGGACGAGCTGGCGAACGCGCAAGACCGTGTGCTCGTCCACATCGAAGTACACGTACATCGGGTCCACCGACACGATCGTCGTGAGCAACGTGCCGCCGCCCTGGTCTCCCGACTGGATGAGGTTGCCGACCGTGACCACGTAGCGGCTGGCCCGCCCGCTCACCGGGGCTTTGACCTTCGTGTAGTCCAGGTCGAGCTGGCGCTGGCGCACCGCCGCCTTGTCGGCGGCTATGTTCGCCAGATCGACGTTCCGAGCTGCGGCGGTCTTGTCGAGATCGGATTGGGTGATAGCCTTGGTGCGAAAGAGGGCCAGATTCCGCTGATACTCCGCCTCGTCGTAGGCGAGCTGCGCTTCATCCTGCGCGACCTTCGCTTTTGCCTGGTCGAGGGTCGCCTGATACGGCCGCGGGTCGAGCTCAAACAGAACGTCGCCTTTCTGAACCAGCGCCCCTTCTTTGAAGTTGACCTTTTCCAGGTAGCCCCACACGTGCGCCCGCACCTCGACGGAATCGACGGCAGCCGTCCGGCCGGTGAGGTCCTTGTAGTCGGTGACTTCGCGCTCGATCGCGTAGCTGACCGAGACGGGAGGCGGCGCTTCCGCCGGCACTTCCGCCGGGGAGCGGGCACAGCCTGCCAGGACAAGGCAAAATCCCAGGAGCAGCCAGCCGCATGAATTGTGTGTGCCGTGCAATGGGTCATCTCATATCGGACGCGGTCGAATTGCCTCGCGCCGGCCTGTGACCTCGCCCTGCGGCCGGCCGTCCAGTGCTTCAGGCTGCGCGATGGCTCGGGGCAATTGCTGCTCCCACCTCTCGAGCCTGTCGGCCACGGCTCTCCACAGTTCGACTTCAAGATCGATCCACGAGTCCTGCACGCAGTGCCTGAGGGCCACGCGGTAGGCGGCAACGGTGAGCTCGGCCGCGAGGTTGTCGAGGGCCATGGGCCGCCCGGCGGCTGCGTTGACGTTCATAAAAGAGATTTCCATTTCTAGCGGGCGATCGGTGCATCATTTCGGTCAACTTTGAACGACCTCCGCGACGACCGCTTTCATCAAGCAGCAGGCCGCGATCAGCTCGACTCCCTGGGCGTGCATGGTGGCCAACAATTGCTTGCCGCTGGCATCGACATGAGTCACCTCGCTCACATCGACGCGAACGGCTGACAGGGGCCGGCTGGACAGCGTTTGCCGCCAGCAGTTCTCGAGTTCCGAAACCCAAGGCCCTACCAGCTTCCCTTCGACCTGGAATCTCAACGACCCCTTCTCTTCGTGAATAGTGATCCGCATCATCGTTCCCTCGTTGGCTTGCCGTTTCACTCCTTGCGGCGCGTTGATTCGTCAAGGAAACGGAAGGCAGCAAAACGCACCGCGCGAGCGGTGCTGCCGTCTTCGAAGAACAAGTCGGCCACCTCGATGGGGCCGTCGGGGGACTCGGCCAGGTAGGGCCTGAGGTTGGCATGCAGCCGGGTTCCCTCTTGGATGACGACCTTCTCCAACAAGGCCTGTCCTGGTCGCTCCACTTCGGCGAGAACGACCCAGCGGAATTCGATTTCGTGAAACATCGTCGCGCCTCCTATGAGAACTGCTTACGACTCTGCTTAAGGCAAGCCTCGTGCCAAGGACGCGCGCCGCGCGGAGATCAGCCCCCAAACCAATCGCTGACAAAGACTTGGAGCTGCTACAGCAGAAGTTGCTGCCAGAGCGGCAGCCCAGCAGTGCCGAGCTGCGCCTGCCGACGGCTCGGCACGTGCCGAAATAGGGGCACTAGCGGGCCAGAGCGGGCAATAAAGGAGCCGAGCTGGTCGGACCGTGGGGATAGAGATCTGAGTTCAGGAGGCAGGCGCAAATTCGACTGGGGTCGGCATTTCCTTTTCTTTGTCGCGAAATCCCATCGTGTCTTGCCGGCTGTTGAAGTAGTTGCGGTATTCCCGAACGTTGTGCTCCAGCGCGTCCGGATAGAACCCGCAAACTGTTGCGACGTACTCCTCTTCGGTCAACATTAAGGCCCGGTGACCAGTGAGCTGCAATGCAAGTTGATGCCAAAGTAGGCGATCACCATACGACACGAGCAATTCGTCCGGCAGCGGCAGAACAACCGGCTTGCCTGGTACGAAACTTTTCTTGGACACTTGCACCTCGTTAGATTCGGCGATCTCCTCCCCAGCCACTCGCGCCCGATTGTCCGCGCCGCCGGGGCAAAGTCAACGATCCTTCGAGTACGGGTTCCTCTTCTCTGGCCCATGAGCAGAGAAGAGGAACCCGTACTTCCACGCCTCCGCAATGCGCGAATTAGAATGGTCTCATCGACAAAAACTCTGGAGCGACAGCTATGAAACCAAGAGGTCGTGGAACTAAAGGGTCTGGGAAGTTCACTGGCCTAGGAATCGCCCAGCAGTTCGCCAATGCCGTGTGTCACTTCCTGCGGCAACATAGACGCGCAAAAACGAGCGAAAGACGCGGAGGGAAGGAACTGCCACTCAATGAAAACGTGTGGCGCGCCGTGCTGCGTATGGAATACAATCCCGAGGCGCGAAAAACCGCGCAATCGCTGGAGGCGTATTGCGGCTACTACAATGGCGCAACCAAGGGTCATGGCTACGACAAGGACGGAATATGGGATTGCGGTACTGGGAAACGAAGCGGGAAGCAGCGAGTCGGGGATTCGATCCTAAAAAAGAACAGAGACAAGACGGTCCATCCCGGCACCAGCCCCCCGTATCTGACACCTCGGGAAGTCATTGCCATTGTCAGGCGGCGCTCAGGTGAGATTCCGACAAAGCAGGGCCGCAAAGCAGCGGAACGGTTGAAGCCGCAATGGCGAAGCCTTGAAAAGGCGGGGGAATTTGATCCAAGCGATGATCGGGATGCCCGGCGACGAATTCAAGCGGCGATCGTTCGTCGCTATGGGAGTCAGCGATTTCGCGACGCGTTATTGGAGGCTTACGAGGGTCGCTGCGCTGTCACGGGATGTAACGTGCCAGCAGCGCTCGAGGCCGCCCACATCAAACCATACAACGGGCAGAAGACAGATTACGTCACCAACGGCCTATTGCTCCGAGGAGATATCCACACCTTGTTTGATCTGAATTTTCTTGGGATCGAACCAGACTCACTGAAAATCACGCTCGCCTACAGCCTGGATGATTCATCATACAAAAAGTACAACGGCCGAGTGATTGGTACGCCAAGCGACGATACTCTGCGGCCCAACAGACAAGCGCTACAGCGGAAATGGAAGGAGTTTCAGACGGCAGGCGGCACCACCCACTGATGAAACAGGGAGGGGCACGGATGCGGCGGGCTTCCATCCGTGTTTGATCCGTGTTCCATCCGTGGCTGCCTCCCCGACGAGTGAGCACTTGGGAAGCAAATGACGGCACTAGCGGGGACGTGAGATGCCCAGCTTCTTCATTTTTGACTGAAGCGTGGTCCGCTTCATCGCCAGACGGGCCGCCGCGCCGTTGGGGCCGCCCAGCACCCACGCCGTTTCACGCAGGATGCCCAGGATGTGGTCTCGTTCGGCGTCGGCCAGGGCATCAGATCCATTCGATCGGCCGTTCGAGTTTAGATCGCCGCTCTCCTGACTTCTGACCACTGCCTTCTGACCTCTGACCTCCGACTTCTGCAGCTCGCTGACGTTGACGTGCAGCTCGGGGCCGGGAGACAGGATGACCGCCCGCTCGATGACATTCTCCAACTCACGGACATTCCCTGGCCAGGGATACTCGACCAGGGCGTCCATCACGCCGGTGGCAATCGTCTCGATCCGCCGGCCCATGCGGCGCGCAAACTTCTGCGTGAAATGGCGCACGAGCTGCGGAATGTCCTCGCGCCGCTCGCGCAGCGGCGGCAGCACGATCGGAAACACGTTGAAGCGGTAATACAGGTCGCTGCGGAATCGGCCTTCCGCCACCATTTGTGCCAGGTCGCGGTTCGTGGCCGCCACCAGCCGCACGTCCACCTGAATCGTCCGCGTGCTGCCCAGCCGCTCGAACTCCTGCTCCTGCAAGACGCGGAGGAGCTTCGGCTGCAGCTCCGGGGGAATGTCGCCCACTTCATCCAAAAACAAAGTCCCTCCGTTGGCCAGCTCGAAGCGGCCGACTTTCTGGGTGATGGCCCCGGTGAAGGCGCCCTTTTCGTGGCCGAACAGCTCGCTTTCGAGCAGACACGTGGGAATGGCCGCGCAGTTCAGCTTGACCAGGGTCCGCGCTCGCCTTGGGCTCAGGTCGTGCACCGCCCGGGCGATCAGCTCCTTGCCCGTGCCCGTCTCGCCTCGGATCAGGACCGTAGAGTCCAGCGGAGCGACGGTTTCCGCATCTTTGAGGACGCGCCGCAAGGCAGCGCTGTCACCAATGACCTCCTCAAAGTTCGCTTCCGTGCGGATCTCTTCTTCCAGATAGACCTTCTCCTGGTGCAGCTTGTCCTTGAGCGTCTCAATCTCCTGGAAGGCCAGGGCGTTCTCCACGGCCAGTGCCACCTGGTTGGCGACCTGCTGCAGGAAATCCACGTCCGCCGTGTCGTAGGCGCCGGCCTGTTTGCACGCGAGCGCCAGCACGCCCAGGCGCCGCCGCGCCGTCGTGAGCGGGAGAAAGCAGGCGCTGCTGACCCCGTACGGCCGCGCCTGCTCCAGAAACCGCGGCCAACGGCTCTCCTCGGCCATATTCGAAACGATCAAGGGGTGCTGCGTCTGCATGACGGTTCCCCCAGGGTCATCCTCGACCGAACGTGCGGGAGGGACGGAGTCTGGAATCGCTTCCGTGGTCTCCAGGACGTGCAGGCGCAGCGTGTCGCTCGACGCGTCGTGCAGGATGCAGGCCAGATAGTCGAAGCGGACCACCTGATGCAGCCGGTCCGCCAGCTCATGAAACAGTCCGCGCAAATCCCGGTGCGCGACGATCGCTGCCGAAACCGCCAGCAGCGTTTGGTACCGCTGACAGGCAGCCAGCGTTTGCGGGTTGGAAGTTGGGTCACCCATGCAATCGGTCCTCGGGCCAACGAATCCGCCGAAGGAAATCAAACCGGGTTGATCCTGGTGCTTCATTTTACCGGCCGGGGATAGTGCGAGGCGGAAGACAACCTTAGCGAATTGCTCTCTCCACCTGGGGAGCGGCCATTTGTGCCTGAAATCGCCTGAAATTTGGCCATCACACCCGACTTGGAAGTTTCGTTAGCCCGCGATGTTCGCGTGAACGTGGCCGCCAATTCGTCTTCGGGAAGAAAAGCCGGAAATCGGTTGTAAGACCCGGCCGTAGCTCCGGTATTCCTTCATAGATGGCAGGTCCGACGACTCACACACGGGAGACAGACATGTCGAAGAAACTTGAAGGCAAGGTCGCGCTCATCACCGGCGGTTCGCGCGGCATCGGCGCCGCGATTGCCAAGCGCCTGGCCGCGGACGGGGCCAGCGTCGCCGTTACCTACTCCAAAGGCGTGGACGCAGCAACGTCCGTTGTCCAAGAGATTGAACGCGGAGGTGGCAAGGCGATCTCGATCCAGGCGGATGCCGCCGACGCCGAGGCAGTCAGCAGCGCCGTCGAACGAACGGTCACGACATTTGGCCGGCTCGACGTGCTCGTGAACAACGCCGGCACGGCAATTCCGAAAGCGTTCGAGGAGACGACGCTGGAAGAGATGGACCGCGTGCTCGACATCAACGTCCGCGGCGTATTCGTCGTGACGCAGGCGGCGCTGAAGCACATGCAGAGCGGCGGTCGCATCATCACAATCGGCTCGTCGGTGGGTGAGCGCGTCGTGGTGCCTGGGCTTGTGCCCTACTCGGCCACGAAGGGAGCCGTAAAGATGTTTACTCAGAGTCTGTCCAGAGAAGTCGCGAGCCGGGGCATCACGGTCAACAACGTGCAGCCGGGTCCGATCGATACGGACTTGAATCCCGCCGCGGGCGATTGGGCGGTACCGCAGAAGACCGCCACAGCGCTCGACCGCTACGGGCGCGTTGAGGAGGTCGCTGCGCTGGTGGCGTTCGTTGCCGGTCCGGAGTCGTCGTACATTACGGGTGCGAATCTTACGGTGGATGGCGGAATGAACGCCTGACCGCAAGTCAACTGGAATACGCATCAAGCGGAAGGAGGGAGCCGTGGACCGGCGGGGGTGGCACGAAAGTTATCCGGTTGGCTAGAAGTGTGCCAAGGTTGGCGGCAACCCGGACGCTACCAGTGGCCAGCGTGTGCACCACCATCGACGTGCAGGGTCTCGCCGGTCACGAATCCGGCTGACTCCAGGTACAGCACCGCCTCGACAATTTCTCGAATCTCGCCCATTCGCCCCAGGGGGTGCAGCCCGGCGAGGAAGGCGTGCGTTTCGGGCGGGTGCATCGGCGTTTTGATGACGCCCGGCGCCACCGCGTTGACGCGGATGCCCCGGTCCGCGTACTCGATCGCCAGCGACCGCGTGACCGTATCCAGTCCGCCCTTGGTCAGCGATGCCAGCGCCGAGGGCACGCCTTTCACCGGCTGATTCACGAGCGTCGTCGTGAGGTTCACGATATGTCCTCCGCCCTGGGCGAGCATTTGCCGCACGGCCCGCTGCGAGACGTGGAAGAATCCGGCCAGGTTCACCGACAGCACGTTAGCGAAGTCAGCCTCGGTGTAGTCGGTGAACGGTTTGGCGACGAAAACTCCGGCGTTGTTGACCAGTGTATCGACCCGGCCGAACTTCTCGACGGCGCCTGCGATGACTCGCTCGGCGACCATCGGTTCGGTGATGTCCCCGGCCACGGCCAGCACGTCCGCCGAAGCTTCGGGCTTGATCGACCGCGAGTTCGCGACAACGCGAAAACCGCGGTCAAGGAATCCTCGGACCAGGCCCGCGCCGATCCCCTGCGACGCGCCGGTGATGACGGCGACCTTACGTTCGGAACTCATGACAAACCTCGCTAGTAGAAGTGCCTACCGCGCCGGGGCGGACCATTCGCGCCGGCTTTTCGTACAGTGATTTCCGTCCGCTCTAGACCAGGTTGATGGCGACGTCGATGTTGCCGCGTGTGGCCTTGGAGTACGGGCAGATCTGGTGCGCGGCGTCCACGAGAGCCTGGGCAACCTCGCGCTCCAAACCCGGCAGGCTCACATTCAGGCGGGCCCGGAGGAGAAAACCGCCGTCGGTCGTGCCCAGGTCCACCTCGGCATCGATGGCCCGGCCGGCCGGGAGGGCGACTTTCAGCTTGCTGGCCGCCACTCCCATCGCGCTCAGGAAGCAGGCCGACCAGCCGGCGGCGAACAGTTGCTCCGGGTTGGTGCCGCCGCCCGCGACGCCGGGGGACGACAGTTTCACGTCGAGGCGTCCGTCCGAACTGCGGGACGCACCGTCCCGGCCGCCGGTTGTGTGGGCTTTGGCGGTGTACAACACTTTTTCGATTTCGATCATGGCAGAATCCCTTTCGAGCTTCGCGGTCTGTGGTTTAGGAACTCTCGTCTGCAAAGGCTATACCGGCCATCTAGCCGCACCTTACACTCGGGGTTGGAAAGCGCCGCCCGTCCGTTCTCGTCGCAAGGTTCCGGCGCGGGCCGGAGAACCAACCCATGCTTGAGCGCCCGGCAGAAACGTGGCCGGCTTCTGTCGGTGGGCCGCCGGTTTGGCCGGCGCTGCCCGACTATGAGATACTCGCGGAATTGGGCAAGGGCGGGATGGGGATCGTCTATCGCGCCCGGCAGGTGAATTCGCAGCGGCTGGTGGCGCTCAAGCTGCTCCGCGATACGGCGCTGGCGGGGCCACAGGAGCGGGCGCGATTTCGCATCGAAATCGAGGCCGCGGCCAGAATGCGGCACGCCAACATCGTGGAGATTTACGATGCCGGCGAGCACGAGGGCCGTCCGTACCTGACCATGGAGCTGGTCGATGGCAGTCGCCTCGACGAGCAGCTCGCCGGTCAGCTGCAACCCGCGCGGCAAAACCAGTCCAGGCCCTGACCGCCCTGCAAGTGATCATCGTCCAGGTCGTGGACCGTGGAGCTGGTCAAGCGGTAGGCAAACGACGGGCTCTGCAGGCTGGCAATCCGCGGGCGATAGTCTCCTGAAGAGTTCCACTCGGCCAGGATAGCCGCCAGGGCAGAGTCGTCGGGTTCGTAGTCGGTCGTTCCGCCGATCAAGATGTCATCCGCTCGGCCGGCATGCAGATGGTCACTGCCGTCGCCGCCGATTAGCGCCTCCCGGTCGCCGCCGGCCTGCAGACTAGCTCGATTTGTTGGACCGGGATGACGACAAATTGAGCTATGCCAGGCGCCTGAGGCGTCAACCCGTGACGGGCAGGGGGATGTCGGCGGTAACGGTGACGACGATGCTCTTGAAGGCGGGGGTGCGGGAGTGCGGGTCGGCGTGGCGGGGGACGAGGACGTTGGCTTCGGGATAGTACATGAGGGCGTTGCCGGCGCGGATTTCCGGGAAGGAGCGAGCCAGGATGCCGCGGAGTTGGCCGGTGGTGCTTTCGACGGTGACCCGCTGGTTGTCCTGCAGGCCGAGCCGCTGCATGTCGTCCGGGTGCAGCAGGATGACGTCGCGGCGCTCTTGCCCGCGGTAGAGGTCCTCGTCTTCATAGACGACGGTGTTGAACTGCCCTTCGCTGCGGACGGTCATCAGTCGCAGGCCGCCGGCCAGGTCGGGCAACTCGTGCAGGTGCAGCACGGCGCGGCCATCGGCCGTCGGAAATTGCGGCTCGTGAATCGTGCGGCCGGGTATGTGGAATTCCTGCTTCGTGCGGTCGATCGATGCGAGTTGCTCGAAGCCGGGAATGACTTTGGCGATGGCCTGGCGGATTTTGCCGGTGCTGCGCATGCTGGCCCAGTCGATGGGCTCCTTACGCGGAGCGTGAGGGCCACCGGCTAGTGTCCGCTCGGCGATTTCGGCGATGATCTCGACTTCGCTGCGCGGCCCTGGATGCCGCCGCGGGCCGCCGTCGCTGAGGCGCACGTAGTTGAACATCGACTCCTGCGTCGTCGGCTGCGGCTCTTCGTCGCGGGCGAGCACCGGCAGGATGATCGTCTCGCGGGCCAGCCCGTGGGCGTGGCCTGTGTTGAGCGTCGTATTCAGATAGACGATCTGGTCGAGTCGATTGAGGGCTTCTCCGGCAAAGGCTGCGTCGGGATTACTGCCATAGAGGTTGCCGCCGAGGCAGAAGCCGAACTGGAGGTGGCCGGCATGGGCTTCTTCGATGCAGCCGAGCGTGTCGAGGCCGGGCGAAGTCGGCAGCTTGACGGCGAATTCGCGCTCCAAGGCGTCGAACACGGCCTGCTTGAGCTTGGGCGTGACGCCGACGGTGCCGATGCCCTGCACGTTGCTGTGGCCGCGGATCGGCATCAGCCCGCAATTTGGCCGGCCGACCATGCCCCGCATCAGGGCCAGGTTGGCGATCGCCTGTACGTTGGCCACGCCGTGGGCGTGGTGCGTGATGCCCATCGTCCAGCTAAACACGGCCCGCTTGGACGCGGCGTACCGTTCGGCGATCGCGTCGATCTCGGTTTGGCCGACGCCCGATTTGGCGTGAATCTCGCTCCAGGGCGTGCGCCGCAAGTGTGTGAGCCACTCGTCGGCGTGCAGGCAATGCTGCTGCAAGAAGCCCTCGTCCTGAGCCCCCATTTCGTCGATCCGCTTGGCGATGCCCGT
>Ga0184625_10000507_pt1 | contig 14837 bp, 15 predicted proteins | sample PLM3_30_b1_FD_133151 | JGI IMG/M metagenome (GOLD analysis project Ga0184625, IMG submission 133151) | Groundwater sediment microbial communities from an aquifer in East River, Colorado, USA - PLM3_30_b1 | ecosystem: Environmental > Terrestrial > Soil > Riparian zone | place: USA: East River... | reverse complement strand
GGGCGGCGATCCGGCGCCGCGTCGTGGCCGTCATCCGGCCCGCGCGAACTTCGCACCAAGCCTCTAGCCCACTACGAGAACCGCTCGTACTCTTCCGGCTCGATCGGGTCAGGGCCGATGCCGGCGATGACGGTCTCCTGCGACCGCTCGTGCAAGCGCTCGCGGCCGCGCTTGACCGCGGTCAGGAACTTGTCGAGGTTCACCTCGAGCGTCGAGAGGATCGAGTCCGCCCAGTCCTCCATCTCGAGCCGGGTCTCGCGAGCCTTGCGTCGCGCGTCGTCGACGATGTCCTCGGCCTGGTTCTCGGCGAGCTTGACGATCTCCGTCTGCGAGGCCTCGCGCATCGCCTGCTCGCGCGCCTCCTGGATGATCCGATCGCATTCCCGCTTCGCCTCGGCGAGCATCTCCTGCCGCTCCTTGACGATCCAGCGGGCCTGCTTGATCTCCTCCGGAATGGTGGCGCGCATCTGGTCGAGGATCTCGTAGATCTCCTCGCGGTCGAGGCGCACCTGGTCGGTCAGGGGAACGGCCTTCGCGTTGTGCACGAGGTCGTCGAGCCGGTCGATGAGTACGAGTACGTCCATGGGTCGAAAAGTCTACTCGGAGGGTGAGACGGGGGCTCCTGGGCGGCCGTCGGGGTAGAGCTCCGTGAAGCGCCGCGCGACGGCGGCGGGGACGAGCTCGTCCACCCTGCCCCCGAACGTAGCGATCTCCTTGACGCCGCTCGAGGACACGAAGCTGTACAGCGGGCTCGCCATCACGTACACCGTCTCGATCTCCGGCGCGAGCTGCCGGTTCAGATGGTTCATCTGGAACTCCCACTCGAAGTCCGAGGTCACGCGTAGGCCCTTCACCATGGTCTTCGCGTCGTGCCTGCGCGCAAAGTCCACGACGAGCTCGGAGAAGACGTCGACGACGACGTTCTCGCAGGACGAGAGGGCGTCCTCGAGGAATGCGACACGCTCCTCGACGGTGAAGAGTGTCTGCTTGTGCGTCGGGTCGCGAACGACACCCACGACGATCCGGTCGAAGATCGCCGCCGCCCGCTGGATGACGTCGACGTGACCGTTCGTGACTGGGTCGTAGCTGCCGGGGCAGATGGCCGTGATCAATGCGAGAACACCGTAATCCGCGCGGAACCGTAGCGGCGGCTCGTGACGAGGTCGAGAGGAAGCTCCGGCTCGATGCGCGACGAGGTCTCTATCACGACGAGCCCTTCCGGCTCGAGAACGTCGGCCAGGAGCTGGGCCAGGGTGACCGCATGTTCCTCCCACTCGTCGTACGGCGGGTCGGCAAGCACGAGGTCGTACCTGCTGCCTCGTGCGCGCTCATCACGCAGCGCCGAGCCTGCGTCCCGATCGAGGACGATCGCGCCGGTGAGACGCAGCTTCTCGAGGTTGGCCTGTATGACGCGACACGCTGCCCGATCGCGCTCGACGAAGACGCAGCGAGACGCGCCTCGCGAGAGCGCTTCGAGACCCATCGCGCCCGAGCCGGCGAAGAGATCGAGCACGGCCGCGCCCTCGACCGGGCCGATCAGCGAGAACGCAGCCTCGCGGACGCGGTCACCCGTGGGGCGCGTGACGATGCCCTTCGGCGCCGCGATCCGGTGCCCCTTGCGCGAGCCGGCGACGATCCTCACGCTTAGTGCTCCCCACCGAAAATACAGTCACGCTCCGCGCGGCTGCGAACACTTCGCATGCCGTCGTCCTCAGTCGGGTCAATATCCTCGAATATTGACCCTCCCTGCGTCCTAGGCCCGCTTGGTTCTCGCCGGCGAATCACGACTGTATTCACGGCGGGAAGCACTTAGTGCTCCCCGAGGTGCTCGGACTCGCCGAGCAGGCGGTCGACGGCTTCGGCGAGCAGCCCCTCGTCATCGAGCTCGCGCGCGACGTCTCGGGCACGCTCGAGTAAAGCCTGGTCGCGGCGAAGACGGACGAAACGGAGATCCGAGTAACCGGACTGGCGCGCGCCGAGGAGCTGGCCCTCGCCTCGGATCTCGAGATCGCGCTCCGCGAGCTCGAACCCGTCCGTCGTCGCGACCATCGCCTCGAGCCTCTCGCTCGCACCCTCGGTGAGCTCCTCCTTCGCACCGGAGACGAGGAGGCAGTACGACTGCTCGGCGCCTCGGCCGACGCGCCCGCGGAGCTGATGGAGCTGTGCGAGGCCGAACCGGTCGGCCTCCTGCACGATCATGATCGTCGCGTTCGGGACGTCGACGCCCACCTCGATCACGGTCGTCGCGACGAGGACGTCGAGCTCGCCCGCCTTGAAGCTCGCCATGATGCCCCGCCGCTCGCCCGGAGGAAGCCGACCGTGGAGACAGCCCACGCGATATCCGTGGAGCTCGGCGCCGCGAAGGCGCTCGGCCTCGGCCTCGGCGGCACGAGCCACCTTGGTCTCCGACTCCTCGATCAACGGGCAGACGACGTACGCCTGGCGCCCGTCGTCGAGGTGACGACGGAGGCGCTTGTAGGCCGCCGAGCTACGGTCCTCAGTCACCCATGCCGTGACGACGGGCTTGCGGTTCGCCGGCGGCAGCGCGAGCTCGCTCACCTCGAGGTCGCCGTAGACCGTGAGCGCGAGGGTTCGAGGAATAGGCGTGGCAGTGAGGTGGAGGACGTGCGGGCTCCTCCCTTCGACGAGCGCTGTCCGCTGCCCGACTCCGAAGCGGTGCTGCTCGTCGACGACCGCGACCGCGAGGTCGCGGAAGTCGACCTCCTTCTGGATGAGCGCATGAGTCCCAACCACGAGCTGGGCATCGCCAGACGCAATGAGCTGCCGGGCGGCGGCGTGCTCCTTCGCCCGGAGGGAGCTCGTGAGCAGGCTGACCCGGACTCCGAGCGGCACACAGAGCTCGTCGATCGTCAGGAAATGCTGCTCGGCCAGGGTCTCCGTCGGGGCCATCAGCGCCCCCTGGCGCTCGAGCTCGACGGCCCGCAGGAGCGCGTAGAGCGCGACCACCGTCTTCCCCGAGGCGACGTCCCCCTGCAGCAGCCGCTGCATTGGAAGCGAGCGCTCGAGATCGCGGTCGATCTCGGCGATCGAGCGCTCCTGATCCGAAGTGAGCGTGAAGGGCAGAGATGCCAGATAGCGAGCCACGAGCTCTCCCGGCGCGCCGAGGGGCACTGCATACGCCCGTTCCCGCTCGGCGGCCGTCCGCGCGAGCGCGAGCCGAAGGACGAGGAGCTCGTCGAATGCGAGTCGCTTCCGCCCGACCTCGGCTTCGGCCAGCGCGCGCGGCACGTGCACTGCGCCGAGAGCGTCCGCACGAAGAGGCAACGCCTCGCGTACGAGCAACGCCCCGGGGAGCGGCTCTCCCGCGTCGCGCGCGAGCTCGAGCGCCTGGGCGTGGAGATCCCTGAGCTTCTTCTGCGCGAGCTCCTCGCTCGCCGGATAGACCGGTGCGAAGTCAGCAGTGGCGCCGTCGCCCTCGAGGTCGTACGAGGAGACGGCGAATCCGTACCGGTTCGCGCGTCCGCGCAGCCTGATGCGCGTGCCGGCGGACAGCTTCTCCGCCAGCCACGGCTGGTTGAACCAGGTCGCCTTGATCTCGCCGGTGTCGTCGGCGACCCTTGCGGTCAGGATCCTGAGCCGTCCGCGCCGCCTGCTCGAGGCCGAGCGCACGACCACGTCGATGACCGCCTCCTCCTCGCCGAAGAGATCGGACACCCGTCTCGAGGGCGCCGGTTCTTCGTACCGCCGCGGACGCTGCCAGAGCAGGTCGCCGACCGTCCGCAGGCCGATCCGCGCCAGACGGCGTATGAGCGTCGGACCGACGCCGTGGAGCACCTGCACGGAGGCGTCGAGGCGCTCGGGCCGCGGCGCCGAGCGCGGCCGAGGCCAAGCGTCAGGTGAGCTTACGCCGGCGAAGCCGACCGGGAGGCCCACTCGGGCGATGGTCCGCTTCACAACCCCGGATCACCGAGAGCTTCCAACGCAATGAACGGCCATGTCGATCATCACGTTAGAAGCTCTTAGGTCCCACCGGCCGGACGACCGTCGACACGGTCAGGCGTCGGCCTGGAAGGTGTACTCCCAGCCCGGCTGCCAGCGAAACGAGGCTTCGACCAGTACGGGAAGCGGCGTGCCCTCGAGCAGGTGGTCGAGGGCCCACTTCGTAGCGGAGTGACCGATCACGACGACGCGCTCGTTCTCGAACTTGGGCGGGAGATCGTGCAGGAAGCTTCGCACGCGTGCCACGACGTCGCTGTAGCTCTCGCCGCCGGGATACGGCTCGTAGGCGTGGTGGCCCCTCGTGGCCTCGAGCCTGGCGACGGGGGCGCCGTTCAGCATCCCGTAGTTGCACTCCCGGAGACGCCAGTCGTGGAAGATCGGAAGGCCCCGACCCGCGAACGCGATGCGCGCAGTCTCGGCGGCACGGGCGAGATCCGAGGTGAACGCCGCAACAACCTCGTCGGCGCCGTGACGCTCGCCGAGCTCCTTCGCCTGTCGTCTCCCGAGCGGTGAGAGCTGGCCGTCGAGCCAGCCGGACGCGATCCAACGCTCGTTGTCGGTCGAGGTCGAGTGCGTCTCGAAGACGATCGCGACATTGGACTCGCGCCTGCGCCGCAACGCCTACTACTCGTCTTGGAACCAGAAGAACCCGACGGCCCCGGGCCCTGCATGCGTCCCGACGACGGCACCGAGAGTCGCGGTGAACTCGATCTCCGCCTGTGGGCGAACGCGCCAGACGATCTCGCTCAGCGTGCCGACCCATTCCGCTGCGTCGGCATGGGCGATCGCGACACGCAGCCCAGGCCCGTCGGTCGTCGCCTCGACGAGACGGCGCTCGAACTCGGCGAGCGCCTTCTGACGGCCACGCACGCGCGCGACTGCGACGACGACTCCGTCCTGCACCCCGAGGATCGGCCGCACGTTCAGGAGCGAGCCGGCGATGGCGGCCGCTCTGCCGATTCGCCCGCCGCGCTGGAGATACTCGAGCGTCTCCACCGTGAACACCACGTCGGCGTCCCGGTGGAAGCGATCGACGAGCTGCTCGATCTCCTCGTCGCTCGTCCCCCGTGCGAGCCTGCGTTGAATCGCGTGGGAGAGCATCGCGATCGCGAGCGACGCGGTCAGCGAGTCGACGACGCGCACCTTCTCGCCACCGATTTCCTGTGCGGCGAGCTCGGCGCTCTGAAACGTGCCGGAGACCTTCGAGGAGACGTGCAACGAGTAGATCCGCTCGTACGAGGCGAGCTGCTCGTAGGCATCGACGAAGTCCTGCGGAGTCGGCTGCGAAGTCGCCGGCGTGACCGGGGATGTGCGCAGCTTTTCGTAGAACTCGGCGGGGCCGAGCTCCACGTAGTCGCGGTAGGTCTCGTCTCCGAAGCGCACGTACAACGGGACGAAGCGCATGTTCGGAAAGCGGGACGGCGCCTCCGGATAGTCCGACGTCGAATCGAGCACGACCGCGGTGTTCTCGGTGGTCAGATTCACTCGCGTCTCCTCCCGGCGGCGGCGCGCACGGCACTCACGAGTGCGGCGACTCCCTCGTCCTTGCGTACGAGCTCAGCGCCCGCGCTCGAGGCGGCATCGTACTCGTCCTCACCGGCAGACGCGCTCAGGAAGACGACGGCCGCGCCGGGACACCGAGACCGTAGGTCAGCGGCAACTTCCGCGCCGTCCACATCCGGCAGACGAAAGTCGACGACGACGACGTCCGCACGGGCCTCGAGGCAGACCGGAGCCGCTCGAGCTCCGACAGCGACCGCTCCGACGACGTCGAGGCCATCGACCCGCCGCAGGAGAAAGAGGAGCGACTCGCGGTAGACGTCATTGTCCTCGACGAGGAGCACGCGGATCGGCGTGTCCGGGCTCGTCACTCGGCGACGAGAAGGAGCGGGTAGTGAGGCTGCCCCCCGTCGTGCGTCTCGATGTCGACCTCGGGGTAGCGGCGACGGATCGCCTGCAGGAGTTCATCGAGAGACGGCGCTCCTTCACCCCTGATGATGTCTAGATGCGCCCGCTCGCCGTCCATCACAAGATCGACGATGCTCATGGCAACGTCGCTGAAGTCGTCGTCGCACGCGACGACGGTTCCATCGACGAGCCCGAGATAAGCCCCTTCACGTACGTGCACCCCATCGAGCTCGGCGTTTCGCGAAGCGACCGTGAGCTCACCGGTTGCAACTCCGCCGAGCGCCTCGAGCATCTGCCGTTCGTTCTCCTCGAGTGAGTTCGTGGAGACGTACGCCATGATGGCGGCCAGACCCGCCTGGACTGACCGCGAAGGCACGATCCGAACCTGTTTCGACGTCTGCTTGGCCGCTTCTTCCGCGGCCAAGATGGCGTTCGAGTTGTTCGGAAGGATCACGACGCTGGTCGCCGACATCGCTTCGATGGCGTCGATGATCTCGCCCACCGACGGGTTCGCCGTCTGACCGCCTTCGACGACCACCGCGTTCTCACCCTCGAAGAGTCGGCGATTCCCAGGCCCGTGGCTGATCGCGACAACGCCCGTTTCGAGCTCCGGCAAGGGCAGAGCCGACGCTCCGTGCTGCAGGCGCTCTTCACGAGCCGCCGTTTGGGCGTGCATGTTCGCGATCTCGACCTCGTCGATCACACCCAGAGCGGTAGCCGTGGAGAGTGCCGCGCCGGGATCGTCCGTATGGACGTGAACCTTGAGCGTCTCGGCATCGCCGACGATGAGGAGCGAATCGCCAAGTACCTGTAACGCACTCTCGAGCCGATCGGGATCGAGCCCCACCCCTTCGAGTACGAACCCGGTGCAGTAGCGGTACCTCGAGAGCTCCTGATGGATCGCCTCGACGGCGATCGCATCGCCTCGCACGGGGGCCGCTGGAATGTCCTCGCCCTCTGCGGCGAACGTCACACCACGAACGATCTCGACAAGCCCGGCCCCTCCGGCGTCTACCACGCCGGCATGGCGAAGTACGTCGAGCATTTCAGGCGTCCTAGCGAGTGCGTCCTCGCCACGAGTGAGGGCGCGTCGAAGAAGCTGCCGCGGAGAGAGGTCCGCGTGGTCGTCGTTCTCCACCTCTTCGGCCATCTCGCGCATGACGGTGACGATCGTTCCCTCGACAGCTCCGACTCGCTCGACCGCGCGATAGGCGGCGTCCGATGCCCCGCGGAACGCGTCGCGCAACACCGATGAGTTGAACTGCTCAGCCTGCCCGAGGACCTCGCTGCCTCCGCGGACGATCTGAGAGAGGATCACACCCGAGTTCCCTTTCGCCGCCTTCAGGGCGGCTTGCGAGATTTCCCTGGCGACGGCAGCACGATCTCCGTCGGTCGTGTGCTCGATGGTTTCCACGATCTTGCGCAAGGTCAGCACGAGATTCGTGCCCGTGTCGCCGTCGGGTACGGGATAGACGTTCAGGTCGTCGATTCGCTGTCGATGCGCCTCGAGGTTCTGCAGTGCCCCTCGAGCAAGGCTGCGAAGCGTTTCGAGCTCCGTCAGCATGTTCGTATCACCGCAGCTCGTGCGGGTTCGGGGAGGCCCTGTGCACCCGGCGAGCTTAAACCGTCGCCCAGCCGAAAGCCTGCGGCGCTAAAGCGCCTTCTGGACCTTGCCGGCCTTGAGGCAGCGCGTGCAGACGTACGCGCGGGTGGGATGCCCGTCGAGCAGCACGCGAACACGCTGTAGGTTCGGGTTGAAGCGCCGCTTCGTGGCGACCATCGAGTGGCTACGGCTGTGGCCGAAACCGGGTTTCTTTCCGCAAATGGCGCAGACCTTGGACATGCGGCCGAGGACTATATCTGTTGCGCCGCGGCACGAAGTTCCTGCTCGGAACTCCGCGCCGCGCGAAATCCCTGAAGGCGCTCGCTTCGCGAGCGCTGTGGTGGCTCTGACTCAGCCGCGGCTCACCTCACCGCGCGGCTGCCGCCCGGAGCTGGGAGAAGAGATCGGCCATCTCGAGTGCGCTGCGGACCGCCTCGGCACCCTTCTCGATGCGAGGCTCCGCCTGCTCGACGCGGTCGAGCGTGAGCACGCCGAACGAGACCGGAACACCCGTCTCGAGCGCCGCGAGCTGGAGGCCGCTCGCCGCCTCGCTTGCGACGTAGTCGAAATGAGGCGTGTCGCCGCGGATGATGCAGCCGAGAGCGACGATGCAGGCAAATCGGCGCGTCTTTGCGAGTGCCGTTGCCGCGAGTGGGAGCTCGAACGCACCGGGCACGACCATGATCGTGATGGTCTCCTGCCGAACGTCGGCTGCGGCCAGCTCCTCGAGCGCTCGATCGAGGAGCTGCGTCGTCACCTTCCCGTTGAAGCGCGACACGACGACGCCGACTGCGCGGCGGCCGCCCTCCGCCTCGCCTTCGAGAACGGCATAGCCGTCCGGAATGTGGAGATCTCCCGCGGCGTGCTCATGGGAGAGCTCAACATAGATCGGCGAACCGCCGGGCTCGAGCGGCTCGGGCTCGAAAGGCTCGGACTCCGGCGCCGGCTCAGGTTGAGGCTCGGGCTCGGCGATCGCAAGTGCTTCCGCGTCCTCGGTTTCGGTGTCGATCGGAAGCTCCCCGCTGGACGTCCCCCAGGCCGGCGTCTGCGCTCCGTCGTCCTCCGCAGCGGCCTCGTCGTCGGGATCGGCGAGCTCCGCATCTCGCCGATCCGACCAATCCGAGAGGACGTTCTCGCTCGACTCGTCGATATCGCGACCGCTCATGTCAGATCCTCGGAGGCGGGTTCGGACTCAAGACGTGACCCCTGATGATGCAGCTTCGTGATCGTGTGGCCGAGCTTCTCGCGCTTGGCTGCGAGGTAGCGCGCATTCTCGGGCTTCGGCGCGACCTCGATCGGGATCTGCTCGACGACGGTGAGACCGAACCCGTCGAGTCCGGTGAGCTTGCGCGGGTTGTTGGTCAGGATGCGAATCGTCGTCAGGCCGAGGTCGGCGAGTATCTGGTTGCCGATCCCCCACTCCCGCGCGTCCGCCGGAAAGCCGAGCTCGAGGTTCGCCTCGACGGTGTCGAGCCCGGCCTCCTGCAGCTCGTACGCCCTGAGCTTGTTGAGCAGCCCTATTCCGCGGCCTTCCTGCCCCATGTAGAGGAGGACGCCGCAGCCCTCCGCGTCGATCCGAGCGAGAGCCTGCTCGAGCTGCTCGCCGCAATCGCACAGGAGCGAGTGGAACACGTCACCGGTCAGGCACTCGGAATGGACGCGGACTAGGACGTCCTCGGCACCGTCGACCTCGCCCTTGATGAGTGCGACATGGTGCTTCCCGGTGAGAACCTCGCGATAGGCGACGGCTTCGAACTCGCCGTAGTCGGTCGGGAGCCTGACCGCGACGACGCGCTCGACGAGCTTCTCATTGCGACGCCGATACTCGATGAGATCCGCGACCGTCACCATCTTGATCCCGTGGCGCTCGCTGAACGCGGTGAGGTCTGCGACCCGGGCCATCGTCCCGTCGTCGTTCATGATCTCGCAGACGACGCCGGCCGGAATCAGGCCCGCCAGACGCGCGAGATCCACCGCGGCCTCGGTCTGGCCCGCGCGACGTAGAACCCCACCGGGACGCGCCCGGAGTGGAAACACGTGGCCGGGCTGGACGAGATCGTGCGGGGTCGAGCCCGGATCGATCGCGACCTGGATGGTGCGGGCACGGTCATGGGCTGAGATGCCCGTGGACACGCCCTCCCGCGCTTCGATGGAGACGGTGAACGCCGTTCCGAGCGGTGTCTCGTTGTGATCGGTCATCGGCCGCAGCTCGAGCTCGTCGCACCGCTCGGCCGTCAAGCAGAGGCAGACGAGGCCACGACCGTGAGTCGCCATGAAGTTCACGGAGTCGGGCGTGACGAACTGGGCCGCGATCGTGAGGTCGCCCTCGTTCTCCCGATCCGCATCGTCGACGACGATCACGAACTTTCCGGACCGGATGTCGTCGATCGCATCCTCGATCGTCGCGAAGGGCGACGCAGTCTCTCGCGCTGACACGTCCACGCTCACCATCGGATCGTAGCCCGATCGGGTCATGCCCCATGGATCTGACGCCATGAGAGAACTCGCTCCACATACTTTGCAAGGACGTCCACCTCCAGGTTCACCTGGCGCCCCGGGACCAGCGCCGAGAGCGTCGTCACCTCGAGGGTGTGTGGCACGAGAGCTACTGCGAACGCGTCGTCCGCGAGCTCTGCGACCGTCAGCGACACGCCGTCGATCGTCACGGAGCCCTTCTCGACGCAGTACCGCAACACGTCGTCGGGGGCTTCGACGAAGACCCGCAGGCCTTCGCCCTCGGCCTCGACCGACTGAATGCGGCCGACCCCGTCGACATGCCCCTGGACGTAGTGGCCTCCGAGGGGATCGCCGGCTCTCACCGCGGGCTCGACGTTGACGAGATCCTCGGACCGGACCTGTCCAAGCGTCGTTCTCGCGAGCGTCTCCGAGACCGCGTGGAACGAGACCTGCTCGCCGTCGACGGACTCTGCAGTGAGGCAACAGCCGTTGATCGCCACCGAGTCGCCGACGCTCGTACTCGCGGCAACACCGGGGGCGCGAACGACGAGCGTCCGGCCGGCGCCGTGCTCGTCCACTGAGACGATCGTCCCGAGCTCCCGCACGATCCCCGTGAACATGGCGGGAACGGTACTCCCACAGTCTCGATGCGAGGCTGACGCATGAAGCGTTTAGGGCGCGCGCACGTAGCCTTGGAGAAGCACGTCCTCGCCGATCGTGCGCGCCTCGAGCCGGCTCAGCCCGAGCGCCCCTGGGAGACCGGCAAGCATCCCGGGCCCCTCGCCCGAGAGCGTCGGAGCCACGAAGACGAGCAGCTTGTCGACGAGTCCCTGCTCGAGGAACGAGGCCGCCAGGGTAGGGCCACCCTCGAGGAGGAGCGACTGGACGCCATCGCGAGCAAGCGCCTCGAGCTCCTCACGAAGCGGCCCCGAGCGAAGCTCGAGCGGAGACTCCTCGGGGAGTGGCCCCCTCCCGAACGCGATCCGACGCGGTTGCTCGAGGACGGGGACGTCGCGCGCGTCGAGGCGTGGGTTGTCCCAGCGCACGGTTCCCATGCCGACGGCGACGGCGTCCGAGTGGGCACGGAGGACGTGTACCAGTCGCCGCGACTCCTCGCCGCTGATCCACCGCGATCCCGGCACGGACACGCGACCGTCGAGCGTGATCGCGACCTTGTAGGTCACGAACGGGCGCCCGAGGGTCACCCAGGTTCGCCACTCCTCGATCTGCTGGCGGCAACGGAATGCGAGCTCTCCGTCGGCCACCTCGACTTCGATTCCGCTCGCGCGGAGCCGATCGAGCCCGTCGCCGTCGACGCCGGGGTTCGGGTCGATCTGGCCTGCGACGACCCGCGCGACGCCCGCCTCGACGAGAGCGTCAGCACACGGGGGAGTGGTGCCCCGATGAGCGCAGGGCTCGAGCGTGACGTAGACCGTCGCCCCCTTCCTCCGCGCGCCGGCGGCCTCGAGCGCGACGATCTCGGCGTGCGGACCTCCCTTGCGCTCGTGCCAGCCCTCCCCCACGACCTCACCGCCGGCCACCACGACGGCACCCACGACGGGGTTCGGATGAGTCGTCCCTCTCCCTTTCTCTGCGAGCTCGAGTGCGCGTTCCAGGAACGCCTGTTCCACTTAGTGCTTCCCGTCGTAAATACGGTCGTGATTCGCGGGCGAGAACCGAGCAGGCCTAGGACGCAGGGAGGGCCAATATTCGTGAATATTGGCCCGACTGAGGACGACGGCATGCGAAGTGTTCGCAGCCGCGCGAAGCGTGACCGTATTTGCGGCGGGGAGCACTTAGCCAATCCTACGGCCATGATCGACGCAGCCTGGCCACGAAGAACCCGGCAGTGCCGTGAACGTGCGGCAGCGTTTGGAGGAATTCGGGTCGCCGCGGATGCCGGAACCTCGGCCACTCGTCCGCGAGCGAGGCGTCGATCTCGAGCCCCGACGCGTCGACGACCTCCTCGGACTCGTCGGCGTTGATCGTGCACACGGAGTAGACGATCGTCCCTCCCTCGCGCACGCGCTCCGCCGCAGCGCGAAGCAACTCGAGCTGGAGCTCGGGGAGCGGCTCGGCTCGCCAGCGCAGGTCGGGTCGCTGGTTGAGCACCCCGAGGCCCGAGCAGGGGGCATCGACGAGCGCGCGGTCGAAGCGGTCCAGCTCGGGGGGAAGGTTCCGGCCGTCGGCAACGACGACCCGAACGTCGGTTGCGCCGAGCCGACGTGCGGTCTCATCGAGCTCGCGCGCTCGCCCTTCGTTCAGCTCGATCGCGACCACCTCTCCATGCAGCATCGTCGCTTTGCCTCCCGGCGCGGCGCAGAGATCGAGAGTGCGCTCGCCAGCGCGCGACCCGACCGCGAGTCCGACGAGTTGGGACGCCGCGCTCTGCGGCCAGATCCGGCCTTCGGCGAGCGCCTCTTCGTCGATGCGTTCGACGTGCCACGCTCCCGGGACGACCGGATCGGGTAGTCCCGCGATCTCTCCCCGAATCACTCGCACGACCGTCTTCGCCGGCTCGTTCTGAGCCCGCATGAGCGCACGCGCGCCGTCGGGCCCGAGCTCACGCCACCACGTCTCGGCCACCCAGTCGGGATACGAGTGCATGAGAGCGGCTTCTTCGGCGCTCGCGTCGGAGAGTGCGTCGAGCAGCGGCCCGATCCCGTCGGACAGCCGTCGAAGGACCGCGTTCGCGAACGCCACGGCTCGTTCGAGCCCGGCACGGCGGACGAGCTCGACGGACTCGTTCACCGCCGCATAGCGGGGGACGCCGTCGACGTAGCCGAGCTGGTACGCACCGAGTCGCAGCGCCGCCCGTACCGGAGGGTCGAGGCGCGCGACACGCCGCCGGCCGAGCTCTTCGATCGCGCGGTCGAGCGTCCTGACGCGCTGAACAGCTCCGAATGCGAGCCGCTGCGCGAGCGCGCGATCACGCGAGTCGAGCCCGGCGGCAGCGCTTCGCAGGACTCGGTCGGCATAGGCCCCGTCCTCGAAGACGCGAAGCAGGACCTCGAACGCCGCCGCCCGCGCGGGCCCTACCGCCTGAGACCGCGAAGCCATGCGTCGTAGCTCATCCGACGCCCGCCGTCGGGCTGGACGTCGACCGGCGTGAACGAGCCATCGTCCCCGACTCGGGCGCGCCAGATCGTGAGACTTCTTCCGTGGAGCTCCGCACGTGCACCGATGTGCGGCGAGAGTGCCCGCACGACGTTCACGAGCTCGTTCGGCGCACGCGAGAGGTCGAGAAGGCGATCGGCCGCGGAGATCTTCTCGGCGTAGGTCACGTCTCCGCGCTGTGCTCGAAACGCGGGAGCGGGATCCGCGAGCACGACGTCGACGAGATCCACTGCGACACCCGCCGCCTTCTCGTACACGTCACCGGCGTCATCGTCCCCCTCGATGGCGAACGTCCGCTGTGCGGCGATCGGGCCGGCGTCGAGCTCCTTCGCGAGCCGGATGATCGTGACACCGGTCTCGGCGTCACCCGCCATGATCGCACGCTCGACGGGCGCCGCCCCACGCCAGCGCGGGAGAAGCGACGGGTGCACGTTGAGCCAGAGCCGTTCACCGAGCAGCTCCTCGGGAACGATGAGGCCGTAGGCGACCACGACCACCGTCGACGCCCCGAGCTCGGGGCCTGGAGCGAGGCGTTCGGGCTGAAACGTCGGGATCCCGAGCCGTTCGGCGACTGTCTTCGCAGGGGGAGCGGCCAGCCGCCGCCCGCGACCGGACGGAGCATCCGGCCGCGTCACGACACAGCTGATCTCGTGCCGCGAAGCCAGCCCCTCGAGAACGTCGGCGCCGAAGGGCGCAGGTGCGGCGACCGCAATCCGCGAAGTCACCGCGCGCCGAGAACGGGCTGCGGCCTCAGCTTGGCGAGCGCGGCGCGTCGCGACTCGTGGTCGGTGCGGTCGATGATCAGCACGCCGTCGAGGTGATCGAGCTCGTGCTGGACGATGCGCGAGGAAGGAAGCCCGAGCTCGAGCTCGAGTCGCTCGCCGGATGCATCGACACCCTCGATCGTGACGGCCTTTGACCGGTCCACCGGAACGAGGACCTCACGCAGCGAAAGACAGCCCTCGTCGTCGGTGTCGAATTCGGTCGAACGCCTCGTGATGACGGGATTCACGAGCACGCGATCCTCGCCTTCGTCGACGAATACGAAGATCCGGCGGAGCACACCGACCTGAGTCGCCGCAAGACCGACGCCGTTCGCCTCGTGCATCAGAGCCGTCATCCGTTCGGCAAGACGCCGCAGGTCGTCATCGAAGCTTTCGACCTCCCGTGCCTGCATGCGCAGGACGGCGTCACCGTACTGGCGGATCCGGGAGAGCGCGACCAGCCGTCGCGCCTCGCGCTCGAGCTCCTGCTCGTCGACGTCGTGCTCCGCGTCTACCTCGTGCTCATGATCGTGCTCGGCCATCGCGCGGCGAGTCTAGCCCGCCGCGCGCTGGCCGTACCTTCAGGACCCGATGCCCGTCGCCTGCCGTGCGATCTCCGTTCCAGCAGCGTCCTTCGCGATGACAGCGGTCGGACCGATGCCCTTACGAAGGTCATCGTTCTTGATCCGGTATCCGAACGCCACGTAGTCGTGAGATCCGAGCCGGGCCTTCCTCAAGCGGACGTCACGCCGCGTCCCATCAGTCATGAGGACCTCGACCGCGGTGACCCCGCTTGCCGCCAGCCCGATGAGCCTCGCTTCGCGGGCGTCCTCCACGTCGGGCCCGCCATCGTACGCGAGGCTGACCAACAGCGCGCTGCCGCCGAGCGGATCGTCGACCGAGTTGCAGCCTCCCTGTCTCTGGAGCGACGATGCTGACAGCGCGTCATAGAGACAGAAATACCCCGTATCGGTCGTCTGCACGAACACGCCGCGGCCCGAGGAGCCGTCACCCGCCGCGATGTCCGC
>Ga0184625_10000505_pt1 | contig 14869 bp, 12 predicted proteins | sample PLM3_30_b1_FD_133151 | JGI IMG/M metagenome (GOLD analysis project Ga0184625, IMG submission 133151) | Groundwater sediment microbial communities from an aquifer in East River, Colorado, USA - PLM3_30_b1 | ecosystem: Environmental > Terrestrial > Soil > Riparian zone | place: USA: East River... | reverse complement strand
CCGCACGCTGTCGGGCAAGAAGCTCGAGGTGCCCGTCAAGCGCATCCTGCAGGGGGTCGATCCCGACCGGGCCGCCAGCCGAGGCAGCCTCGCGAACCCCGACGTGCTCGACGCGTACCAGGCATTCGTAGAGCGCTAGCAAACCTCGGGGTTCTCTTCTCAGCCCGCGTCAGATGCGGACTTGGCACCCCGGGCCAGGAGCCAGGCGACCAGCTCGGCGGGGTCCAGTCCGTCCTGCTCGCTGCGGCGGGCGGCGTCGAGGGGCGTGAGCCCGTCCCACGTGGCGACCCAGTTGAGGTCGGCGCCGCGGGCGAGCAGGTACTCCGCGGCCTCGCGCTGGGCGCCATGGCAGGCGGCCCAGAATGCTTCGGTGATGTCCTCGGGAGGCGGGGGTGGCTCGCTGGCGAGGTGCGCCTCGATCTGGTCCATCAGCCCCAGCGCGGCGGCGTGCCAGAGCGTCGCCCGGGCGCCGCGCTCGACCAACCGGCGGGCCGCCTTCCACTGCCCGAAGGCCGTGGCGTCGGCCAGAGGCGTGCCGCCGCCGATGATCGCGCCTGGCGCCTCGATGTCGGCGCCGGCGTCGACGAGCGCGTCGAGCACGTCGACGTCGTTGCTGCTGGCCGCCCAGTGCAGGGCAGTCTCAGCGCTCTCGGCCCCGGGATACCGAGCGTTGACATCGGCGCCGGCGTCGACGAGTGCCCTCACCGTCGCCGCACCGTTGGGAAAGTTCGCGGGCCAGTCGGTCGCCACGTGCAGCAACGTGCGGCCGGCATCGGCTCCCTGGTCGTCGTCGCAGTCGCTCTGCGCGATGCGGGTCGCCGCCAGGCCCGGATTCTCGCCGAGCAGCTGCGCCAGGGTTTCCAGGTCGCCGGTGCGGATTGCCTCGGTTGCGGCGACGGCGAGCGGCTCGTCGTCGGCGATGGTCGTCATCGTGCCCCCAATCCATGTGGTCGTCGAACAAAGCGTCGCGTATGCCGGCCGGAACCTCCCCGGAGTTCGACGACGATCGAAGAACCCGTCGGCCACTCCGCCCCTCCCCGCCATCCGGCCGGCGTCCCCGGCATGGCACCATGGCTGACGCGGTTTCAGGTCGCCGGCTCGCCGGCAGCGACGAAGAGGAGGGTCATGGAGACCAAGGACACGCTCTACATCGGCGGCGAGTGGGTGGCGCCGGCGGCGACCGGCACCATCGAGGTGATCAGCCCGACCACCGAGGACGTGATCGCCAGGGTGCCCGAGGCATCCGAGGGTGACGTCGACCGGGCAGTGGAGGCCGCCAGGGCCGCGCTGGGCGGTCCCTTCCCGCGGCTGTCGCCGGTCGAGCGGGCCGAGTACCTCACCAAGGTCTCCCAGGCCATCCAGGCCCGGGCCACCGAGTTCGCCGAGACCATCACCAGCGAGATGGGCTCGCCGTCGAGTTGGGCGCTCATGGGTCAGGTGCTGTCGTCGACGATGGTGTTGGACGGCTGGGTCGAGCTGGCCGGGACATTCCCGTTCGAGGAGCTCCGCCAGGGCGCCCTGGGACCGGTACTCGTGCGCAAGGAGCCCGTGGGCGTGTCGGCCGGGATCATCCCCTGGAACGTGCCGCTGTTCATCGTCGCCCTCAAGCTCGGCGCCGCCCTCGTCGCCGGCTCACCCATGATCCTCAAGCCGTCACCCGAGACCCCGCTCGACGGCTACCTGCTGGCCGAGGTACTCGACGAGATCGAACTGCCCAAGGGCATGGTGTCGATCCTCCCCGCGGGCCGCGAGATCGGCGAATACATCGTGCGCCACCCCGGCGTCGACAAGGTCGGATTCACGGGTTCGACCGCCGCCGGCCGCAAGGTGGGTGCCGTGTGTGGCGAGATGCTCAAGCGCTGCACCCTCGAACTGGGCGGCAAGTCGGCGGCCATCGTGCTCGACGACGCCGACCTGGCGACCACGATTCCGCTGCTCATGCCCAACGCGCTCATGAACAACGGCGAAGCCTGCGTGGCCCAGACGCGGATCCTGGCGCCCCGGGCGCGCTACGACGAGGTGGTCGACGCGGTGGCCGAGGCGGTCAAGGCCACGACGGTGGGCGATCCCGCCGACCCACAGGTTGCGGTGGGCCCGCTCGTGGCCGAGCGCCAGCGCGACCGGGTTCTGGGCTACATCGACAAGGGTCGCAGCGAGGGCGCCAAGCTCGCGGTGGGTGGCGGGCGGCCCGCGGGACTCGATCGGGGCTGGTTCGTGGAGCCCACCTTGTTCGTTGACGTGGAGAACAAGATGACGATTGCCCAGGAGGAGATCTTCGGGCCGGTGCTGGCGGTGCTGTCCTACGACGACGAGGCCGACGCCGTGCGCATCGCCAACGACAGCGACTACGGCCTCTCCGGCTCGGTGTGGACGCAGGACGTCGAGCGCGGCATCGACGTCGCCCGCCAGGTGCGCACCGGCACCTACGGGATCAACCAGTTCGGCACCATCGACCTGCGCAGCCCCTTCGGCGGGTTCAAGGCATCGGGCGTGGGCCGTGAGCTGGGACCCGAGGGCCTGTCGGCCTACCTGGAGACCAAGTCGATCCTGCTGCCGGCCGACTACCAGCCGCCGGTTTGACCCGATCCGGCGCGCGGCCGGACGATGGGCGCATGCACCGGCGCGCCCTCGCCAGTGGCGCTGCGCTTCTCGTGGCAGTACTCATGATCCTCTCGGCCCCCGCCCCGGTGGGGGCGGCGGTGGCCGACGGCAGCTCGGCGTCGGCGGTGGGTCAGCAGCCGGAGGACGATCCCGACGGCGACCCGTCCACCGACGACGCCCCCGTGCCGGAGCAGGACATGATCCCCGAGCCCAACTCGGGGCGCGCCCCCACCGACGCCGGCGATCGAGGTGGGGCCCTTCAGGGGTTGGTGCTCCTGTTCATCGTGATCGGGGTGGGCGGGATAACGGTCCTAGCCGTCCGCGAGTCCCGCAGGGCCCGGGCCCGCCGGACCGCGGCGTCCGATGGGACCGCTCAGGCCAGCTCGCCGTAGTCGCTCTCACAGCCGTCGAGCCCGTCGACCACGCCGGTGCGAAGCGCGTCGGTGCGTTCGAACGCGGTGCCGGTGTCGTCGGCGAGGGCGTCGCCGATGGCGATGAACCCCTGGATCCCTTCGTCGAGATCACCGGGCGAGATGCTGAGGAGGATGGAGTCGGGCTCGCCGACGGCCACCTCGGGAGCGATCGAACGGGCGTACAGACCGGTCATGCAGTCGGCCTGCAGGCTCTGGCCCTCGCCCTCGGCGTCGATGCCCAGCTGGGCCTGGGCGGCGATCGCCCACAGCCGGGCGATCTCGGCCCCGAACGCGAAGTCGCCGATCCGGTAGAGCTCGATCGTCAGACGGCTGCCGTCGATCACCACGACGTTCTCGTCCTCGCAGTAGACGGCCGCCCCGCGCAGCTCGTCCCCGGACAGGGTGTCGCCGCCACAGCTGATCTCTTCGGTCAGCGGGTCGACGAGCACGAGGTCGTCGATCGGTGTCCACGCCTCGCCGAGCCGCTCGAAGAGGGCGGCATAGAAGACGTTGAGGTCAGCCTCGAGCAGCGAGCCCAGGCCACAGCCACGGGCCTCGCCGGTCGTGCGGTCGTACTGCCCCGAGATGACACGCTCGTCGAGGTCGTCGGGGCACGGTAGGGACGTCGCGTCGTCGAGGGGGAAATCGCCGCGGTTGGGCGATGCCTCCTCGCTGGGGCTGAACGGGATGTCGAACGTCCGGCGCGGCGCGTCTTCGTAGGCGGCGCAGTGCCCCGGACCGTTCTCGTAGCCCTCCTGGAACGCGCTGATGCGATCGAATCCGCTGCCATGGGCCCGGGGGTCGTTCTCGTCGGTGCCGGGCTGGTCCCGGATGGCCACCATGCCGGCGACGCTGGAGTCGAGCTCGCGGTCGGTGACCGCGAAGGTGGTGCTGCCGCCGTCGGCCACATGCGACGTCCAGGAGCCGGCGTAGCAGTCGGCCTGTAGCTCCAGATCGATCGTCCGCCCAGCGACATCGGCGCGCTCCTGGATGGCGTGCGCGAACTCGTGGGCGAACACGATGCCCACGGTCAACGCCCCGTATGTCTCGTTGAGCTGGGGGATCAGGTTCGCCTGGTCCCAGGCGATCAGGTCCTCGCTCGGGCAGTAGAAAGCATTGCCGGCGATGTCCTGGTAGCTGATGGGCGCCGGCCCGCAGCGTGGCGTCTCGGTATCCGGGCCGTAGGCGTGGTAGCCGCCGACCAGGGCCTCGAGGGGACCGCCGTAGATCTCGGGATAGGTATCGGTCCAGTACGCCTCGACGTCGTCGATTGCGCCCGTGACCAGCGCGTCGAGGTCATCGGCAGGCACCGGGTCGGAGCCGTCGGCAGCGGCATCGTCGGACCCGCCGCGATCTTCCCCGTTCGGATCGCCGGCCAGGGGATTCTCGTCGGCCTCTTGCGCACACGCGCCGGAGGCGAGGAACAGCACCGCTACTGCCACGAGGGCGCCGGACCGTGACCACGACCACCGCCAACGCTGCACGAGTAGGCCTCCCGTCGATTCCGCCCGCCATCGACGCAAGCGCCGACGCTACCGCGCCGGGCGTGACAACTGACCACCGCACCCGTTGGACCCTCCCCCGTAGCCTCACGGGCAGTGGACGAGCCGCCGACCATCGCCGCAGCTGCAGCGGTCCCGCCCGGGTATCCCGCCGCCTGGGACGCCGACGTGGTGCTCGCCGACGGCGGCACCGCGCACATCCGGGCGATCCGACCGGACGACGGGCCGCGCGTCGTGGACTTCCACGGCCGCCAGTCCCCCGAGAGCATCTACTTCCGTTACTTCACGCCCCGCCCTCGGTTGCCCGAGCAGGAGGTCGAGCGGCTCACCCACGTCGACTACGCCGACCGCATGGCCTTCGTCGCCCTGTTGGACGACGACCTGGTGGGCGTAGCCCGCTACGACCGCCTGCCCACGCGTTCGGAGGCGGAAGTGGCCTTCTTCGTGGACGACCGCCACCAGGGGCGGGGTATCGCCACCGTGCTGCTGGAATACCTGGCCGAGGCCGCCCGCCGCATCGGCATCACGGCGTTCACGGCGACGGTGCTGCCGTCGAACAGGCGCATGGTCGCGGTGTTCCGCAGCGCTGGCTTCACTGCCGCTAGTCGGTTCGGGGACGGCGTGATCGAGGTGCGGCTCGACCTACGGCCCACGCCCGAGGCGGAGGCGGCCATCACCGGCCGGGCCCAGCGGGCGGAAGCCGAGGCCGTGCGCCGCCTGCTGGCGCCCCGATCGGTGGCGGTCATCGGCGCCGGGCGCGACCCGAATGGGGTCGGGCACGCCGTCCTGCGGAACCTGTTGGAACGCGAGTTCGCCGGGCCGGTGTACGCGGTCAACCCGACCGCCGATCATGTCGCCGGAGTCAGGGCGGTCCCCGCCGTCGGCGACATCGACGGACCGGTCGACCTGGCGATCGTGGTGGTGCCCGCCGGTCAGGTGCCGGCGGTGGTGGAGGACTGTGGCCGCAAGGGCGTCCCGGCCGCGATCGTGATCTCGGCGGGATTCGCCGAGGCCGGACCCGAGGGCGCGGCCCTGTCGGCGGCCGCGCTACGGGCGGCGCGACGATTCGGTACCCGCCTGCTCGGCCCCAACTGCCTAGGAGTCATCAACACCGATCCCCAGGTTCGGCTCCATGCGACGTTTGCCACGCCCAACCCGCGCCCCGGTCCCGTCGCCCTGCTGTCGGAGTCGGGCACGATCGGCGGGGTCATCCTCGATCGCGTCGGTGAGGCCGGACTGGGCGTGTCGTCCTTCGCCGCTATCGGGAACCGGGCCGACGTGTCTGCAAACGACATGCTCCAGTACTGGGCCGACGACGCCCGCACCGAGCTCGTGCTGCTGTACCTCGAGTCGTTCGGCAACGCCCGCAAGTTCAGCCGTATCGCCCGCGATCTGGGCCGCACCAAGCCGATCGTCGCCGTCAAGAGCCGGGGCGCGGCGCGCGCCTATCCCACCGATGGTGACGCTGCGAGAGCGGGAGGCATGCCGCGGCAGGACGCCGCGCACCCGGCCGCCGTCGAGGCGCTGCTCGCGCAAACCGGGGTGGTGCGGGTGGACACGCTGTCGCAGCTCCTGGACGTCGCCCGGGTGCTGGCATGCCAGCCGCTGCCCGATGGCGACCGCGTGGCGCTCGTGGGCAACGGCGGCGGATCCCTGGCGTTGGCGGCCGACGCCTGTGTCGACGCCGGGCTGGTGCTGGCCGAGCTGGGGACCGGCCTCCGCCGGCAGCTGGACGCCGGGCAGCCCGGATTCGGGTCGGCGACGCGGCTGCGGGCGAGCACCGTCGACCTGGGATTCGAGGCCGGTCCCGACGACCTGGAACGGGCGCTGAAGGCGCTCCTCGGTGACGAGGGCGTGGACAGCGTGCTGGTCGTCTGCGCGCCGGCGCCCCGCCAGTCGACGGCGGACCTGGTGGACGCCGTAGCGTCGGCGCGGGCCGCGTGCCCCCGCAAGACGCTGCTGGCCTGCGTGTTCGGGCCGCACCCCACGTCCATCTCGCCGGGGTCGGGACCCGACGTGCCGGTGTTCGACTTCCCGGATGCCGCCGCCTACGCCCTGGGGCGGGTGACACGGTATGCCCGGTGGCGCCGGACTCCCGAGGGCGAGGTCGTCGTTCCGTCGGGAGCCGATCCTGTGGCGGGACGCGTCCGGGTGGCGGCGGCCTTGGCGGAGGGTGAGGCCGAGGATGGCGGTCGGTGGTTGTCCACCGACGTTGCCGTTGATGTGCTCACCGCCGCCGGCCTGCCGATCGTGCCGTCGCGGGTGGCGGGGGACCGCGACCAGGCGCTCGCGGCCGCCGCCGATCACGGCTACCCGGTGGCCGTCAAGTCGGCGGCCCGGAGTCGGTCGGCGAAGACCGAGGCGGGTGGCGTCGCCCTCGATGTCCACGACGAGGCCGAGCTCCGGGCGACGCTGGAGCGGATGGGTGGGGCGCTGGGCGACGCGCTGTGGCCGGTGGTGGTGCAGCCCATGGTCGATCCCGGCATCGACGTGGCCGTGATCGTGACCGAGAGCGAGCTGGTGGGGCCAGTTGTCACCCTCGGCGCCGGCGGGGTCGCCACCGACCTGTCCACCACCGAGGTGCACGTGCTTCCGCTCACGGATCTCGACGCCCGCAGGTTCGTGGCGTCGTCGCCGCTGGACCCGTTGTTCGACGAGGCCGGGCGCCGGGGGCTCGAAGACCTCCTCCTCCGGGTGGGGGCACTGGTCGAGACAGCCCCCGAGGTGGTGGCGCTGGAGCTCAACCCGGTGATCGTGTCGCCGTCCGGCCCAGCAGTGGCCGACGTGCGCCTGCGGGTCGCGCCGATCGAGCGCGACCCCCTGCCCCCGGTCCGCCGCCTCTGAAGCACCTGCCTTCGCGTTTCCCGCGTGCAAAACGCGGTGTCAGCGCGGCTCGCGGGGGAGTCCCAGTGTGCGCTCGCCCAGGATGTTGCGCAGGATCTGCGTCGTGCCGCCCATGATCGTGTAGGCGGGTGCGTAGCAGATGTTCCGGCTGACGCGGCCGGCCAAGGCCTGCATCCCGCTCCCGTCCTCCGGGTGGGCCAGCGTTGTCCAGGGCCCCAGCACCCGGCCGCAGAAGGCAGCGATGCGCTGCTCGAGCTCGGTGCAGAAGGTCTTGGTCGCCGCCGAGAACTGCCTCGGGGTCTGGCCGAGGGTTTCACGCAGCACCAGCAGGCGGCCGATCCGGTAGCCGGACTCGATCGCGGCCATCTCCTGGCGGATCAACGGATCGGTGGCATCGGCCCATGGCCGCACGTCCTCGAACAGGCGGCGGTTGTAGACCAGCCGGTCGATGCCGCCCCGCTCGTGCTCCATCTGCCGCATGACCTGGCGGAACGAGCCGTTCAGCTCCCCCACGAGGTGGGTGTCGGGCACCCGCACGTCCTCGAAGTAGACCTCGCAGAAGTGCCGGCTGCCGGTCATGTCGACGATCGGCCGGACCGACACCCCGGGCGACCGCATGTCCACGATGAGCTCCGACAGGCCCTCGTGCGGTTTGGCGTCGGGGTCGGTGCGGGCGATGAGGTAGCACCAGTCGGCGTCGGCGGCGCCCGAGGTCCAGATCTTCTGGCCGTTGACCACCCACTCGTCGCCGTCGCGCTCGGCCCGGGTCCGGATTCCGGCCACGTTCGACCCGGCGTCGGGCTCGCTCATGCCGATGCACCACATCAACGTGCCGGCGATGATCCCGGGGAGCCAGCGGGACCGCTGCCCGTCGGTGCCGAACTGGAGCAGGGTCGGGCCCATCTGCCGATCGGCGAACCAGGCCGCGGCGACCGGCGCGCCGGTGCTGATCAGCGCCTCGAACACCACGAAACGGTCGAGCGGACTGCGGCCACCGCCCCCGTGCTCCGTCGGCCACGTCATCCCCAACCAGCCCCTGGCGCCGAGCTCCTGGGCGAAGGAGCGGTCGTGCCCGATGATCCAGCTGTCGTCGGGCACGTCGGCCCGCTCGGACGCCTCCCGTCCCACCTTCAGCGCTTCCTCGCGCAAGGCCTTCAGCTCGGGGGACAGGGCGAACTCCATCGGCGGCGACGGTAGTCACTACCTTCGGCGAGATGGACATCCGGCCCGTGCGACCCGACGAGCACCAGGTCCTCGGCGACCTGACCTTCGCCGCCTACGCTGCGATCGACCCCGCGGTCGTCGAAGAGGCCGACTACGTCGGCGAGCTGCGTGACGTGGCCGGCCGGGTCGCCGACGCCGAGGTGCTGGTGGCGGTCGACGACGCCGGGATGGTCCTCGGCGGCGTCACCTACGTGCCCGGTCCCGACTCGCCATGGGCCGAGTTCAGCGAGCCGCAGGGGGCTGGCATCCGCATGTTGGCGGTGGCGCCGGCGTCGCAGGGGCGGGGGGTCGGCGCCGCGCTCAGCCGGGCCTGCGTCGACCGGGCCCGAGCCACTGGCAGGAGCCAGATCGTGCTCCACTCGACCGACCGGATGACCACAGCCCACCGCCTCTACGAGCGCCTGGGCTTCGCCCGTGACGCGTCACTCGACTGGGAACCGGTCCCCGGCTTCTGGCTGCGCGGGTTCCGTCTGCGGCTGGGGTGACGGCTACAGGCCGAGGCCGTCCACGACCTCGGCGCCTGGGAGCCCGGTCAGCCAGGAGCCGGGCAGGGCGAGCTTGGAGCGGCGCAGGCCGCTGCCCACGATCACCTCGGGTGTGGCGACGACGGCGCCGTCGATCAGCAACGGCCAATCCGGCGGCAGGCCGATGGGCGTGATGCCGCCGTACTCCATGCCGGTTTCTGCGACCGCCAGGTCCATGGGCGCGAACGACGCCTTGCGGGCCTCGATCCGCCGGCGCACGAGGTTGTTGACGTCGGCACGGGTGGTGGCCAGCACGACGACGGCGGCCAGTCGAGTCTCGCCGGACCGCCTTCCGGCGACCACCACGCAGTTGGCCGACACGTCCAGCGTCACGCCGTAGGCGTCGCAGAAGGCGGCGGTGTCGGCCAGCCCGGGGTCGATGGGTGCCACCAACACCTGGTCAGGGTCACCAGGCGCGTGTTCGAGCGCGCCGGCCACGGGCGCGGCGAGCAGGTCGGGTCGGGTGGGTGCGGGGACCCAGGGCAGCGTTCCGAGCATCAAGTGGGACATTCTGTCGCCATGCTCGACGAATCGCTGGCGCCGCCGCCGGACCGGGGACGGGTGTTCCGATCGGGGCGGCGGGTGCGGCTGTCCGACGCCGATCCCACGGGACGCCTCCGCCTCGACGGTTGTGCCCGCTACCTCCAGGACATCGGCAACGACGACACGGCCGACTGCGGCATCGAAGACGCCCGGACGACCTGGGTGGTGCGTCGCGCCGTGATCGATGTCCATCGGCCGGCCCGCTGGCGGGAGTGGTTGGACCTCGGCACGTGGTGCGCTGGGCTTGGCGGGCGCTGGGCCGAGCGCCGTCTCTCGATGGTTGGCCAACGCGGCGGAAGGGTCGAGGTCGCCACCCTGTGGATCCACGTCGACGTGGTTACCGGCGCTCCCGTGCGGCTGCCGTCGGCGTTCCACGACGTCTACGCGGAGTCGGCGGGCGGCCGTCGGGTTTCCAGTCGCCTGTGGCTCGGTGATCCACCGATCGGCGCCGCCGCCGAACCGTGGGCCCTGCGGGCGGTCGACATCGATCTCCTGGGCCACGTCAACAACGCCGCGTACTGGGCCGCCATCGAGGAGCAAGTGGAGCCGGGCACCGCCTTCGCGCATCGCCTGCTGGGCCGACCGCACCGGGCGGTCATGGAGTACGGCCCGGGCATCGCGCCCGGCGACCCTGTCGAGTTGCTGGTCGACGAGGCCGACGACCACCTCACCGTGTGGTTCACGGTGCGGGGCGCGGTGCAGGCCAGTTCGACGATCGTTCCGTTGCCGGGCGACACCCCATGACGGACGCCGTCGCTACTCCGACAGCAGCACGATCTTGCCGAGCTTGCCGCCGGCGGCGAATCGGTCGTAGGCGGCCGTCGCATCCGACATCGGGAACGTGGCGGCGATGGGCACGGTCACGGCGCCGCGGGCCAGCAGCGGTAGGACGTGGCGCTCGATGCGGCGTGCGGCCTGGGCCTTGTCCTCCAGGGGACGGGGACGCAGCGTCGAACCGTGGATCCGCGCCCGCTTGCCCATCAGTGCGAGCAGGTTGAGCTCGGCCGTGAACCCCGCACCCACGCCGATGACCGCGATCCGTCCCCCGACCGCCAACGCGTCGAGGTTGGCGGGCATGTTGCTCGCTCCGACCAGCTCGAGGATCACGTCGAACGGCCCGGCATCCACGAACGCCTCAGGTGCCACGACGGTAGCGCCCAACGCCGCGACGCCGTCGCGCAGCGCCTCGTTCCGCACGGTCGCCACCACTGTGCTGCCGGCGGCAGCCGCCAGCTCGACGGCGGCGGTGCCTACGCCCCCAGCCGCGCCGTGGATGCAGGAGCGCTCGCCGATGGCGAGGCCGCACTGGGTGAACAAGGCGTCGTGGGCGGTTGTGTAGTTCTCGGGGAAGCCGCCGGCCTGGGCCCAGCTGACCCCGTCCGGCAGCGGGATCGCGAGCAGTTCTGGGACCACCGCCAGCTCGGACTGGGCGGCTCCGGGGACGACCGCCATGACCCGGTCGCCCACGCCGAACCGGCGCACGCCCGGGCCACAGGCCACCACCTCGCCGGCCAGCTCGAGGCCGGGCAACTCGGGAGGGGCGGTCCCGGGTGGCGGCGGATAGAAGCCTTCTCGCTGCATCAGGTCGCCGCGGCACACTCCGGCGGCCCGTACGCGCACCAGCAGCTCTGCCGTGCCGGGCTCGGGATCGGGATGGGGGAGCCAGGCGAGGGCGCCGTCGACGATGGTGACCGCGTGCATCGGGGTGAGTTGCGGCGGAGGTGAGCGGTCGGGCCTCAGCCCCGTTGCCCGATCGGCAGGTAGGACCGCTCGGGTGCGCCCACGTAGAGCTGTCGGGGACGAGCGATCTTCTGGTCCTGCTCCAACAGTTCCACCCAGTGCGCCAGCCACCCCGACGTCCGGGGAATGGCGAAGAGCACCGTGAACATCTCCACCGGGAATCCCATCGCCTGGTAGATCAGGCCCGAGTAGAAGTCGACGTTCGGGTACAACTGGCGGGACGTGAAGTACTCGTCGCTCAGGGCTACCTCTTCCAACTTGAGGGCGATGTCGAGCAGCGGATTGCGGCCGGTGATGGCGAACACCTCATCAGCCGTGTCCTTGATGATCTTCGCCCGGGGGTCGTAGTTCTTGTACACGCGATGCCCGAAGCCCTGGAGCCTGACCTCCCCCCGCTTGACCCGCTGCACGTAGGCGTCGACCTCGTCGATCCCCCCGATCTGCTTGAGCATGGTGATGACGGCCTCGTTGGCGCCGCCGTGGCGGGGACCGTAGAGAGCGGCGGCCGCGCCGGCCACGCAGCTGTAGGGGTCGGCGTGGGCCGAGGCGATCGTGCGCATCGCGGTGGTGCCGCAGTTCTGCTCGTGGTCGGCGTGCAGGATGAACAACACGTCGAGCGCCCGTGCCAGCGCGGGATTGGCGTCGTAGCGGGGCTCGGCCACCTTCCACAGCATCGACAGGAAGTTGGCGGCGAATGCCAGCGAGTTGTCCGGATAGACGAAGGGCATGCCGACGCTGAACCGGTGACAGGCGGCGGCGAGGGTGGGCATCTTGGCGATGAGCCGGACGATCTGCTTCAGGCGGTTGTCCGGGTCGTGGATGTCCTTGGCGTCGAGATAGAAGGTCGAGAGCGCGGCGACCGCCGAGACCAGCATGCCCATGGGGTGGGCGTCGTAGTGGAAGCCCTCGAGGAACCGCTTGCGCACGTTCTCGTGGATGAACGTGTGGTACGTGATGTCGTGGACCCAGTGGTCGAACTCGGCCTGGGTCGGCAGCTCGCCGTGGATCAGCAGGTAGGCGATCTCCGGGTAGGTGGAGCTCTCTGCCAGCTGTTCGATGGGGTAGCCGCGGTAGCGCAGGATCCCGGCGTCGCCGTCGATCTCGGTGATGGAGCTGCGGGTGCAGGCCGTCGTCATGAACGCTTCGTCGTAGAACCACACGTTCGGTAGGAGCTTGCGCCAGCCACTGGCGTCCACGCCGCCCTCGGAGATCGGGATCTCGACGGATTCGCCAGTGCGGTTGTCCGTGATCGTGATGCTCTCGGGCACGGCGCGTCGCTCCTTCGTCTGGCTGCTTCCTCGCGGCCGAGGCTACTGCCGCATGGTCGACGTCACGAGGGGGCGGCGCTGCAGTCGGGAGTCAGGGTCGGGTGGACTCCCTCCTGGTCGGCGCTCGTCACGAGCTCGCGGATTGCGGCCCTGACGGCCCGGGCCGGGGCCGACGGGCGGCCGCGGCGGAGGGTGGCGATGCCGACCGAGCGTGGCGTGAGGCCACCCACTGCGATCCGGCGGCAGGAGGTCTCGATCCAGCCCGAGGCCGCCGTCGCCGGCAGGATTGCGGCGCCATATCCCTGGAACGCCAACCACGCCAGCAGGCTGACGCCGTCGATCTCGGCCTGGGCTTGCATCTGGACACCCAGACGGGATGCCTCCAGGTCGAGCTCGTCGCGAAACGGCGTTCCCCGCGGCTCCAGCAGCAGCTCGTGATCGGCCAGGTCGGCCAGCTCGACGTGCTCACGGTCGGCCAGTGGATGGGTGAACGGCACCGCGAGGATGCGCTGCTCGTCGAACAGGGGCTCGGTCGCGAGGTCGCGGTTGCCAAGGGGCAGGTTGACCACGGCCAGGTCGAGGGAGCCGCTCACGACCTGGGGGACCAGCGAGGTGGTCGTGGCATCGACGACCACCACCTGGACGCGCGGATGGCGCCCGGCCATGACCCGCAGCAGGTTGGGGAGCAGCCACCGGCTTGCCGTACCGATGCAGCCGAGGCGCACTTGACCCGATACCTCATGCAGCATCGAGGCCACGTCGGAGCGGAGCGAATCCAGCTCGTGGTGGACGCGCCGGGCGCGGTCGACCACGACCTCGCCCTCCTCGGTGAGGGCTCCGGTCGCCCGGTCGACCAGCGTGGTACCCAGCTCGCGCTCGAGCCGAGCGATGTGGGTCGACACGTTCGACTGGACGGTGTGGAGCCGCCGGGCGGCGGCCGAGAACGAGCCGGCATCGGCCACGGCCGCGAGGGCGGCGAGCTGGCGAAGGTCCATCACTTACGATGATGGCAGCTATCGCAAACAACTGTTTGACGGTGCAGCCACTGCAGCCGCAGAATGACACTACAAGGGTGCCGTAGCCAGATCCCCCCTCTTGCTATGCCGCACCTGCAGGAGCCGACCGATCTATCCGCGGTCGGCTCTTGTCTGTGCACGGGGAGAATGTCCGGGTGCTGCGGGGTACCTTGCTCCGCGTGCCGGGTGCCGCGTTCTTCGATCTCGACCGGACATTGCTGCGGGGGGCTTCGGGCCCTGTGATCAGCGAGGCGTTGCGGGCCAGCGGTGTCCTCTCCGAGCGCAGCGTTCCCGGCGAGGGTCTCCTTTACCGGGTGTTCGACCTCGTGGGGGAGACGCGGCCGTCGATGATCCTCACGCGGATGGCTGCCCGATTCGCCAAGGGCTGGCCTCGAGACCAGGTCCAAGCCGCCGGCGAGAAGGCGGCCGAGCAACTGGCCCGGGCGGTCCAGCCGTTCGCGCATCGCATCATCGACGACCATCGCGCTGCGGGCCGCCGTCTGGTGCTGGCCACGACCACGCCCGACGACATGATCCGGCCGCTGGCCGACCGGCTCGGCTTCGACGACGTGGTGGCGACGCGCTACGGCGTCGACAGCGACGGGCGCTACGACGGCACCATCGACGGCGAGTTCGTGTGGGGACGGGGCAAGCTGCGCGGCGTCCGCGATTGGGCCGGGCGTCATCGGGTCGATCTCGACGGAAGCTGGGCCTACAGCGACAGCTACTACGACGCCGCCTTGCTGGCTGCGGTCGGGCACCCCGTGGTCGTCAATCCCGACCCTCGGATGCTGGGCGTAGCGCTGGTCCGCCGGTGGCCGGTCGTCCATTTCGACGTCCCTGCCGGCGTGCCCAAGCTCCCCCTGCTCGGCGTAGAACCGCAGCGGCTGCTGCAGACCCTGGTTCGTCCGGAGCTGTTGCCGTGGGTCCGTATCGACATCGACGGGGTCGAGCGCATCCCGGCGTCGGGGCCGGCCATCCTGGTGGCCAACCACCGCAGCTACTTCGACCCGCTGGCGCTGGGGCTGACGCTGGCCCGTCGGAGCCGGGCGGTGCGCTTCCTGGGCAAGCGCGAGGTCTTTGATGCCCCGGTTGTCGGGACCCTGGTACGGGCCATGGGCGGTATCCGCGTCGAGCGGTCGACAGGCTCCGACCAGCCATTGGTCGAGGCTGCGGCAGCCCTGGCCGCGGGGG
>Ga0184625_10000504_pt1 | contig 14870 bp, 30 predicted proteins | sample PLM3_30_b1_FD_133151 | JGI IMG/M metagenome (GOLD analysis project Ga0184625, IMG submission 133151) | Groundwater sediment microbial communities from an aquifer in East River, Colorado, USA - PLM3_30_b1 | ecosystem: Environmental > Terrestrial > Soil > Riparian zone | place: USA: East River... | reverse complement strand
GCGAGCCACAGCTTGCGCTCCTCGGCGATGCGCCATTCATCTCCCCAGATGCGCTGGATGAGGTCGCTGGCGTAGGGGGCGAGCGGATGGGCGAGATCAGTCACAGCGGCAACTTGATTTGTTCGAAGCTGCCGGGTGCCGGCGGGTAGGGGCGGATTGCCTGCTCCAAGCCGGCAACGCCGCCGAGGCGCCACACCTCAGCATAGTTGCTACTGTAATCTAATCCAGCATTCACGTACTCGTTGAGGCGGAGATGGATGGAGGCAGGCCCCCCACTTCCGATCTGGTGGACTCCGACGGTGTCGAGTATATCTCCGCCTTCAAGCCAAACCGTCGGATCGTGGTCCGGGTATCGGGTTTGGATGTCCATGAGGATAAACAGTAACGTGCTGAGGTTCATTGCCCCTCCTGAGGGGTCCATCGGTAGTTGCACATCACGCACCGCACCTTGATCGGGTTGCTGTGGGCGACCCGGGTGACGTACGGCGATTTGCAGTCGGGGCAGTTGCCGGGGCTGGGCCTGTTGCCTGCCCGGACCGACCTCATGAACTTTCGCTCGTCGTAGGTGGTGCCGGCCCAGATGCCCCATTCGACCATGGCGAGGGCGTGTTCCAGGCAGTCGAGCCGGACGGGGCAGGCTTCACACAGTTCGTAGGCAGGTCCGGCCCAGGTAGTTCGTATGTTGAACCGTGCAGCCCGGTGTTCATCTGCGTTGGGGCTGTGGAAGCGGACCCGGCTACCTCGGCAGAGGGCGAAGTCCCGCCATGCGCCCTGGCCTTCCGGGTCCATCAACAGGCCGATTAGATCGGCTTTGGCCTCGGTGCTGATGGAGAGAGAACCCATGCCGGGGAGTCTACCACACGGCGTGCCTCTAGGACAAGTCCCCTTCTAGCGGGGGTTACGTCCTTTGCCCTCGCCTTTGCCCTTGATCCAGGGCCAGCCGGTCTTGCGCTTGGTCTTGGGCGGCTTGATCTTCGGCTGCGGCTTCGGCTTCGGAGTGGGCATTACGTACCTCGGATCTCGTGGATGGTCTCGGATGCGAAGGCAGCGCCGAGAAGTCCGACGTAGACGGGCCAGGAGGCGGCCCAGCGGATCCGGTCCCGGGGGTCCATCCGCCGTTCGTTGGCGGGCAGGTGGGGGGAGTCGAGGGCGGGCAGGACCGCCCACACGAGGGCGGTCCCGGTACCGTAGATGGCGAATGCCCATTTCATCGCTGCGTCACCTGGGCCACCTGGATGGGGTGGGCGAAGAACCCTCGGAAGGAGTCGTCCAGCCGATCGAGGAGCGTGGTCTGCTCCTGGGTCGCTGCAGCCAGGGCCAGCGTGGCGTACACCTGGGCCTCAGCGATCGACTGCCCTGTGCGGTAGGCAACCGCCGCTTCGGCTTTCTTAGTGTATTCGTATGAGGTCATGAGATCAGTACTCCGCACTTGGTCATGCCGTCCAACAGGGCGGCTTTGTAGGCGTCCATCGCCTCGGGGGTGATGTGGACGGGGTGTGCGCCGGAGAAGTCGGTGAAGTCCTCCCCGGCGGGGACGGCCAGGTGGATCCGGTCGGGTCCGGCGACGTTGGGCTGGGTGTAGTAGGGCTGCCAGTCCACGATGTGGACGTTGGGCCGCAGCATGGCTTGCTGCTGCATCCAAGCTCGGGCCGGGTACTGCTGGTCCACGAAAGCCTGTGGGACCAGGCCACTGACCTCGATGTAGGGCAGCCGAATGACGACACAGGCATCGCCTGCGAGGTCGAGCGCCTCGGTCCAGGCTGCCTCGTCGGTGGCGTTCCAGCCCTCGGGCAGGTTCATGTCGTTGGTGCCGAGTTCGATGTCGAGGTAGGCGATAGGGTCGGTGATCGAGCGCAGCAGGTCGAGCGGTGGGGTGCAGCCCGAGGGGAGCCAGCAGGTGGGGACGGACCAGCCGGGGCCGCCGTAGAAGTCAAGCCCGAGTCGGTCGCCGCCTGCTTCCCGGTACTGCCAGCCGATCGAATCGTGGAGGGCCAGCCGCAGGGGTGTAGGGGCCGGCGGAGCCGTGGTGGTGGTGGTTGGGGAGACGGTGGTCGTGGTGGTGGGTTCGACCGTGGTGGTCGTGGTGGGGGCGGTTGTGGTTGTGGTGGGGTCAGCAGCGACGGTGGTTGTGCTGGTTGCCGGAACCGTCGTGGGTGGTGAGGTGGTGTCGTCGCCTTCGCAGGCCACAGCACCGAGGATGGTGGTTGCGGCGAGCGCTAAGGCGGCCGTCCGCCGGAGGGGGAACATGGGAACTCGATTCCTTATCTGGTTGGTCTGGGGTGGTCACTTGATGTATTTGTTGGCGAATCGGCCGGTTGCCCGGCCGTAGACGATGCGGCCGAGCCGGCGGACGGGCCGACCTCGGACGATGGCCCGTGCGGTGTTGTGAACACTGAGCGCACGGTAGATAGCGGAGATGAACCTCATGGCGTGCCTCCTCGGTAGGGGCGGGGCAGGAGGATGGGATCGTTGGTCTCCCGCATGTACGTGATGTTTGCCCGCTCGATGGTCTGAGTTCCAGCTTCCGGGCGGGCGTCAAAGCGGTACCGATTGCCGTCGGCATCGAGGAAACGGAGGACCGCTTCCCGTGGCAGGCGGGCATCGGGAACCTGGAAGATCAGGCGGTAGTTCTGACCCGGCGTCACAGTCCCATCTCCTCACATCGGGTGAACACATCGAGGGTGGCTTGAACAGCACCGTGCTCGCTGCCGCCTGCTTTGGCCACGAACAGTCGGAATCCGGCGTCAGACAGACGCTCGTCATCGGCAACGGTAGCTTGCGAGATGAGCAGATCTAACTGCCCCTCTTCGACCGTGTTGCCGGCCATGATGGTGTCGTCGATGTCGTGGGCAACGTTGCAGGCGGCCACGTCTGGAGCCGGATTGGCTCCGCAGGCGGTGACGGCCATAACGGTCGCCACCGCCGCTGCGGCGATGAATCTGGTCACACATCCTCCCGGGGATCGAAGGAAGAGTCGTTGTAGAAATCCCGCTCGTCTTCGTCGTCCGGATCCTCAAGCTCGAAGGCCGGATCGTGGCTGGGGTTCCTTGTCATACTCCCATTAAAACACGAGGATGACTCCGTGTCAAGCACCTTCCCGGCCCGGCTGAGTGAATCCATGCGACCGGAGTAACTGCTCCTCCAAGTGGTCGGCCTTGCGGCCACCGAGGCAGGGCTCGACGAACTGGCAACGCCACTTGCAGTTCTGGGGGTCGGGATGGCGCTCATAGCTGGCGTGGGGGCCGTAAGCTGACCGGATGGTCTCCGCTGCCTCCTGGACGACCACTTCAAGCTCGTGGTCGGTGCGGTAGGTCGGGAACCGATCGAACCGCTCTTCCAGCGTCATCTCCCGCTTCAACTGGTACGTCTTGGCGACGTTAAACATGGCTCCGGCGATGGGCAGATCGTAATGCTGGCGGAGACCCCAGATGTACAGCGGCATCTGGTCGTCGAGGTCGAGGTCCTTCTCGTACGGTAGGGTCTTGTTCGCTTTGTGATCGACCACCCACAGCAGCCGGCGATTCCAGCGGACCACGAGGTCGATACGACCGATCAGGGTTAAGTCTGTGCCGGGGATCGGAACCCGGAACTCCTCCTCGATGCCGCCGACGTCGATGAACTCCCAGACGGGATCGGTGCCGTATTTCTTGCGGTAACCGTCGTACATCCACAGGACGACGGCGGCCACCTCGTGCTCGGGGTGGTCGGGGTCCTTGGCGCCGTGGAGCTTGAAGTACTCGACGATCGGCTCCAGGTCCACCTTGCGGTTGCGGCCGCTGGCTCGGAGGGAGGCGTAATGAAGCTCCATCACCTCGTGCCACATGATTCCGATGGCGAGGGGGCGGGCGATCTCGGCTGGGCGCCAGCCGTCGATGTAGTGGAGCTTGTGTTTATGGGGGCACTGGCGTCGGGTGTTGATCTCGGTCCAGGAGGTTCGATCTCGGCGGGTCGGCATCGGGATTACGTTGTTGTCGTCCATCCCCTCCAGTCTATCGGGCAGGTTGCCACCCAGACAAGCAGCGGCCCCACCGCCCAGTCCCGGTTTTCCCTCTGCCAGCCATCGAACTGGTCAGACCCGGGTGGGCCGATGGGGCCGCCCCATCAGGCGCTTGGGCAGGCTACCAGGCAGGGAGTGCCCTGCCTACGCACTGCGCCCTGTCGGGTGCTCAGTTGCCGTTGTCGGCGGTCTCGACGGTCTCGACCTTGGCGGCCTTGGGCTTGCGCTCGACGGGATGCGGCCAACCGAACGAGTCCAGCATCTTGACCGCCGCCTTGACGTCGGCCTTGGGGGTCTCGGGGTTCCGGATGGCCTGGTACAGCCGGGCCTTCAACTGGGCGTCATGCCCAGGCAGGAAGCGGGACCGCTTCCGGAGCGGGGTGTTGCCGCAGCCGCATGCACACAGCGTGGGGGCCGGGGCCTCGGTGGTGTCCGTCATCGCATTGAGCCTCCATGGCGTTCGAAGATGACAATTGCCATCTTATCACACGGTGATCTGCCGATCCAACCAGGCGGCGAACTCCAGGTCATCGAGGAAACGTCCACGCTCCCGGCGGCAGGCTTCGACCATCGGAGGGGTGAAGCTCGACCACACCATATCGAGCGGATGACCGGCGAGCAGCAACTCAGCGTAGGTTCCCTCGATGATGGCGGCAGCCTCATCCGCCCCCGGAATGTTAATCCAGTGGGGGCTGTTGCGGTGGTATTGGCCGGTGGCCTTGAGCACGAGCCCGGCAGCCTTCATCAGCAGGATGCGGGCGTGGGCGTTGAGCGCCTTCTCTTCGTCGTCTTCGATGACAGGCCGGGGCCTGGATTCGGTGCGGGGTCGAGCTTCGATCTCCTGGCGTTTGGCCAGGAACTTGGTCCAGCCTCGGGTCTCCAGTTCGGCCACGGCCTCGGGGTTGGTGCCGGACAGGGCCTCTTTGATGAGGTTGCTCTTATGGCGGGCGTCGTGGCCCATCTTGAAGTCGCCGCCCTTGGTCATCTCGCCGCACCTGCACCTGCAGGGACGGGGGACGGGGGCCGGCTTGGGGTTCTTGGTCACGGCGCCTCGATCTCGATCAGGACGCCATCGACGGTCTTGGACCAGTAGCGGTCGGGCTCGTCGCTGACATCGTCCGGGTTGCCGAAGAGAGCCAACTCGATTTCGGCGATCTCGGCGGGGTCGCTGGTGATATAGACGAAGGGGGTCATTTCCTGGCCAGCCCACTCGCCGTCATCGACGTGGGTGGTCTTGGTGGCTTCGTACCTGTACTCCATACCCACATTAAAACACGGAGCGTGCCTACGTGTCAAGTACCTGGGTGTGTTCCTGGTCAATGAGGGAGGGGGCTTTGAGGAACATCACGTCCCGCAGGTGGGGCTTCATGAAGTGGATGCTTGGGAACCCGCATCGGGTGCAGGCCCCACTGCCATCGATGGTGGCCACCCGGTGTTGGCAGACGTACCGGCCTCGGTCGGCGTAGCCGTGGTTGGTCATCATGTAGAGGGGGACGTCGGGCCGGACCTCGCCCAGCCGCTTAAACCGGCTGTAATGGCCCTCACACAGCTTGCCGTATTGGCGGGTGTTCCGGGCGCCTCGGTTGGTGCACTCGTGCACAGCGCATGGGGTGTCTGGTAAAGTCATCGCATCCTCACTGCATCATGCCAGGCAAACAAGGCGTTGATGGCCAGACATACGGCAATGCCGAGCGCTACGATGGTTGCCCACCGTAACGCCCGGCTGCGTCGTTCGGGGTTCACCCCTCCTTGACCTTGTCGGTATCGACCGTGATCGAGCGGGAGTTGCCCTTGGCGTCGATGTAGCTGACGGTGACCTTGCCCTCGGCGGGGAAGGCCATGACGTTCCCGTCCTTCCACCAGCGGCCGACCTTGACCTGGCAGGGCCGGAAGCCCCGGACGGGCTGGTCGGAGTCGGGCTCGGCCTGACCCTGGCTGGCCTTGGCGGCCTTGCCCTTGGCGGCCTTGCGGACCTTGCGGGGCTTGGCCGGGGTGAGGAACTTGCCCCAGTCCCGGTCCTGCGCCATGGCCATCGGGTCGCTGTGGATCAACATTCCGCCGTCCAGGTAGGAGAAGTCCATCTGGGCTCGGAACGCTGCGATGAGCACGCTCTTGAGTTTGGCGTCGTGGCCGGGGGCGAACTGCTTGCCCTTGTTGACCACAGTGCCGCACGACTCGTGGACGTCGTACTCCTCGAAGGTCTCGGGGTCCGACTCGGGGATGTCCTCGGCAGCGATCCTGTAGGCCACGTGCGAGAGGCAACGGCAGGTCGGGAGGTTGGGCTGGGTGCTTGTGTCGGTGTCGCTCATATCCCCATTAAAACACGGTCCATGCCCCGCTGTCAAGTATCCGATTCACTGGACCGACGCTGACCCAAGCTTGACACGGAGGCAAGAGTGTGGTTTAATGGAGTCATGACAGACACCGCAATCAACCCCGCAAGCAGGACCGAGCAGACCGCCCGCAACGCAGCCGCTGAGAAGCTGGAGGCTGAGGGCTGGGTCTTCGTTCGTGAACTGTCCGAGTGGCGTCACGCCACCAAGGGCCGGGGCCGGCTGGCTTTCGAGCCCGACACGGGCAGCCTGGTCAACGGCCGCCCGACCCACGTCCGGGCCGTCATGCTGCAGGCTCCTGGCCGGGCGCCCACGATGGACGACCTGCGCAACAGGGTCTCCACCGCTGCCAAGCCGATCGATGTGATCCGGTACTGGTGATGGAACTCGATCGAGTCAACTTCATTGTCGGCTGCGTCTGCGCTTTGTTGATCGTCGCCGTCCTCGCCGGGGCCCTGGTCATCGGCAACCGATCGGCGGACCACAAACGAGAAGTCAACCACCTGTCGTCTATCGAGGCGTGCCAGACGCTTGCCGGATCCGATGCGCAAGCGGCTTGCATCGTCGCCGTGGGCGGCAAGTGATGCCTGGCCCCAAGCGTCTTCCCTGCCCGGGGATGGGTCAGCCGCCTTCCCATGTGACCGTCCAGCCCCATGGCCGCAATCCCGGTCGTGGCGGCTGTTCGGTCTGCACCAGAGAGGTCTGCCTATCCCGCAACCGGATGGTCGGCTACCACACGTCGATCCTGAGCGAGCTACGACCGGAGGCAGCCAAAGAGAAGTCCCCCTGCGCTAGGTGTAAGGGTAACGGCTCCGTAATCGGGTACCGCCAGGTCCGAACCCAATGCCCCGAATGCTGGGGCTCGGGGGAGACGCCCGACCCAGATGCCCCGACCATGAACGGGCGATTTACGCTCGACCGCCCCCAGGAGGGCCGCCGTGGGTAAATACAAGCCCAAGCGTCAGAAGCGCAAGATCGCCGAGGCTATCAAACGCCTCGGGAAGAACCATCCGACCACCAAGCGCCGGATCCAACGCCGAAGGAAGAATGACTGATGCGAATCAACGTGGTAGGCAAGGCCAAGAAGGACGCAGGCACCTGTGTCGCCTGTCTCCAGACCGTCGAGGCGGGAAGTCCCTATTCCTACGTCAAGCCTCGTTACGGACCCCGTCGGGTGAAGCACATGTCGTGTCGACCGTGGCGGGCGAGTGAGACCACCAGCAACGACCGCCTGTCCCGACTCTACCAAGCGCAAGAGGCGGTCGAAGACGCCACCATCGAGACCGCAGCCGATGCGCTCAACGACGCTGCAGAAGTCGCTCGGGAGGTGGCCGAGGAGTACCGTGAGTCGGCCACCAACATCGAAGAGGGCTTCGGTCACGGCACCGCCCAAAGTGAGGAACTGGCCGAGCAGGGCGACGAATGCGACCAGTGGGCCGAGGCGCTGGAAGCGCTTGCCGGCGAACTGGGCGAGGAAGGCCACGGATACGACGAGTACAGCATCGCTGACGTGGTCGGGTCGCTTCCCCTCTGATACTTGACACGGAGTCACACCCGTGTTAAAATGGAGGTATGACAAAGACCACCGCAGCCAATCTCCTCAGGGCTCAGGACAGCAGGTTCGTTGCGCTGGTTCGGGAATGGTCCACCAGCGGCCTGCCCCTAGAGCGCTACAGCGAGATGCTGAGGCTGGGTCGCAGCTACGGCAAGCGCCACGGCATGAGCCGGGACGACGCCATCGACCAGTTTGCCGTCAGGGCCAATCGGCCCCATCCGTTCGACTGATACTTGACACGGAGTCACGTCCGTGTTAAAATGGGGTATGACAAAGACACGTTACGCCAGGATCAACAGGGGCCCCGACGGGACCGTCGAGGACGCTGACCGGGTTGCGGCTTACCTGCCGAGCAACTACAGCGTCGTGGGCGTCTTCGCCGACCAGGTCATCATCGCCGGCAACGACAACGCCGGCTGGACCCTGGAGGACTACGTCCTTCCCAGGCTCGCTTCGGGCCTGTACTTCGGGGTCGAGTTGACCGAGGCTCCCTGACCCTCAGACCAGGGCAGCGAGTTGGATTCCCGTGAGGGCCAACTCGCTGTCCTGTTTCTTCTCGGCGATCAGCCGGGACAGACCGTCATCGACCGTCTTCGAAGTAACCAGGTCGATGCACAGGGTCGGCCGCTCCTGGCCGAACCGTCGGATCCGCCGGCGGGCCTGGTCGTTCGTGGTCGGCCGTGGCGACCGCTCGACGAAGATGCAGCAGTCGGCTCGGGTCAGGTTCAGACCTTCGCTGATCGTGCCCACCGTACCGACCAGGATGTCGAGCTTCCCGTCCCGGAAGTCCCGCACCGTCTGTTTGCGGTCGCTGAGCGAGTAGGACGACGAGATCACGCCCGTCTCCCGACCCATCTCCCGCATGGCATCGCCCAACGCCTCCGCCGTGTTCCTGAATGCGCAGAACAGCAGGGTCGGTCGGGTTCGCTCCCGGACCAGTTCCCGCACGGCGTCGAGCTTGGCCGATCCGTGGTTGCCGGGTTCCAGCGTCTCCAGCCCGGTGCTGCATTGCAGCAGCATCGAATGCTGTGACCCGTCGTGCCAGGCGACCTTCTCGGTCCCGGTGTCGGGCAGTGTCGCCAGGTAGTCTTTCTTGAGCCGCTTGTAGACGGCCGCTTGCTTGGGATTCATCTCTAGATGGATGGTCTGATAGGTCATCGGAGGTAAATCCGGGAGCACGGTGTCGATCTCCCGCCGGAGCCAACGGCCAGGCAGCCCCCACTCCTGCGCCACCTCCTCCCAGGTCAGCCCCCGCTGTAGGCCCTTGATATCGGTTCCGCCCCACGGAGGATTCCAGGTCCGGAACCACTCGTTGATCCAGTTCCAGTAGTTCGTGAACCGTCGGTCGCCCGGATACAGGAACCGCAGGAACATGAATATCTCGTGGCCCCAGTTGGGCAGCGGAGTCCCGGTTGCCAGGTAGAGGCGGTCGCATTTGGCGGCGAGCTTGTGCAGCGCTTTGACCCAGTTGGTGGTCCTGGTCTTGATGTTGTGGGCCTCATCAAGGATGATAGTATCCCAGGTCTGGTCCAGCCAGTCCCGGGCCTCAGGGACCACCTTAGACGCTGGCTTGCCTGGAGCCGGCGGCACTCGACGGCAGACACCGGAGTACGACACCCAGCTACACAACGCCCGGTCGGGGTTCCACATCTCGTGCTCATCGAACCAGACGTCTTCGAGCAGGGCTGGGGAGACTACCAGCGTCCTCCCTCTTGCTGCCAAGAGTAGCTGGTTAGTCTTCCCCAACCCAGGCTCATCCGCCAGTACCGCTCGACCAGCAGAGAGCAGGAACTCAGTCCCCGCTTGCTGATATGGGCGCTGCACGTTCACGGATGAACACGTGTTCTCGAAGCCAGACACCCGACGCATCCGGTCCCCGGTCGATGGCATCGAGCCAGGCGACCAGGTCCTCGCATGTTAGATCGAATGCCTTTTGTGTGGCGATGACGGTCTGGATGGAGGGCGAGCGCTCACCGTTACGGAGCCTGCTGGCCATGGTGTGGTGCAGGTTTGTGGCGGTGGCGAAGTCGAGGTTGGTCAGGGTAGTCATTTGCTGTACTACCCTATCCTACCCCGGAGTTTGCCCTTCCGTCAACTAGGTGGCGAGTTGACCTTCACCTGCGGACCGGGGACGGCGATGACTCCGAGGGCGGTGAGCGCCATGATCCCCATGCCCCACCACTGGGCGGTGGTCAACTCGGCCGCACCGTTGGCCCACTCGGCGGTCAGGAAGGCGGTGACTGCGACGCCCACTTCGGCGATTCCCTTGGTGTACACCCAGAACGGCAGGGTCGGATTGGCGACCACGAACACCAGCAGGGCACCGAAGAAGGCGGAGGCGATCAGCACCTTCTCGGTCGGGTCCACCACGTTGTCGGAGACGGCGGCTTGGATGGTCAGGAGGGTGGCCCCTGCCACGGCCATGATCAGTTTCAGGTACAGATTCATTAGCACCTACTCTACTCATCGAGGAGGCACTGGGCGCCGCCTCTAGAACTCATCGGATCACCTGTAAGATTGTGTTGATGACGACCACTGCCAGGGCTAGCGCCCCTAGGATCGACCCCAGGTTGAGACGGGTCTCACCTGTCTGCGTCTTGGCTCCAGCCAACAGGAACTCGGACCGCTTGAGGGAGTCGATATCGGACTTGATCGGCTCTAGAGCGGCGGCGAGGTTGATGTTCGAAGCAGCGGCAGCGGCAGTGACTGCGCTTCGTGACGCTTCGGCAGCAGCAGCCACCCGGTCAGCCAGCACGGTCGCCTGAGCGGCGGCGACCTCAGCGGCCCGGTTTACGGCACCAACGTCCACGGCCCGAATGGAGTCCAAGCGCTTAGATTCAGCTTTACGAAGGTCGGCATAAAACCCCGACTGCAGCTTAGTCAATCGGCGGGTGTGTTTGGACTCCATCTTACGCAGGGAGTTCTGATGCCTCCGATCAGCCTTGCGCAGGTCGTCTTGGCGTCGCATCTCAATATCGATGCGGTCAAGCACATTCTTTGTGGGGTCGATGACCGGAGGTCGTCCACCCCCCGATTTCTTAGCCATGCCCGCCCTTACAGAAGTAGTAGACCAGGGTTAATCGTCGCCTATTTCGACGCTCCCGGCCTCAAGGGCCAGGATTTCGGCCAGAAGCTCGGTCGGCACGCCGTCGCCGGCCTCGATGGCCCGGGGGACCATGCTGGGGGTGAGGTCGGCCGACGCCAGGGAGGCGATGGGCACGGGCTGCGCCTCCAGGTGCTCCTGGATGAAGGCGACCCGCATGCCGATACCCATCAGGAGGGCCTGCGAAGCGACCGGGGCGTCCGCTCGGGCGATGAGGTCGAGGGCGAGGGCCGTGTTGGTGGTCGAACGAATCGGCACCCGATCGGAGGGCTGTGCATCACGGCACCACCGCTGGATGGTGTTGGCATCGAGAGGGGTGGCTCCGGTCGCTTCGCTGATCAGGTAGGGAGCGATGCCGGGGCTGTCGAGGACGTAATCATCCATGTTGGCTCCTGAGGGTGGGGGCGGGATGATGCCGGCAACACGGGCGGCGACCGCCGGGATGATGATGCCAATCAACTGGGCGATCCGTCGCCAGTCGGGGCAGCACTTGCCGATGGAACTCGACCACCGCAGCGATCCGGGGACCCACTCGGGCGAGTTGGGGACGCCCTGGCGGTGGAAGCCGATTCCCCGGCGGCCGACCTTGGTGTCGGGGATCAGGACCGGCGGGATGTTGAATCGGACGCAGCACCAGTACAGGTCGAGAATCAGGCGGGCGACCTGTGCGGGCGTCCAGGCTGGCACGTTCCCGCAGGAAGTGCCCCAGGCGGCGAAGCACCGGGAGTCGATGTCCTCGGTCTCCCACGAGATCACGTATGGGTTGCCGTCCAGGTTGGCGGCGGCCCGGTAGCGCAGGTCCCGCTTCTGGAAGGTGAACCCCAGGCAGTCGAGGTAGTTGTGGGCGTAGGAATGGCCGGCTTGAGCACCTATGGCGATCGAGCCTTCGTTGGTGCCGACCTCGGTGTGGACGCACAGGATGTCCGGTTGGACCGGTGTGGTGCCTTTGCCGGAGAACGGGCTCCAGATGGCATCGGGGATGATGATTTCCCCGGCCACTAGATGCCCTCGCATTCCAGGCCGTCCTCGGGCCCGGGGAGGCTGGCCAGATTAGCCAGGTAATCGATCTGTTCGCCGGTCATCGACCCGAGAGCTTCGATTTCCGCCAGCCGAGCTTCGGCGGCGTCGGCGTAGACGTCGGGCCTGGGGATGTCAGTGTTCTCGCTTGTAGGCATCTACCCACGCCTCCAGCCAGCGCCAGGCGTTGGCTTCGATGGTTAGGTCTGCGGCCACCAGCCTACCAGCTTCGCTCAGTTCTTGTCGAGCATCGGGCGAGTCGAGTAGCCGGCGGATGGTGTAGGCCCATTCCTTTGGCTTGGTGGCCAGCGCACCGCAGCCGAGGTCGAACAGCCGCTTGTATTCGGCGCTGAGCGACCCCACCCAGGGGACGCCGCAGGCGGCGTACTCCAGCGGCTTCAACCATGACTTGCAGGTGTTGAACCTGGAGTCCGCCAGCGGGGCGATGCCGACCCCGAGGGTGGCGACGTTCTCGGGCCATTCGTCGAACTCGATGATGCCGCTGGGATTTACAGGGCAGCCGAACGACCGGGACAGTAACGGGTCCGGGGGGCCAAGGACCCGGAGCGTACGCCCCACACGAGCGAGAGCCGGCCCGAGTATCCTGGGGTCGTCCGGGTGGCTGTGCAGCGCACCCGCCCAGCCGAGGACATTGGAATCCTCATGCTCGATCTTGAGGAACCGCTCCGGGATGCAATTGCGAATCACCTTCACTCGGCCATGGCTGCCGTAGCGGGAAATCAAAGCGTCAGTGCTGACGGTGACCAGAGAGGCGTCCCGGCAGGCTTGGGCGACGTTCTGCCAGTTGGATTCGCCGCCGTTGCGGGGGTGCATCAGGTGAAAGGCCGGGTTGGCCGGATGGATGATCGACAGGTCGTCGTCCATATCGACTACCACCGTGACGCCTCGTGCCCGCATCATGGGCACGGCTTGGGTCAGGTAGGTGTGGCTCGGCCGTTGCAGGACGATGATGTCAGCATCAGGCGGGAAGGTGACGTGGGTCATCCGGCCCTCTTTGGCGAACCCGCCGATGCCGGATTTGTCGCCGGGGGTGACGGTCTCCAGGTCCACGCCTTGGGCTTGGAGCGCCTCGGAGGGCCACCACATGCGATACTTGCCGCAACCGAAGTTGTCGGCGGGGTAGACATAGATCTTCATTGGCGGACCAGGATGGCGAACTGCCAGTTGGCGGGGGCCACCACGGGCCAGGAGTCGAGATCCGGTCCGGGGATGGCGATGGGCCGGATGTCGGTAAAGCGGGCGACCTGGAGCAGCATCACTACTCGGGACTCGTAGCAGTTCCAGTGGTGTCGAGCTTCGGGCCAGTCGCCCACCAGGTCGGCTTCACAGCGAGCGTCTTCGAGGACCCCGGTCAACAGGTCCCAGGGGAGCGCACCCGACTTGCACAGGTCCAGGGTGCGCTTGTAGTCAGGTCCGACGATGCAGACTTCGCCGTCCTCGGTCAGCAGTCGCTGGACGTCCCACAGCAGGTCGAGAACAGGCTCGCCCCACTCGACATGCTCCAGCAGGTGGCTGAGGAAGATGCGGTCACAGGTGCCATCCTCGAAAGGCAATGGCCCACGGGGGACGATCTGGTCGGGGTGGATCGCCCCATAGTCACCGACCAGCGGGTCATCGGAGGGCTTATCCACCACATCGACGTTCCACCAGGGGGCGGGTGCGTTGTGAGTGCCACACCCTACGTTAAGCCACATTCCATCACCTATCAGTCTGGCCGGACGGCGGTTATCTCGGAGATCAAGTAGGCGGGCGCTCCCGGGTTCCAGCGGGTGACCTCAGGGGGCGGGGTGATGTAGCAGGGGTATTCGCACCCAGAGTGGAGGACCTGGAATCCAGCATCCTCAAAGATGAGGTCCAATGCCTGATCGGAGAACCGGAAGTAGTCGTTCGGGTAGCCGTGAAGCGGGAATGTCTGATGTGTCATCACGTACAGCAGGCCCCCAGGGCGGAGGGCCTGACAGGCTACCGCAGCAGCCAGCCACGGGCGTTCCAGATGCTCATACAGCGACACCGCAATGTAGGCATCGAACGGCCCTAACCCATAGAGCGAGTGGGCGTCAGCAACCTCATCAACATCGGGGCCAGGGGCGATGTCTGATAACGTCCAATCTGCCTCGGGCGCCCAGTGCTTGTGGTGAGTAATCAGGTTGGGGTCCCACCGCATCGTTCCCAGTTCCAGGATGCGAGGGCGATAGAGCTTGTCCAGACGCTCCCGGAACAGGGTCTCGCCCTGCGTCGGGGGCAGCCCTGACCCTATATTCATCGGGTCACCCATCAGACTGGCGGATGTCCTGCGATAGGGAAGACCCAACCGTCCCGATACTTGATGGGCGGCTGCGGCATGTCGGGACGGTGATGGACACCCGAATAGTGCACGATCAGCGCCCGCCGGTGATGGCCGGGGATGTTGGCCTTGGAGCCTCGGTGGACGAGCCGGGAATGCCACAGCAGCACGTCACCCCGCTCGGGGAGGTAGCTGACGACTGGCACTCCTCGGCTGACGATCTCCTGTTCGAACAGCGGGGTGAGGAACCGCTCGCTGTACTTGGGCCACTGGGGGTCGTGGCGCTCGTGGGGCTCCAGCGCTTCCCACATCTTCTCCTGCGTGACCTCAAACCAGCGGTGGCTACCGGGGACGAACTGGAAGGGGCCACTGTCAGGGTGGATGTCTTCCAGCGCCATCCAGGCGGCGACGTAGTAGTCGCCCACGTGGGGTGGGTTGAGGTAGGTGTCTTGGTGCCAATCCCGTTCGGTGGTCACCCACCCGGACAGGTTCAGATGCATGCCCATCGGTTCGCCTGTGAGGCTACGCATCTCCCGGTGGACCCGGAAGGTGCTGGCCAG
>Ga0184625_10000503_pt1 | contig 14873 bp, 8 predicted proteins | sample PLM3_30_b1_FD_133151 | JGI IMG/M metagenome (GOLD analysis project Ga0184625, IMG submission 133151) | Groundwater sediment microbial communities from an aquifer in East River, Colorado, USA - PLM3_30_b1 | ecosystem: Environmental > Terrestrial > Soil > Riparian zone | place: USA: East River... | reverse complement strand
TCAAGGTCTGGGACACTAATAACTGGCAGCTGCTCCACAAAATTCACGACTCCACCGACAGTGCGGTCCAGTGCGTGGCCTTCGGCCCAGACCACCGGCGCCTGGCGTGGGGCAGCACCGACGGAACGGTGAAGGTCTGGGATGGTCCCGCTTTGGAGCCCCAGATCCTGCGCGGCCATACAAGCTGGGTCCAAGCCGTGGCCTTTAGCCAGAAGGGCGAGTGGATCGCCTCGGCCAGCCTGGACGGGACGGTGAAGGTTTGGAAAGCGCCGCCGATGCCGAAGGAAGCTGCGGCAGCAGGACCAGAGGATTAGAGCGCGCTTGCGGAGGGTGATCTCATGTGTTCCAGCCACGCCAATCGCAGCCAACGCCGACACAGTGCCTTCACGCTGGTCGAGGTGCTGGTGGTGATCGCCATCATCGGCGTGCTCGTGGCGCTGCTGCTGCCGGCCGTGCAGATGGCCCGCGAATCGGCCCGCCGCATGACGTGCACCAACAAGCTCAAGCAGCTCAGCCTGGGCTGTCACCAGCACCACGACATTTACGGCATGTTTCCTCCGGGCTGGGTTCAGTCCCCGTTCACCGTTCCCCAAGCCGAGATCGTTCAGGGTGGACACGGCTACGTGGCTTTTATTCTGCCCTACATCGAGCAACAGGCGCTCGCCAACAATTACCGCTGGGACAAGCGGGCCCAGGGACCGGAAAATCAGCCGGTGGTGACCACGCAGCTCAAGGTCATGCAGTGCCCTTCGGCCGAGCCGAATCGCTGGGTCACCGACGTGGAAGATCCCGCTAATTACAGCTACGGCGGGAAGGGTGCTTGCGGTGATTACGCAGGCGTCAAGGAGATCGATAGTAGCCTGGCGCAGCTCAATCTCGTGGACGCAGTCGCCGATTACGAGGGCGTCTTGACGCACAACCACCTGACGCGCCTCGCCGAAATTACGGATGGCGCTTCGCAAACGATCCTGATCGCCGAGTGCGCTGGCCGGCCGAAGCTGTGGCGCGCGGGCCGGTTGGTTCCGGAAATCGTCGCACCAGGCGGCGTCTGGGCCAGCGGGACCTTGCTCTTCGGTCTCGGCTCGACGCCCGACGGCAGCTCGCAGCCGGGACCTTGTGCCATCAATTGCACGAACAATCGCGAGACCTATAGCTTCCACCCCGGCGGGGCCAACGTGACCTTCGCCGACGGCTCGGTGCACTATCTGCAGGCCAGCATCGGCATGCGCGTCTTCGCTCGCCTGGCGACGCGGGCTGGCGGAGAGGCCGTCACCATTCCGTAAGTTTTGACCCGCTTGGCGAGGCGGCAATCGAGCAGTCAGTGAGAGTCACTATGTCGTACCCCTACAAGCAGTCCTGTCCGTCCCGCAAGGGCGCCTTCACGCTCGTCGAGTTGCTGGTGTCGATCGCCATCATTGGCGTGCTCATTGCGCTGCTGCTTCCGGCCGTGCAGGCGGCCCGCGAATCGGCGCGGCGCATGTCGTGCTCGAACAAGTTGAAGCAGATCGGCCTGGCCTTGCACCAGCACCACGACGCCTATGGTGCGTTCGCTCCCGGATATGCTCAGTCGCCGTTCACGGTTCCCCAGGGTGAGATCGTCCAGGGTGGACATGGGACGTTCCCGTTCCTCTTGCCGTTCGTCGAGCAAGAGCCGCTCGCAGCCATTTACCGCTGGGAGAAACGCGCTCAGGGACCGGAGAACCAGCCGGTGGCGACCACGCAGTTGAAAATTTTCCAGTGCCCATCGGCCGAGCCGAACCGTTGGGTCACTATCGATGAAGATGATCGCAACTACAGCTACGGCGGGAAGGGCGCCTGTGGCGACTACGCCGGCGTCAGAGAGATCGATGCCGCTCTAGCCGATATGGGGCTGGTGGATCGGACCGCCAACTACGACGGCGTCCTCTCGGACAATCACCTGACGCGGCTCGCCGAGATCACCGACGGCACGTCGCAAACGATCCTGGTCACCGAATGCGCGGGCCGTCCGAAGCTGTGGCGCGCCGGCCGGTACGTTCCGGAAATTTACGCTCCGGGCGGTGTCTGGGTTGCGGGGACCTTGATGTTCGGCCGTGGCTCGAGTCCGGACGGCGTCACGCAGCCGGGGCCTTGTGCCATCAACTGCACCAACGAACGCGAGGTTTACAGTTTTCATCCTGGCGGGGCCAACGCCGCCTTCGCCGACGGCTCGCTGCACTTCCTGCAAGCGAGCATCGAGATTCGCACCTTCGCCCGCCTCGTGACGAGAGCCGGCGGGGAGGCCGCGACGATTCCGTGAATGTAGCCGTCACGCTCCGCGTGACGTGGCCCTGCGTGAAAAGAGGCATCCCGCGGGGGGCTCATCACGCGGAGCGTGATGGCTACCAAGAAAACAAAGCGGCCGGTGAGGCCTAACCGTCAAGTAAGTTCCTCACCGGCCCGGCATTGCCCCGGCGCTTGGTCTGCGCGCTGGGAGCGATGTCCTTTCATCGTAACGCAGACCGAGTGAAAGGAACATTCCGATGAGAGTTTTCAAACTCTTCCGCTGGGCGGCCGTCTTCACGCTGGCGATTGCGCTGGCTCCGGCCCTCCCTTCCACCCGCGCCGACACGGTGACGGATTGGAACAAGATCATGCAGGATACGGTGACAGCGTCGGGAGGGACCCCGGCGAGCAACCCCAACCACCAGACCCGCTGGGGCGCGATCGTGCAGCTGGCCGTCTTCGAGGCGGTCAACTCGATCGACCGGAGCTACGAGCCGTACATCGCGTACCTCGATGCGCCGCCCGATGCCTCGCTCGACGCCGCGGTCATCATCGCTGCGCATGACACCCTGGTGGTCTTGCGCCCGCTCAGCGCCGCGACGCTCGATGGCAAGCGGGATACGGCTCTCGCGGCGATCGACGACGGACCGGCCAAGGAAGCCGGCAAGGCGGTGGGCGCTGCCGCCGCGGTCGCCATGCTCGCGCTGCGGGAACACGATGGCTGGAATGACCCCGTGACCTATGTGCCAGGGGAGGAACCTGGCGACTGGCAGCCGCTTCCGGGCCAGACGCCCGTCGTGCCAGGTTGGGGCCTGGTGACGCCGTTCGGCATTGAGAGCGGCTCGCAGTTCCGCCTGCCCGCGCCGCCCGCGCTGCAGACGGAAAAATATGCCGCTGCCTACAACGAGGTCAAGCTCCTCGGCAAGAAGGTCAACCCCTTGCGGCCGCAGGACCGCACCGATGTTGCCTTATTCTATGCCTCCGCTTCCCCGGTGTACGTGTTTAACACGGCCGCCCGCCAGGTCAGCACCCTGTCGCTGACCGAGAACGCGCGGGTCTTCGCCGTGCTGGCGATGGCCATGGCCGATGCCTCCATCTCGGCGTGGGATACCAAGTACCACTACAACTTCTGGCGGCCCCAGGCCGCGATCCAGAACGGTGACCTCGACGGCAATCCCCTGACCGAAGCGGATCCGACATGGCTGCCGCTGATCACCACCCCGGCGCACCCCAGCTACGCGTCGGGGCACGCGACCGTGTCGGGCTCCGCTCGCGCGGTGCTCGAGCGGGTCTTCGGCAAGGACGGCCACGAAGTCACTCTGGACCATCCCGCGGTGCCGGGCGTCGTCCTGATCTACACCGCCTGGGACGAGATTACCGACGACGTCGATGACGCCCGCATCTATGGCGGCATCCACTTCAGCTTCGACCAGGAGAAGGGGGCCCACCAAGGACGCCAGGTCGGCCGGTACATCCTGCGAAACCTCCTCCGCCCTGCGGATGAGGTCGAAGACGAGTGAGGTCGGAGCGCTGGCCCCTGGCCGGCGCTGCGAATCGGCCCACCTCCGGCAACCGCTGCTGGAAACGTGCCTGATTCTGAGCCCCGACCTGGAGCGCGCCAGCCGACGGCGTCGCATTGAATCGTAGAGGTTGCCTGCACACGCACTTCCCAACCATCAACAGCGGCCGGTGAGGCCCTAACCGTCAAGTAAGCTCCTCACCGGCCAAGCCACCGCCCGGCGCAGCGTCTGCGCGTCGGATGGATCGCCGTCGCCATTATAGCGCAGACGATCTTTCAAACTGAATCGGCGTCTGCCATGCGCACGTACCTTGACCCAGGCCGCGCGCGGACCGCCGCGCTAACGAGGCGCGGGACTGTCGCGCTCGCCGGCCATGCGCTCGCGAATGTCGTGCAGCTTCCGCTCCACGGTGCGGAGGACCACGCCCAGAATCTCCGCAATCTCCTCGTTCGTATAACCCTCCGTCTTCCAGACGGCGATCGACCTCAGCGTGGCGTCGTCCAGGCTGGCGAGCAGCCGGTCGCATTCCTCGGCGACCTGGGCGATGAATCCGGGGTCGCATTGGCGGCCGGACAGCAGAGCAGGGTTGCTGCCCTGAGCATTCTCCCGGCGCAGCCCGCCCCGCTTTTCTCGTCCTTCGCGGCGCAACTGGTCGATCGCCATGCGAATCGTCAGCGTCGCCAAGAGCCCCCACAGGTCGCTGCGGTTCTGGACTTCGGGCAGTCGCCCCTGCTCCGCCTCGCGGCAGAAGCGGTCGAAAGCGTCCAGGGCCACATCCTCTTCATCGGCGGCGCGGCGGGCACGTCCCGACAGTCTTCGCTTGGCGACGCGTGTCATCCGCTGGAAGTAACGCCGCCACAGGACCACGGCCGCGGCGTGATCGCCGGCTTTCAGCCTGGTCAGATGACGCGTGACGGAGCCTTCCGACGACACAAGTGTTTCCCCCCAAGTACCAGCCTGTGGACCTGCCAGCTCGATTCTAGGTTCGCGGCCGGTCCGCAACAACGCATTCTGCAACTTCGCGGGCCCGCACAGCGAAAACCCAACGAATTGCGATGGAATCCGCCCAGTACGCTTGCCACCTGACCCTTCACCCCAGAAATCCTGCCTTCAACTCAGAATCCCTGTCGGGGTTTTACGTCCCACGACGCTATTCCATTTGTCTGACATTCCACTGGAGCCTGACTATGTCGTATGCACCTCGCAGTTTCTCGCATTCATACCGTTCATCCACACCCGCGCGCCGCAGAAAACAAACAGCCGACCGACGCCGCGAGGCTCGCCGCCTGCTGGTGGAAGGATTGGAAGACCGCAGCCTGATGGCCTTCAACTTCATGGCCGATTATGCCACCGGGCCAAATCCGCAGGATTTGGCGTTGACATCCATCAACGCTGGCAGTCAGCCCGACATGCTCGTCGCCGATACAGGTGCTGCCTCGGTCAGCGTCCGTCTGGGCAGTGCCGGCGGCACATTCGGGGCCTTGCAACCGGCAGCCACCGGGGCCGGTCCCGTGTCGCTGGCCACGGGCGACATCGATGGCGACTTGATTGCCGATTTGGTGACGGCCAACGCGTCCGATCTCAGCCTGCTCCTGGGCAATGGCGATGGTTCGTTCGATGCGCCGATCAGCCTGAGCCTGCCGACCCAGTCGCCGCCGGGTTATACCGGCGCTCCATTGCCGCAGACTCCGCTTTCCGTCGCCACCGGCGACCTGAACGCCGACGGCAAGCTCGACTTAGTCGTGGGCGGCCAGACGTCCTTCAGCGTTGAAAAGCCAACCTACTATTGCGACTATTGGGGAAATTGTTTCCCCACCACCTACTGGCAGTATTATAGCGACGGCTATGTGAATGTCCTGCTCGGGAACGGCACAGGTGGATTCAGTGCCTCGACGCAACATTTGGGCGCCTACAGCTATCCAAGTGCCGTTGCGGTGGGGGATGTCAACGGCGACACCAAGCCGGACGTAGTCGCCGCGGACGGCTATGGACTCGGCGTGCTTCTGGGCAATGGGACCGGCGCAGTCGGCAGCCCCAGCCATAGCGGCTCTGGCTATCCACTCCGTTCGATCTCGCTGGCTGATGTGGACGGCGATAACAAGGTCGATACGCTGCTCAACTCCGGCTGGGGACTCTCCGTGCAGAAGGGGGATGGGCTGGGGGGCTTCACGGCGCAGCCCACGCTGAACACTGGCATTGCGGTCAATTCCGCCGTCATGGGCGACGTCAATGCCGACGGCAAGCTCGATCTGGTCGCCGCGGGCGCCACGAACGAGTACACGTGCACCAGCGAGGGTTACTGGGGCTGCTACAGCGGATTCAACACCACGACACGACAGGCAAGCGTGCTGCTGGGCAACGGCTCGGGCGCCTTTGCCTTGCCGCTGACCTCATCCTTCGGCAGCGAAGCCGATGTTTACGGCTACCTTCCGGACGTTGCTGTGGCGGATGTCACGGGAGACAACCGGCCGGACCTGGTGACGATTGACTACAATGCCGGTAAGGCAATCGTAGCCGCCAATGACGGCGACTGGAACCCGCCACCGGCCATCGTCATCTCCGATGCTGCGATCGTCGTCGAAGGCAACAGCGGCTCCGTCAATGCCGTGTTCACCGTCTCGATCGTGGGCAGTCACCACGGCTTGAGCGTCAATTACCAGACGGCCGACTCATCGGCCGCAGCCGGCTCGGACTATACGGCCAAGTCGGGAACGCTAACGTTCGCCACGGGAGTCGAGAGCCTGACGATCTCCATACCCGTCGTGGGCGACACGCGCGACGAGATCGACGAGCAGTTCTTCGTGATCCTCACGAGCACGTCGTTCGGCGAGATTACCGACTCGCAGGCGATCGGCACGATCCAGGACGACGATCTGCCGCCGTCGCTGAAGATCAACGACGTTTCCAAGAGCGAGGGAAATAGCACCCTTTCGTCGTTCGTCTTCACCGTGACCCTCTCGGCGGCGAGCGGCAAGACGGTCTCCGTCAATTTTGCCACGGCCAACGGCACGGCGACCACGGCCGACAACGACTACGTCGCCAAGAGCGGGACGGTCTATTTCTCACCGGGTCAGACGACGGCGACCATCACGGTCCAGGTCCGCGGCGGCAAGAGCAGGGAGCCCAACGAGACGTTCTTCGTCAACCTCTCGGGGGCCATCGATGCTACGGTCTCCGACGGGCAAGGACTGGGGACAATCGTCAACGACGATGGCGGGAAAGGCCCCAAACCTCGCCGGTGACCGGGAGTGACCAGCATGACCCAGCAGTACACGGCCGAGGAGTTGCCAGCGGTCGCGTCGAGTGCGCCGGCAACGGAGGCCGCCTCGCGGGCGGCCTCCACGCTGCCAGCGCCTCCAGCGCCGGTGGCGTTCCACTATACCCAGACCGATAGCTTCGTCGAGCTGCTCAACCGGCTCGGCGCGTCGCTGTTGGTCAGCACCTACCAGGCCAATAAGCTGCTGGCTGTGCGGGCCAATGGAAACGGACTCTCGACGCTCGTCCGCACGTTTGACCGGCCCATGGGCCTCGCCGTGGACGGATCCCGGCTGGTCCTCGGCACGCGGAAGGAAGTCTGGTTTCTGCGGAACGCGCCCGACATCGCTCCGCGGGTCGAGCCCGCCGGAATGCACGACGCGTGCTATTTGCCGCGGTCGAGCCACGTCACGGGCGACATCGGGATCCACGAAATCGCTTGGGCCAGGAGCCAGGAGCCAGGAACCAGGGACCAAGCGCTGGCTACTGGCTCCCGGCCCCTGGGTCCTGGCTCCTGGCCCCCAACATCTGAACTCTGGCTCGTCAGCACCCGGTTCTCCTGCCTGTGCACACTCGATCCCGACTACAGCTTCGTGCCGCGGTGGCGGCCGCCCTTCATCTCCGCCATCGCCGCCGAAGATCGCTGCCATCTGAACGGTCTGGCCATCGTGGACAATCAGCCGCGGTTTGTCACCGCGCTGGGTACCACCGACGAGCAGGGCGGCTGGCGCGCCGACAAACCGCAAGGCGGCTGCATCATCGATGTGCCGTCGGGCGAGTTCGTCACCCGCGGCTTGTGCATGCCGCACTCCCCGCGCTGGCACGACGGACAGTTGTGGGTCCTCGAATCGGGCACCGGCAGAGTCGTGCTCGTCGATCGGGCAACGGGCCAGCGCCAGACCGTGTCGCAGCTCCCCGGCTTCACCCGCGGCGTAGCTTTCGTCGGCCCCTTGGCCTTCGTCGGCCTCTCCAAGATTCGCCCTACGTCCGCGATGGACGGCGTCCCGCTGGCGGAGCGCCGCGATCAGCTCCGCTGTGGAGTCGTGGTCATCGACCTCCGCAGCGGCCAGACCGTCGCCAGCCTTGAGTTCCAGACTGCGGTCGAAGAAATCTTTGACGTGCAGCTCATTCCCAACGTTCGTTTCCCGGAAGTCGTCGGATTCCAGAAGGAGTCGCTGCTCCACACCTTCATCATCCCGCCGGCCGCCTGACCGGTCTGGCTGCAGCGCATTGATGGATGATCAGAGCGTCGATCGCGGACCTTGCCGCGAGCCAATGCCGAAGTCGGCAATGGTTTGGATGGCGTAAAAGAAGACGGGGGTCAGGAAGATGCCGAACAGGGTGACGCCGAGCATGCCGGCGAAAACGGCGACGCCGAGGGTGCGGCGCATCTCGGCGCCGGCGCCGGCGCCGAGGACCAATGGCACGACGCCGAAGATGAAGGCCAGCGAGGTCATCACGATTGGCCGCAGCCTGAGGCGGCAGGCGGCGAGCGTGGCTTGAAACGTGGGCACGCCTTCGGCGTGCTGAGCGCGGGCGAACTCGACGATCAGGATCGCGTTTTTGCAGGCCAGCCCGACGAGCACGACGAAACCAATCTGCGTGAAGACATTGATGTCCAGGTGTGCCACGAGGACCCCGCAGACCGAGCAGAGCAGACACATTGGGACCACGAGGATCACCGCCAGCGGCAGCGACCAGCTTTCGTACTGCGCGGCGAGCACCAGGAACACCAGCACCACCGCCAGCAGAAAGGCGTACATGGCCGTGTTGCCGGCCGCGAGCTGCAGCAGGGCCAGCTCGGTCCATTCCGGACGCATCGACTGGATAGCGTTCTCTTTCGCGACCCGCTCCAGCAGCTCGATCGCCTGGCCCGAGCTGGTGCCGGCTGCGGCGTCGGCGTTGATCGTCGCCGCGGAATAGAGGTTGTAGCGGTTGAGCATCACCGGCCCACTGACCTGCCGGATCTTGGCAAAGCTCATCAGCGGGACCATCCGCTGGCGATCGCTCTTGACGTACAGCCGGTCCAGGTCGTCGGCCTGCATGCGGTAGCGGGCGTCAGCTTGCACGTTGACTTGCCAGGTGCGGCCAAAACGGTTGAAGTCGTTGATGTAAAGCGTGCCCAGGTTGACCTGCAGCATGTTGAAAACGTCGGCCATCGAAACGCCCATCGATTCGGCGGCGTCGCGGTCGATATCGAGAAACAGCCAGGTCGTATCGGCCCGAAAGCTCGTGAACAGCTTGTCGAGGCCGGGCGTTTTGCGGCCTTCCTCGACGATTTGCTGGCTCGTCTTCTGCAGCGCCGCCAGGCCGTTGTCGCCGCGGTCTTCGATCACGATCTTCACGCCGCCGGCGGTGCCCAGGCCGTCGATCGGCGGCGCGCCGACGATGTTGACCGCGGCGTCCTTCACATCCGCGTTCAGCTCCTGCTCGAGGGCGTTGGCGACGGCGTCGGCGGAGAGGTTGTGCTGCGCGCGGTGATGAAAGTCGTCGAGCATCACGTACATCGAGCCGAAATTCGGGGCGCTCGCGCCCAGCAAGATCGACTGCCCGGCGATCGCCACGGTGTGCTTGACGCCCGGCGTCCGGCTGGCGAGATTTTCGATCTGCTGCATTACGCGATTGGTCCGCTCCAGCGAAGCCGAGTCGGGCAGCAGGATGTTGACGAGCAAATAGCCCTTGTCCTGTGCCGGGATGAAGCCCGTCGGCGTTTCGCGGAAGGTGTGATAGGTCAGGTAGAGCAGGCCGCCGTAAGCCGCGAGCGCGAGCAGGCTGCCCCGTAGCAACAAGCCGACGGAGCCGACATAACCCCGCGTAACCTGGCCAAAGGCCAAGTTGAAGCCGCGGAAGAACCGCGTCAGCAGCCAGTTGATCGGCCGGGCGGCAAGCCAGGCGGCAAGCCCGCCGGCGAGCGCGGCCAAAATTGCGGCGAGCCGTGCGGGTGAAAGCGGCCAGCCGGTTGCCGAGGAGCGGAACAAGCCACGGCCCAAGGAAGTTGCCGGCGGCCAGCGCGCCGGCGACGACCAGGCCGAAACGTGGCAGCGCTTCGCCATGGCCGCTCGACTTGGGCTGCAGCAGCAGCACAGCCAGCGCCGGGCTGAGCGTCAGCGAGTTGAACGCCGAGATGATCGTCGAGATGGCGATCGTCAGCGCGAACTGCAAAAAGAACTGGCCGACAATGCCGGTGATGAATGCACACGGGAGAAACACGGCGCTGAGCACGAGGCCGACGGCGATCACTGGGCCGGAGACCTGCTCCATCGCGCGAATCGCGGCGTCGCGCGGCGCGAGGCCCACTTCGATGTGGTGCTCGATCGCCTCGACCACGACGATCGCGTCATCGACGACGATGCCCACGGCCAGGACAAGGCCGAACAACGTGAGCGTGTTCAGGCTGAAGCCGACGGCTGCCATTGCGGCGAACGTGCCCACGATGGCGACGGGCACGGCGACCAGCGGGATGATCGCCGCCCGCCAGCCCTGCAGAAAGATCAGCACGACGATCGCTACCAGGATCACGGCGTCGCGGAGCGCCGTGAAGACTTCGTTCACCGATTCCTGAATGAACGGCGTCGTGTCATAGACAATGTCGTAGCTCACGCCCTGCGGAAAGCGCCCCTGCAGCTCCTCCATCTTCTGCCGCACCTGGCGGGCGGTTTGCAGGGCGTTCGTGCCCGGCAATTGATAGATCGATAGGGCCACCGACGGCTGTCCGTCCAGCGTGCAAACCTGGTCGTAGGCCAGGGCTCCCAGCTCGGTGCGGGCCACGTCGTGCAGGCGGATCACGCGGCCCTGGCCGTCGGTCCGCAGGATCATGTCGCCGAACTGCTCGGTGTCGGCCAGCCGGCCGAGCGTCGTCATCGTGTACTGAAACGCCTGACCGTTCGGCGCCGGCGGCTGGCCGATCTGCCCGGCGGCGACCTGCGTGTTTTGCTGCTCGATCGCCCGCACCACGTCGGCCGCGTCCAGGCTCCGCATCGCGAGCTGCTCGGGATCGAGCCAGACCCGCATGCTGTAGTCGCGCTGGCCGAGGAAGGAAATGTCGCCCACGCCGGAGAGCCGCGACAGCTCGTCGCGAAGCTGGATCGTAGCGTAGTTGCTGAGATACAGATTGTCGCGGCTGCGGTCGGGCGAATAGAGGTTGACGATCATCAGCACGCTGGGCGACTTTTTCTTCACCGTCACGCCGCGGCGCTTGACGAGGTCGGGCAGGATCGGCTGGGCCAGGGCGACGCGGTTTTGCACCAGCACCTGGGCCAGGTTCAGGTCTGCCCCGGGCCGGAACGTGACCGTCAGGGTATAGACGCCGTCGTTGGTCGATTGCGACGACATGTAGAGCATGCCTTCGACGCCGTTGACTTGCTGCTCGATTGGCGCGGCGACCGTGTCGGCCACGACCTGGGAATTTGCGCCGGGATAGACGGTCGAGACCTCGACGGTGGGCGGCGTGATTTCGGGATATTGCGTGACCGGCAGTGTGAAGACTGCGATTCCGCCCGCCAGCGTGACCACGATCGACAGCACCGTCGCGAAGATCGGCCGGTCGATGAAAAACCTGGAAAACATGGCGTCACTCGGCGGCGGAAGGAGTTTCGGGCGGCGCCAGCGGCGCGGGTGGCGCGGCGACGATGATCGGCGGATGAAATTCCACGTCGGTTGGCGGCGGCAAGACGACCTCGTGCGTGGTGACGGCGGGCGGCGGGTTCGCCGGCGGCTCGGCGATTGGTTGGGCCGGCGTGGGAGCAGGTGGGGGTGCAGCGGCTCGGCGGGAGCCTCGCCCTCCCAGGCCGCGCCCTCCCGCGATGAGCCGGCGCGAGGCGGCGGCGACTCCGCGGCGGAGCGGTTCCATTCGCAGGACCTTGATCGCTTCGGCGCCGATTCGCGGCAGCCAGCCGGTGGAGAAGATTCGCCACTGGCCCGTGTGCTCGATGACGGAGAAGAAGACGGGCGTGAGGAAGACGCCGAACAGCGTGACGCCGAGCATGCCGCTGAAGACCGCGGTGCCCAGGGCCCGCCGCATTTCGGCGCCCGCCCCTGCGGCCAGCACCAGCGGCACGACGCCCAGGATGAACGCGAACGAGGTCATCAGAATCGGCCGCAGCCGCAAGCGGCAGGCTTCGAGTGTGGCCGTGCGAATGTCTTCGCCGGCGGCGACGCGGGACTTGGCGAACTCGACGATCAGAATCGCGTTTTTGCAGGCCAGACCGATCAGCACGACGAAGCCGACTTGCGTGAAGATGTTGATGTCCATGTGGTTAAACGCCACGCCCGCGATCGAGCAGAGTACGCACATCGGCACGACCAGAATCACCGCCAGCGGCAGGGCCCAGCTCTCGTAGAGCGCGGCGAGCACCAGAAACACGAACACGACCGAAAAGCCGAACACGATCATGCCGGTGTTGGCCGAGTTGCGCTCCAGAAATGCCAGCTCGGTCCATTCGAACGCCATGGAGGCGGGCAACTCGCTGGCGGCCAGGCTTTCCAGGCGGGCGTTGGCCTGGCCCGTGCTGTAGCCGGGTGCGACATTGCCGTTGATCGCGGCGGCGGGGTACATGTTGTAGCGATTGAGCACCAGCGGCCCGCTGATCGGCTTGACGGCCGCCAGTGCTCCGAGCGGCACCATCTGGCCCTGGCTGTTGCGGACCATAAGCCGTTGCACGTCCTCGATCTCGTCGCGGAAGCGCGAATCGGCTTGCACGACGACCTGCCAGGTGCGGCCAAAGCGGTTGAAGTCGTTGACGTACCGCGAGCCGAAATAGGCCTGCAGCGTGGCGAAGACATCGCTCAGGACCACGCCCTGCGAGAGGCAGGCGTCGCGGTTGACATCGACGAAGAGCTGCGGCGAATCGGCCTTATAGACGGTGAACAGGCCGCTCAAGCCGCCCGCCTGATTGCCTTGCTTGACGAGGTTGTCGGTTTGCCGCTGCAGGGCCACCAGGCCGTTTTCGCCGCGGTCCTCGACCATCAGCTTGAAGCCGCCGGAGCGGCCCAAGCCGGAAACCGCGGGCGGCGGCGCGATCTGCACGATCGCCTCGGGCACCTCCGCGGCATAACGCTTTTTTAGTGCAGCGATGATTGCGTCGGATTGCATCTGCGGCGCGTGCCGCTCGCTGAAGTTCTTGAGGATGATGAACATCGAGCCAAAATTCGAGGCCTGCGCGCCGAGCGTGAATGAGTTGCCGCCGACGGAGTTCACGTTTTTGATGCCCGGCGTTTCCAGGGCGATTTTTTCGATCTTGGCGATCGCCCCCCGCGTCCGCTCGGCCGAGGCCGAGTCGGGCAGTTGAATGCTGGCCGTCATATAGCCCTTGTCCTGCAGCGGGATGAACCCGGTCGGCAACTGCAAAAAGCCCCACCAGGTCAGCACCAAGAGGCAGCCATAAACCACGAGCACGAGCAGTGGCACGCGGAGCAGCTTGCCGACCGACCAGGTGTAGCCGCGGGTCGAAAGGCCCAGCCCGCGGTTGAACAGCCAGAAGAGCCAGCCGAGCGTCAGGTCGCAAAGCCAGGTGAGCGGGTCGCGGCGGCCATTGCGCGGCCGCAGCAGGAGCGCGGCCAGGGCGGGGCTGAGTGTCAGCGAGTTAAAGGTTGAGATCAGCGTCGAGATGGCGATCGTCAGGGCGAATTGCCTGAAGAACTGGCCCACAATGCCGGAGATGAACGCGCAGGGAATGAAGACCGAGCTGAGCACGCAGCCAACGGCGATCACGGGGCTGGAGACCTGCTCCATCGCCCGGATCGCAGCTTCGCGCGGGGCCAGTCCATGCTCGATGTGATGCTCGACCGCCTCGACCACGACGATCGCGTCATCGACGACGATGCCGATCGCCAGCACCAGGCCGAAGAGCGTGAGGTTGTTGAGGCTGAATCCCGCGATCGCCATCGCTGCGAACGTGCCCACGATGGCCACCGGCACCGCGATCAGCGGAATGACGGCTGCCCGCCAGCCTTGCAGAAACACGAGCACGACCAGCGCCACCAGCAAGATCGCGTCGCGGAGGGCCTTGAAGACTTCCTGCACCGACTCGCGGATGAAGGGCGTCGTGTCGTAGCCGACTTCAAAGACGACGCCGTCGGGAAAATCGCGGGCCAGCTCGGCCATCTTGTCTTTCACCAGGTCGGCGGTGGAGAGAGCGTTGGCGTCGGGCAGTTGAAAGATCGCCAGGCCGACGGTCGGCTTGCTGTCGAAGCGATTGGTGATGTCGTAGTTGCGGGCGGCCAACTCGACGCGGCCGATGTCGCGGATGCGGATTAGCCGGCCGTCCGGCGCGGCGTGCACGATGACCTGCTCGAACTGCTCCGGCTCCGAGAGCCGCCCTAGCACGCTCAGCGGATACTGGGCGACTTGCCCGGCCACGGCCGGCGGCTGCCCGATCTGGCCCAGTGCGACCTGCGTGTTCTGCGCGCGGAGGGCGGCCAGCACGTCGCCGATCGCCAGGTTGCGGGCCGCCAGCTTGTCGGGATCGACCCAGATCCGCATGCTATAGTCGCGCTGGCCAAAGACGAACACGTCGCTCACGCCGGGCAGGCGGGCCAGCTCGTCTTTGACGTGCAGCACGGCGTAGTTGCTGAGGTAAAGCTGGTCGTAGCGCCCGTCCGGCGAGTTGAGACTGACCGTCAGCAGGATGTCGGGCGAGCGCTTGCGGGTGGTCACGCCGGCTTGCCGCACCACGTCGGGCAGCGCGGGCATCGCCAGGGCCAGGCGGTTCTGCACGAGCACCTGGGCCAGGTTGACGTTCATGCCCTGCTTGAAGGTCACGCTCAGCGTGTACGTGCCATCGTTGGTGCTTTGCGACGACATGTAGAGCATGTTCTCGACGCCGTTGACCTGCTGCTCGATCGGCGCGGCGACGG
>Ga0184625_10000502_pt1 | contig 14891 bp, 12 predicted proteins | sample PLM3_30_b1_FD_133151 | JGI IMG/M metagenome (GOLD analysis project Ga0184625, IMG submission 133151) | Groundwater sediment microbial communities from an aquifer in East River, Colorado, USA - PLM3_30_b1 | ecosystem: Environmental > Terrestrial > Soil > Riparian zone | place: USA: East River... | reverse complement strand
TGCTCATCCGCACGCGGGTACCGATTGGAGAGCGGGCGCGTCGCTCGGTACCCGCGTGCGGATGAGCACCCCGTGTCGCTGGGCCGTCGACCACAGATGGGCGACCACGGAATAGCCCTGCGCCAACTCGTCCACGGCGGAGAGCCAGTCGAAGAAGTCACATCCCAGCTGGTCGCGGGCCGCAGTCAGGGCGTCCACCCAGGACGACGGCGCGACATCCACTGTGGCTCGAGCCCACCGGTCGCCGCCGGAGACGCTTACCTGCGCGTCGCTGTCGGATACCGTGCGCAGCGCCGCGACCAGCGCCGCGCCGACCTCATCTGGGGTCATGTGCAGATCCTAAGGTCGCCGGCGCCTCCCGCCGTCACTCATCGGCGCTCGGATGCTGATAGTCCACGTGGTCGGGGCGTAGGGGCAGGGACACGTCGTCGCCGAAGGGTGAGCCCGCCCCTTGCCGGTCGAACGACACCTCGGTGAGCGGAAGCCGACCCGCCGCGTCAACCGGCGCCCCTTCGGCGCCGCGGCCGTCGCGGTGCCACACGACCCCCTCGGGCACGACGCCGGGGGCGACATAGGCCCGTGGCCGCACCGGCGCCGGCGGCCGCACCAGGGCCGCGGTCAGCGCCGCCGCGTCGCGCCGGCCATTCGGCGAGCCGTCGATCCGCTCAACCCCGCCCAACCCGGCCTGTTCCTGAGCGATCTTCTCCTGAAGCCGCAAGATGCCGTGCAGCAGAGCCTCCGGTCGCGGTGGGCATCCCGGGACGTAGACGTCGACCGGGATGAGCTGGTCAACCCCTTTAGTGACGGAGTACGAATCCCAGTAGGGGCCGCCGCAGTTGGAGCAGGCCCCGAAGGAGATGACGTACTTAGGCTCCGGCATCTGCTCGTACAGCCGCTTGACCGCAGGCGCCATCTTGTCGGTGACCGTGCCGGAAACGACCATCAGGTCGGCCTGTCGGGGTCCATGCGCGAACGGGATCACGCCGAGGCGGATGAAGTCGTGCCGACCCATACTCGTCGCGATGAACTCGATGGCGCAGCATGCGAGTCCGAAGTTGAACACCCACAGCGAGTAGCGCCGACCCCAGTTGAGGACGAATCTGATCGGCTCACCCAAGACGCCCGGCAACGCCGCCATCAGCCGTCCTCTCTCATGTCCACCGGAGCACGCGCTTTCGCCATGCGTACAGAAGGCCCAGCGCCAGCACCCCGACGAAGATGCCCATCTCTACCACCGCGGTCATGCCGAAGCCAGGGTCGTCAAAGATCACGGCCCACGGGAACAGGAAGACGGCCTCCACGGCGAACAGGACATAGAGGTACGCGTAGACGTAGTACCGGATCTGCGCCTGTGCCCAGTCGCCCCCGACCGGGTCCAGCCCGCACTCGTAGGTAGTCGACTTCGCCGCGCTGGGGCGGTTGGTCCTCAGCAGCCGGTTGGCCGTCATCGCGACCACGAAGAACAGCACACCAACGGCGAGAAGCAGCCCGAGCGTGGCATACGAGCCTAGGTATCCGCCCACGCCCGAAGCTTAGTCCCAGAAGATCGCCCGAACCAGGCACGCCGAGATCAGGGTCGCGTCTTCCATAGCGCCTCGAGCGGGAGCGCTCGCAGGCGGTCACCGAAGGGCAGCGTCTGCTGGCCGGCATAGAGCACGAATCCCGCGATGAACTTTTCGCCGAGACGATCACGCAGGTTGCGCAGGCCCGGCCAGATCCTCGGCCCGAACGGTGCCGCCAGCCTTGGTCTCGACACCAATGACCCGCCCATCCATCGTCTCAACCACGGCGTCCACCTCGACCTGATCCTTGGTGCGATAGTGGTACAGCCTCGCCCTCACGTCGTTCCAGGCCGCTGGGTTCGTGGACACGTGGCCGCCGATTTTGGTCGACGCCTGCCCGGCCCCGCCGCCGCCCTCGTCGATCAAGGACCTATAGCGGTGCTTTGGAGATCAAATCACCGCCATAGGTCCTTGATCGACGAGATAAATCGGGGGAGCAGTCGTGCCCCCGACAGAGGATAGGGGTGCCGACGTAGGCTCACAGGTGTAAGAAGAGCAAGGTCGGCGCGGCTGGCGGCGTCGGCGCTAACCGGCCCCAAGGAGGCCTCAACCGTGACCAAGAAGGTCCAACAACTGGATCGAGTGGTCATCCGCTTCGCCGGAGATTCAGGCGACGGCATGCAGCTCACCGGCGACCGCTTCACATCGGAAACCGCGCAGCTCGGCAACGACATTTCCACGTTGCCTAACTTCCCAGCCGAGATCAGGGCGCCCGCCGGCACACTGCCCGGTGTCTCCAGTTTCCAGGTGCATTTCGCCGACTTCGACATCCTGACCCCAGGTGACGCGCCCAACGTGCTCGTCGCCATGAATCCCGCCGCGCTCAAGGCGAATCTCGCTGACCTGCCGGGCGGCGCCGACATCATCGTCAACACTGACGAGTTCACCAAGCGCAACCTCGTCAAGGTTGGCTACGACGCCAATCCGCTCGAGGACGGTTCCCTCGACCGGTGGGTGGTGCACCCCGTCGGTCTCACCTCCATGACCGTGGGTGCCCTCGCCGACCACGACATCTCCAAGAAGGACGCCGAGCGGGCGAAGAACATGTTCGCGCTCGGCCTGCTCTCCTGGATGTACTCGCGGCCATACGCCTCGACCATCACGTTCCTCGAGCGCAAGTTCGCGGCCCGACCGGAGCTGGTTGCGGCGAACATCGCCGCGTTCAAGGCCGGCTGGAACTTCGGCGAGACGACCGAGGACTTCGGCGTCCGCTATGAGGTGAAGCCGGCGAAAATGCCGCCCGGCAACTACCGCAACATCACCGGCAACGTGGCACTCGCGCTCGGCCTGGTGGCCGCCGGCGTCCGTGCCAAGTTGCCCGTTTTCCTCGGGGCCTACCCGATCACTCCGGCCAGCGACATCCTGCACGAGCTGAGCAAGCACAAGCGATTCAACGTCACCACGATGCAGGCTGAGGACGAGATCGCCGCCATCGGTGCGGCCCTGGGCGCTGCGTACGGCGGCTCTCTCGGCGTCACCACAACCAGCGGGCCCGGCATCGCGCTCAAGGGCGAGACCATCTCGCTCGCCATCGCGCTGGAGCTCCCGCTCCTCATCGTCGACGTGCAGCGGGCCGGACCCTCCACCGGCATGCCGACCAAGACCGAACAAGCCGACCTGAACATGGCGCTCTTCGGCCGCCACGGCGAGGCACCGGCCGCCATCATCGCACCGTGCTCCCCCGCCGACTGCTTCTACGCGGCAATTGAGGCAGCCCGGATCGCGCTGACCTACCGCACGCCAGTGCTGCTGCTGTCAGACGGCTACATCGCCAACGGCTCCGAACCGTGGCTGCTCCCCGATGTGTCCGATCTGCCGGATCTCCGGGTAGAGTTCGCGACGGCGCCGAATGGTGAGGACGGGACGACCTTCCTGCCCTACCTGCGCGACCCGCACACGATGGCCCGTCCGTGGGCCGTGCCGGGCACACCGGGCCTGGAGCACCGCATCGGCGGGCTCGAGAAGGCCGACCGGACCGGCGACATCTCCTACGACCCGGCCAACCATGACTTCATGGTGCGGACCCGGGCGGCCCGCATCGAAGCCATCGAGGTACCCGACATCGAGGTCGACGATCCCGACGGTGCGGCCTCGGTGCTCGTGCTCGGCTGGGGCTCGACGTACGGCCCGATCGGTGCCGCCTGCCGTGCGTTGCGGCAGCGCGGCCTGCCGGTCGCCCAGGCTCACCTGCGTCACCTGAACCCGATGCCGAAGAACCTGGAGTCCGTGCTGAAGCGTTACGGCCGCGTGGTTATCCCGGAGATGAACCTCGGCCAGCTCGCCCATGTCATCCGGGGCCGCTACCTCGTGGACGCGATCCCGTACAACCAGGTGCGCGGCCTGCCGTTTACGGCCGCCGAGCTCGAGTTGATGTTGGAAGACGTGGTCAAGAATGTCTGAACCGATTGCTCTCAAGCTGACCGCCAAGGACTTCAAGTCCGACCAGGAGGTGCGCTGGTGCCCCGGCTGCGGGGACTACGCCATCCTCGCGGCGGTGCAGAGCTTCATGCCCGAACTGGGCATCCCGAAGGAGCGGATCGTCTTCGTCTCCGGCATCGGGTGCTCGTCCCGGTTCCCGTACTACATGAACACATATGGGCTGCACTCGATCCACGGGCGAGCGCCGGCGATCGCGACCGGCCTGTCCGTGTCGCGGCCCGATCTGCAGGTATGGGTGGTGACCGGCGACGGTGATGCGCTCTCGATCGGCGGTAACCATCTCATCCACGCGCTGCGCCGCAATGTCAATCTCAAGATCCTGCTATTCAACAACCGGATCTACGGCTTGACGAAGGGTCAGTACTCGCCGACGTCAGAGCTTGGCAAGGTCACCAAGTCCACCCCGGCCGGATCGGCGGACTCGCCGTTCAACCCGATCTCGCTCGCGCTCGGCGCCGAGGCCAGCTTCGTCGCCCGTACGATCGACTCGGACCGCAAGCACCTGCAGGGCGTGCTCCGGTCCGCGGCCGAACATCAGGGTTCGGCGTTCGTTGAGATCTACCAGAACTGCAACATCTTCAACGATGGCGCATTCGATCTGCTCAAGGAGCCGGACACCCGCGATGTCGCGCTGATCCGCCTGGAGCATGGCCGCCCCATCACCTTCGGCAAGGACGGAGAGTTCTGCGTCGTCCACCCACCCGGCGGCTTCGGGCTTGAGGTGCGGGAGACCGCTTCGGTCTCTCCGACGGAGATCGTGGTGCACGACGAAACGGTGTCCGAACCGGCGTACGCGTTTGCGCTCTCCCGGTTGCCGGCGCTGGACCTGTCGCACACGCCGATTGGCGTATTCCGCAAGGTGTCCCGGCCGAGTTACGACGCCTTGGTACGCACGCAGGTGCAGGAGGCGGCGGCGAAGGTCACCGAACCTGAGCGGGAGCTCGCGTCCCTCCTCAGCAGCGGCGACACCTGGACGATCATCTAGCGCCGTCCGCCCACCCTCCTCGTGGATCTAGGGCATAGTCGCGTGGTTGGAGATCGACTCACGCGACTACGCCCTAGATCTACGAGGAGGGTGGGTGCGGGTTAGAAGGTGGGCAACGAGAGGTCGGCGGTCGGGTCAGTGTCTACCGAGAGTCGGACGAGCGCGTGCATGAGGTCCGGGTGCTCCACGGCAAGGGCGTACGCGGTGGCCTCGGCTAGGGTCATGGCGGCCCCTTCCCCGTAGGCGCTATCGAATGCCGCGTCGCCCATGATGTTGCGCACCGCCGACTCGTGCCGCCGCCCCATCGGACCGATGGCGCCCTGGTGTGAACGTAGCCGCGCCCGGGCTGCTTGGGCGGCCCCGAACAAGGTCGCCGCCTGCGTCATCTCGCCGCCGAGTGCGCACCGCACCGCCATCGCGGTGAGCGCCTCGCAGGCCGCCCAGTGGTAGCCATTGGTCATCCGGAACCGCAGGGCCACGACGATGTGGTCGTGCGCGGCGATTAGGTCCCCGCGCGACAAGGCGACGAGGCCCAGCAGCATGTCGATGCTGCGCCGACCGCGCTCGGTGGGATGCGTCGACGCGGCCACCCGTGCGGCGCCCAGCTCGGTCGCGGCCTCGGCCAGCGCACCACGCCGCCACAGCAGCTGGGCGAGACAGAAGACGGCTGGCAGGGCCTCGGCATCAACATGGCGCGAGTGGGCCCAGTCGATCACGTCGCGGCAAGCCCGCTCGGCCTCGTCCTCGCGCCCGAGTGCGACAAGGGCCTCACCCCGGCACGCGCTCACTCGGGCGATCATGGACGCTTGGCCGCTACGCCACGCCGCCTCCTCGGCCTGCACGAGCAGGCGCAACTGCTCGCCGAACTCACCATCGGCACCGGCGTGCCGGGCGTAGACGTGGTAGGCCACGGCCAGCTCGTTCGCCGGCACCTCCTCGCCCGTCGAGGGGAGTTTCTCGAACAGCCGGAACAGCCACAGCCGACCCTCCCGGGCCAGACCGCGCTCCCGCCACCAGTCGTCAAGCTGTACGGCCAGACGCAGACCGTCGCGGACCCTTCCCGCCGTCACGCTCCAGTGCAGGCAGGCGCGCACCTCAGCGGCGAGTTGGTCGAGCGGGTAGGTCGAGAGCGTCACGGGTTTGCCATCGGCATCGGTCTGGACGAGCTCGAGGGCGTGCAGTGCCCAGGCCAGATGGCGATCCCGCGCGGCCGACTCCTCGCCGGCGGCGACGAGCGCCCGCGCGGCGAAGGCCCGGATCGGATCCAGGATCCGGTAACTGAGATCTGCCTTCGTCGGTCCTGGCTCGGCGACGACGAGCGACTTGTCGACCAGAATGGCCAGTCGGTCCACCGCCGCAGCGCCCGCCACCCACTCCACCGTGGCGAGGTCGAGCGAGCCAGCGAAGACAGACAGCTGACGCAGCAACGACGCCGCCTCGGGCGGCAACGTGCGATAGGACCAGGCCACGGTCGCGCGTAGTGTGCTGTGGCGGTGCCGGCCGACGCCAACGATCGCGAATTCGCCGGTGTGCGGGCCGCCCGCATCGAGGGTGCCGAGCAGGTCGTCAAGCCGGTCTGCGAGCTGCGCCGCCGAGAAGAGACGCAGGCGAGCGGCGGCAAGTTCCAACGCGAGCGGCAGCCCGTCCAGGCGCTCCGCCACCCGCAACAGATCGGTCATCTCCTCGGCTCCGGCGGGCCGTCCGCCCCTGGCCGCCTCCGCCCGGTCGAGCAGCAACGCCACGGCGTCGGGAGCGCCGCCTCCATTCGGCGTGGCCACGCTCATCGGCGGGATTCGCCAGACCAGTTCACCCGCGACGCCGAGCGGCTCGCGGCTGGTGGCGAGGACCCGTACACCCGTACCCGCAGCCAGCAGCCGGTCCACGACCGGGTTGACCGCGCTCAAGTGTGCGTCGCATGTGTCGAGGAGCAAGAGGAGATTCCGGGAGGCGGCGTACTCCGCGATGGTCTCAAGGATCGGCCGACCGGGCTCTGGGCGTACGCCCAGCACTTCGGCCACGGCGACCGCGACGAGGTAGGGATCGGTCACCGCAGCGAGATCAACGAACCACACACCGTCGACGAACGACCCAACCGCCTCCCCGGCGGCCGCCAAGGCCAAGCGGGACTTGCCGGCTCCACCGGGCCCCACGACATTGACGAGGCGATGGGCGGCGAGCAGCGCGCCGAGGTGGACGCGCTCGCCGGAGCGTCCGACGAAGCTCGCGGCGGGGGCCGGAAGGTTGTGGGCCGCGGCCGCGAGCGTGCGCGGCCGCGGGAAGTCGCGCTCCAGCCCATCCGCCACGAGCTGGAAAAGCCGCTCCCGGCCGTCAAAACCGCGCAGCTGGTAGAGCCCCAGGTCGAGCAGCGACGCGTCGGCCGGCAGGTCCGCGGCGAGCCGGGCGGTTGAGGCGGAGCAGAGCACCTGACCACCGTGGGCAGCCGAGGCGACCCGGGCCGCGCGGTGCACCTCCGGCGTGGCGTACTCGCCGCCGGCCGGCTCGGCGAAGCCCGAATGCAGGCCCATCCTGACCTTGGGGCGCGCCGCCGGGTTGGGCCACCGGTGGCTGGTCAGGGTCTTCTGCGCCTCCGCGCACGCCCGAATTGCCGCGTTCGCATCGGGAAAGGCCGCGAAGACCGAATCGCCCTCAGTGAAAAGGGCCACACCATCCCCCGCGCCGAGGGCGCGACGAAGTATCTGCCGGTGCTCGGCCAGTACGGGCCGGTAGTCGGCACCGAGCAGCTGCGCCAACCGGGTCGATCCCTCTATGTCCGTGAAGAGGAACGTCACCAGTCCACTTGGCAGGTCGAGCATCGCCGACACTGTTGAACCTCCGCCCCCCCTGGAAGTTCTCCCTGGTTTCGCGCCTCATCCTGCCGCACTAGGTCAACCTCCAGCCATCGGCGAAACGGCCTCCTTGGGCTGGCCCAAGGTCGAACGTTCGCGGGCGCGCCACCATTCGCGCCCCACCAGCGCCGGGTCGTCGGCGATACTCGACGCATGGGCCCGGCGGGCGACGACGATACGCGCCAGACGACAGGACTCGAAGTGCCCACGGCTACCTTAAACGAGGCGCAGCCGCGGGCCGGGGATGAATCGCCGGCCGCCCACAGGCGGGGGCCGGGTCTGTTGTTGCCCGTGATCGTCTTCGCGGCGCTGCTGATCGCGGCGGCCCTGGTAGGCCGGTATGTCGTGCCGGCGGCCGGCCCCGACCCCGGCGCGGTCCCTCCCGCTCCCGCGGCGCAGCCCGGTGCCACCGGTACGGCAGAGCCATCGCCGACACTGACGTTGCCGCCCCTGCCGACCCTACCCGTACGCCCGGCCGACGCACTGGCGGACTGGGCCGCCCGGGTCGGCGGCGCCGTGGGGGTCCCCGCGGTGGCCGTCCAGGCGTACGGGTACACACAACTGCTCATGCAGGGGGCCGATCCGCAGTGCCGCCTCGGCTGGACCACCTTGGCGGGCATCGGAGAGGTGGAGTCGCGGCACGGGCAGGCGGCGGGAGCGGTCCTGGAACCGAGCGGCCGCTCTGCGCCGGTCATCATCGGTCCCCTCCTGGACGGTAAGGGCGGGCGAGCACTGGTCCGGGACACGGACGCGGGTGCCTTCGACGGGGACGCGACATACGACCGCGCGATGGGACCGATGCGTCTGATGCCGAGCGTATGGCGGGCGCACGCGATCGACGCCGACGCGGACGGCATCCTCGATCCGTACGACATCGACGACGCGAGCCTGGCCCTAGGCCGCCTGCTGTGCTCGGGCACCGAGGACCTCGGGCGGCTGGCGGGCTGGAACGCGGCACTCGGCCGCCTCCACCCAGGCGATGCTTACGCGCGCTCGGTCTTCGAGGCTGCCAACGGTTATGGGCAACGTACTCGACACATTGGCTGACTGCCGGACAGCGTCGCGAGAAGCTCATCCGCGCGATACGCCACTAACCGTTTCTGCCACCCGCGCACCGTTGTCCACACGGTCGACAGCCGGCAAGCTGGTGACGTGAGGCTACGCGAGTGGGATCCCCGAGGCGCGCCACAGGCCGAACTCGAGTCGTGGCTGCGCGCGTACAACGACGCCCTGTCGGCCGATCTACCAGATGATCCGCCCTGGGGGATAGACCGCCTCCGCGACTACCTCACGGTGACGATGCCAGGTGAACGCCGCCTCACCTGGCTCGCCGAGGACGACGCCTTACCCGGCGAGGTCCGCGGGTATGGGCGAATGCTCATGATGAGCGGGCTCGGGGTGCTCGAGCTGTACGTCGCGCCACCCGCCCGCCGCCGCGGTGTCGGTAAGGCTTTGCTGGCGGCGATGGCCGACCGGGCCGTCGCGGAGGGGTTCACGGCGCTCGGGATTGAGGTCGGCGGTGGCACGGCAGCGGCGGAGTTCTACCCGGCGCAAGGGTTCAGCCAGGTGTACACGGAGTTGCGCAGCATCCTGGACCTGTCCACAGTGGAGTGGCAGCAGGTGGCGGAGATGGCGGCCGGAGTCGTGCACGGCTACCGCATCGAGTACCACCCCGGGGACCTTCCGGATGAGCTGCTCGCTGCCTACGCGGAGGCCAAACAAGTGCGGCGCCACGATCCGGAGAGCGATCTCGATCTGCGTCCAAGTTCGTACGACCCGGAGCGACTGCGCTCGAGCCTACTGTGTCTGCAGGCTCGGGGTCTCAAGCCCTACATCGTGGTGGCCGTGCATGAGCGCACTGCGAAGGTAGCCGGCCTCACCGAGCTGGTTGTGCCCGCCCAGCATCCGACCAGGGCCGACCAGTACGACACCACCATCGTGCCCGAGCACAACGGCTACGGCCTGGCCCGAGCGATCAAAGCTCGCATGCTGCTTGAGCTTCGAACGGCCGAGCCCCAGCTGCGTGACGTGCAGACGTGGCACGCCGCCGAGCGAGAGCAGCTGCAACAGGTCAACAAGGAGCTCGGCTTCAGGCCGGACCGCGAGTGGCGAGAGTACGAAGTGGACGCGCGGGACCTAGCCGCTCGCCTCCACGCCGCCTGACCGTCGCCCCCGGCTAACGGTTGGCAAACAGGCGAGCCGCCTCGACCGCCCAGTAGGTCAGGATGATCTGGGCGCCGGCCCGCCGGATCGCGGTCAGCGTCTCCACCATGGCCCGCTCGCGATCGATCCAGCCGTTCGCCGCGGCCGCCTCCACCATCGCGTATTCGCCACTGACCTGGTACGCGGCCACCGGTATATCCACGGCGGACCGCACGGCGCTCAGGACGTCCAGGTACGGCAGTGCAGGCTTGACCATCACGATGTCCGCCCCCTCGGCCACGTCGAGCGCTACTTCGCGAAGTGCCTCCCGCACATTCGGCGGATCCTGCTGATATGCCTTGCGATCACCTACGAGGGACGACTCGACCGCATCGCGGAAAGGGCCGTAGAAGGCGGAGGCGTACTTCGCCGCGTACGCGAGAACCGCCACATCGGCGTGGCCGGCCGCGTCCAGAGCTCGCCGCACCACGCCGACCTGACCATCCATCATCCCGGACGGGCCGACCACGTGGACGCCAGCGGCGGCCTGTGCCAACGCCATCTCGGCATAGCGGGCGAGCGTCGCATCGTTGTCGACGCTGCCATCTGCGGTGAGTAATCCGCAATGGCCATGAGAAGTGAACTCGTCCAGGCAGAGGTCACTCATGACCACCGTGGCTTCGCCCACTTCGGACACGACGTCGCGGATCGCGACGTTGAGCACGCCGTCCGGGCTCGTGCTGGCCGATCCGGACTCATCCCGCCGCGACGGCACGCCGAAGAGCATTACTCCACCCACGCCAGCCGAAACGGCCTCGGCCGCGGCCTTTCGCAGCGACTCTCGCGAGTGCTGGACCACTCCCGGCAGCGACGCCACTTGGCGCGGGTCGGTGAGCCCTTCCCGCACGAACATCGGGAGCACGAGTTCGGCCGGAGCGACCCGGGTCTCCTCCACCAAGCGGCGCAAGGCAGCCGTCCGCCGCAGCCGCCGGGTTCTCACGTCCGGATAGGACACCGCGAATCTCCTAACGGAACCACATCTCTATCGGAACCACATCTTTATCGGAATCTAAGAGCAGTCGGGCCCTGAACCTTCGAGCCGCGCCGCTGCTTGGCCGGCATGGTCGCGAGTTTCTCCCGCAAATCAACCGCATAAGCGGCGAGCGCCTCCACGAGATCGGGCACCGACGCGTGCGCCGGTTGCACGTCCACGCGCAGCCCGAACTCTGCGGCCGTGTCCGCCGTCTTGGGACCGATGACCGCGACGACCGTACGGGTGTGTGGCTTGCCGGCGATGCCAACCAGGTTACGCACTGTCGATGAGGACGTGAAGAGAACCGCGTCAAAGCCGCCCGACTTGATCGAGTCCCGGATGTCCGCCGGTGGCGGAGCTGCGCGCACGGTGCGGTAGGCGGTTACGTCGTCGACCTCCCAGCCCAGCTCCGTGAGGCCCGCGGCCAGGGTCTCGGTCGCGATGTCGGCCCGGGGGAGCAGCACGCGTCCAACCGGATCGAGGATTTCGTCGTGGGGGGAGAACTCGGCCAGCAGGCCCTCGCCGGTCTGTTCGCCGGATGGCACCAGTTCGGGCTGGATGCCGAACGACCGCACCGCCTCCGCGGTCGCCTCACCGATGCAGGCGATCTTGACACCACCGAAATGACGCGCGTCAAGGCCGTGCTCGGCGAACTTCTCCCAGACCGCACGAACCGCGTTGACTGAGGTGAAGATCGTCCACGCGTACCGGCCGTCCACGAGACCCTTAATGGCCCGCTCCATCTGCGCCGGGGTCCGGGGAGGCTCGACGGCGATGGTGGGCACTTCGCAGGGCATCGCGCCATAAGCCCGCAGCCGTTCGCTCATCGCGCCCGCCTGTTCCTTGGTGCGCGGCACCAGAACCTTCCACCCGTACAGCGGCCGGTTCTCCCACCAACTGAGCCGCTCGCGGTGCGACAGCCCATGCCCCAGGCTCAGGACGACCCGACCGGTGAAGCCGAGCGCGGCCGCGACGAAGCTGTCCACGGTGGAGGACGTCGTGTACTGCGTGTCGCCCGTACCGTCCCCTGTCACGGCGATGGGCGTCGAGTCATCGACGCCGGCCGCGAGCAGGCCGTCTCGCACCGCGGCGAGATCCCCCGCATCTACCGTCATCGCCAGCCCGTGCGTCGCCGCCGCAAGAGCCTCGAAGTCCAGCGCGTGCACGTCATCGATGTCCACCGTCGTCCGGATCCCAGTCAAGGCGACGCCCGCATAGCTCGCCACCGCAGCCGGTCCGCTCACGCCTGGCACGACCTCGAAGGGCACCGCGGTCCGCGCGACCGCCTGCACCTCCTTCACGACCCCGTCGTGCTCGAATGGGTCGCCAGACACAAGGTGGACAGCGCGCAAGCCGGAGCGGGCCGCCGAGAGCAGAACCTTGGCCACGTCACCGGGCACGCCTTCGCCCGGACTAAATTGCGCGTCCGTCGCCGGTTCGGCGGGCGGCGTCGGATCGGCCGAAGCGCCGGCGACCTCGCCCTTGATCCACTCAAGCAGGGCGCCGGGCACGTCTCGGTCGTAGACCACGTGGTCGGCGGCGCGCAGCGCCTCGAAGGCGCGGCGCGTCAGCAGGCCGGGGTCGCCGGGCCCAGCGCCGACGAAGCTGATCCGGCCTACGGTCTTTCGAGTGCGGGTCATGCATGCTCTCCCAGTACGTGATCGGCGCCCTCGGCGAGAAGTTCGGCGGCGAGCCGAGAACCCACCCCAGAGGCGTCGGTGAGCGTTCCAGTGCCAGAAAGCCTCAGGGCGAAGCCGCCGTCGAGGCTGAATACGGCACCGCGCAGATAGATCTCCCAGGCGCCGTCGTCGGTCTCAGAGACGTCGGCGAGGGCGGCGACCGGTGCGCTGCAACCGGCCTCCAATGAAGCGAGCAGGGACCGCTCCGCGGCAACTGCGGCCCTGGTGTGCTCGTCGTCGAGGCAGCAGAGCAGCTCGACGAGGTTGGCCGCGCCTGTCCGGCACTCCACCGCTAACGCACCCTGGGCGGGTGCGGGCAGCATGAGCATCGGGTCGAGCACCTCCGTGATCTCGACCGCACGGCCAAGACGTCGCAAACCCGCCGCCGCGAGCACCACGGCATCCACTTCGCCGTCTGCGATCTTGCGCAGCCGAGTGTCCACATTGCCGCGGATTGGGACGCAGTCAAGCCCTCGTCCCAGTGCGTTCAACTGAGCGACCCGCCTCGGCGCACCGGTGCCGATCCGCGTGCCCGGCCCAAGCTCCGCGAGGTGCGATCCGTCGCGAGCCACCAGGGCATCGCGCGGATCGTCTCGTACGGGCACCGCGGCTATCGTTAGGCCGTCGGCGGGAGACGTCGGGAGATCCTTGTACGAGTGGACCGCGAAGTCGATCTCCTTGACGTGCAGAGCCTCACGAAGCGCGGATACGAAGACACCGACGCCGAGATGCTGGACGGGCGCAGACGAACGGTCGCCGTCCGTGACGATCTTCACGAGTTCAACCGTCTCGCCGGTAGCGGCGGTGACGGCTGCCGCTACCGTGTGCGACTGCGCCAGGGCGAGCGCGCTTCCGCGCGTACCAAGTCTCAGGCTCATCGCGGGTCGACCTCCCCCCGCTCCACATCGACCGCGCGGCCGAGGTTCTCATCGGCGGGCGGAATGGCAAGATCAAAGAGTTCGCGCAGCACCGTGGCGTACTGGTCCCCGCCCGGAGCCGTGGCAAGCTGGCGCACCCGCACGGTCGGCGAGTGCAGCAGCCGCTGCACGACTCGATGCACCGCACGCGCTACATCCGCGCGCTGTTCCTCGGAAAGGTCGGGTCTGCGCTGGCTGAGGCGACTCAGCTCGGAGTCGACCACCTCATCGGCCCGGGCCCTAAGAGCGGCCACGGTCGGCGCCACCTCGGCGCCCCGCAGCCAGGTCACGAAGGCCTCCGCCTCGCCCGCGACGATAGCCTCGGCGCCATCTCGATCGGCACTCGATGGCTCAGCCAGTTCCGCGGCGCCGACCTGAGCCAGATCGACCAACGTCACGCCCGGGAGCCGGGCCACCTCGGGCGCGACATCACGAGGTACGGCGAGGTCGAGCACGAGCAGGGGCACACGGCCGACGCGTTGGTCGAGCGCCGCGGCAACTGTGCGCGCGGCGAGTACCGGCCCAGGTGAGGCCGTCGCGCATACCACTAAATCCACAGTGGATAGCGTCGTGGATAGGTGAGCAAAGTCAACCGCGACCGCGCCGTGCAGTTCGGCGAGGCGCTTCGCCCGGACCGCGCCACGGTTGGTCACGAGGAGGGGCGCTGCGCCGGCCCGGGCCAGCGTCGCGAGCGCCAGCCCACCCATAGCTCCAGCACCGATCACGAGCGCTCCACGATCGGCCACCCCTCCGTGGGCGAACGCCAGCGCGGCGGTGACGATGCTCTGGCCGGCCCGATCGATGCCGGTCTCAGCGTGGACCCGTTTACCCACCCGCAACGCCTGCTGCATGAGCTCGTGCAGGAGCCGCCCGGCGGTGTCGCTCTCGGCTGCAACGCCGTACGCGTCGCGGAGCTGACCCAGAATCTGGGCCTCGCCGACGACCATGGAGTCGAGCCCGGCCGCCACCCTCATGGCATGCCGTACCGCCTCGGTGTCGTAGTGCACGTAGAGGTGTGACGCGAGCGCCGTCACCTCGAGACCGGCCCGAGCCGCCAACACCGCGCCGATCTCCGCCAGACCGCCGTGAAAACCATTGACGGCGGCGTACACCTCGACCCGGTTGCAGGTCGACAGGACGACGGCCTCGTTCACGTGTGGCTCCGCGACGAGCGCGGCCAGCACGGGCGGCGTCTCGTCGGCGGACACCGACAGGCGCTCCAGCAGCTCCACAGACGCGGTGTGGTGCGAAACGCCGACAACGAGCAGATTCACTGCGGCACCGCCTC
>Ga0184625_10000501_pt1 | contig 14892 bp, 11 predicted proteins | sample PLM3_30_b1_FD_133151 | JGI IMG/M metagenome (GOLD analysis project Ga0184625, IMG submission 133151) | Groundwater sediment microbial communities from an aquifer in East River, Colorado, USA - PLM3_30_b1 | ecosystem: Environmental > Terrestrial > Soil > Riparian zone | place: USA: East River... | reverse complement strand
GCATCGCGGCGAAGCGGTCGCCGACGGTGAAATTGGCGATCGCGGCGGCCGATGCGCAGAGGATTGTCCGGCGAGGGAGAGTCATTGGTGGACTCCGTGACCAGGTTTGGTCACGGCTAAGCGTTTTTCTTATACCGCGGCTGATAGAGCTGGATTTCTACGCCGCCGGGCATTTTGAACATCGTGACCAGGCCGTAGCCGTGGTCTTCGATGGGCATCGTGAACTCGACGCCCTTGCGCTTCAAGTCGGCGACCGTCGCCTCAACATCGTCGCAATAGAGCGAGATCGCGTGCGTGCCGGCTCGGGAATGCGGATGACTCTCGTCCGACGGATGCACGCCGACCTCGACTTCCGGCGCGTCGAAGATCAGCCAGCCCTCGCCCACATCGGTGAACGGCAAGCCCAGCTTGTCGCGCAGAAACGCCCGCAGCTCCTCGGCCTGCGAGCTGTAGAACATCGTGTGAACGCCTTTGATCATGGCAATGATTCCCAGGGACGCTTGGCCCCGGCCCCCAGGCCGGCTTCCGGTCCCTTGGGGACCACGGCCGGCGTGGACGCCGGGGCTAAGCAATTGCCGGCATCGATGCCGGAGACCCGCACACAACAGGTCCCGCCCGGCAGGCGGAACCTACTTCAGCTGAATCGTGATCTTACCAATCTTGCCCGTGAACTTGTTGTCGCCCTCTTTGTAATCTTCAGTCACCGGCGTCGCCTCATCGACGCCCACGTCGGCCGTTTCGTCGGCTGAGAAGATGTTCGGCTGGGTGCGCTCGATCCGACCTTCAGCGACTTTCGCGCCGTTGACGGACATCGTACCCGCGCCGCCTTTGCCCAGTCCGCCGCCGTCGTAGGCGAAGTCGAAGCGAATCGTCGCTTTGCCGGCGGGCAGCGGCGTGCCCGACGCGAGCGTGTAGCGTTGCAGGCCGAGAAAGTTGTAGGTGTAGGCCGGCTTGCCGTCCTTCAGGTACAGGCTCCAGCCGCCGAAGCGGCCGGCCTGAGCGAGGATCACGCCACTGGCGCCGCCCGCGGGAATCTCCACCTCGGCGGTGATCGAGTGCGACTTGTTCTTCAGGTTGAGGAACACGTTTTCGGTCATCCCTTTCATGCCGGAGTAAAGCGTGAGGGAATTGCGGCCCTCCATCAGCTCCGGCCGACCGACCCGTTCGGCGTTCGTGCGCTCCAACACGCGATCGTCGAGCGGCAAGACCTGGTACTTCACGGCCTCTTTCAGAAACAGCTCCTGCAGCTCTTTGAGCTTGGCAGGATTGTTGGCGGCGAGGTTGTTGGCACAGCTAAAGTCGGTGCGCGTGTCGTACAGCTCCCAGGTGTCCTTATCGAGCGTGGTCTTCGGCAGAAACTCCCAGGCGGGCCGGTGCACGGTGCCCGCCAGCCAGCCGTCGTGATAGATCGAGCGGTTGCCAAAAATTTCAAAGTACTGTGTGGTATGTCTGGTCTTCGCGGCCGCATCGTCGAACGTGTACTTCAGCGACACGCCCTCGATCGGCGTTTGCAGCGTGCCATCGACCGATTTTGGCTCGGGCAGACCGGCCGCTTCCAGAACGGTAGGAGCGATGTCGATCACGTGGTGGAACTGCGTGCGGATTTCCCCTTTCGCCTTAATCCCCTTGGGCCAATGCACGACCATGCCGTTGCGAGTACCGCCGAAGTCGGAAGCGACCTGTTTGGTCCACGCAAAGGGAGCGTCGCCCGCGACCGCCCAGCCGGCGGCCATGTGCGGGTACGACAACGGCCCGCCCAGCTCGTCGTAGTGCTTGAAGATGTCGGCGACAGATTCCGGCGCGCCGTTGAAATAGCTGTACTCGTTGAACAGGCCGTTCATGCCGCCTTCGGCGCTGGTCCCGTTATCGCCGACGATGTAGAAGACCAGCGTGTTGTCCATCTGGCCGATTTCTTCCACGGCCTGCATCAGCCGGTTGATCTCGCTATCGGCATACTCGCCGAAGCCGGCGTAAATCTCCATCTGATGGGCAAACAGCTTCTTTTCGTCGGCGCTCAGCTTGTCCCAGTCCTTGATGGCCTGCGGCTTGGGCGCCAGCCTGGTCCCCGCGGGAACGACGCCGAGTTTGATTTGGCGGGCGAGCGTTTCCTCCCGCATCTTGTCCCAGCCCTGATCGAACTTGCCTTTGTTTTTTGCGATCCACTCTTGGGGCACGTGGTGCGGCGCGTGGGTAGCGCCCGGGGCGAAATACATGAAGAAGGGCTTGTCAGGCGTGAGAGCTTTTTCAAAACGCATCCAGCCGATCGCCTGGTCCGTCATGTCGGCCATGAAGTGGTAGCCGGGCGTGCGCGGCACTTCAATCTGGTTCAGCCCGTCGTAGAGCATCGGCGCCCACTGATTGGTCTCGCCGCCGAGGAAGCCGTAGAACTTGTCGAAGCCGGACCGCGTGGGCCAGCGATCGGTCGGGCCGGAGGGACTGACCTCCCAGGCCGCGGTTTCGTGGCTCTTGCCGAAGGCCCCCGTGCTGTAGCCGTTGAGGCGCAGCATCTGGGCCAGCGGGGCGACGCTATTGGGTCGCTGCCCGGTCTGGCCGGGAAAGGCCGTGGCCGTTTCCGTGATCGACCCCATGTTGCACATGTGGTGGTTGCGGCCGGAGAGCAGCGCCGCCCGCGTGGGCGAGCAGAGCGCCGTGGTATGGAAGTGGTTGTAGCGGAGGCCGTTTTTCGCCAGCCGCTCCACCGTCGGCATCTGAACGGGCCCGCCGAAGGCGCTCGACATCCCAAATCCCATGTCGTCGATCAGCACGATCAGCACGTTCGGCGCGCCCGCCGGCGCCGTCACCTTAAACTGCGGCGGCGGCGTGGCATTCCGCGCGTCGAACACGGTGCTATGCGGGATCTTGGGCTCCGGGATCGGCAACGTCGTGCGGTCGAGCTTCGCCGCACTCGCTGGGCCGGCCTTTTGCTGGGCAACCGTCGGCGCTGGCGGAATGATCGCGATCAGGGCGGCGAGCGCGACGCCGAGCGCCGCGCCCACAAGGAGCTTCAAGTTCTTCACGCCGCTTCTCCGCGATTGCGAGGGATGAGATGGCTGCTGGGCCATCGCGTGGGTCAATACGCAAATAGCGCCCACAAACCGACGAGACCGATGACCACCAACAACATCGCCACCGTGATGCTCAAGGGCCACGGCGTCAAGACGGGGGCTTGCCCAAGGCGCAGCCTCCGCAGCGTGAGCCAGTGCGACAGTCCAGCGAGCACCGTCGCGACCAGCCCGAGCACAATCAGCGCAACGCCAAAGCCGATCGCACCCTGGTGCAGCCGCTGCGTCTCCGCGGTCGGCGAGCTCTGACGCAACGAGCGAAAAAAGGCGACCATCCCGAAGCCGAAGCTCGCCATCGTCAAGGTCGTGCGGATCCAGGCCAATGTCGTGCGGTCGAGCGCCAACGCTGTCCGAAAGCTGGCCATCGTCGTCCGCTGACTGGCTAAACCGACGCGCGGGTCGCTGCTGGTCGTTTCCTCACTCACCGCGGCAGGCTCCTTTCCGGTTTCTTCAATTCCTGACGTCCTGGGCGGGCGAAGCTGGCAAGCACGCAGCGCTGAACAAGAGCGTCAGGAGCCCGTGGATCGCCACGGCGGGCCACAGCAGGACTCCAACGAATTGCCCACCGATCCCTAGAAAAACAAGGTAACACGTGACGAGCAGGTTGTAAGTCAGCATGGCCAAGAGCGCCCTAGCTGATCGGCTGGCCGCATCGCGAAGGGGCCAGCAAGCCAACCCGAGCGCGATGAGTGCACAGCCGGCGACGCGACCCACGACTGCACCGGCACCAGCCAGGTCAGCGCCCAGCAGCATCCGGGCGGCCACCGCAGGCACGGCGATCAAGGCCAGGCCCGTTACCGCTTCCAGCCCGGCGGCCAGAGCCAGCAGCCGCCGGGTAGGGACGACCCTGACCACGCTACTTCGGCTGCTCCAGGCGGACGAGCGTCCAGCGCTGCGTCTGGCCGTTCTTGTGCAGCAGCGCGGAAGCTTCGTTTTGCGTGAGATTGCCGAGGCCGGCTTCCATGACACAGGAACTGTTGCTGCCCACGGTCCAGGCCGCCCGCTGCGTCTTCTGATCGACTCCGCCTTGGATCGGCACGGTGTTGTCGGTCGTCTCGTCGGTGTAGTTGCCGCGGAGATTGCCTTGCTGGTTGATGGCCAACTGCACAATCAGTTGCGGGTGCTGCTCCTCGTTCCGCACCAGGGCGAACACGCCCAGCGGCAACCATTTGTCGGTATCGGCCGACTTGGCGGTTGCGCCCGCCTGGGCCAGATCGGAGGCCTGCTGGCTGAAGTTCTCGGCCGTGCCGATGTTTTGTCCGTCCAGCAGGACGTTGCCGTTCACGCAGGTGACGTTGGTTCCGTAGTTGTAGGAGATGGGGGCGCTATTGCCGTAGCCAAAATGGTTCGCCAGGCCGCTCCAAGCGGTCGGCGTCCACGCCGCGCCCGCGGCCCAGCCCGTCGGCGTCCAAGCGGTCGTGTGCGTGCCATACCACGCTGCGCCGTACATGTCCGGGCGGTCGAAGGAATTCCGCACGCTGGCATATCCGGCGGCAGCGCCAGCAGCGCCCGTCGTCGCGGGCGAGTTGCGATTGGCGACAGCCGCTCCGGCAGCAGCGCCTTGTGCGCCCGTCGCCGCCGGTGCGTTGCGGTTGGCGGCAGCGGCCCCCGCGGCTGCGCCCTGTGCGCCGGTGGCGGTGGGGGCATTGCGGTTCGAGGCGGCTGCGCCGGCGGCGGCGCCCTCGACGCCAGTGGACTTGGGCGCGTTGCGATTTGAAGCCGCGGCCCCGGCGGCTGCTCCTTCCGCGCCAGTCGCGCTTGGCGAATTGCGATTGGCGGCGCCATGGGCAGCCGCTGCACCCTCAGCACCGGATGGCTGGTTGCCATGCGTCGGCTTCGCTTCAGCCCAATTTCCGCCGGGTGGCTTAGCGGCCCCGGTCTTGCCGCCACCTGGCCTTTCGCCACCTGCCTTGCCCGCGCCCGGCGATTCACCGCCCGGTCGTTCACCGCCGGCCTTTGCGCCGGCCTTGCCCCGCGCCTGGCCGAATGCCAGCGAGACTGTCAAGCACAACATCAACCCGACAGCGAGACCGACCAGTTTCCGCGACATGACATTCCATCCTGTGAAAAGTGACCCCGAAAAGACGAAACCGCGAGCGCCTGTCGCGGCGCTCGCTCGCAAGAACCTGTTCTTTGACGATCCTCGGGCCGAGCGTTCGAGTGCAACGGCTTACTTGCCCATTGCCGCCCGCGCGGCTTCGATTTTCGCCTTGACGGAATCGAGATTGAAGCTCGCGCCCTTTTGCATGGGCGGGAACTCGACAGCCGTCTCGGCCAGCTTCGCGACTTGCTGCTGGACGAACACAAACCGCCAGAATTCGTACTGGAACCAACTGAAGTAATTCTGCGAGCCGTTCTTGGTCTGGTTTTCCGGCCAGCCCGTGCGTTCGAACGGATCCAGACGCAGGTTGGTGAGGTAGGGCACGTCGGGATGGGTCTTTTCGCCCAGCCAGCCGCCCGGCTGGTCGATGAAGCGATACTTGAAGTCGTCGATGCGGACCGCGCCCAGCGCGCTCTCGCCGAAGTAGAAGATCTCGTGACGACTTGACGGACCTTTGCCGGTGATCATGGCCGTCTGGTCGTAGCCATCCAGATGCACCTTGAAGGTCGTCCCGCCGAGATCCTTTCCCTTTTTCAGCTCCTCGATGATGTTCGGGTTGCCGGCGGCAGCCACGAACGTCGGGAACCAGTCCATGCCGGACATGATGCCGTTCTCGACGCTGCCGGCGGGAACTTTGCCGGGCCAACGAATCATGGCCGGCGCGCGGAAGCCGCCCTCCAGGACGGTTCCTTTGCCCATCGCAAACGGTGTCTGCCCGCCATCGGGCCAGGTGAAGTTTTCGGTGCCATTGTCCGTGGTGAAAACGACGATCGTGTTGTCGTCCACGCCCAGGTCCTTCAGCTTCTGCATCGTCGCGCCCACGATGTCGTCGAGCTGAGCCATGCCGGCTTCGTGAATGCTCCAGCCGTTCTTCGAGTTCCGCAGGCCGTTGTACTTGTCCGAGAGGTGCGTGACGATGTGCATCCGCGTCGGGTTGAGCCAGAGGAAGAACGGCTTGCCGTCGGCCTTGGCCTGATCGACGAATTTGAAGGCCAGGCTTTGGATTTCGTCATCGACGGTCTCCATCCGCTTGGGATAGAGCGTGCCCGCGTCCTCGATCTTTTGCTTGCCGATCTTGCCCCACCGCGGCTGCACCGTCGGATCGTCGGTGGTCGTGGCCCACGAGTGAACCATATTGCGAGGACCGACCTTGGCCAGTAATTCCTGCGGGTAGCCGGGGTGCGCGGGATCCTCCATCGCGTCAAGGTGATAGAGGTAGCCGAAGAATTCATCGAAGCCGTGAACGGTGGGCAGGAACTCGTTGAGATCGCCCAGGTGATTCTTCCCGAACTGGCCCGTGGCGTAGCCCAACGACTTAAGCGCGTTAGCAATCGTAGGCGCCTGGGCCGGGAGTCCGACTGGCGAGCCTGCCTGACCGACCGTGGTCATGCCCGTGCGAATCGGAAGCTGGCCGGTGATGAAGTTGGCCCGGCCTGCCGTGCAGCTGGCCTCGGCATAGTAGTCGGTGAACAGCATGCCCTCCTTGGCGAGCTTGTCCAGGTTGGGCGTGCGGCCCGCCATCATGCCCCGGTGATAAGCGCCGATATTCCAGATGCCGATGTCGTCGCCCATGATGACGACGATGTTGGGCTGTTTGGCGCCCGCCGCCGGCTGAGCCTGGGCGGCGGCTTTGGCCGTTTTTGGAACTGGCTGTGCGCTGGCCGCAGTGCCGCCGATCAGAACCGCAGCGATGCTCAGGATCGTCGCTCGGAACACCAATCTGGAATTCATCATCTCGTTCCTTCCTGCAAAGTGGGGATGCGTTGTATTGCTTCTCGATGGCTCCTGAGCCATTATTGGCCGGAACCCTCCGGCTGCTTCAACCGGACGAGCAGCCATTGCTCGGTGCGGTCTTTGCCAAAATGGATCAGGGCGGGGGCTTCGTCCTTGGTCAGGTTGTAGAGGCCCGTTTCGACGACGTTGTTGGTGTTCTCGCCGACGGTGAAGGCCACCCGCTGCGTTTTCTTATCGACGGAGCCGTGGACGAGCTGCGTCTGGTTGGTGACCACGTCGGTGTAGTTGCCGCGGAGGACGCCTTGCTTGTTGACGGCGAGCTGGACCGTCACGTCGGCCTTCTGCTCGCCGGTCTTGGTCAGTCCGAAGACGCCTAGCGGCATCCAATCGCCGTCGGCGGGAGCTTGGGCTTGCGTGCCGGTTGTCGCCAGTTGCGACGCCTGGTCGTAATACTGCTCGGCGGTGCCGACGCTCTGGCCATCGACATACACGCTGTTGTCTTGATAGGTGACGTTGTTCCCGTAGTCGTAATACATGGGGTTGGACGGGTAGTAATCCATGTAGTAGCCGAGCGAATCCCAAGTCGCGGCCCGCCAGGCATAGCCCGCGCCCCAGCCGGCGGCCATCCAGGCGCCGGGATAACGGCGATACCAGTCGGCGCCATACACGCCCCAGTGATTGAAGTTGGTCCGCACGCCAGCTGCGGCCATGTAGCGGCCCGAAGGCGTGACGCGAGCAAAGCCACCAGCGACGCCGCCCGGACCGGCCACAAATCCGCGAGCCGCCGCACCGCCTTCGGGTCCACGCACGGCCGCGCCGCCCGCGACGCGTCCGCCAGGGCCGATCGCACCGCCTTGGATGCCCGCCGCGCCGCCCGCGCCTTCGAAGCCGCGGCCCGCGGCCACGCCGCCGCCTGGTCCAACCGCGACTCCACGGCCGACCTCGTTGCCGCGCGGACCGGTGACCGTCGCCCCGGCTGCATAGCCGCCGCGCGGCCCTTCGACCGCACCGCGATTGACGTCGAAGCCGCTGGCGCCGCTCAAACCGTGCATCCCTTCATCCGAAGGCAGGCCCAAAAAGCTATTGATGCTGCTCCGCGTGGGAGCCGCGCCGCCATACCGGTCGCCAAAGCTGTCGCGCACTCCGCCGCCGAGGCCCTGGCCGCCCAAACCGCGATTCTCTAGGCCGCCCAAGCCTTGGCCACCAAGCCCGCGGTTTTCCAGTCCGCCCAAGACTTGGCCACCAAGACCTCCGCGGTCAGCGCCGCCGAAGCTCGACGCGCCAAAGCCGCCGCGGTCGAACATTCCGCCGCCCAGCGAGCTTCCATACCCGCCGAAATTGCCGCCACCCAACTGGCCGCCCAGATGCGAGGTTCCGCCAAGCCCGCCCATCGCTCCGCCGATTCCCATTCCCCCGCTGTTGGGGCCGCCCAGTGCTCCGCCGACACGCATGCCCCCGCCCATCCCACTAAAGCCGCCGCCCATGCCGCCCATCCCGCCGACATGCATTCCGCCTCCGAATCCGCCGCCCCCATGAAAACCACCGCCGCCGCCGAAGCCGCGGGCGAAGCAGGCGGCGGGAATGAAGATCAGGAGCAATGTGAGAACGAACAGGCGTTTAGACATGGGACAGATTCCTCGGTTAGCGGTATTCCGATTTGCCAGGTTCATTCCAAGTCGCGGGTACTGAGTACCAAGTACCGGGTACAAAGTACGAAGGCATTTCCGTTGCATTCCGTCGCTCTCTGTCGCTCCGTCTCTCCTTCCCTCCGTCGCTCCGTCAATCCACCACTCGCCACCAACCACTCACCTCGCCCTCCTCAACACCACCTCCTCCGTATCCTTCAGCGGCTGCCCCCCGGCGGTCCGTTGGATTGACTGCCAGGTGTAAGCACCGTCGTCGAGCTTTGTCAGCAGATTGACAGCGGTCGTGGCCAGGCCGTCGCCGGTGACGCCGCGGACTTCGGCCGACCAGCCACGGGCGCGGGGCGACCAGACGCCGATCGCATGGCCGCCGTCGGAGCTGAACGTCCAAGACTGGATTTGCCCGGCCTCGGGATTCCAGCCGATGAGCTGCACGCCGGAGCTGACCGCGCCGCCTGGCTGCATCGTCGTGAACCGCCGTTCGACAAAGCTCTTGTTGGCGACCCAGCGGCAGACCGACTCCGTCTTCGCGCCACGCTCTTCGGCGGTCCACTTGCCGATCAGCCATTCGAGGTCCTCGACGCGGCTGTAGCCCGAAGGCGTTTCGATCCGCGTGTCACGAACCGTGGACATCAGCCACTGGCCACTGACGCGAACGTGAATCGCCATGTACTTGCTGACAGCTGGCGGGCCGGGCGGGGCCGGATCGAGCGCCGCGCGGCCGTCCTCGATCGCCGTGTCCGCGCTAACCTTCTTCAGCGCGTCGATCGTCAGCTTGAGCTTGACGCCCGGATGCTCGGCGAAGAACGCCGCATATTCCTTTTCAATCGCGGCGCGTCCCGAGAAGACGCGGCCGGCGTCGTCGGTGAACTCGCCGTCCTCCGTCCACAGCGCGGCGACCGCCTTGGCATCGCCCTTGTCGAACGCGGCCACAAAGGCCTTCGACGATTCGCGGATCGCCGACAGGTCGTCCGCGGGTGGGTTTTGCCCTGCCGCCATTTGGAAGTGGGCGCTCAGGAAGCAAAGCACAGCGCAAGCGCAAACGAGTTCGAGTCTCATGGTGTGGTCTCAATCGCCAGAGGCAATGCAAGTGGATGGCAGCCGTGCCGGAGAGTTGGCCAGAATTGGCGCCGGCATCAGTGTAGTGCGTTTCCCGCCCGGCGGGCACGGCGTGCCGCAATTATTAACGCATCTTCGTGCCGTAAATCTGTTGACAAAACGGCGGCCCTATCGGGCAGACAACCCTGCGATTACTGTGGAAACAACTCATCGATCCGCCCGGTCGCGTCGTCATGTTCACCTGGCTCACTCGCTGGTTCCGTCCCACAGCCCAGGCCGCCGCCGCGGGTCAGGCCCACATGACGTTCGGCACCACGTCGGTCGGCCGCACCGTTTACCGCACGCGGCTGTTCTTGAAGAAGCAGCTCTGGATCTGGCCGATCATCGCGTTCGTCTTGCTGTTGGCGATCGGCTGGGTGGTCAGCGGGGCGATCGAGCGGACGATGAAGGAAAACCTGCGCTCGGAGCTGCAGACGCTGCTGAGCGTCGAGCAGTCGATGGTTGAGACGTGGCTCAAGGTGCAAGAGGCCAATGCCGAGTCGCTGGCCAACGACCAGCAGATTCGCACCATCGCCGCCGAGATTCTCGCGTCCTCGCAGCCGGCGATCGACGACGCCCCGCCCGAGACGCCTCCTGCCCCGCGGATCAGTCTGCCGGCGCAGAATATCAAGCTCGGCCAGGAGCTGGCGCCCGGCATGACCTCGCACCAGTTCGTGAGCTTCTTCCTGGCCGACAAGCAGCGGAAGATTTTGGCCTCGAGCAACATCGAGCTGGTCGGCCAGACGATCCCGCAGTACGAGCATTTCCTCACGCCGGCGCTCGACGGCCAGACCGCGATCAGCCCGCCGTTTCCCAGCGTCGTGCTGATGAAGGACGAATTCGGCAAGACGCGGACCGGCGTGCCGACGATGTTCGTCTGCGCTCCGATTCGCGACGCCAACTTTCAGGTCGTGGCCGCCCTGGCGCTGCGCATCCGGCCGGAGCGTGAGTTCACCCGCATCCTGCAACTCGGCCGCCTCGGCACGACGGGCGAGACCTACGCCTTCGACAAACGGGGCCTGCTGGTCTCCAACAGCCGCTTCGACGACCAGTTGATCCTGCTGGGCCTGTTGCCGGACACGGAGGACTCGCGTTCGATTCTGAATATTCAGCTCCGCGACCCCGGCGGCGACATGACGCAGGGCTTTCGGCCGCAGGTCCGCCGCGCCGAATTGCCGCTGACCAAAACCGCCGAAGCGGCGATCGCCGGCAAATCGGGCGTCGATGTCGAAGGCTATCGCGGCTACCGCGGCGTGCAGAAGGTCGGGGCCTATGCCTGGCTGCCCAAATACAACTTGGGCATCATCACCGACGTCAACCACGCCGAGGCCTTTCGCCCGCTGACGATCTTGCAGTGGACGTTCTACTCGCTCTACGCCCTGCTCTTCGTCAGCGCGATCGCGATCTTCGGCTTCACGGTTGTCGTCGCACGGCTGCAGCGCGAAGCCCAGAAAGCGGCGATTGAAGCCAAGCAGCTCGGTCAGTACCGCCTGGAGACGCGGCTGGGGGCCGGGGCGATGGGCGTCGTCTATAAGGGCCACCACGCAATGCTCCGCCGGCCCACCGCGATCAAAATGCTCAACGTGGATAAGGTCAACGACGCCTCGATCCAGCGGTTCGAGCGCGAGGTGCAGATCACCTGTCAGCTCAACAACCCGAGCACGATCGCGATCTACGACTACGGCCGCACGCCCGAAGGAGTCTTCTATTACGCGATGGAATTCCTCGACGGCATCGACCTGCAGGTGCTGGTCGAGAAATACGGCCCGCAGCCCGAAGGCCGCGTGATCAGCATCTTGAAGCAGATTTGCGGCTCCTTGTACGAGGCTCATTCGCTGGGACTGGTCCACCGCGACATCAAACCGGCCAACGTCATGCTCAACCGCCGCGGCGGTGAATCCGACGTGGTGAAGGTGCTCGATTTCGGCCTGGTGCGGGCCCTCGACGACGAGAAGCAGGCCCGCCAATCGTCGGGCGGCGGGCTGGCCGGCACACCGCTCTATATGTCGCCCGAAGCGATCCAGACGCCCGACATGATCGATGCCCGCAGCGACATCTACGCCGTCGGCGCCGTCGGTTACTTCCTGCTCACCGGGCAGCCCGTGTTCAAAGCCACCTCGCTGGTCGAACTGTGCCAGCAGCACGTCACCACGACGCCCGACTCGCCTTCGCAGCGGCTGGGGCAGCCGATTTCGCCCGAGCTCGAAAGCGCCCTCTTGGCCTGTCTCGAAAAGAGCCGGGCCAAGCGGCCGCAAACCGCTCGCGATCTTTCGCAGCTTCTGGACCGCGCTCCCACCGCGAATGCCTGGACGCTCGACGACGCCGACGCCTGGTGGGGCCGCCACGACCGCGGGCAATCCACCCCCGCGGCTGCTATCCCGCCAAGCACACCTCCCGCAGCCGCGGCCACAGCTCCCGGCGGCTTCGACCGCACCATCGTCGTCAGCTAGCAGATTCGCGCGTGCAATGGGGGAGTAATCCGGCCGCTTTCACGGCGGGCAAGATGGGCCTGCCCTGTGTCGATGACATGCAGAAGCTACGTTCGCCGCGGCTGCTGCACCATTCAGAGAAGGACCTCCGCCATGCGCCGCACTACTCTCCTGGTCTGCTCGCTGCTCTGGCTGGTGACGGCTGCCCAGGCACGGGCCCAGTCGTTCGGCGTCGAGCTGAACAACACGCTGATGCCCGCCTCCGGCGGCATGGGCGGAGCTAGCATCGCGATGCCACAGGATTTGACGAGCGGCATCAACGGCAACCCGGCGACGCTGACGCAGTTTGCCGGCACGCAGTTCATCTTCGGCGGGGCCTGGGCCGAGCCGACGTTCAACCTCAACCAGACGGAATCAATCCCGCTGCTCGGCGTCGATCCGTTCAACGCCAAATCGACCGCGCCCGGCGGCGCGGCCGGCAACATCGGCGTCACGCAGGACCTGAGTGCCCTGGGCATGCCCGCGACGTTCGGCCTGGCTTTCACGACCGCAGCCGCGGGAATCGTCGATTTCCGCAACATCCCGGCCAGCAACGGCACCGACTCGGCCCTGACGGTGTTCGAGCTGACCAGCGCCCTGGGCGTCAACTTGACCGACCGGCTGAGCGTTGGCGCGGGGCTGGCCCTCGGCATCGGCTTCTTCAACGTGCCGTTTGTCGCGATCAGCGGGATGACGATGGACTACGCCCTCCGCGGCACGCTCGGCGTCAACTATGCCGTGACCGACTTCGCCACCGCCGGCTTCTACTACCAGACGCCGCAGCATTTCAAGTTCGACAACGCGGTCACGTTCGTGAACGGCCCATTCGCGGGCGTGACTCAGGACGTGCGGATGGACCTGCCGACGAACCTGGGCTTCGGCCTCGCCAATTGCGCCCTGCTGGACGGCAATCTGCTGCTCGCGTTCGACGTGCTCTACAAGCTGTGGAACGACACGCAGCTCTTCGGCGCGGTCTATGACAACCAGTGGGTGTTTCAGGTCGGGGCTCAGTACACTTCCGGGCAGAACCGCTTCCGCGTTGGCTATGCCTATGCCGAGAACCCGCTCGATCCCACTCCGGGGCCGAACATCGGCGGCGTGACGCCTCCCGGCGGCTTCCCGGCCGTCCGCTACACGCAGGGCCTCCTGGCCATCGCCAACCCGCACCGCATCTCGTTCGGCCTCGGCCGCACCGACGTGCTCCCCGGCATCGACCTGGACCTGCTGGGCGGCGCCATGCTCCGCAACTCCGAGCAACTCGGCCCGGACACCAACGTCTCCGTCGTCAGCTACTGGCTCGGCTTCGGCCTCACCTGGCGTTTTGGCCGCGGCGCTTGCTGCGAAACCTGCATCCCCAACGACTGGGGCTGCGGGCAGTAGCCGAATTCATCCGCGGCGCTTACGCGATCGTTATGGTCGCGCCGCTGCAGTCGGTGAATCGACCTGCGGCTTAATCACCAGGGTTTCGCCGCGCAGTTCGCATCGACAGCGGGCCTGATAGAGCGCGATGCCCACAGCATCGCACAGCGGCTGTTCAACCACGTTGTAACCGGTGGATGCCGGGTTTTTCGGCGTAGGCTGCGAGGTCTCGGATGCGGTTAAGGCCGAAGTGTCCACTTCGATCGTGTAGAGCGCCAGCGCTCGCTTCAGCACAACGTCCAGCGGCTCTTCCCAGGTCTTCAGCGACACGGGCGCCCGCCACACGCTTGCCAGGAGCGAACCGAGAGGGGGCTGAATCGTGGAGACGCCCGTTGGGTCGCGCCAGTCCGCCACGGCATCTTCGGCGATCCATACCGATCCATAGCGGCAGTCGCAATGCAATCCCTGCGAGCGCGCGATCAAGACCAACACGGAGGCCAGTTCGATCCGTTCCATGTCCAGGGTAATTGGCGCGTCGAACTTAGCCCTGGTGCAGTTCAAGTGAATCGGCAGCGCATGGACATGACTCAAGTAACCGACAGTGTCCTTGAGTGGACATGCGACGAACTCCATGCGCCCTCTGCTCTGCAATTGTTCGGTCGCGTGACGAGAGAATTGGCCGCTCTCCAGGGCAGCGTACAGTCGCGATCGGACCGGCTCGCCGTCACATTCCGTGAGGCGACCATCCTCAATCACAAAGCGGTCGGGAAAACCAGGTTGCGGGGGAGCGGCCAGACGCGTTACCGTCTGATGAACCTGTTTGCGCCCGCCCCAGGTCCACCGCGACGTGGTCGTAATTCGAAAATAGGGCGCCGGGCTCGGCGCGCGGACGTACTTCGTCGAGCCAGGCAACTGTTGATGGATGACCGGATGCGTCAGCTCTTCCTCCGTGTGTGGCCAGCGATACCAGATGGGAAAGCCAATGCCAAAAACGGTCACCGCGAGCAGCAGCAGTCGGAGGCTAAAGCGCAGCGGTAACCAGCGGCGCTCGGACCGTTTCTCTTGAGGCGAAATGGCAGCGTTGGCCGACATGGCGAGGGTGAGTCCCGATTGTACCTGTTCCGACCAGACGATCGCGACAATCTTCGCCCCAGACTGGCCTGAGCAGAGGCACCGCGACCACTGGTCGCGGCTTTGCGACAAGGTGGCGATTGCCGAGGGCCATTCATGGTCCTTGTTCCTTGTCAGGCCCGTGGTTTACCGCGGGTTGACGGGGCGCGTGAAACGCTCCCATCTGTAGCCCCATTCAGAGATCGTCCGGCTTCTAGCAGTTCATTTTTTCGAGCATTCGCCGAGGTGGGGCGTCGGCGGTTCGTCCGTTTTCGAGGTCCAGCAGCGCGAGGAGGTTGTGGACGAGGACGACGGCG
>Ga0184625_10000500_pt1 | contig 14910 bp, 9 predicted proteins | sample PLM3_30_b1_FD_133151 | JGI IMG/M metagenome (GOLD analysis project Ga0184625, IMG submission 133151) | Groundwater sediment microbial communities from an aquifer in East River, Colorado, USA - PLM3_30_b1 | ecosystem: Environmental > Terrestrial > Soil > Riparian zone | place: USA: East River... | reverse complement strand
TTTTGGAGGTGGTTCTAATAGTTGTCCTTCTTGGATTAGCTGTCAATATTATTCACAGGTGTGGAAGTTGGTGTTTTAAAACCGTCAATCATGAAACATCAACTGAAATATTTCCTTTGCATTTTTTTGACAGGCCTGGTAATAATCAACGCCTGCAAAAAAGAAAAATCATGCGAGGGCTGCAAAGAAAATAACAAACCTCCAATCGCCGTAGCAGGGCCTGACCAGGTGATCACTTTACCAACCGATAGTGTTTTACTGGATGGCAGCAGCTCCAGTGATCCGGATGGGACAATAAGTGAATGGCTTTGGACAAAAGTTTCAGGCCCTGCTTCTTTTAATATTGGCAACACAACAACAGCAAAAACGAATGTAAGAAATCTTGATACGGGTGTTTACAAGTTTGAATTGAAAGTAACGGATGATAAAGGATTAACTGCAAAAGATACGATGCAGGTGACAGTAAATTCAGTAACACCAATAAATCGTCCGCCAGTTGCTAATGCAGGCCCCGATCAAACAATTAATTTTCCAACAAATGGTGTCATGCTTGATGGTAGTGCGTCAACTGATCCTGATAACAATATCACTGGTTATGCATGGACAAAAATTTCAGGGCCTTCATTATTCAATATTGCAGATGCAATTGGTGTACAAACTCAAGTAACCAATCTTATTGAAGGAGTTTACAAATTCGAATTGAAAGTAACTGATGCAGGTGGATTGATTGACAAGGATACTATGCAGGTAACGGTAAATCCGCAGTCTCAGTGTCCACCGCCTTCGCCTCTACCCCCGTGCATAACAAACTGTAACAAGATTGTATTTGTAAGCGACCGTGACGGCAACAACGAAATTTATTCTTGTAATGCTGACGGCTCAAATATTACCCGTTTGACCAATAATGCTGCTTGGGATGGAGATCCGGTTTGGTCGCCGGATGGGACTCGTATCGCCTTTATCAGAAGTGGCAATCTCAATATTGTAAACGCGGGCAATCTCTATATTATGAACGCAGACGGATCGAATGTTGTACAGAAAACATTTACGAATGACGCAACGCACCCAACTTGGTCACCGGACGGTAACAAAATTGCGTTTACTGACTTTATTGACCAAGTAAGTAATTCTTGGTCGGCTGCAATAGTGGTGATGGACTTGATCAATGGTGCAGTATCACCAATTCCAGATCAGCAATATGGGAACATGACGCTATACGGTAGTAGCGTAGAATCAAGTCCGGCCTGGTCGCCGGATGGAACCAGGATTGCATTTGACAGTGACTGGTGGGCCTGGGATTTTATTTCGGATATTTTTACCATTTGTACACAGGGTAGTGGGTTCACTACGCTTACTTCCCAATTCTTTAACGACTATGATTACTGGAAACCTTCCTGGTCGCCAAATGGCTCAAAACTTTCGGCAACGATCTTTCCGATGGGTTACCAGGGAGGGAACATTAGTCCGGCCAGCATCGGCGTCATGAATCCGGATGGTACGGGGTTAGCGGTGATAATAACGGGCAATATGGGCGATTATAATGCAGTAACAAAGACTTCATGGTCTCCCGATGGAGAACGTATTGCATACACATCCTGGGGTACAAACAATACGAAAACGATAAAATGGATTGCCGCCAATGGCAGCGGCGTTTCCGGTACAATTATCACCAATGGCTGGGATGCCGACTGGAAACATTAATATGAATCATCTGTAGTAGGAAGAGCAGGTAATGGGATCTTAATGAATTAAACTTTTATGAAAAAAATATTCTTTTCTTTTTTGGTGCCATCTATCATAACAGGAGGAATTTTTATTTCCTGCAACAAGGAATATTCCTGCGAAGGCTGCAAAGAAAATAACAAACCACCAATCGCCATTGCAGGGCCTGACCAGCTGATCACTTTAGCAACCGATAGTGTTTTGCTGGATGGCAGAAGTTCCAGTGATCCGGATGGGACAATAAGTGAATGGCTCTGGACAAAAATTTCAGGCCCTGCTTCTTTTGCTATTATTTAGCCGACTGATTCAACAACAGCAGCGAAAACCAGAGTTTTAAAGATAAAATCCCGCAAACAGATTTTATTGTTTGGAGCAGGAAAAAGTAAAATCTACAGTTTAAATTGGACGCCGGCAAAGATCTGGTAACTTCCAGATCCTCCTGTACTACTTGTATATACTCCTGTATAGTTTGTTTTAAATTTATCCGGTACATTTTGTTTTACTTCTCTTGAAATAATAACAGGGACATAAACGTATACTGTTAATTTTTTCATTATATACACGATCCCGGGTTCTGCAGAAAGGTTATAGCCAGCACGCCGAACACCCTCACTGCCACCCAAAAGGTCATAAACCGGAATGCCTTCATTTTTTAATCCTGCTGAAAATATCCAGTTTTTAAATTCAAAATTTGCACCGAATCTGAAAGAGTAAACATCCGGCACACTGTTCACTATATTTCCTGCAATGCTATCAATACGTGGAGGAATTTTACCTGCCGTAAATGCAACACCGTTTTGTTCTCTTGGATTTATCAAATAATAAAAATTACCATACAGGCTAAGGCTCCTTACGGCATTTAAAATGTAAAAGAAATTTGCTTCTGTTATGATGCCGGTTCCCCCATCGCCGAGTTGTATGGAAGCGTTAACAGCAGAAAGTACTTTAGTTGAATCATTCCGATAAAAATAATCCTGGTATTTATAATCTCCGGTGGGTAGTTTAAGACCCAGGCCTAATTGTATATTTCCTTTTTGTTTTACTGTTGGTTTTAACAGCCATTTGTAGGCAGTAAAACGAATATCACCAATTCCAAATGTGCTTGTCGTATGCCTGGTCGTGTTGGCCCCGCCATGTTCTACCGAGGCTTCACGACTATTGGAAGAAATAGGGAGACTAAAGCTCAATGCCCATCCGTTATTCAGCAACCTGCTAAGTGAAAGATCCAACGTATTCGATTTTATGACCGCTACGTTTTGCTCAGCAGTTTCCTGGTTTATTTTCCCTTTATAGTCTTTGAACGATTTATAATAACGATTGATAATATTTAATCGCCAGTTTGAGGTTGAAAAGCTATTATCAGTAAAATTGTACTGACCGAATCCAGAGATGTTGCGAACCATAATGCAACCCTGCGATCGCGAGATTTTTGTAATTAAAACAAAAGCAACCAATAAGATGACAGATCGTTTCATAACAATTAGTTTGATGGTTTTGTAATTATTTTCTTTGCTACTTACCAGGTTGTAATTTTTTTAATAGAAATTCCTTTCGACTACGGGATACATCAATGTTTGCTCCATTACTCATCATCAAATAACCGCCTTCACCTTTTACATATTTTTCCACTTCATTCAGATTTACAATATGCGAATGATGCACCCTGATAAATGGATAGTCATCCAGTAATTCTTCTATTTCTTTTAATGTTCTTGATGCAACAATTTTTTGTTTACCCTTTATATTAATGATCGTGTAATTCCTGTCAGCTTCACAATGAATAATGGATTCAATTAAGATCATTTGCAATCCTTCCAGTGTTGGAATTGCCAGCTTATTAACAACAAGTGAAGGGTGATTTATTTTTTGTAAAAGAACTTTTATCTGTTGTGGTGAAACATGATCTGTACTCGTAACAGCTTTTTGAACAGCTTTCCGCAGATCATCCTGGTCAATTGGTTTCAACAGGTAATCCAATGCACTAAAGCGAAAAGCTTTGATAGCATATTGATCATAACTTGTGGTGAATACAAGTTCAAAATCGATGTCTGGTAATTTTTCCAGTAATTCAAAGCCATTCATATGTGGCATTTCAATATCAAGAAACAATAATTGTGGCTTTTGTTCATTGATCGATTTTAAAGCGCTTGCTGCTGAATAACAGATGTCCAGCACTTTTACATCCGGGCAATACCGCTCCAGCAAGGTGGCAAGCGTTTCACAGCTGTAAGGTTCATCATCTACTATTGTGGCAGTAATCATAATTTTATCTTATCTCATGAAGCTATTTCCATCATATCCTTATAATTCATTTTTAATATTACTCTCGTGCCAGCCGGTTTTCCCGCTTCGTCAATAATATCCTCGATATTAAAAGATGCGGGTTGCTCACTTTCCATATTCAGCAAAGCCAGTCGATCGTTGGTAATTTGCAGACCCATTGACTTCGATTTTTCTGCAGACCTGCTTTTTATTTCTTTAGCTATACTCCTTCCAACTCCGTCGTCAGTTATTGTACATGTCAATATTTTTTTATCAGCTCTTAATTCAATTTCCAAATGTCCCGGTCCTTCTTTATGCATTAAACCGTGCCAGATAGCATTTTCAGCAAAAGGTTGCAATAGCAATGGCGGTACAAACACATTCCCGACATCTATAGAGTTCTTAAATATTATACTGTATTCAAATGCGTCTTTAAACCGCAGTCGCTCCATATCAATGTAAAGCTTCAGCATTTCCAATTCATCTTCGAGACTGATAAAATTCTTTTTCGAATGTGTTAATGCCATTCGTATCAGCCGTGAAAATTTGGTTAGATAATTGGAAGCAGCTTCAGTCTCATTTTTAAGAATAAAACGATTGATTGAATTAAGACAATTAAAAATAAAATGCGGATTCATTTGTGCACGAAGAGCCTGCATTTCTAGCTCGGTAACATGATGCTGAAGTTCTGCCTGCCTGTGCCTGTTTTCGAGTTTATCATTTTTCCTTTTTAGTGCAAGATTTTTATAGATCATAAAACCGGATAAAGTCGTAATCAATAAGCCTGCAATAAGGATCCATTTTAGTTTTGCTTCCTGTTTTAATTTATCTTCTTTCAATTTGTTTTCTTTATCAAGCAATGTGAGCTTATCCATTTGTTGGTTAATGGCTTCCTGTTCTTTGTAATTGGAAAGTTTCCAACGGAATTGGGTGGTTACAATGGAATCTTTTAGTGCTGAGTATCGTTCCTGGTAAGTATAGGCGCTGTCTCTCTTTCCAATATTTTTATAAAGCGCCGGAAGCAATTTGTATGCCTCGAGAATATACTGTTTAGCTCCGGCCTGGCTTGCAAGGGAAAGACTTTCCAATGCATAGGGCAGCGCTTCTTCATGCATCTTTTTTCCATTATATGCCTTTGCTACATCAAGCAATACACGCATCAGATCCCAATTATCGTTTCCCTTTCTAAAATGTGCAATAGGCTCAAGAAAGATATGAAGGGCTGAGTCAAATTGACCTTTCCTCAATAAAGTTTCGGCAAAACTGATACGCTTCATTTTACTGCGAGTATCAAGTTGCACCGCACGCTGTAAATAATAATAAGATGAGTCAACTGAATTCAATGCTCTGAAAATATTTCCAATAGCTTCTACGTAAATTAAATTAGTGCTAATGTAATCTAAGCCATGACTTTTGGCATACTGATATGCCTTGCGGAAATAATCAAGTGCATCTTCATCTGAGCCTGCGATCCTGTATAAATGTCCCATGTTGGTTAATGAGTATGCCACGCAGGAATGGTCACTCATCTTTTCTCGTACCCGCAAACTTTTGCTACAATAAAAGTAGCTGCTATCATAGTTACCTTTAATAGCATAGATGCCTCCCATAAACGACCAGGCTTTTGCTTCGCCATCCCAGTCGCCAGTCTTATCCAGGAAGAAAAGAGATTTTTTGTAGTGCGCAATAGCCTCGCTAAAATTATTCTGTGAATAGAGTGATTGGGCGAGCCATATATTGCCCCATCCCAGGCCAAAATCGTGATTGATGGATTCAAACATTGTTAAAGCCTGGCGTAGATTTTTTTCTGCTGACAGGAAATTATCTTTGTTAATATCTATTACTCCAAAAAACATCATGGCTGATGCAATACCGGCAGTATAATTAAGCTTGATAGCTTCCTGGTATGCAGTGCGGGCCCATACAGAATTGGAATCCAAAGATTTTATTACACTACCTCCCCACCAATGTTCCTGGCAAAGAGCATTTAAACAATCTACCCGTTGAGTACCGTTTGCAGTAGCTAAGACTTTTTTTAAACTATCAATCTTTTTGAAATTCGGATGGTCCTGTGCCGAACACTCCAGGCTTAACATAAAACCTGCAAGAAGTATGAAGAGTTTGCCCCGCAGCATATTTTTTAGATAATAGTTTTGGAATAGATCACCTGCGAAAACTATTTTCAACGAGCCTATTTAAAGTTAGCTTATCAGTTCAGTTTCTCCAATTCTTTATCGAATCTAATTTTTATTTTGTACCTGGATCAATGGCAATGTGCAGTTGGTTAGATAAAACAACAGTTGACAGGTTTCATTGACCCGTTGGCTAGCATCTTTGATCAATTCACAATTACAGAATTAAAAAAAAATAGAGAAGTTTTTAGTTCAGTCTCTTTGTCACAACATTTTTAAAGCATTCTTCAGCAGTTGCAATTTTAATACTACCGGTTTTATACTAGCTGTTATCTCATTGATGTAAGTTATCCTTTGTTTCCATTCAACAGGACAATACTGCTTTACTTATGATGTCTGCAATAATATTTTTATGCAGACATCATGATCGTGACTGATCAAAAACCATTAACTATTTTCTTAATCTTTTAAAACTCATTTTATGACACGACGTAAACTTTCATTCAGGTACTTGCGTTTTGCAGTAGTTTTATTTTTCGTTGTTTCCTGCCAGAAAAATATTGATAAACCTGCGCCACAAGAAGAATTATCCACTTCAACAAACTCTGACAACAATAATGGACATCTGAAACAGACCAAGACTTTTTCATCCGAAGTAGTTTTAAAATGGATGGATATGCAATTGCGTGTTATCCGCACTACTGCAGGAATGCCGCCACCCACTAATTCCCGCTTTTTTGCTTATTCAGGCATAGCCTTATATGAATCAGTTGTGAATGGTATGCCTGCTTATCAATCATTATCGGATCAATTAACAGCGCTGCCCGAAATGCCGCAAACATCTCCAGGGGCTGCTTATCATTGGGCTGCATGTGCCAATGCTGCGCTTGCTTTTATGACCAAAGAATTTTTTCCAACAACTTCAACGGCTAATAAGGCTTCTATAGATTCATTGGAAAATGCATTGAATGATGTTTATAAAACAGAAGTGAACCCTCAGACCTTTGATCGTTCAACTGTTTTTGGTAAGTCAGTAGCTCAACTGGTTTTCGATTGGTCAAAAACTGACGGGGCTAATCATGCAAGTGATCCTTACACTTTACCAGTAGGCCCGGGTTTATGGGTTCCTACATTTCCAAATAATCCAGCCGCCTCTACCCCTTACTGGGGAAGAAACAGGTTATTTGATGCGGCCAGCTTAAATAATTCACAACCGCCACTTCCGCCGGCTTATTCCACCGATCCATCCTCAACATATTATAAGAATATGGAAGAAGTATACAATGTTTCGCAAAGTTTAACTGTAACTCAACAGGCGACTGGGTTTTACTATCGTGATGCTCCGGGATACGTTTCAGGTGGTCATTACCTGTCTATTTTATATCAAGTATTACAAATAGAAAATCCATCTCTTGAATTCAGTTCGGTTGCTTTTGCCAAATCAGGAATTGCCATTGCTGATGCGTTGATCGGTTGCTTCCAATGGAAATATAAAGATGTGAATGGCGGACCAGTTACCAGCACAGAACGGCCAGTGACATTTATACGAAATATAATGGGCAAAAACTGGAATACTTTGTTTGGAACTACTCCTCCTCATCCTGATTTTCCATCGGGGCATTCCAGCACTGCGGGGGCTGCGGAAGTTGTATTTACACATTTGTTTGGCGAAAATTATGGATTCATCAATCATACGTATGATTATTTGAGTATGCCACCACAATCATACACATCGTTCAGTGATATGGCTGAGCAGATCGGACTATCAAGGCTATATGCAGGCATTCATACACGCTATGTATGTGACGTGGCAAGGGTAATGGGAAATAAGATTGCACAAAACATTTTAAATGATGTGAAGTTTTTGAAAGAGTGAAATTAAATGAATCAATCACAGCCCGACCAAATCCAGGGGTCGGGCTTTGGTTTTCTATCTGGAAAGCTTTGGAAGCTGGAGTTTTAAACTGTTATAAAATTCTATAAACAGATTTTAGTCATTGAAGCAGGAAGAAATAATAACATTGCTTAAAACAATTAAGCGAAGTAAATTCGCCTGATGAGATTGACGGGCAATAGAAGGAATTTACATTACCGGTTGTTGAAATTTTGTTTCTATGCTTTATTATTACTGCTGAATGGATCGCCGGTTTTTTCCCAGGCAGATACCAGTTTTTGGTTTGTGGCGCCGGATCTGCAGCAGGAGCATGGTGACAGACCTGTTTACCTTCGCATATCTTCCCAGTCGAATGCCGCAACAGTCACTATTTCTCAACCAGCCAATTCATCATTCCCTGTTCAGACGGTCAGTATTGCGGCTAACGCTTCTCTTTCTATAAACCTGACATCATGGATCGATTTGCTGGAAAATCAACCGGTAAATGCAGTTTTAAATAAAGGCCTTCATATACGATCCACTTCCAAAATTTCCTGCTACTACGATGTGGCAAATAATTTTAATGGTGACATGTTTGCTTTAAAAGGCAGGAATGCGCTGGGTAAGAAATTTACAATTCCTTTCCAGCAATCATTTATTACTACGCTGGCGTTTCCATCCTATACTTCCACTTTTGAAATTGTGGCAACACAAGACAATACAAAGATTACCATTTTGCCCGCCCGAAACCTGATGGGCCATGCAGCCGGTATGCCATTTAGCATTACACTGAACAAAGGGCAAACCTATTCCTGTGCAGCTGAATCAAATTCGGCGAATGAAAGACCCGGCGGCACCATCATTACTTCAGATAAACCAGTAGCAGTTTCTATAAAAGATGATTCCATTGTTTACCCTGGCTTTGGTTGTGCCGATACTGCCGGTGATCAGTTGATCCCTGATGCAATTGCAGGAACCGAGTTTGTTATTATCAAAGGTTATTTGAACGCGGCAGATAATTATTTTGTTTTTGCAACTGAGAATTCAACTAGCATAATGGAGAACGGATCTGTAGTTGCGACGCTTAATGCAGGACAATACTATACAGGAATCTTAAATGCTGATGCTTGTTTTGTTGAAACTTCAAAACCCGCGCAGGTATTTCATGTTTCTGGTTTTGGTTGTGAAATAGGTGGCGCTGTTATTCCTTCTGTAAAATGCACTGGTTCCAATACCACAAGCTTAACAAGAGCAACAACGCAGAATTTTTTTATAAATATTATTACTAAACCTTCAGCTATTTCCGGGTTTACATTGAACGGGCAAACCGGCATTATCACTGCTTCACAATTCCAGGTCGTACCAGGTTCCGGTGGTGCATGGATGTATGCTAGAGTATTGCTGGACCTGGCACAGGTTTCTGCCGGAGGCATTGCTAAAATTGATAATAACATTGAAAAATTTCATGTTGGATTAATTCATGGTGACCAGAACTCTACTTGTCGCTATGGTTATTTTTCAGAATTTGGAAACTCCTCTGTTCATTTTTCAAACTTTCAGACCACATACTGTAAGAATAGTGATGTTACAGTTACAGCCGTAAGTCCCGGGTCCACCAGCTTTGTTTGGGAAGGCCCAAATGGATTTGCAGCAAACGGCGCAACGCTTACCATTAATGATTTTCAGCCCTCGCAGGAAGGTTATTATAAGATCACAGCAGCTGGAAATATTTGCGGCCTGGTCACTGATTCTGTATTTATTTCATTGCAGTATGCCAGGTATACAATAGATGCATCTATTTGTGAAGGCGAAAATTATTTTGGATATACTAATCCGGGTACATATCATGATACATTAATAGCGCCAGTTGGTTGCGATAGCTTACGAACCATAAATCTGACCGTATTGAAAAAACCAAGACCTAAATTGGGAGTTGATACTGTATTATGCAAAGGCGATACGCTGTTACTTTTTCCCGGACAGTTTGATTCTTATTTATGGCAGGATGGGAGTGTTCAAAAAAGACTTGTTGTAAAGCAGGGCGGCTCCTATTCCGTGCAGGTTACTAACGTCTGCGGAGTGGCAAGCGATGAGATATTTGTGCGGGGAGATGATTGCGAGATCTTTTTTCCAACTGGCTTTACTCCAAATAACGACGGGCTAAATGATGTATTCAAGATCCTTAATGCATACAAGGTAACTGACTTTCATCTTCGTATATATAACCGCTGGGGGCAGGTAGTATATGAATCTAAAGATGCTTCTGTAGGATGGACAGGTGCATTCAAAGGTAAAATGCAGGAGTCGGGTGTATTCATATGGCAGTGCAATTTTAAAAGAGTAGGTGTTGAACGTTATATGAAAGGAACTATAACACTGATAAAATAAAATTCAATTTATTAAACGGAAACTTTAATACTCCCACTTTACCAGGGTAGCACCCCATGTAAAATCACCACCAAAGTCCACAAGTGACACATATCACAAGGGCAACTGATAAACATGCTACGGCAGCTCGGTACAGAAAAGATTCTGCAAACCGATTTTATTGTTTGGAGCAGGAAGAAGTAAACCAGCTTTTATAAAAGTCTTTACTATTGTACTATAAGTAAAGATTATCTTTAAGATAATAATACATTTTTGACTTCTAACCCATCCTGGCTTTGGTAAATTACCCTTTAAAACCGTCAGCGGCTCATTGTGATTTTTATTCACTAAAGGAAAAACTTAAATTGGAACATCTATCAAGGGATTGATATCATTCTTGTAGGGTCAGGGGTTATTAAAATACACCTGTAATAAAATAACATCAGTAGTGAGAAAGTTTTTCCTGATAGTCTGCTTAATTAATGCAAGCATTTATGGCCTGTCGCAGTTCTATGTTGCGACTCTCAACATTGATAGCCTGAAAGCAGTTTTACTTACCGCAAAAGATACTACCAGGATCAATACCCTGAATCTGCTTGCAAGAAGGCTAATGTTTAACACGGGTATATTACCAGACAGTACTACGATACAATATATAGAGGAAGCAATGGTCTTGTCAAGAAAAATCAATTATCATAAAGGAATTGGTAATTCATTGCTGAACAAAGGGATTGAAGCATCATCCAATCACCGTTATAACAAATCATTGCCTTTCCTCCGTCAGGCTCTGCCTTTATTAATAGAAAGCAGAGATATGTACGGCATACTTTCAACTTATGGTTTTATGGGTCAGGCCTTTCAGAGTCTGGGTGATAATAAAACGGCGCTTTCCTATTTTGACACTGCCCGCAAACTTAGCCTGGAGTTAAAAGATAGCAGCACTGCCATCTGGCAGTTAGTTCATATCATGCATAGTTATCATGACCTTGGTAATTACAATGAAGCTTATAAAAACGGACAGGAAGCTTTAAGCGAAGTGACTAAAGAGGATATAACACTTAGCGCCTGGATACTTACCAGCCTTGCCAATTTATTCCTTACTGCGGGTTTACCTGAATTTGCGATTGATTATGTTGATAAATTAAGAAAGTATTATTCATTTGATAAATTGAGAAAGTATTATCCAAGTGGAACAAATCAAAATAAACTTCCATGGCCTTTGCCTATGGCACTGAGAATTGGTGCTGATGCTTTTTTGCAAATGAACAAACTTGACTCGGCCCTGGCGATAGAAAAGATCCTTAATCTTCCGTTAATGGAGCAAGATGCCAGAGACAATTTATTTTACGGACGGTTTTATGTTGCACAAAAGGAATATAAAAAAGCATTACCTTATTTCATAAGGGGATTTAATACAGCATCAGAAAATCAGCATAAAATAGAAGTGTCACAAAATGCGAATGAGTTAAGCAATACTTATTTGCTATTGAATGATGATAAAAAAGCGCTGCATTATGCCCTCCAGGCTTTACAAATTGGCACTAGTATACAGGCATTGCAGGAAATTAAAACTGCGGCAGCAACTTTGGCGAGGATCTATGAGAAAAAGAAAATTTATTCAAAGGCTTATTACTATGATCAATTGTATAAATCGACCAATAACTTATTAGCTCCAGAGGAATATAAAAGAAAGTTGTCATTAATACAGATCCAAAATGAACTTAATAACAAGAAACATGAAGCATCGTTACTTTTAAGTGAGAACCTGATAGGAAAACAGGAGGTGAAACTCAAACAAAAAGAAATAGAGAAAGTTTCGATCCTAAAAAATATTCTTATAGCAAGTCTAGTGGTTCTTTTGATTCTTGGAGTAATAGTATTCAGAAACATTACACTTAAACGCCGAAATGAAAAGCAACGGTTGGAGCATAACCTGGAATTGCAAAAAATAGAAAGCGAAAAAAGAAAAGCAGAACTGCAACAACAAACCACAGAGCTTGAAATGCAGGTTCTTCGTGCACAGATGAACCCCCATTTTATTTTTAATTCGCTCAATTCTATCAACCGTTTCATTTTGCAAAATAATAGGACACAGGCTTCTGAAGATCTTACCAGATTTTCAAAACTGGTTCGTTTAATATTGCAGAATTCGCAAGCTTCATTAATACCTCTGGCAAGTGAACTGGAAGCATTACAATTATATCTTGAGTTAGAATCAGTAAGGTTTAATCATCATTTTATTTTTACTATTCGAATTGGTGAAGATTTAGATGTGTCAGGACTAAAGGTGCCACCTCTTATCATTCAGCCGTACGCCGAAAATGCTATATGGCATGGATTAATGCACAAAGAAGAAAAAGGAAATTTACAGATTGAATTATTTGAGAAGGAAAATATGCTGTGCTGCAAAATTACTGATGATGGAGTCGGAAGAAAGAAGGCTACGGAACTAAAAACTAAATCAGCCTCTACACACAAATCAATGGGAATGCAGATAACCGCTGACAGGATTACGATGCTGCAGAAAGTAAACGCACCAACAACACAAATAAAAATAACAGATCTTATATTGCCCGATGGAACGGCTGGCGGTACTGAAGTGTTACTAAAAATTCCTGCTTGTTATGATTAGAGCAATAATCATTGATGATGAACTGCATTGTCTTGAATCATTAAGCCTTTTACTTAAAGATCATTGCCCCGAAGTGCAACTGATCGAGCAATGTCATTCTGCAAAAAAAGGATTAGAAGCCATTGAGAAATTTAAACCGGACCTTGTTTTTCTTGATATTGAAATGCCCGTGATGAATGGGTTTGAACTACTCGAACAATTATCGTCTATTTCTTTTGCTGTTATCTTCACCACCAGTTACGACCAATACGCTATAAAAGCCATTCATATCAGCGCATTGGATTATTTATTAAAACCAATTGATCCAAAAGAATTGGTCATTGCTGTAAAAAAAGTTCAGGAGGAACGTCATTTACCGTTGGCTGAACAGTTTCAAATGCTGTTAAATCAAATACAAGGTAAAGGAGGAGGTTTTAGTAAAATAGCAGTTCCTACAGCAGAAGGTTTTGAGTTGATCTATGCAGAACAGATCATATGTTGTGAAGCAAATGATAACTACACGCATTTCTTCCTGAAAAATAAGAATAAGATAATAGCTTGCCGAACGCTGAAAGAAATTGAAGAACAATTACAGGGATTTCCCTTTTTTGTACGGGTCCATAATTCCTACCTGGTTAATTTAAATGAAGTAACAAGATATATCCGTGGTGAAGGCGGCTACCTTGTTATGAGTGATGGTACTTCTGTAAGTGTTTCCCGCAGTCGCAAAGAAGCCTTGTTAAAACATTTCTGAAACTTCCTTTTATTTTTCGCAGATCACCCTCTTATTGTGTCGTTCACTCAATGGCACTGGGGTTTACCTATCGTTGTGGGATATTTTCATATCGTCAACCAGTAATTAATTATAAACCATTAAAATTATTAAAATGAAAATACTAAAGCCAACGAATGCACTAATATGGCTGCTGCCTTTCATTATTTCTGTTTTGATTTTTTCTGCCTGCCAGAGACAAATTGATAAACCTGCACAACAAGAAGAAATTGCAACAGCATCTAACAACAACAACGGGAATGGCCATTTGCAACAAACAAAAACATTTTCTTCCGATGTAGTTGTCAGTTGGATCAACTTGCAACTTCAAATGAACAAAGCGCCGCTGCCAGCGGGTACTGCAGGCCAGGGCAACGATCGATGTATGGCATACTGTGGGATTGCACTTTACGAATCAGTCGTTCCGGGCATGCCAGCTTATCAATCACTATCTGGTCAACTAACAGATTTTCTTGGAATGCCATCGACTGAACCAGGTAAGGCATACCATTGGGCAGAAAGTGCTAATGCTGCTCTTGCAGAAATGAACAGAAGACTTTTTCCAGCAACTTCGGCAGCAAACAAAACCGCAATTGATAACCTTGAAAATTCTTTCAAGGCAACGTATGCTACTGAAGTGGATGCAGCAACTTTGGAACGTTCCAGAGTATTTGGAAAAGAAGTAGCAACAAGAGTTTTTGCCTGGGCTGCTACTGATGGCTCGGCAAATGTTAACCCTCCGTATGTAGCTCCAATCGGTTTGGGTCTTTGGGTACCAACATCACCTACTCCGGCAGTTAACCCCTACGCATATCAACGCCGGTTATTAGTACCGGGCTCTGCAGATGGAACCACACTGGTACCACCACCATCTTTCTCCACAGTTGCCGGTTCGCCATTTTATAACATGGTAAAAGAAGTGTATGATGCTTCAGCTACACCAACTACACTAACAGCCGGTCAAAAAGCGATGGCCGATTATTTTAAGGATGTGCCCGGTTATACACCTGGAGGTACCTATGTTGCTCTTATGTCCCAGGCGCTGGACCTTACAAAGCCAACGCTTGATATGGCAGCCTTCACCTATGTGAAAGTTGGATTGGCAATGCATGATGCGGGCATTGTACTCTTCACCAATAAATACCAATTCAATACAATTCGTCCTGTTACT
>Ga0184625_10000499_pt1 | contig 14912 bp, 12 predicted proteins | sample PLM3_30_b1_FD_133151 | JGI IMG/M metagenome (GOLD analysis project Ga0184625, IMG submission 133151) | Groundwater sediment microbial communities from an aquifer in East River, Colorado, USA - PLM3_30_b1 | ecosystem: Environmental > Terrestrial > Soil > Riparian zone | place: USA: East River... | reverse complement strand
GTCCCGCGCCGCAGGCGCGGCCGAGGTTTCAATCATGCGGAGGCGATGCCATGAAGCGATCTGTGGCGGTGTGCGGGTCTTTGATCCTGGTGGTGCTCTTTGCCGGCCGGCTGCCGGCAGACCCACCCCCTGCCGCAGCGCCCGCGGCCATCGAGCTGGCGGTCGGTCAGGCGCTGCCCGCGATTGCGGCGGTCGGCGATGACGGCAAGCCTTGGCTGGCGGCCGAGCACGTCGGCAAGAAGGTCGTCGTGATGTACTTCTATCCGGGCGACTTCACCGGCGGCTGCATCCGGCAGGCGGTCGCGGTCCGCGACGGGCTGGCAAAGCTGGAGGCCCTGGACATCGAGATCGTCGGAATCAGCGGCGACTCGGTGGAAACGCACCAGCTCTTCAAGTCGGCCTTCGGCCTGAAGCACACGCTGCTGGCCGATCCGGACGGCGCCCTGGCGAAGCAATTGGGCGTGCCCGTGCAGAACGGCGCGCGGGTTCGCACGCGCAATCCAGACGGCAAGCCGATACTCGATGCGGCCGGCAAGTCGATCATGGTCGAGCGAAAATCGACGCTGCCGCGGTGGACGCTCGTGATCGGCAAGGACGGCAAGCTGCTCTCGAAGCGGACCAAAGTGGACCCGGCGACCGACGCCGACGAAGTGGCGAAGCTGGTGGCGGACGCGAAATAACAGCGCCTGCGGCGATAATTTTTCCTATTTGCTCCGCAGTTTAGCAACCGCGGCGGACAGCTCTTTTTCATCGAGTGCGCCGTCCTGGTTGGCGTCGAATGGCGCGGCGATTTGCTTGATCTCCGCTTCCGGCTTGCCGCTGGCGGCGGCCAACTCGGCGAGGCTCAGCGTGCCGCTCTTGTCGCTGTCGTGTTTGGCCAGCAGGTCCTTGACGAAAGCCGCCAACTCGGACGGCTGTTCCTTGGGAGGATTGGCAGGGGCGGCGACGATCGTGCCGATCACGCGGCCGCGGAGCTTCTCGCGGAGCTGCGGCAGCTCCTCGTCCTTGTCAGGAACGAACTGCACGATCGCAGCCGACATTTCGTTGGAAGTCTGCTCGCCGTAGGTGATTCGCTGCGGCGGATTGAAGGGATTGCGGAAATTATCAGCCGAATTGTCGTGGACCGTTTCCAGCACCACCCGCGTTCCAGCCGGCAGCTTCACCGGCTGGGCACATTCATAAAAGCCCTGCCAGTTGAAATCCCAGTCGTTGATCCACAGCAGCGAGAACGGCTCGCCTTCGGGCGGATGGGCGGTGAGCTTGATGTCCTTGCCGATCAAGTGCATGTGCGGAAACAGACCGAGCACCTGCATCGCGATCGGCAGCGTGAATTCGTCCTTCGAGCGATACTCCTTCTCACCAGCCGGGATGTCGATCTTGCGGGCGATCAGGGCCAGATCGGCCATCGACCGCTGCGGCGGCTGATCCGTCAGGTAGAGCCCGACGGTCGATTGCTCGCTCTCCGGCTTACCGCTGGGATGCAGGTGCAGTTGCAGCATGAGCGCGGCGCCGGGATGCCAGGGGAACGAGATCCCCTCGGGCAGCGGCGCGGGATCGCGGCCCGGCGTCCAGGCCGAGAGGCTGCCTGGCAACAGGCGTCCGGGAATTGACAGGCTGCCCTTCGATCCCGGCAGCGGATCGGCCTCGTCCTCGCGGCGGGCCCGGCCATCGATGTCGATCGCCAGCGCCGCATGGTGCACGATCTTGCGGTTGCCCGGCCGGTATTCGGCCGCCTTGAGGTACTTGCCCTCGGGGATCTTCACGTCGAACACAAAGTTGCGGTAGATGTCCGGCCCGTCGGCCGGAATCTCATAAGGCTCAGGCATCGTCAGCACGATGTCTGGCGGACCCAGCTTCCAGCCGTCCTTGAACTCGGGCGGCTGAGGCAAGTCCTTAGCGTCGCCCTCGACCGCGCCCTGCTCCACCCAGCGGCCGATCAACTCGATCTGCTCCGCCGACAGCCGCCGCTCGCCCGTAAACCGGCCGTGGCCATCGACGCTCTTCCAAGGCGGCATGAAATGGCTCTTGGTGACCTCGCCAATCTGCTTGGCCCGCTTGCCCACGTCGGCATAGCTGAGCAGCGAAAACGGCGCCACTTCGCCGGGCCGGTGACAGCCGGCGCAATTCTGAAACACGAGCGGCGCGATGTGCTTGTTGAACGTGACGGCCTCGGCGGCCTGGCGCGCGTGCGGAGAAAGCAGAACCGCCAAGGCGGCAATCAGCAAACTGCGTCGCATCGTCACTTTCCTTTCGGCAATCCTGGGATGTAGCAGCCGACGGCTTCCGTTCGCGCGGTGGGCACACTTTGTCCCGCGGCGATCGCCGCAAGTGCATTGTGGAGGTCGTGCGTGGTGGCCTCTGGCCGTTTCTGGCCCAATCCAACATACCGGTCGTCGATCCGCCCGCGATAGAGGATTTAGCACGCCGGCGAAAAGACGACCACGTCCGGCGTCTTCGTCGCCCCGGCGCGCCGGACCCAAGCGTGATCGGAGTCCAAAACCACCGGCGGCTTGATCGCATACTCCGCGGCGTGCTTCCGCGCCTGGTCGGCCGTCGTCGTCGGGTCGGCCTGGACGATACAAAGCTCGATGCCCTGTGGCTCAAACTCCTCGTACAGACCACTGATCTGGGGCAGATACGAATTGGCGATGGGGCAGTCAGGCAGCACGAAGATCATCACAACCGCTCTGACGCCTGGTTGCTCGAATGGCTTATGAGTCTTGCCGTTCAGATCCAGCAGCAAGGGCAACTCAACGTCGCTCGCAGACACGTTCTTATCCGCGTGCGGCTCGGGCGCGCAGCCTGACAACCACAAGAGTGCGATGAAAAACAAGAACACTGCCGAAGCTAGAGTGCCAGGCCCGAAGGGCCGACAGTCAATAGCCCCGACCGTCAGGTCGGGGAATCTCGAACGAACGAATCGAATCGTAGGCCCGAAGGGCCGACACAGACACAGATGGAACAATCTTCCATGCATCGGTTGTGCCGGCCCGCTGGGCCTTGGAAAACCTCATTACCATAGGACCCCGACCTAACGGTCGGGGCTACTGACTGCCGGCCCGCTGGGCCTAACATTCCATACGCTCACCGTTCGGTCGCTGGCGCCGGCGGCCAGGCGCTGGCCGTCAGGCGAGATGGCGAGGCACAGGATCTCGCCAGTGAGCTGCATCCGTCCGACCTGCTCGCCGGATGCGACATCCCAGGTGGCGACCGCGGCGGGCCGATTCCATTCGCCAGCGGCGGTGAAAAGCCGCGTGCTGTCGGCGGCGAACGCCACGGCCCACACATCGTCGCCAGCGGTTGTCCACGAGCGGCGCTCTTTCCAGTCGGCCGTTTCCCAAAGCTTGATGACGCCGTAACGAATTCCGGCTGCGACCAGTTTGCCGTCGGGGCTGACCGCGATCGAGCGGACTTCGGCGGGCGTCGCTTCAAGAGTCTTCAGCAGTTCGCCGCTCGACACGGACCAGACTTTCACGGTGCCATCGGAGCTGCCGGAAATCAGCCGCTCGCCGCCGGGCAGGAACGCAATCGAGTTGACCCACGACTTGTGGCCGCGGAGCGTCCGTTCGGGCCGGCCGGTAAAGGCGTCCCACAGTCGAATCGTCTGGTCGATGCCCGCCGTCGCGACCAGCGAACCGCCGGGTGCATAGGCCGCGCTCAGCACTGCGCCGGTGTGGCCGGACAGCGGGTTCACAACGGCCCCCATCTGCCAGTCCCAGATCCTCGCCGTATGGTCGTAGCCGCCCGTCACCAGTCGCCGGCTGTCGGGCGAGAAGGCCACGGCGGCCGCACAATCGGAGTGACCGCGCAGGGCTTCGAGCAATTGGCCGGTGCGAGGATCGAAGAGCCGCACGACGCCGTCCGAGCAAGCGGTGGCCAGGCTCTTGCCGTCGGGGCTGAACGCCACGCCGCCGACCCAGCCGCTGTGCGTGATTCGCAGCGGATCGCTCGCGCCGGCCTCGCGCAGCGGCATCAGATGGCCCCAGCCGAGCAAGTGCGGATCGCTGGGCGGCGGATCGGCCCGCTTGAGCACGCCCGCCATCACCAGCGTGCCGACCTGGAAATAGACCGCGTCGGCGTCGGACGTGGAGCCAGGAAAGTGGCCGAAGCCGCCGTCGGCGTTGCGGCAGGCAAGGGCCCACCTGGCGGCCCGCTCGATCCCCGCCCGGCAGTCGGGCTGGTTGTGGCCTTCGTGCCGGAGCGTGAAGACGGCGTCAAACGTCGCGTGCCGGTCGCGCGACGGCGTGTTCAGCAGCCAGCCGCCGTTGGCGTTCTGGTCGCGGAGGATGCGGGCCACCATCAGCTCGGCCTTGGGCGTCGGCTCGCCGACCAGGCTGTAATAGTGCGAGGCGTGAAATGTCGCCGCGACGTGATCGTTCAAGTAGCCGTCGGCCGCTTGGACCATGAGCGCTCGAATCGCCCGGTCGGCCTGCTCCGGGATCGGCCGGCCGGCGCACAGGTAGGCCAGCGGAAAGAAGCTCGTCGAATAGGCCGGCAGCGACTTGTAGTCCTGCCGCATGATCTCTTCGAACACCGGCAGTGGATCGAACTTCGGCTTCACACCCAGCGACCGCAAAGCGACGAGGGCCTGCGTCGTGTTGTATGTCCGCCCCTGCGGCGATTTCGGATCGACGGTGCCCGCCTCGTTGAAGAAGTCGCCCTCCGGCCGTTGCCGCGAGAGCAGCCACTGGACGGTCTTCTCCCGCTGCGGCAGCTCCCAGCCAAACGTCTTGTGCAGCACGCAGGCATACGTCACCGCCGCCATGTCGCTGAACGCCGAGTCCGACATGCCCAGATAATTCGGATCGACGCCCGGCTGAAACGAGCCATCAGCGCGAGCCGTCCGCTGATAGAACTCGCGGAGGCCTTTGAACACCTCGTCGCTGACTGGCTGCTGCGCGATCGCCGGCGCGACGAACGCGAGCATTAACACAGATGAACTAATGGCTTTACAGGTTGCTCGCATGATCGACCCCCGACATGTTGAATCAACAAGCCTCAGGATACTCGTCGTGGTTGCAGTTCTCTACGCATAAGGATAAGTTGATTGGTTTGGGGAGGGTGTCCTTTGCTACGGTGGCTGCCGATTTTCACCGCCTGGTTGTTGCCAGCCTGGGCCGCGTGCAGCGCGGGAGAGGCCCCCGCGTCGCCGCTTTTCAGCCGACATGTCGTCGCAGTCTTCAGCCGGGCGGGTTGCAACGCCGGCCGCTGCCACGGGGCGGTGCAGGGGCAGAACGGTTTTCGGCTGTCGCTGTTCGGCGCGAAGCCGGCGGACGACTACGATGCAATCGTGCGGCAGCAGACCGGCCGGCGCTTCAACGCCATGGAGCCGGAGCAGAGCCTGCTGCTGCTTAAGGCCACGGGAAAAGTGCCGCATGGCGGCGGCCGGCGCGTGACCCCAGAAAGCTCGGAGTATCAGATTCTGCGGAATTGGTTGCTGGCCGGCGCGCCGCTGACGGCGAGCGAGCCGGCGGTCGCCAGCTTGGCGGTGACGCCGCGCGAGCACGCGGCGAAGGCGGGGGCCAGCTATCCGCTCCGCGTGGTCGCGAAATTCGAGGGAGGCGGCGAGGAGAATGTCACGGCGCTCTGTTCGTTCGCGTCGCTCGATCAAGGCATCGCCACGGTCGATTCGGCCGGCGTGGTCACAGCTCAGGGTGTGGGCGACACGGCGATCATCGTGCGCTACCGCGCCGAGCCGGTGATGTCGCAGATTCTCGTCGCCCGCGAGGGCAACGGCCCAGCGGCCGAAATTGTGCCGCACAACTTTATCGACCAGCATGTGCTGGCCAAGCTGCGGCGGCTGAATGTCCCAGCGGCGGAGTTGGCCGACGACGCGACGTTCCTGCGCCGCCTGCGGCTGGATGTCACCGGCCTGTTGCCGACGCCGGCCGAGGTCCGCGAGTTCCTGGCCGATACCGATCCAACGAAGCGCGAGCGGAAGATCGAGCAATTTCTGAACGAGCCGGGCTATGCGGCGGTCTGGACGCTCAAGTTCTGCGACTTGCTCTCGGCCAGCGATTTCGGCGTCTATGCCGACGGACTAGCGGAACACTACGAAGCCCCGCGGTTTCAGGCCTGGATTCGCCGCCGCCTGGAAGAGAACACTCCCTACGATGAATTCGTCGCGCGGATTCTGACGGCCACCAGCCGTGACGGTCGCAGCCGCGAGGAGTGGGCCGCGGAAGTCGTTGCGCTTCAAGAGGGCTATCAAACGCCGCGGCGCGACCTGGAACTGTATTCTCAGCGGAAATCGCTCGACGCCTATTGGCAGCGCAAGGGCGCAGTCGGCGTTTCAGGAACGCTGCAAATCGCCCACGCGTTTCTCGGGCTGCGGCTGGAATGTGCCCAGTGTCATCGCCATCCGCACGACGTCTGGCAGCAGGACGATTTGCTCAGTTTCGCCAACTTTTTCATGGGCGTGCGGACCGTCGGCTTCCAGGGCGACAACGAGAAGAAGTATCCCGAAGACCAGGTGCTCTTCAAGCAATACTCGGCCGAAGGCAAACAGCTGAACGACGAGGTGAAGCAGCTCAGGGAAGGCCGCGCCAAGGAGCTGGCTGAGAAAGCCAAGACCGCCAAGAAAGAGCTCGATCAACTGAAAGTGAAAGTGGAGAAGGGCGAGGCCTCGAAAGACGAGCTCGCGCCGCTGGAGCAGACGATCGCCGAGAACGACGCCCTGCAGCGCGAGATTCGCGACAAGGAGCAGCGCGGCAAAAACCTCTCCGACGAAGTGCCGAAGCGAATCCTCCACTCGCAGATTTTCTACGAGCAGACGGGCGACAAGTCGCGGAAGTGGGCCAAGGTGACAAGCCCGCTGGGGACGCAGTCGTCGGAGACACTCCGACTGTTGGGCGAGAGCCAGCCCGCCGACATCACGGCTGACTCCGACCCGCGGGAGCAAGTGGTGGCCTGGCTGCGGCGGCCGGATAATCCGTTCTTTGCCAAGGCAATCGTCAACCGCGTTTGGGCGCACTATTTCGGCCGCGGCATTATCAACTCGCCCGACGATTTGTCATCGTTCAACCCGCCAACGCACCCGGAATTGCTGGACGAGCTGTGCCGCCGGTTCATCGCCAACGGCTACGACCTGAAATGGCTGCACCGCGAGATTCTGAGCAGCCGCACGTATCAGCAATCGAGCCTGGCGGCGGCCGACAACGCTGCGGACCGGGCCAACTATGCCTATTTCTATCCCCGCCGTCTGCCGGCCGAGGTGCTGCTCGACGCGCTCAACCAGACGACTGGGACGAGCGAGAACCTGGACATGCAGTATTATCACTGGCCCAGGGGAATGCGGACGGTCGAGATTCCCTACGTGCCGCGGAATAACTTTGTGGCTTACATGCTGGAGCACTTCGGCCGGCCGCCGCGAAATTCGTCGAGCCAGTGCGACTGTGCCCGTCAAGCCGATGCCTCACTGCTGCAAGTGCTGAGCCTCGCCAACCATCCCCGCGTCTGGCAGAAGATTGCCGACCCGGCGGGCCGCGTCAGCGAAGTCATGAAAGTCACGGCCGATCCTCGCGGCCGGATTGAGGAGCTTTATTTGAGCACGCTTTCCCGCCTGCCCAATGAAGCGGAGATTTCCGCTTGCCAGGATTACCTAAACAACTCCGCGTCGCCGGAACAAGGATTGCAGGGCGTCCTGTGGAGTTTGTTGAATACAAAGGAGTTCTTACTCGCACATTGACGGTCCACCCATGAGCGGTAACACGGCCAGCGAACTTTATCTGCTCGTGATCCGCGTGGCGGATGTCGTGCGAACGAAGGAGATGTACGAGTTACTCGGTTTGGTCTTCAGCCGCGAACAGCACGGCTCGGGACCGGAGCATTTTGCCGCGGTGCTCAACGGGGTCGTGTTTGAGATTTATCCTCAGAAGAATCGGTTGGAACAGGATCGCGGCGTGCGACTGGGGTTTCGCGTGGAATCCGTCGATCGCGTGTTGGAATCGCTGGCGAAATTTGCGCTCGAGACTGTCGTCGCGCCGCACGACGCGGCCTATGGCCGTCGGGCGGTCGTTCGGGATCCGGATGGTTACATCCTTGAAATCAGTTCCTTGAAATAGACTTTGCCGAATGAGGACTGTGGCCATGCAACTGGGCTGCCCAAGCTATCGCCAATTTCACCGCCGGGACTTCCTGCGGATCGGCGGCGCTTCGCTCTGCGGCGTCGGCCTTTTGGATCTGCTGAAGGCTCGCGCGCAGGCAGCGGGAGTTCCCGCGCCCAAGGCCAAGCAGATGATCGTCTGCTGGATGGCCGGCGGGCCGCCGCACACCGACATGTTCGATATGAAGCCGGAGTCGCCGAGCGATTACCGCGGCGAGTTTCAGCCGATCTCCAGCAATCTGGATGGCCTGCAAGTCTGCGAGCTGCTGCCCAAGTTGTCGAAGCTCGCCGACAAATACACGATCATCCGTTCGATCACGACCATGAATCAGCCCGGCGACCACAGCCGGGCGCCGATGTACTGGCTGACCGGCAACCCGCGGCTGCCTAGCGGCACGCCGGAATATCCGATGTACGGCAGCGCGATGGCCCGCTTCCGGCCGGGCGCGCCGGAGCTGCCCACGTTCACCGTGCTGGGCAAGATCGACCACCACATCAACAACTCGATCGCCGGCAGCTTTCTGGGGCCGGCCTTTCACCCCTTCATCTTCGATCCGCAGGAGAAGAAGGACGACATCGCCAAGATGCTCTCGCCGAAGCTGGAGCTGCCGGCCTTTGCCAAGAACGCCGAGCTATTGAAGGCCCTCGACAACCGGCTGCGGCGGCAAGACGGCGTCGATCCACTGATTGCCGGCCTCGACGCCTATCAGCAGACCGCCTTCGACATGCTCCGCTCGCCAAAGCTCCGCGAGGCGCTCGACCTGTCCAAAGAAAGCGAAGCCACGATCGCCCGCTACAAAGACAATTATCTCGATAAATACCGCTATCCTTCCGGCGACCCGCTGCACTTTCTGCTGGCCCGCCGCCTGATCGAAGCCGGCGCTCCGATCGTCCACTTCAGCCTCGGCTACTGGGACTGGCACGGCGAGAATTTTGTCGCCGCCCGGCAGCAGTTCCCGATGTTCGACTCCGGCCTGTCAGCCCTGCTGACCGACCTCGACGAGCGGGGCCTTTTGGACACCACGATCGTGCTGGCCCTGGGCGAGATGGGCCGCAAACCCAAGTGCGGCACCGACGCCAAGGCCGGCCGCGACCACTGGGACTATGCCCAGTTCGTCCTCGCCGGCGGCGGCGGCTTCAAACGCGGCTGCATCGTCGGCGCGACCGACAAGCTGGGCGAGCAAGTCACCGACAAGTTCTACAAGATCGAAAGTTTCGGCCGCACGCTCTATCACCTCCTCGGCATCGACGCCGACACCGAGGTCCGCACGCTCAACAACCGCCCAATCAAACTGATCGCCGAAGACGCCCTGCTGGTCAAAGAAGCGCTGGCCTAGCCCGTGGGGCGGGCCTCTGGCCGGCTCGCTGGCAGAGAGAACCACGAAAAGCACGAAAAACACGAACAGGGGCAGATCGAGAGTCAAGGCGCGATCCGCTCGTATTCCCGTCCGCCTTTCGCGACTTTCGTGGTTTCGTGATTCGGATTCAGTGACGCAGGACCAACCATGCGACTCGCCATTTTGCTCGCCGCGGTTTTATCCACCACGCTGCTCGCCGCCGCGGATCGGCCGCCTAGTTTTGTCGTGATCTATTGCGATGACCTCGGCTACGGAGATATCGGCCCGTTTGGCGCGAGGGGCTATGCCACGCCGAACCTCGACCGCATGGCGGCCGAGGGCATGAAGCTCACGGACTTTCAAACGGCGGCGGCCGTGTGCAGCGCCTCGCGAGCGGCCTTGATGACCGGCTGCTATCCGCAGCGGGTGAGCATTCTCGGGGCGCTCGGACCCAAGTCGCAGAATGGGATCAACGACAGCGAGGTGCTGCTGCCGGAGATTCTGAAGTCCCGCGGTTATGCGACGGCCATTTTCGGCAAGTGGCACCTGGGCCACCATCCGCAGTTCCTGCCGACGCGGCACGGCTTCGATCGCTATTTCGGCCTGCCCTACAGCAACGACATGTGGCCGAACCATCCGACCAACGGCCAGGACTATCCGCCCCTGCCGCTGATCGAGGGCGAAAAGACGATCGAGACCAACCCCGACCAGACGCAGCTCACGACGTGGTACACCGAGCGGGCTGTGCAGTTCATCCAGGACAACAAGGACCGGCCGTTCTTCCTGTACGTGCCACACAACATGCCGCACGTGCCGCTGTTCGTTAGCAGCAAGTTCAAGGGAAAGACCGAGCGCGGGCTGTTTGGCGACGTGATCGCCGAGATCGACTGGAGCGTGGGCCAGATTCTCGCCGCGCTCGCGGCCAGCGGCGTCGATGACAACACGCTCGTGCTGTTCTCGTCCGACAACGGCCCGTGGCTCTCCTACGGCAACCACGCCGGCTCGGCCGGCCCGTTTCGAGAAGGCAAAGGCACCGTCTGGGACGGCGGTCACCGCGAGCCGACGCTGGCTCGCTGGCCCGGCAAGATCCCGCCGGGCAGCGTCTGTAATGAGCTGGCCGGCACGATCGACGTGTTGCCGACGCTGGCCAAACTGGCCGGCGCCGAGCCGCCCAAGGACCGCATCATCGACGGCCGCGACATCTGGCCGCTCTTAGCCGGGCAGCCGGGGGCGAAAACGCCGCACGAGTCGTACTACTACTATTGGAATCTGGGCCTGGAAGCAGTCCGCAGCGGTCAGTGGAAGCTGCACCTGCCGCACGAATACCGTTCGCTCGCCGGCGCACCCGGCAAGGATGGCAAGCCCGGCCCTTACAAGACGGCCAAGACCGAGCAGGCGCTATACAACGTCGTGGCTGATGTCGGCGAGACCAAAGACGTTTCGGCCGAGCAACCCGAGATCGTCGCTCGACTGTTGAAGGTCGCCGAAACCGCACGCGCCGATTTAGGCGACTCGCTGACCAATCGCCCAGGCGCGAATCGCCGGCCGGCGGGCAAGCTCGGCCAGTAGGTCCCGCCTGCCGGGCGGGACCTTAGGGGAGCGCAGCGACCTGCTGCTTAGAAGCCCCCAGAGTCCAGGTCGCTGCGCTCCCTCAAGGTCCTTTCCGGCAGAAGGGACCTACTTGTCCGGCACGTCAGCGATGGTCACCGACTTCATCACGTCGCCCTGCTTGATTGCGTTGACGACGCTTTGGCCTTCGATGACCTGGCCGAAGACCGAATGCTTGCCGTCGAGGTGCGGCGTGGCGACGTGCGTGATGAAGAACTGCGAGCCGTTGGTGTTCGGGCCGGCGTTGGCCATCGAGAGCACGCCCGGCCCGCTGTGTCGCAGGTCCTTATGAAACTCATCGGCGAACTTATATCCCGGCCCGCCCGTGCCCGTGCCTTGCGGGCAGCCGGTCTGGATCATGAAGTCCGGTATCACGCGATGGAACTTCAGCCCGTTGTAGAACCCCTTTTTGGCCAACGTCTCGAAGTTCTCGACCGTCTTCGGCGTTTTATCCGCGTGCAGCTTCAACTTGATCGTTCCGCGGCTGGTTTCAATGGTGACGACTTTCATCAGAGCATCCTTGATGGAGGGTTGTTTGAACCAGTGACAGATGATCGGTTCAAGGCACATCAATCGACAAGTGGCCCATTGTGGGACCAGCGAACTCCAGTCGCAAGCCGGCGCGATTCCAGGCCAATGCTCGCATCCCCAGAATCGGCAGCCGTTGACGCACTTGCCGTTTCGTCACGACAAGAATTCCTGGCTGTCCTTCCAGGCAGTAAGCCGGTCGAGGTAATGCGAGGGCGTCAGCGGCAGGGTGCGCGTGAAGCCAGATGTCCGCAATTTGAAATGGCCAGGCCTGCCAGCGAAATCGAGCGATGCAGCCTGGGGCGGCTTGCAGAGTTGCAGGATCAAGCCCGCACCGCTCCCGCAGATGAGCATCCTGAATGAGCAGCGTCTGTTTGAAACCGGTATCAACGATCGCTGGAATTCGCGGCGCCGAAGTGGGCAATTCGATTACACGTCCAAGTGGATCAAGACCAAGGGGCCAGCCTATCGAGGCTTCGATTGGCAGGGCGGGTATGGGGCCTTCTCCGTGAGTGAGTCCAAGCGGGATGAAGTGGAACGATATATCCAGCGCCAAGAGGAACACCAGCGGCGTTTCACGTTTCAGGAAGAGTTTCGGCAACTGTGCGCCAAGCGTGGCATTGAGGTTGACGAGCGGTATGTTTGGGACTGACCCCAGCGCGCCCTTTCAGGACTGAGAACCACTCGCGATATCGCTGACCCAGGGCGATGCCCTGGGCTGAAGAAGGTTGCCCCTACGGGGCACTCGAATGTGCGGACGATCTTTCGAAGAGCTACCTATCATGCCCCTGCCCAAAGTCATCGCCGATACACCGCTCGCTCCCGCGATCGAAGCGCTGCTCGCCGGCAAGGTCGAAGTCCTGCCGTGGGCGGCTGCTGCGGAGGCGCGGGACGATGTGGCGGCTCTTTACACCTATGGGCATCCGCTCGTGGATGGGCCAATGATGGATCGGCTGCCGGGGTTGAAAGTGATTAGCAACTACGGCGTGGGCGTCGATCACATTCGGCTGGCGGAGGCAGCGCGGCGGGGGATTCCGGTGGGCAATACGCCCGGGATTCTCAATGGGGCGACAGCGGATATGGCCTTCACGCTGCTCCTGGCCGCGGCGCGGCGGCTGGTCGAGGGCGACCGCTATGCCCGGAGCCCGGCATTCACGCACTACGACCCCGGATACATGCTCGGCCGCGAAGCGCACAGCAGCACGCTGGGCATCATCGGGCTGGGACGGATCGGGAAGCAAATTGCCAAACGAGCCCGCGGCTTCGACATGACCGTCCTCTATCACAACCGCCGCCGCGACGAAGCCGCGGAGCAGGCCCTCGGCGTACGCTACGCCAGCGCTGACGAGCTGCTCGCCGCATCCGACTTCGTCGTGCTCTCGTGCCCGCTGACCGACGAAACCCGCGGCCTGATCGGCGCGGCCGCGCTCGCCAAGATGCAGCCGACGGCAACGCTGATCAACGTCTCGCGCGGCCCCGTCGTCGATACGGCCGCGCTGACGGCCGCCTTGCAGCGAAGGCAAATCTACGCCGCCGCCCTCGACGTCACCGACCCCGAGCCGCTGCCGCGCGACCACCCGCTGCTGGCGCTCGACAACGTGATCATCGCTCCCCACCTGGGCAGCGCCACCCAGCAGACGCGGCAAAGAATGGCCGAAATCTCCGTGGAAAACCTCTTCCGCGGCCTGGCCAGTCAGCCGCTGTTGCACGAAGTGCGGCCCTAGGTCAATCCGCACGGTCCCCTTCGGTGCACAATTGGCCGGCCTCTCCGAGACGAGTTAGAATTCACGTGGGAGGAATCTCGATGAAGTCGCCCTTTCCCGGCATGGACCCGTTTATTGAAGCCCAGTGGCTGTGGGGTGATTTTCACGACAGTCTCGTCGTGGCGATCAAACGCGAGATACAGAGGCAATTGCCGCCGCGCTACATTGCACGCGTTGCCGACCGGACCTTCGTCGAGCAGGACGATCCCGATTTGGAGCTGCTCGTCAGGACGAAGTTCGGGCCGGACGTCGAGATTCAACGAAAGGCGGACGTCGCTGGCGCGGTTCAAGGAGCCTCCGATGCCGCTGCCGTCGCTGATCCGCCGGTGGCGGTCATCAATGCTCAAGTGGAGTTCGAAGAACGGCAGACGTTCCTCGACATCTACAAGCTCGACCCCACGAAGCAGCTCGTCACGAGCATCGAGGTGCTCTCGCCGTCCAACAAGCGCCGCGGCAGCGTCGGCTGGGACCAATACGAACGCAAGCGAAACGTCTTCGTCCACGGCTACGCGAACCTCGTTGAGATCGACCTCCTCCGCGGCGGCAACCGGCACCCGATGGACCAGCCGTGGCCAGACAGCCCTTGCGCGATCGCCGTCATTCGCAAAGAGCGAGCCCCCTCCGCGGACATCTGGTCGGCCTTCACCCTGCGGCCGTTGCCGACGATTCCGATTCCGCTGCTTCCTCCCGACGCGGACGTGGTGATTGCCTTGCAGCCCCTGGTGAGCGAGATTTACGAGTCGTCCCGCTACGCCACCGACATTCAATACGATCAGCCCATTCGTCCGCCGCTGAATAGCGAGGAGCAACTCGTCGTGGCCGAACACCTGAGACCGAAGTAGTGGCCGGCGGAAGCCTGATGGAGGTGGCAGCATGACGCACAGCTTGGGGCGCGCGGCATGGATCGGAGTAGTGGGCCTCACTCTGGCCGCACCGGGCCGCGCGGAAGATCCGGCCGCGGCGGCCATGCGGGAGGGTGTGCGGCTGCTGCGGGAGTATGAGTACAAGCAGGCGCTGGCGGCGTTTTCGCGGTCGCTGGAGGCCAGGCCCGCCCAGCCCGAAGCGCTGCTTCACCGTGGCGATCTGTATGCGCACATGGGGCGGTACAGTCTGGCCGTTGCCGATTACTCGGCCGTGCTGGCGGCGGATACGAATTCGGTCGAGGCGCTGGCTCGGCGGGCCTATTGCTACCAAACGCTGCAGATGCACGCGGCGGCATTCGACGATTGCCAAGCGGCGCTCCGCATCCGCCCCGACGATCCGCAGGTCCTGTCGATGCGATCCGGCCTGTTCTACGACAAGGGCGAATACCAGCGGGCCCAGGACGACTCCAAGCGGCTGGCCTTGTTCAGCTCCGATTGGTCCACCGCGAATATCGGCCTGGGCCATGCGCTGTTTGCCGCACAGCGCCATCGCGATGCCCTGGCCGCGTACGACCGCATCCTCCTCATGGAGCCGCGCGATTCGCCGGCGCTCTATTGGGGCGTCGCGGCGCTCTTGGAACTGGGCGAATTGGACGGCGCCGTCGCGCGGTTTGAGGAGCTCCTCCGAGCCGATCCCGCTCAGGGCGGT
>Ga0184625_10000498_pt1 | contig 14934 bp, 14 predicted proteins | sample PLM3_30_b1_FD_133151 | JGI IMG/M metagenome (GOLD analysis project Ga0184625, IMG submission 133151) | Groundwater sediment microbial communities from an aquifer in East River, Colorado, USA - PLM3_30_b1 | ecosystem: Environmental > Terrestrial > Soil > Riparian zone | place: USA: East River... | reverse complement strand
GACGGGCTCAGCGAGTCAGGAGCTCGGCGAGGATCTCGTCGTGCCGACGGTACGCCTCCAGATGCCCGGCTTCGTTCCAGAGTCGCAGGTCCACGTCACCCATCACTGCCATGAGGCGTCGCACGGCGGCGATCGGCGCGTTGGCATCGTGCTCGCCGTGCCACCATGTAAGGCTGCACGACACGGCGGACGGATCGAAGTCCCAAGACCCGAACACCGCCATGGCCTCGTCCGCCCACCCCTCCGCGCCTTGTCGGAGCGCCTCCCTCTGGTCCTCTTTCAGCACCCGCTGCCAATCGGGATCGTCCATGACCGCCCTGTCGGAGGGAGGAGCGGTGTCCATCACCTTGCGGAACGCACCGAGGGGATCGCGCAACAACGCTCTCCGCACGGGTGCGAGGAGCCCGTACATCGTGTCCCATCCACCGCGTGATGCACGCCATGCGTCGCGGTTCAGTCCGATCAGTCCCGCGATGTCCTCCTCCAGAACGGGCGCGGCCCCAACGACGACGCTCGCCGCCCGCACGCGCGCGGGATGCAACGCGGCAAGAGCGAGCGCGTTCGGTCCACCTCCGCTCGTGCCGATCACGTGGACAGATTCCAGCCCGAGGTGATCGAGAAGACTCCCGGCGTCATCGGCGACCACGGAGATGCCCCGGCCCTCCAGCCGTGTCGAAGCCCCGAGGCCGGGTCGATCCGCGACGATCACCCGAACCCCGAAGCGGTCGTAGGACTCCTCGTGCGGATGTCTTGAACGACGCGACCCCGGCATGCCTTGGAATCGCAGGATCGGCCGACCGTCTGGTGGACCGTACTCGCGCCACGCCAGGGTCCGACCGTCGCCCAGCGTCAGTCGACCTTCGCCCATCGCAAGGTCATGGTCGCCGACCGATTCGTCGTACGTCCACCATCGTGGATCACCGGGGAACTCCAACCCCGTGCGCCGCGGCCACCTCGACTTTGACACATTGGCCGCCAGGATCCTCGCGAGGGTCTCGGCGGCCATGCGGTCGCCCCCGGGTACGGAGTGCGCGTAGACGTTCAGTGTCGTGGAGGCGCGGGCGTGGCTGAGCCGCTGGGACACCGTGGCGATGGGGACGCCGGCGGCAAGCATCTCGGTCGCCATGAGGTGCCGGAGATCGTGCAGCCGGAAGTGCGGCAGGCTCGCGGCGCGTCTCGCGGCGATGAACCGTTTGGTCACCCAGTTCGGGAGCCACGGCTTCGCGCCGTCCGGACGAGAGCTGAACACGAACGCGTCGGTGCTCAGCTCCACGCCGATGCTGCGGGCACGAGCCGTGGCCCAAGATCGATGCCTAATCAGCACGTCGAGCGTCTCGGCATCGAGCTCGACCCGGTAGGTGCGGTGCGTCTTCGTGGATCGGAGCTCGGGGCCATCGGGCCCTTCGACCAGTGCGCGGGTGAAGGCGACCGCGGCCCGCTCCTCGTCGACATCGCCCCACCGAAGGGCCAAGAGCTGACTGCGGCGGGCTCCCGTCGAGACCGCGAGCCCCAGGTAGCAAAAGAGCGGCGGATTCTCGCGCCTTGACCACTCGAGCAAGACGGCTACCTCCTGGGGGCTCGGCGGGCGGACCTCGGGCGGTGCCACCCGCGGCGGCGACGCGTTCGACGCCGGGTTCAGCCAGATCCAGTCCCACCGCACCGCCTGGGCGAGAGCCCGGTGGATTACGCCGTGAACGCGAGCGACCGTTCCCGGAGCGAGGGGGGCGCTCGTCCCGACCACCGGCCCGAAGGAGGTGGGCGTAGAAGTCGTCGATGTCCGCGGCCGTCAGCTTGGCCAGGTCGAGGTGGCCGAGGTGCGGCTTCAAGTGGCACTCGACGATGGAGCGCGTGTGGCTCACGGTGGAGGCCGACCAGCCGGGAGAGGAGGCCTCGAGCCACCGGTCGAGCAGGTCACCGAGTGTGCCGGCCCGGATTCGAGACCGGCCAGCCTCGGCGACAAGGTCCTCGAGCTGTCGGCGGGCGAACCGCTCGGAACCGTGCACCGTCTTGGTCAGCCAACGCTGGCGCCGAGTGTCGGGGTCGATGCCTTGGTAGACGCGCAGTTCCCAGGCGTCCTCGCCCCGCCGACGCATGGATCCCCGTCCCATGATCGCCGGACTCTACGCCCGGAATCATGGGCAAGGCATGGGCAAGCCATGGGCAGGCGCCAGGAGACCGAACTCGTCCCGTAGAGGCTATCGCCTGGTCAGGCCTGATTCTCTGGAGCGGACGACGGGATTCGAACCCGCGACCCCCACCTTGGCAAAAAAAGGTTGCTGGGCCGGATCCCCTGACCTGGGGGATCGCCGCCATCTGGCCCATGAGCTCGGCGTTTTCGTTCGCGTGCAACGGGGTCGTCTTGCGTCGTTGCGCGTTCGTTCACGGGACCCCGACGGGACCCCTGAGAGGTGTCGGCTAGAAGGGCGAGACGATCCAATACAGGTCGCCGCAGCGCTCAGGGATGCCCAGGCCCGTCAGCTCCGAAGCCCACTGCTCGGCCTCTGCGGTCCCACCCACCTCGACCGGCCGAGTCTCGCCACCGCCCAGCCGGACCTGGTCGCCTTCGCGTCCGATTCGCTCCCCCGCCTCGTTGACGATTTCGATGCGACCATCGGTGCTGTGGGGCTTGTAGCCCTGCGGCCACAGCAGCAGCCAGCGTTCCCCGTCGGCCGAGATGAACAGGCAGTCCGACCGCACCTCAAGCACGCCCTCGATCAAGGCGGCCGGGTACTCGTCCCCGCGAGGAACCGTCGGGAAGAAGACGCCGGAAGAAGAAGCGGGCGCACCGCGACCGCACGTCGGCACCACGAGGACCAAGACGATGAGTAGGCCACGGCGGACTGTTCCCACTCCCATCGGACGCATTCTGCGCCGACAGGGTGCCTCCCGGCTCGCACTCCGTCGAATCCTCGTCGTCGACTGGCGTTCAACCTGAGTGCGAAGGGCTTGGGGGGTCGGCCTCCCCGATTACTCGGTCGCCCGGATCGACTCCACGAGCGCATCCATCGCTGCCATGTCTGCCCGGCTCGTCGAAGGCCCGTCTTGATTGACGCCAGGAGTGTGTGCCCGCTGACGGTGAACCAGAGCAGTGAGATCGTCGGGCCATCGCCCGTCGAGCTGCCTTCCGCGAAGTCCTCGATGGAAACCGGTGGAGATGCTGGCGATGCCGGAGGGAGCTGGACGTTTGCCGGGTCTCCGTCGGTTGCGACGATCAGAGAGACGCCCTCGGGCGGCAGGACGAGGCCGCTCGTCTGGATGGGGAGCCCTGGCTCGATGGACGGAGCCGGGAGATCCACGTTCGAGATCTGGGCTCCAATCGCCGAGGCGTCGCCCTTCGTCGTCTCGAACGGCACCACGCTCCATCCAACCGGCACGTCCGCAGTCTCGAGCGACGTTCCTCGGCAGAAGTGTCAAGAGAGATCCGTGATGTTCCCCGGGTTCCGTGGAACCGGGGTAAGCCCAGGCTGATACTTGAGGGCGCCCACCGAGCCGCCTTGTTTCGGCTCGGGTTCAGGCGAGCGACTTCGCCGCCTGCAGCTGCTTCAGGGTCAAGCCGTCCATGAGCGTCTGCCAATGCCGAGGAGGGGTGACCGGCTCTCCGGTGAACACGAGCCCGTCCGGCGTCAGCTCCACCTTCTCGGTCGCGGGCTCGGCGACGCCGGCGCGGGCGCGCTCCTCGATCATGGACCGGACCCGATCGACGTCGCGCTCCCCGAAGCCGGGCTTCGTTCCGACCCACTCCGCGTGGAGCGTCTCCAACGTCTCCCGCGCCATGAAATGCAGGTAGAAGACCCGTCGCAGCGTCTCGGTGTCGTTCGCCCTCGACCCGTGCGGCGCGCTGATGGCGTGCAGGAGCACATCACCCGGGTTCATCGGGAGCGCGATCGCGTCCGGCCGGGCGAACAGCTCCTCCTCGGTGAAGCGCTCGACCTCGATGTGACCGGCCAGATGGTGGCCGGCGAGGCCGAAGAGGCAGCCGTTCTCGACGGTGGCTTCGTCGAGGTAGATGTCGCAGTCGAAGTTGGGGATGCCGTACGTGTTCGCCAGCCCGTCCGGTCCCTCGTAGGGAGGGTCCTGGTGCCACCGGATCGCCACGCCGGACCGGGGCAGCTTCACGACGAGGGAGTCGTTGATCGGCATGAACCGATGCCCGAGGCACTGGCCGACGGCCGAGAGCAGCGCGGGATGCACCGTGGCCATGCGGAACGCGGCGTCGCGGTCCAGGAGCACGCCGTCGGTCCGGTAGTACTGCTGGCGGCCTTCGACCTCGCGATACCCATGGCCGGTACCGCGGCCGGCCACCGCCTCCTCGGTCACGTCGTCGGCCGCCCGCTGTAGAGCCCGTACCTCGTCCGGGCCGAAGACACCGCGCATGACGAGCAACCCGTTGCGGTGGAACTGGCTGATCTGTTCGTCGGTAAGCACCGCACCTCCTTTAGGTCCGATCGGCTTGTTTCCGACCTCGCGCCGGAGGCTAACGACCGCTCTCACCTGAGGCGAGGGTCGAATCCGACGTCGAGGGATACGATTCCGTCCTCGTGGATGAAGAGCGGTCTGCTTCGTTGCCCGGCCTGTTGGAAGCGGGCATGCACACGCCGGGTCTGATGCGGCGGCAGGCCGCCCGCGTGCTCCCGGTGCACGAGCTCATCGTCGTGCAAGCGGGGATGTTGCCGATCGCGGAGGAGGACCAGCGATTCGAGGTCCGCGGCGACGAGTGGGTGCTCCTCAGAGCGGGTCGCCGTCACTTGAGCTACGAGGATCTGGACCGGGAGACTTGGTTCTATTGGGTCTGCTTCGGCGACGGCTCACGGGATGCCGAGGGGAGGGAGTCCGCGATCGTTCTGGGCCGCCAGAGCGGCCCGGTGGCCCGCCCCGGCCGGCTCCGTGCCCAGTTCGAGCATCTGCTTGAGGACCAGCGGAACGCGATCCTGTCGCCGCCGGTCGCGCGCAGCCATCTACAGCTCCTCCTTGCGGAGGTCATGCTCCAGCCACCATCCGAGACCGAGGACGCGCCCGCGTCGCTCCCTAGAAAGGCGTCGGCCTTCGTCGTGGATCATCTCAGCGAGCCAGACCTGAGCACCGCCCGGGTCGCGAGGGCGCTCGCCTGCAGCCCCGATTACTTGGGACGCGTCTTCCGAAGAGCGTTCAGCGAGACGCTTACCGAGCATATCCATCGACTCCGCATCGACCGAGCGAGGACGCTGTTCCGCTCCACCGGACAGCCGGTGGAGGGCGTCAGCGGGGCGGTCGGGTTCGGCGACGCGCGTTACTTCCGTCGCATCTTTCGACGCAGGGTCGGGCTCACGCCCGGGCAGTTCCGGCGACTCCTCCCATCCGCGGAGGGCGAGCGGACGAAGGAGCAGCCCGAGTAGCCGCTTCGAGTTCAACGCACACCCACCCGCTCGCGACGTGCTCAGGTTCGATCCAGGCCCTCCAAGATCGTCAACTCCCGTGGCAGAGAGACTCCTCTCCGTGCTCCCTCGTCGGGTTCCGGGCTCCATTCACCGAACCGTCGCGATCCGCGGACAACGTTCCTTATGCGTACACCTCGAGAAGAACACCCTTGTGCACCCGAGGGTCGCCGCCGGATGTCGTAATCGCGCGGTTCGCGTGACGATTCGTTGATCCTCTTTGCGGCCGCCTCATAACACGGCACTCTGACGGGATGTTGATTGGAATCGCCATTGTCTTGGTCGCGGCGAGTCTCGCGGGCGCTCTGTTTCTCTTGTCGCGTGCGCCTGCGGTTAGCCTCGCGCTAGTCGGAGGCGTGGCCGGGGGGCTGTGTGGCTTCTACTTCAGCTCGCGCCATGATCCGAGAAGCGTTCCGGCCGACGTCGCAGTCTGGGCGACATGCTGCCTCGTCGCGCTCGGTCTGATCGGACTACTCGTGACGCCGCGGGGCCAAGCCCGGTTTCTCCGCCGCGCTGCGGCTGGGGTTATCCTCATTGCGCCGTTGGCGGCGGCGAGTCTGGCAGCCGTGCTTGTCCCGGCATGCCCGCTGTACGTGACCGATCACGCGGGGTTCTGCTTCCACGAGATCGACGTGCTTGGCGGATGGATATCCCAAGTCGTTGTCCTTTTTATTCTCGACGCGGCCGCCTTGGCGATTCTGCTGTTGGTGTCAGCGAAGGAGGTAAACAGCACGTAGGTCGCAGCCCGTGTTCCAGGAACCTTTGCCAACACTCGCGCGCACCACAGCGGGACTTCGCCAGACGCCGACCTCTCGATCCGCGGACAATGCTCCTTATGCGTAGACCTGAGAGGTCTCGCCCACACGGCCACGCCGTCGCTTGACACTCGGTAGCGTTGTCCCGATGTCGAGGGTCTTGGTGACTGGATGTCGGGAACCGGCAAGTCGTCGGCTCTCGCCGAACTTGGCCGACGCGGTTATCGCGTCGTAGACACCGGTGATCCGGGCTGGCGCGAGTATCGCGAGTATGTTGAGTCCTCCGACGTGTTGCACCGCGGGGAGTGGCTCTGGGTCGAGGAAAGGATCACCGGGCTGCTGGACTCCGATGATGGTCGCTCGCTGTTCGTTGAAGGGTGCGTGAGGAACCAGTCGAAGTTCTATGACCGTTTCAACGCGGTCGTCCTCCTCAGCGCCCCTGCTGACGTGATTCTTGACCGGGTCGCACGCAGAACGACGAACAACTACGGGAAGACTCCATTGGAACGAGCGATGATCTTGGATGATCTCGCCAGGGTCGAGCCGCTCCTCAGGGAGGGCTGCACGCATGAGCTGGATGCCAAGATCAGGTCTCGATGTGGTGGCTGATCGCGTTCGTCGGGGCGGCCTCCGTGTTCACAGGAGCGGACCCTGCCGTACTACCGATTCATGAACGCTTCGGCCGCTCCGATGGTGCTGGTCGGTCTCGGCGCGGCGGTCGCGATCCGGTGGCTGGTGCGCGATCGGCATGGGCCCACCCTGGTGGCCGGTGCGCTCGGCGCCGTGGTGGTGGTCGCCTCGCTCGGCTTCGTGCTGAACGACGGCCTCGAGAACCGGTGGGTGAGCGAGTCGAACCAGTGGGCGAATCAGCAGGTGCCCGAGTTCGAGTTCGGGCTCGATCTGATCCTCGACGGCCTCGAGAGGCTTCTCACCATGACTGATGCCTCTGGCTTCGACCGCTGACGGATCACGTGGCGGGTGGAGCTCCTCCGGGATGGCGGGGTCGACGAGTCCCTCGCCGATCGCCCGAGTGAGCCACAGCTCGGCGCTAGGCGACGAGACTCCGGTGTGGGTCGCCGGCTCCATCCTGCCGGGGCCACGTCCACGCGTACCGGACGATGAGCAGCAGCATCGCGATCTCGGCGGTGCTGAGGAACAGGTAATACGCGTCCGTCTCGCCGATCGCCGAAGCCACGATCGAGACGCTGTACAGGATCGCCAGCACGATGTTGGTCCAGCGGCACACCGTCGGCCTGAGGACCAGGGAAAGGAAGATCATCACGCTCGCGATCGCGATGTAGACCGAGACCGCGAGCAGGAAGACCTGCGTGATCTCGATCCCCGAGATCTCTCCCGAGATCACCTCCTCGATCTGCCCGGGGTTGAAGAACCCGAAGATGTCCCCGTACGCGAACAGGAACAGCATCGCGATCCAAAGGGCGGAGATCTTCAGTCGGACACCGACCCTCACGTCTTCGAGGGTGCTGGAGCTGGACGTGACACCTCGCCTCCCCTCCGTCTGCGGCTCGTTCACGATCAGCTTTCTCATCTCTCGTGTCCTTTCGATCGGATCCTGCTGCGACAGCTGTGCGCTGCGGCCGCTGTGGGTCGAGGGCTCACGAGATATCCCGTCGTATGACGAAGCGGGTACCGGCGGCGGCAAACGCGAGCCCATAGCCGGCGAAGAGGAGGGCGGCTCCCCACAGAGGAAGCAGGCCACCCTCAGCGGTCGCCACTCCGCTCAAAGCGCTGGCGGCGCCGCCCGGGAGCCAGCGGCCGACCTCCGGCGCGAAGCCGACGAGGATGGTCTCGACGAGCAGGATCCAGACCAGCGTGATGGTGACGGCGACGGTCTGGTTCCGCAGGAGCGCGCCGATGCCGATCCCGACCATCGGAGACAGCGCGGTCACCGTGATCGCGCCGAGCAGCGGGAGGACCACGTCGCTGCTGAGGAGGCTGACGTCGACGTGCATGGCTCCGAGCAATGGGAGGGCGATGGCCAGCGTGAGCAAGGAGGCGGCGATGGCGACCCCAACGCCGACGAGGCCGGCCGCCGCGAGCTTGGCACCGACAACCCGTTTGCGGTCGGGGCTGATCAGGAACGTCGAGGTCACCGTGTTGTGACGGAACTCGCCGGCCATGACCAAGATGCCGATTAGGAGGAGCAACTGGGCGCCTGACGACGCTGCAGACATCACGTTCCGCAACCCTTCGCTGCTGTCGAGGACCGGGACGGGGCTTCCCTCCAGGCCGGCGGTGACTATCGCCAGCCAGATGCTGACGGGGACGAACGCGAGTGACGACGCCACATACCCCCAGAAGGATCTGGTCGTTCGGAGCTTCAGCATCTCTGCGCGGATCAGGTCTCTCATCGGACTGCTCCCTCTCGAGTGGTGAGCTCGAGGAACATCTCCTCGAGGTCGAAACGCTCAGGAGCCATCTCATAGATGACGGCTCCTGCTCCGGCGGCGGCGAGTCCTACCGCCTCGGCGGTGGTCTCCAAGGCGACGACGGCATCTGTAGACACGAGCTGCGCGGCGATGCCCTGAGTGGTGAGTGCGTCGCGCAAGGCCTCCGCTTGCGGCGTGCGCACCCGCACGCCCGACTTCGACCGGTCGGCCAGCTCGGAGAGTGAGGACTGGGTGATGAGTCCCCCGTTCGCGATGATTACGATGTCGTCCACGGTCTGGGCCACCTCCGCCAGAAGGTGGCTCGACACCAGCACGGTTCCGCCCCCGTCGGCGAACGTCCGCAGGAACCGCCGCAGCCAGTTGATGCCCTCTGGGTCGAGGCCGTTGGCCGGCTCGTCGAGGATCAAGACCTCCGGCTCGCCCAGGAGCGCGCTGGCCAGGCCGAGGCGTTGACGCATCCCGAGCGAGAATCCCTTGACGCGGCGTTCAGCGGCATCAGCGAGGTCGACCTGGTCGAGCACCTCCTCGACGCGATCGTCTCGCAAGCCGGCCGCGACGGTGAGCACCCGAAGGTGGTCGCGAGCTCGTCGGCCGGGATGGAAGCCGTCGGCTTCGAGCACTGCACCGACATGGCGCAACGGTGACGCGAGCTCCGCATAGGGCTGGCCGTCGATGGTGGCGGTACCTGCGGTCGGCGTGACCAGACCGAGCAGCATCCGCAGTGTCGTCGTCTTGCCCGCGCCGTTGGGTCCGAGGAAGCCCGTCACGGCCCCTGCGCGAGCACTGAAGCTCAGATCGTCGACCGCAGCAACGTCGCCGAAGCGCTTGGACAATCCATGGATCTCGATCGCAACCATCTGCATTCCTCCTTGTTGAGTTGTTGTGGCCGGGTCCGGTCAGTGGAGTGAGAAGGGTGGGTAGCGGTCGGTGATGAGTAGGCAAGCGTATGCCTCGACACGAAGCCCCCATCGCAGGACGCCTTCGACGAAGTCGAAGATGGCCCGCGGATAGCGGCCGGTGAACAGCACGGCAAACCAGGCAACGACCACCGCGACGACCGCGCCGATGCACAGGAGGAAGAGCACGACGTAGTGGGGGGTAGCGAGCAACCACTTCACCAGCGGTAGCCAGCGGTTGAGATCCTGTTCGACGTTGGGGTAGTCGATGACCAGCTGGACCGTCTGCTCTTCGTCGGTGGAGGGGTACACGTCGGACATCAGAGCGAGATACGCCAGCACCCTGGTTGCGAAACGAGCGAGCTGGACGTTGAAGTCGAACCACCACCGCGGGTACTTCTGTCGGAACACGATCATCAACAGGACGGGCGCCGCAAGCACCCCGGCACTAGTGGCCCCGAATCGGAATCCGTTCTCAGCGAACCCGTAGCCGGATGTGGAGCCGTCGAGGAGGGCCAGGACGATCCCGATGGGGATGAGGTAGATGAGACGCAGGCCCGTCGACAGTCGGTTCAAGTCGCGGTCGGGGTACTCGACTGTCAATCGCGCCGCGTAGGCGTCGTTGTGTTCAGCGGTCACGGCCAGGTCCTTTCGTGATCTGGGTCAGCCGGCCGGAACGAGCTCTTGCTCGGGCTCGGCTTCGACGGGCTCGGGAACGAGATCGGCTTCCATCTCAGGCTCTGGTAGGGCGGCTTCGCCCTCGATGTCGATGGTTGGTAGCACGCGATCGAGCCAGCCCGGTATCCACCAGTTGGCGTCGCCCATCAGTTTCATCGCGGCGGGTACCAAGATCATCCGCACGATGGTGGCATCGACGAAAATGGCTATGGCCAGACCGAGGCCGACCATCTTGATCGCTGGGTCTTCACCGAGGACGAAGCCAAGGAACACCGAGATCATGATCAGGGCGGCCGACGTGATCACCCGGGCCGTGCTGGCGATGCCGTGGATCACCGAAGTGTCGTTGTCGCCCGTCACCAGGTACTCCTCACGCACTCGAGAGAGCAGGAATACCTCGTAGTCCATCGAGAGACCGAAGAGAACCGCGAACATGAACAAGGGGATGAACGAGACGATCGGCACGGTCGAGTCCAGACCGACGATGCCGATGCCCCACCCCCACTGGAACACCATGACCAGCACGCCATAGGCGGCACCGATGCTCAGGAGGTTCAGCAACGCAGCCTTCAGAGGCACGAGAACCGATCGGAACACCAGGGTCAACAGCAGGAACGACAGCAAGATCACCGCTGCGATGAAGAGCGGCAATCGATCGGTGACCTGGTCGCCGATGTCAGCGAAGCTCGCAGTCGAGCCACCAACGTGCGCCCGAGCCGGGCTCTCGCCCAGCACCGGCGGGAAAACCTCCGCCCGGAGACGTTCGATCGTGTCGAGGGTGGCATCGTCCTGAGGTGCTGTGGTCGGGAAAGCAAGCAGGGTCGCCACGCCGGCCTCGGCGTTCACCTCGGGGGGTGCAACGGTGGCGATGCCCTCGTCGGCCATGATGGCGCCGCGAAGGGGCTCGACCACGCTCGGATCCTGCGAGATGTCGACGGCGATGACCAGCGGGCCGTTGATACCGGGACCGAAACCCTCGGCCACGAGATCGTAGGCCCGACGCTCGGTACGGGTCTCAGGCAGCGTGCCCGCGTCGGGGAAGCCCAGACGAAGACCCAGCACCGGCGCTGTCAGCGCCAGAAGGAAGATCGTGACGCCGATGGCGTAGGACCAGGCGTTCCTGGACACGTGCTCACCCCAGCGCTGCCAGCCCGAGCCCACCGTGCGGCCATCCTTCGCTTCTTTCCGTCGGAGTCCGAGGCGGTTGATCCAGTGCCCGACAAGACCCAGGAACGCGGGTAGCAGGGTGACCGAGGCGACCACCATGATCAGGACGATGACCGATGTGGCGATGCCGGCAGCGGTCATGAACGGAACGCCGGCGACGGCCAAACCGAGGATCGCGATGACGACGGTGCCGCCTGCGAAGACCACTGCCTGACCGGCGGTCGCGACCGCGCGGCCGACCGATTCCTCGATGGTCATCCCGCGAGCCAAGAACTCGCGGTATCGGGTGACGAGGAACAGGGCGTAATCGATACCCACGGCGAGGCCGATCATGCTGGCCATCTGAGGAGCGAAGCTGGGGATGTCGACCAGGTAGGTGATGAGCGACATCGAGCTGATGCCGAGGGCGAGGCCGAAGAGAGCCATCCCGAGGGGAAGGCCCATGGCGATGAGCGATCCGAACGCCAGGAGCAAGATGATGACCGCGGCGATCACACCGATCATCTCGCTACCCGTAGAAGCCTCCTCGAACGAAGAGAACAGGTCGCCGCCCATCTCGATCTGCAGCGGCGAACCCTCTCGCGCCTCGACGCCGAACTCCTTCAGGTTCTCCAGGTCGCCCACGCTCAGCTCCTCGATCACCGGGTACTGGACGCGGATGAGGGCGATCCGACCGTCGGGAGAAACCGAGCCACTCGTCTCGGCCGCCTCGGGCCCCGCGGCCAGCGCACCAGCCGGATCGCTCGTGCCCAACACATGGGGCAGGGTGGCAACCCCAGCCTGCACCTCGGAAAGGGCAGCCTGCGCGTCGGCCGACTCGAAGAAGGTCACGCCGTCGTCGAGCGGCGTCATGACCACCTGTGCGGTCAGTCCGGCCGTATCCGACTCGGCGGCCGACAGCAGGTCGACCGCCTCTTGAGAGTCGAGCCCCGGCACCGAGCCCTCGGCCTCCAGCTCGCGACCGAAGGCTCCGGACGCTGCGACCACGACCACGGAGACGACGAGCCATGTGCCGATGACCACCCACGGACGGCGGGCAGCGAACCGACCCAATCGGTACAGAGCGTGCGACATCGTGGTTCCTCCTCGACTCGGCTCGGTCACAGTCATGAATCTCATCGTGACGAGACCCAGCAGCTGACACATCAGCCGAGCGGTCGGATGTGAGCTGGCGTTTCGGCTGAGGCGTCGCCCGTACTTTCGGTCGATACGCCGTCCACTCGGGTTCTCTACGCTGGAGTCGTGGTGAGAAACGCTGTCCGATCGCTCTGGGCCGAACCGCGAGTTCCGAATCCGCCCACGCGGGTGTGGCAGGACTGGGCGCTCGTCGCCGTGCTGGTGCCGTTGGCGGTTCTCGAAGTGATCTTGCGCGAGGACCTGGTGTGGCGACCTGTCGCGCTCGTCCTTGGTGCGGCGCCCGTGGTCACGCTGCTGTGGCGGCGCACGCACCCTCTCGTCGTGGTCGCTGTCGCGTTCGGTGCCCAGACGTTGGCCGACGTGGCGACGCTCTTCGGTGCCGACGAGTCGGCGGTGCTGTACACCACCGCGTACGTGCTCCTGCTCCCCTATTCGTTGTTTCGTTGGGGGTCCGGTCGTGATGCGGCGATCGGGCTGGCGATGATCCTGGTCGGTCTTTTCATCAGCGACACTGGTCTCGATTTGGTGATCGCGATCGGCTTCTTTCTGTTCTCCGCCGCGCTCGGCGCTGCGATCCGCTACCAGGCCAGCTCCCGGCTCCGCGAGATGGACCAGGTCAAGCTCCGCGAGCGCGAGCAGCTAGCGCGCGAGCTGCACGACACCGTCGCTCACCATGTCTCGGCCATCGCCATTCGGGCCCAGGCCGGGCGCACCCTTGCCGCAGCCGACCCCAACGCCGCCGTGGACGCCCTCGAAGTCATCGAAGAGGAGGCTTCGCGCACGCTCGCCGAGATGCGCACCATGGTCGGCGCCCTCCGCCAAGGCGAGGAGCCCGAACTCGCCCCGCAACGGGGCGTTGCCGACATCGAACGGCTCGCTCGCAGCGCCGGAGACTCGCCGCGTGTGGATGTAGAGCTGTCGGGTGACCTCGATGATCTCCCGTCATCGGTCGAGGCCGGGATCTATCGCCTCGCCCAGGAGTCGATCACGAACGCGGTGCGACACGCCCGGCACGCAACCCGCGTCAAGGTCTCGGTCGTCGGCGACGACCGAAGCGTGCGCCTGACCGTCAGCGACGATGGCGATGCCGGCTCGCTCAGCGCCAGCGCGTCGTCGGGCTACGGGATCGCGGGTATGACCGAGCGAGCCAAGCTCCTCGGCGGCACCCTCGAGGCCGGTCCGAGCCGGGACCGCGGATGGACCGTCGATGCCGTGCTGCCCAGAAACGGCACCGCCATATGACCATCCGCGTGATCGTTGCTGATGACCAGCACATCATCCGCACCGGGCTCAAGATGATCCTCGACGCCCAGCCCGACATCGAGGTGATCGGCGAGGCTGCCGACGGACGCGAAGCGGTGGCCCTCGCGCGCGAGCTCCGCCCCGACGTCTGCCTGTTCGACATCCGCATGCCCGCCCTGGACGGCATCGAGGCCACGCGACAACTCGCCGGACTCGACGTCGATGACCCGCTCGCGATCGTCGTGATCACCACCTTCGACCTCGACGAATACGTGCACGGCGCCCTCAAGGCAGGCGCCCGGGGGTTCCTGCTCAAAGACGCCGGACCCGAACTCCTGGTCCAGGCGATCCATGCCGCCGCCAACGGAGACGCACTCATCGCCCCGAGCGTGACAGCTCGACTCCTCGCCACATTCTCGGACACACGCATGGGGACGCCACCGGCTCAGCCCATCGAACCGCTGACCGACCGCGAAGAAGAGGTCCTGCTCACGGTGGCCCACGGTCGAACCAACGCCGAGATCGCCGACGAACTCCACATCAGCCTCAGCACCGCCAAGACCCACCTCGCCAGCCTGATGGCCAAAATCGGCGCCCGAAACCGCGTCGAGATCGCCATGTGGGCCTACGAAACGGGCCGCATCAAGAGCTGACCCATCTCACAAGCCCGCACCCTTCGGGGGCTCGGAGCGGCTCAGGACGTCGGGATGCGCACCCATGATTGCTAGCGAATAACCGGCGATATGCACGTGATCCCCAGTCACAGCGAGTCGTCACCGTCGGTGGCGTCGCCCCCAGTCGTGCGCAAGCTCGCCGTCGTTCATCGCCAGCCAGTCGCCCCTCCTAGCGACCGAACGCTGGGGCGAGATCCACCGAGCGGAGCCCTTCGCGCCGCCCGGCGCGATCCGAGTTCAGCCGCTCTCTCTGAGGACCCACTTCGCAGGGACGATGCCCTGGTGGGTCAGGAAGTCGTATGCCGGAGCCACCTGAGGAGGAACACCGGGCTCGATGTCCCACCAGGACGCGCACTCTGGGCACTGCAACTCGAGGTCGGCTTTCACCTTCAGGAGCTCGAGGCGCAGCAACTTGGTGCCTGAATCAGCGTGGGCGGTCCCGACCTCGCTGCCCAGGCGATCGAGGCCGGGTTGGTCGACGAGTCCACCTGTTCCTCTCGCCCATCGTGGTGGGAGGAGGGCAATCGGTCCCTCCCCAACGATGTCCGCGTGAAGCTCGAAAT
>Ga0184625_10000497_pt1 | contig 14955 bp, 12 predicted proteins | sample PLM3_30_b1_FD_133151 | JGI IMG/M metagenome (GOLD analysis project Ga0184625, IMG submission 133151) | Groundwater sediment microbial communities from an aquifer in East River, Colorado, USA - PLM3_30_b1 | ecosystem: Environmental > Terrestrial > Soil > Riparian zone | place: USA: East River... | reverse complement strand
CAAAGTCCGCCACATCAATCCCCAACGGCACAATCTCAATCCGCTCCCGCGGCAGCCCGAGATACTCGGCCATCGCGTCGGCGTAGAACCGGGTATTGGCGATGAAACCGTCGATCTGCACCGCCAGGCGGCGAATCTCGGCCAGAGCCTGCGACTGATGAGGCTCCGGCAGGCCGCGGAGGAAAATGTCGTCGCCCTGCAGGGTGATGACGACCGGCACGTTCAGCCGCCGCTTGATCTCTGGCACGCAGCCGGCGGTGAGCATGTTGCTGAAGACGATCACGTCGGGACGCAGGTCGCCGGCAAGCCACTCGGCCAGCCGCTCGACTTCCTTCTTCTGGAAGCCGGCAGTACCGCGGAGGATCGAGAGGGCGATGTCGGCGACCTGGACGGGGTCGATTTTCACGCTGCGGCCCGACGCCCAGTTGATGAGCCAGGGCTGATCGAGCCAGCGGTCGAGCCATTTGGGCAGCCAGCGAAACAGCGGCAGCTTCTGCTGCAGGTACATATTGATGCCGCCGAAATAGATCCGGCTGCTGCTGACATCCACCTCGTCGGTGCGGATTGGCGTATAGAGCGGAATGAGCTGCACGTCGTGGCCCAGGGCGATCAGCGCCCGGGCCAGCGTGTTGTCGTGCATGCAGCTTCCGCAGATCATGCCCGCCGCGCCCGCGGTGAGGTAGGCGATCTTCAGCGGCGGGGCGTCAGGCATAAGGAGAACCAAGACCCAAAGAATCGAAGAACCAGGTTATCGCACCAACTGCTTTGGTTCTTTGGTTCTTCGGTTCTTGGGAACTTTTAGTAACTGTGGCTCGTCCATTGTCGCAGTTGCCGTGCGGCGGGCCGTCAGAGCATTGTATGCCGCGCGGCCCGCCAAAATGGCAAGCAGAACAACCGCGACAATTCCGGCCCAGCGCGTCGGCCCACTTTCAAAAACAATCGCGCCGTTGAAGGCAATAAACAGCAGGAAACTGTGAACCAAGACCCGCCACCAGGGTGTCTGCCCCCTCGATCGGCCGGCGAGCGGCACGCTGATTGCAACACTGGATGCCGCGCTCTTTGGACTGCCACCGGCCAGCGGCGCCGTCCACAGCCAGGCGACATCGAGCACCCAAGCTGCGAGAAACAGGTAGCTGCCATAGATGCCGTTGCCAAACGCGACTCCCAGGAGTCGCTCGGTCTCTTCGGCGGTGGCCTGCCACGCAACCTGGTGGCTCCAGTGATGAAAGAAATGAAACGCACACGCGACATGCGCGACGAACAGCACGCAGCCGAGGGTCCAAACCCAGCGGCTAATGCGCGGCCAGTCTTCGCGCCGAGTCGTCAGCCAGCCGGCCAGATAGGCGACGTAGCAGGCGAGCGCCACGCGAATCGTCCAGCGGGTGAGCAGTTCACCGAGCATGTGAAGAGAACAAATACGGCGGGGAAATCAGGCGGGCTTCGCCGGCGGCGGAACAAGATCGCGCGGCCAGCGACGAATACAGTGTACACAGCACCGCGCGCCGACGCACGCGGCAGCCACGGGGCAGTAAAGTGTTCGCGATTTCAACCAGCGGCCGACGAACTGTCCGCGGCTGAAGAGCGTAAGCAAGCAGTGGATCGGAAGATCCAGGTAAATTCGAACGAATCGAAAATCCCCGACATCAAAACCACGGCAAGGAGAAACATCGCCCAGCATCACCACCCTGATGAAAGGCCGCCGCACGAACAGAGACGCGCCGGCGGCCGGGAGGAGGCAATCATGAAACGCAACGAATTCCTAACTCAGACCCACCAGGCGCTTCTCGCCCGTCGCGACGCCTTGCGCAAGACGTTGGCCGGCGACGCCGCAGTGCTCCGCTCGGCCCACGACGCCGGCGTCGGCGACGAGATCGACGCGGCGCTCGAAACCGAGCAGGCCGAAATGCGCTCGCAGATGGCCAGCTTCGAGTCGCGCGAACTCGCTCAAATCGAGACCGCGCTCGACAAGCTCAAGACCGGCAGCTATGGCCGCTGCGACAATTGCGAGCAGCCGATCGCTCCGCTGCGGCTCAAGGCCCTGCCGTATGCCAGCGAGTGCATCGCTTGTGCCCGGCGCGAAGAGCGGCGCGGCGGAAATCCCGTTCGCGGCCCGATCAACCGGATCGCCGGCTACAAGATCGACGACGCCAAACTCGACGACAGCGACCTATCGCTGAATGAGAGCCTCGAGGAGATCGGGTAGCGCTGTACGCATCGCGAAGAACCACAGAGGCGACGCCCAACTACTTGGGCGTCGCCTCTTGTGCTTGGTGGACGATATACTGACGGGCGTTTGGTCGAGGCAGTCCTGGCAGATTATTTCCCGGAGCCAATGCCCATGTCCGTCCGCCTGACGCTGACCGCTCTCTTGTGCCTCGGTATTGGGGGCGTTGTTTTCGCCGACGAGCCCGCCAAACCGGCCGCGTCGCCGACGCCGGAGATGATCAAAAAGCTGACGGCGGAGCTGACGAACGTCAAGCTGATCGGCACATTCACGGTGAGCGGCCGCGAAGATCAGCCGCCGAAGGCCGAGGAATACACGATTTCCAGCGCGATGAAGCTGCCCGACGAGGGCGACGTGTGGATGATCAAGGCCCGCATCAAGTACGGCGACAAGGACGTAACCGTCCCGATGCCGCTGGAGATCAAGTGGGCCGGCGACACGCCGGTGATCACGCTGACGAACATGGATATCCCCGGCCTGGGCACCTTTTCGTCCCGGGTGGTTATCTACGAAGGCCGCTACGCGGGCACCTGGCAACACGGCAAGGTCGGCGGGCACCTCTTCGGCCGGCTGGAGAAAGCCGCGGCCGAAACGAAGCCTGACGACGCCAAACCGGAGCCCAAGCCCAGCGGCAAGTGAGCTTGGCGGGCTGCATCGCAGTAAGCTAGAGTTGCCGTCACGATTTCGCGCCACCCGCTTGCTGCCCCATGTTTAAGTTCGTCGAGTTCATCCTCAAGTTCGACGAGCACCTCGACAAGCTCGCTGGGGATTTTGGCGTTTGGACCTACGCCATTCTGGCCCTGATCGTGTTTTGCGAGACGGGCCTGGTGGTGACGCCGATTCTGCCGGGCGACTCGCTGCTGTTCGCCGTGGGTGTCTTTTGTGCCCGCCCCGATGCGAACCTGAATATCTGGACGGCGACGCTGGTCCTGACGGTCGCCGCGATCCTGGGCGACACGGTCAACTACCAGATCGGCAAATATCTTGGTCCCAAGGTCCTTAGCGGCAAGCTCACGCGGTGGCTCAGCCCCAAGCACTTGGAGCGGACCCACTGGTTCTTCGAGCGATATGGCGGCAAGACGATTATCATCGCCCGCTTCATCCCGATCGTGCGGACGTTCGCACCGTTCGTCGCCGGCGTCGGCACCATGAACTACGGCCGGTTCCTGGCTTATAACGTGATCGGCGGCATTGCCTGGGTCGTCATCTGCACGCAAGCCGGCTGGTGGCTCGCTCAGAACGCATTTGTGAAGGAGCACTTCGAGATCGTCGTGCTGCTGATCGTCGCCGTCTCGCTGCTGCCAGCGGTCATCGAGTTCTTGCTGCACCGCTTTGGGCGGAAGTCGGCCCCCGTCCAACAGCCGGAGGCCAACGTGCCTCCGGCGTCCTAAGCATTCGCCGCGATTACACTGCGGAGGCCGTTGGCCTCCGGCTATTGGCCTTTCGCGGCCAGGTACCGCTCGGCGTCGAGGGCCGCCATGCAGCCGGTGCCGGCGGAGGTGATGGCCTGGCGGTAATAATCGTCGGCCACGTCGCCGGCGGCATAGACGCCTTCCTTGCTGGTGAAGGTCCGCATCAGCGTCGTGTACTTGATGTAGCCCTTGTCGTTCAGCTCCAACTGACCGTTCAGAAACGTCGTGTTCGGAGTGTGGCCAATCGCCAGGAAAAGTCCGCTGGCGGGCAAGTCCTCGGTGCCGCCTTGCTGGTTGTTCTTGACTCGGACGCCGGTGACGCCGGCCTTGTCGTCACCCAGCACCTGATCGACCTCGCGGAAGTAGTGCAGCTTGATCTTCTCGTTGCTTTTGGCCCGCTCCTGCATAATCTTGCTGGCCCGGAACACGTCGCGGCGCATGAGCATGTGGACGCTCGAGGCGTACTTCGTCAAATACGTCGCCTCCTCGACAGCCGAATCGCCCCCGCCGACAACCACCAGCGGCCTGTTGCGGAACCGCGGCAGCGCGCCGTCGCACACGGCGCATGCGCTGACTCCGCGATTCTTGTACTTCTCTTCCGAAGGCAGTCCCAGATAATTCGCCCGAGCGCCGGTCGCGATGATGATCGTATGCGCCTCGTGCTCCTGCCCCTCGAGCGTCTTAAGCTTGTAAGGCTGCTTGCTGAGATCAACGCTGACAACATCGTCGGTGATGATCTTCGTGCCAAAATTCACCGCTTGCTGCCGCATCAGGTTCATCAGCTCCGGCCCGGTCACCGCGTGCGGATGCTCGTGCAGCGGCTCCAAGTAGGTCTCGACGCGGTCCTTCACCACCGCGGTGCGGATGTAGTCGTGCAAATGGCCCGAGGGAAAGCCGGGATAGTTCTCGACCTCGGTGGTCAGGCTGAGCTGCCCCAGCGGCAGCGTGCCGGCGACGCGGTTTTCCTCGGTTTCGGCGCCCTCAAACACCAGCGGGTGCAAGTTCGCGCGGGAAGCATAAATCGCAGCCGCCCAGCCAGCGGGTCCGCTGCCGATGATGACGACGTGTTCGGGCATGGAAGTCAATCCAAGGTCCACAGTCCAAGGTCCACAGTTGGACCGATTGGTCGCCGAATTCTAACAGCAGCGGCGGCAGCGTAAACGGGCGATCATGGACGCCGAAACAGCTTCAAGGCGTTGGCCGTCGTCTGCTCGGCGAGTTCGCTCGTGGACACTCCGCGGATCTGGGCCAGGCACTCGGCGGTGTGGAGCACGCGGGCCGGCTCGTTGGGGCGTTTGCCGCGGAAGGGTTCGGGCGAGAGGTAGGGCGAATCGGTCTCGACGAGCAAGCGATCGGCGGGAATCGTCGCGGCCACGGCCCGCAGGTCGTCCGACTTTTTGTAGGTCAACATGCCCGCAAAACTGATGTGCATTCCCAAGACGAGAAACTCGGCGGCTTGCTCGGCGGTTCCGGTGAACGAGTGCATCACGCCCCGCAATTCGCCGCGCTGGCGGGCCTCGCGGAGCATGGCCAGGATTGCAGCTGCCGTCTCGCGCAGGTGGATCACCAGCGCCAGTCCCGTGGCCTGAGAGAGCCGGATGTGGCTGTCGAAATAATCCTGCTGCACGGCCAGCGGCACGTCTTTCCAGTAGAGATCGAGCCCGGTTTCGCCCAAGGCGACCACTTCCGGCTCGCCGCTGAGCCGGACGATCTCGTCCCAGTCGCCCGGCTGGGCTTCGCCGGCATGGTTCGGGTGAACGCCGGCGCTCGATCGCACGCCCGGAAACCGGCGGGTGATGGCGAGGCACTGGCGGCTGGATTCAGCGGTCGTGCCGACGGCCAGCAAGCGCGTGACGCCGGCAGCGGCAGCCCGCTCGACAACCCCACTGGCGTCGGCCGCGAGCTGCTCGTTGGCCAAGTGGGCGTGCGTGTCAAATAGCCCCAGCATCCAGGAGAATAGACACGCTTATTCGAGCAATGCCAACGTCAGGGTGTGGAGTTTTCCGTCCCGCTCGACGACCAGATCCATGGGGCTGGGGACGCTGGTCAACAGCGCCACAAACTCCGCCTCGGACTTAAACGAATTGCCGCCGATCGAATAAATCCGATCGCGCAGCTTCAGACCCGCGACCTGGGCCGCGGAGCTGGAAATGACCTGCGTCACCAGGACCACGCCCGGCTCGGCGTCGTCGAACCGCCACGACAAGCCGACGCGGATCGGCTCGCCGCGGGGCATGACCTTGTAGAGCAGCGGCGTGTCGCTGCCCGGCCGCTTGACCAGGAACGTCGTCTCGCCGGCAGCGGCCAGCAATTGCAGGCGAAAGCGGGTTTCGTTCTCGATCGGGCGGCCATTCAGCTCCAGCAACTGATCCCCGGCTTTCATTCCGGAATTCTCAGCCGGCGATCCGGCAGTGAATCCCGTCAGCACAATCTTGAGCGGTTCGGCCGCTTCGACCTTGAACGGCATGCCGAACCGTGGCGGCTGCGGCGAGACCGTCTGCTCGAGTGCGTAGCGGCCCAGCGCCGACTCGCTCCGCACGGCGTCGCGAAAGGCGGGCAGCTTGTCGGCATCGGCCAGTTGCAGCAGCGTTTGAAAGGCGATCCGGGCGACGCTCGTCAGGCCCGCGTGGTTGACTCGCTGCGGGTCATCGCTGGGCCGGTGATAGTCGCCGTGCAGGCCCGTATGGAACATCAGAAACGGAATCCGCCGCTCGTAAAACGGCCAGTGGTCGCTGTCGGCCTTGAACGACCAGGTGAAATCGAGCGTCGTCGTCGCCTCGTCGTTGGCCTGGCTGACCACGCGCCGCAGGCCCTGCGCCGTGCGCGAGCCCAGCACTTCCAGCCGGCCGTTTTGCATCCGGCCGATCATGTCCATGTTGATCGTGATGGCGACGCGCGAGAGCGGGATAGTCGGCCGGCCGATCCAGTGCCTCGAGCCCAAGAGCCCGGCCTCTTCACCGTCCCAGCAAGCCAGCAAAATCGAACGCCGCGGCGGCTGCGGCAGGTTGTTCAAAGCGTCGGCGATTTCCAAGAGCCCCGCGACGCCGCTGGCGTTGTCATCGGCGCCGTTGTGAATGTAGCCCAGCGGACCATAGCTATTATTCGACCGTCCATAACCCACGTGATCGTAGTGCGCCCCGAGCAGAACCACCTGCTCCTTGAGCTGCGGATCGCTGCCTTCGATCAGTCCCAGAACATTCCGCGACGCTGCGCCGAACGACTGCACGTACGAGCCGCCGTCGCCCGCCGGCTTGAGCCCCAGCCGCTCATACGCCTTAAGCAAATAGTTTCCCGCCGCCCGGCCACCGCGGCTGCCCGCCTCGCGGCCCTCGAAGGTATCATCCGCCAGCACATCGACGTGCCCCTTCAGCTCATCCCGCGTGATCGAGGCCACCGCCGAAGCCAAAGCCGCATGATCGGCTGCCCGTGTTGCGGCCCCCGCCATGACCAGCCCCAGCGCCGCCAGCGCGAACCAACGCACTACCGTTCGTCTCTTGCGCATGATGAGAATCCCAAGCCAGATGAGAGGCAGACGCGGTTACCATTGCAAATATAGGCCAAAAGCGGCCCCCCAGCTTTCGGCTGGCCGTTCAAGCCGGCTTGCGGCGTGTGCCTCAGATGTGCAAAATCCGGTTTAGGATAGCGCCGGCAGCGCTAGCGGCTGACGCGCATCGAGAAAACCCGGAGAGGTGGCTGAGTGGTCGAAAGCGCCGGTTTGCTAAACCGGTGATCGGGTAACACCGGTCCGCAGGTTCGAATCCTGTCCTCTCCGCTCATTATGATTGCGGCAACGCAAGTTACTTAAGGGATTGGGGTTAGGGAAAGCGAGTTTCTTCAACAGGGTGGTTGTGCAAATGACTTTGGCCGTTTGCGCAGTGCTGTTGGAGAACCGGCAACATGTCCCAAAAAGGACGTGGGCCGGGACAGCACACCGGAAGGACTTTCGGTGGCAGCACCCGGCAGGTGATTGTGGAGCGAATTGGCTCCGTCACCATCTATCAGCGCGGTAGGAATTACCACCTTGCCTTCCAGGCGACATCAACCTCCTGGAGCACCCCGAAGATGAGAAATTGAGGAAGCGGGCACTGTTGACCAAGGACGACGCGGCAGCCGAGCGTGATTGGCGACGTGTTATGCGGTGCAATTGGACGGCACCTCATTGGTTGTTGGCGGGGCAAACCGATTGTCAGCTTCCCGTTTTCGGACTATCCCGGCCCAATACACCCGCTCCTCGACCGCGAGCTCCTCTTGAAGGAGCGGCGGCGAGTGGACGACGCAGCCACGCAGAACGCACATCTTTTGGCTGGCCTATCGGACGAGCCCAAGGACAAAATCCATCCTTTACACCCAGCGTGGACGGCGACCTATGAAGCCTGGGAATCGATGCTCGACAACGATGAATTGTCCGATGTCGAAAAGTTCAAGCACGCCGTGGCGGGGTGCGTGGGCGAATTGCTGTTCGGCCCACCGGCTTCGCCTGCGTTTCGAGGCGATCTGCACAGCTTGATGGAACCGTGGGAGCAGCTCCTCACCCCGCTCCAGGTTCCGACCCTCGGGAAAATTGCCGTATAATCTGCCGCTGAACAGCAGCTCGTACTGGGCAAGGCGTTCAACGTGGAAAGGGGCAGGTATGAAAGTCACCGCTGCGTCGGTCAATTGCGCTCTTGCGCTCCTTGTCTTCGCGCTCCAGCCAAAGGAAGGTGTCGCGGCGGATCGACTGGCGACAATTGTCGTCGACGCGGCGGCATTCCTGCATGATCTGCCGCAGTACGACATTTGGATCGACGGCGGCAGCGGCTCGGGCGGCAGGCGTGGCGACAGTCCTGCTCAGCCCGGCGCAGGAAACGACACTGCTACAATGGGCCGTCGCGGCGGTGGAGTGCCGGGCGGCGCCGGGCTGCCGTCCAACTTGCCGAGCAGCGACACGCTCTTTAATCGCTGCGGCGTCGTGCTACAGTCGGAGGCCAACCTGTACTGCGTGAAGGAAGTTCCCGAGGCTGGAAATTATCACCTTTTCGTTCGCAGCCAAGGAACCAGCAGGAGCTCGTTCCGCGTTTCGGTTAACGGCAAGCTGACCAGCGAGAAATTTGGCAAGGCAGCGGAGTTGACTCTGGCGTCCGGCGGCGCTTTTGCCCTGGAAAAAGGCCAGGTGGAGATTCTGATCACGCGCATTAACCAAGGGGCTGTGTTTAACGCTCTGTTCCTGAGCAAGCAGGCAGACTTGAAGGTGGCGGACCTCGCGCCGCTCGAATTCAGTGGCGGGCAGGCGTTGCTTTTGAAGGAATACAACGTCGGCCGCGGCACGCCCAAGTTCGGCGATGTTGACGGCGACGGCAAGATGGATCTGTTGGTGATCGGCGCCAATGGCTCGGCGACGGTCTATGACCATGCCGATCAGCAACTGTGGTCGTGGGAGCCAACGGGCCCGGGTCCGCGACTGGGCGGAGGCTTTGAGCCGCCGGGATTAGTCTGGGATCTCGATCGCGATGGTCGAGCGGAAGTCGTTCATTGGCGAGTCGCAGGCACGCAAGAACAGCTCGTGGTGGCCGACGGCCTGACCGGCGCGGTGAAGCAGGCGACCGACTGGCCCACTCCGCCGCCGCCGCACACGTACTACAACTTTCGCCTGGCCATCGGCAACCTCGACGGTGGCTATCCGGACGACGTCATCGTCTTCACCGACCCCGGCGACAATCATAAGTCCATTGCCGCTTATCACCCCAATTTGACGAAGCGCTGGGAACACGTCGAGAAGCTCAAGAAGGATCACCTGGGCCACTACGTTTATCCCCGCGACGTGACGGGCGACGGCATTGATGAAATTTTCGTCAGTGCCCTGGCGCTCGACGCTCGCGGGAACAAATTGTGGGATCGTTTCGACGTGTTCTTTGACAACCACGATCATGCCGATACGTTTCGCCTCGTCGATCTGACGGGCGACGGCCGGCCGGAATTGATCTGCCCCTTCAGCGATGTCGGGCTCGTGATCCTCGATGCACTCACGGGCAAGATCCTCTGGCAGCGGCCAGCGGCCCATGCGCAGCAGGGCGAAGCGGGAAACTTTTTGACCGACGTGCCCGGTCCGCAAATCGTCGTCAATGGCCGCTTCTATGCCAACGGCGCGGATGGATCGCTTTCGGCCCAGTGTTTTTGGTTCCACCCCCGCGGTAACCTCATTCGCAAATGGCCTTCACGCCCACTCGCGGGCAATCCCGATTTTGTGCAAGGTGACTGGCGCGGCGACGGCAGCCAGGTGCTGTTTTGGCACAAGTTCAAGCTGAATGCGGATGGAACCGGCGACCAGTTTTTTCCCGACACGGTGATTCACATGTTCGATTTCGATGGCAACGGCACCGACGATGTGATTACCAGAAGTCCTGGCGGATTGCGAATCTATACCTGCCGGAATGCCCGATCCCAGCCCGAGCGAGTCGCCAAAGATCCTGACGTGCTGCGCTGGAAGGTGACGAACCATACGCACTATTAGGTCCTGCGGCTCACGAGCGACAAGACTTCACCGGGCAGCGAATCCGCGAAGGCCTGGTACACCTTCTGCCGCAATGCTTAGAAACATGAGTTCGTTCCCGCATGAAGCTCTGATCCTCTAGTTGCTGGAGCACTCGCGATGAAATCTCGTGCATCTCTCATCATCTGGTCTGCAAGTGTAGCTGCCTTGCAACTCGGCTTTCCTTTGCCGCATGGCGCGGAGGCACAGACTATCCGGGCAACTCAAGAGAGCGACGGGGCAATCCGCGTCGTGGCGCCGGGTGCCTTCGAGACGACCTTTACCAAGCGCAAGGGGTTCGGGCACATCTGGTTCGACCTGAAACACGATCCGAAGAAGGCCCGCGACCTGGCCCCAGTCGATGATGAGAACGGGTTCCTGTGGATCAAGGCGGCGCCCGGGGAATCGGCCGATGGCTCGTGGTATGCGAATCCAGTCCAGGAACTCGAATTGTTGGAAGCCGGTCCAGTGCGAGCCAGAGTTCGTCTCAAAGGCTGGCATGCGCGATACGGCAAGACGACCTCTGACGCGCTCTGGAAGGAACTTGCCTTCGAGCAGGTGTTGGCCCTGTACTCCACGGGCAGCATCTACGTGGATTATTCGTTGCTCACGGAGACACCCGTGCCCTTGAAGCACTTCCTCCTGATCACTAAGTCAACGGGGAAATGGGGACCCAGCGGAAAAGGGGAGGGCGCAAATGAAGTTCACAGCGCCGGCGAACACGGACCGGTGTCGCCGAGCCGCTCAGCTACTGCGAACAACTTGTCTTCATTCACGCTGCAGTGGAGCAATGGGCCCACCTATTTCCAGGACATTCTCGTGGTCATGTATCAGGGCAAGTATGGTGGCTCCTACTGGCATGAGGGATACCTGGACCGTGACTACCGCACCTCCCTGAACATCTTCAGCCGGTGGCCCGATCGCGCGGTGCCCAAAGGCAAAGACACCATCCCGTTGATGATGCGCTTCGCGGACGACATGAATGGAGAAAAACTGGCGGCGCCATACGCCGAGGACTACCGTTCGCCCGATCGACTTGCCGTCGCTCAGGGGGAAGTCGACAAGACGGACGCGGGAGACCGGGACAACGATGGTTTTAACGAGGTGGAGGGATGCTACGTCCTCAAGAGCGGCCCGACTGGGACCAGCTTCACACTTCACGGCTCAGAACTCGCCCGTATGCAACCCGCGTTCAAGATCAAGGGCTGGGAGGGCGAAGCACCCTCGAAGATTGTCCTGGGTGGGAGGGAGTTGGCAGGGGGAAAGGGATTCAACGCCTCCGTGGCCAAGGAGTTCCTGCTGTTGCAGATCCTCGAACCGGTCCGGGCGGACGCGATGGTGACGATAGCCAAGCCATGAGGTGAGCTGGAGCTCGGATCGCTTGGGCCACCGCCATCGCAATCGTCGCCGATTACACCGTTGAATTGACACGTTGGAATCGTGGTTACTTCGCAATCGTTTCCTCGACCAGCAGCAGTTCGTCTCCCTTGGTGGCCAGATAGTGCAGCCGCTCGCCCGTGGCGAAATGGAGGCGGCCGCCCGCGATGGTGACGATCGTGTCGTAGCGTTTCCCCTCTGTGCCATCGACGACGACCATTTCCTTGTTGCCGACGCCGAAGATCGTGGCCAGCCGCTGGCCGTCGCCGCTGAAATAGAGCGTGCCGTCGATGTCGTCGTAGCCGGTCCCTTCCTTGCCGCCATCGACGAGCAGCCATTTGCCGCCGGTTTCGGCCAGATAGACGAGCCGCTTGCTGTTGGGGGCGAAGACGGGTGTGCCGACGCTGTCGTAGGCTTTCTGCTTCTGGCCGCTAGCGACCATGAATTGCCTGCCGCCCGCTTCGGCCCAGTAGGCCACGGTCGAGCTGTCGGGGCTGAACTGTGGCATCCCGAGTTTGTCGTAGGGCTGCCCCTCGCGGCCATCGAAGACGATGAAGAGCTTGCCATTGCTGGAGGCCTGCCAGGCGACGTGCTTGCTGTCGGGGCTGAAGACGGCTCCGCCGACGCGCGGATAGGGTTTGCAGTCCTTGCCGTCGACCACGACAAACTGCTCGCGGCTCTTCTTGACGCTGTACGCGCTGCGCAGGCCGTTGGGGCTGAGGGCCAGCGTGCCGGGAATGATGTCTTCGAACCCGCTATAGACCTTGCTGGCCTTGCCGCCGATCACGGCGACATCGTCGAAACTGCCCGGCTCGGCGATATAGGCGATGTGCCTGCCGTCGTCGCTGAAGGCGATTTCGCGTTTGATCTCGTCGAACTTCAGCCCGTCCTCCTTGCCGTCGTAGAAGACGAAGGACTGGTCCTCGCCCGCATTGCCGATGTAGCCGATCTGGCCCCCCGGACCGAAGAACACCGTGTTGAGCGTGACCGAGTTCAGCGTCAAATCGCTGGGCGGCTCCTTGCCGTCGATCGTCTGTGTCCGGAAGACATTTTTCTCGCCCACTTTCATGCCAAACATCAGCCGTTTGCTGTCGGGCGTGAAGTAGATCACACGGTTGGAATCGTCGAGCGGCTGGCTCGCTTTGCCGTCGAGGACGAGGTATTCGTGCAAGCCGCCGGCGTACTGGCTGGCGAAGTAGGCGACGTGCTTGCCATCGGGGCTGAAGAACGGGCTGAACAGGATCTGGTTGTAGCCGGTTTTCTGTTCGACCCCGTCCACAACCACCGTGTCCCCTTTGTCGTCGATGTACACCGCATAGCCCCAGTGCTCGCCATCGGGGCTGAAGCGGAACGACTTTTCGCGAAGATCGTTTTTGTACTCCTTCACCTGGCCGTCCACCGCGATGCGATTCTTCGCGAGCAGCCACGCCGCGTGCTTGCCGTTGGGGCTGACCCAGAACGTCGGCTGCTTCTCGTCGTAGTTCGACAGGTCCACTTTCCCGAGTGACTTTTCGGTGACGGTGCGCTGCAGGGCCTTTTCTTGGGCAACCAGCCCGCTGCCAGCCAAAGTCGCGAAGGGCGCGAGAAGCATCGCCAGCCATTGGAACAGGTTGACGCGGACGAGCATGAGACGAGCCTCTGAGTGAAAGGACAGGAACACTTCCTGGTGGCGAGTCCGCTACCGTTTCTTCGCTTCCGCCTCGCGAACGGTGAAGTAGGAGGTGTTGAACTGCGGTTTGCCGCGCTCCGGCGCCGGCGCAGACCAAACCTCCTTCTCTCCGCGGCGGACGTGCAACTCCGCGCTGGAGAGCCGCTCGAAGGCGACTTGCCAGCGCCGGGCTTCGCCCACGACGCGAGCTTCGATTTGAATCAGAACCTCGGGATCGTTGCCGTTGACCACGGTGAACAGGGCGCCGTCGATGATTCCGCGGTCCGGCGACTTGTAGATGAACAGCGGCGTGGGCAGCAGCCGCAGCTGAAACGTCTGCCCGCGGTAGTCTTCGCTGGCCGTGAATTGGCGCGAGATTTCACGCATAGTCCTCTGACGCGCGGCAGGTGAATCCGCAACTGCCTCGTCCGCTGCCAGCCATTTACGCGCAGCAGCCGGCGGCTGCCAGGATGAACCGGGCCACCCGGTCGCTTCGAGCGCGTCGTCGCACAACGACGCATTCTCTGAATACCAGACTCCGCGGCGAACCCAAACGCAGAGCGCCGCCACCGGCTGCTCGCCGTCGAGCCACAGCCACATAGCGCCATCGTCGATGTTTCGAGAGGGATCGCCCGTACGCAGAACCGGCGCCTTCGTCAGCTTGATGGGGGCGGTTCGTTTGCCTTCCCCGAACTTCATCGTCAAGCGATCCGCGCGCTCGGTGATTGCCGGCAAGAGCTGGCCTTGGGGTGGCCCGTTCAACTGCACCGGTTCTTGAGCCAACACGAACGAGCCCAACGAAACCAAGGCGAACACGATCGAAAATGGAGTGGGCATCGAGACTCCGATCAGACTGCGATCCATGCGGCAGCCGACGACTGACATCGTAGTGACGCTCGATTCCCGCCGCCAGTTGCATCAGGAGCGTTGTTTGCTCCTGCTCATGGATTACGACATAATGCCTCCGCGGCAGTTTCTCTCGTCGGGTGCGGAGACAAGCGATGTCAATCCTCGTCGTGGCGGTCGCGCTCCTTGGTCAAGCGGCGGCGGAAGACGCCCAACGGCAGGAGCGCTTGCAGTACATGAAGGACCGCACGGCGGAATTCTCAGTCGTTCGCGAGTCGTCCCAGGAGCCGCTGTCGCTCAAGGACGAGCCCATCGTGCGGTTCAGCAACCCAGAACGCGAGAGCGGTACCTGGGACGGGGCCACGTTCCTGTGGCTGGAAGGAACCAGGCCGGTGGCTGCGATTTCGTATGGTATTCGCCGACCGAACAATGCTGTCTTCCGCGAGCATACTTCCTTGAGCGCCACGCCTTTGGTGTGCCGCAAGGGCCAAGCCGATGTTTGGTTGCCGAAGACCGGCGGGCTGAGCGGGCAACCATTTGCCGATGCTCCTTCCCCGGCAGAGACGGCCGCCAGTCGCTTGACCCAGATGCGGAGCCTGGCCCGGAGATTTTCGGCTTCCTGCTCGCGTAACGGGGAAACAACGCAATTGCGGCTGCTGCCACAGCCGCTGTATCGCTTTGCCGATGAGCAACATGGCACGCCAGATGGCGGGCTGTTCGCGCTGGTCGTCAGCAACGACCCCGAAATGTTCGTGTTGATCACAGCCGTCGCCGACAAAGCAGCAGGCAAATCACTGTGGCAGTACTCGCTGGCCCGCATGTCATCGCACCAGCAGACCGTCAAGTTGGACGACAAGGAAATCTGGTCCGTCCCTGGCTTTTACTCGATCCCTGCGGCCGAGCGCCGCGCGGGCCCGTACATCGAGGCCTTTCAGGGCACGTT
>Ga0184625_10000496_pt1 | contig 14969 bp, 14 predicted proteins | sample PLM3_30_b1_FD_133151 | JGI IMG/M metagenome (GOLD analysis project Ga0184625, IMG submission 133151) | Groundwater sediment microbial communities from an aquifer in East River, Colorado, USA - PLM3_30_b1 | ecosystem: Environmental > Terrestrial > Soil > Riparian zone | place: USA: East River... | reverse complement strand
TCCCGAGCTCGAGCACCCCGATGTCCGGCTTCGTCCGCAACTCCAGCAGCGACAGCGGCAGCCCAATGTGATTGTTCAAATTTCCCCTGTTGCGAAACACCGTGTAACGAGCCGCCAGAAACGTGGCGGTGATTTCCTTGGTGGTCGATTTCCCGGCGCTCCCAGTGACCGCGACAACGGCCGCGCCGGAATCGCGCCTCACACGGCTCGCCAGCGCCTGCAGCGCCGCGATCGTGTCGGTCGTCACGATCAACGGCGTGCCGGCAAGCTCCTTCGCGCTGGTCAGCGTCGGGTCGCTCACAATCGCACCCACTGCGCCCTTCTTCACCGCCTCGGCGACGTAGGCGTTGCCGTCGAATCGATCGCCGCGAATCGCGAGGAAGAGATCGCCGGCCGAGAGGGTCCTCGTGTCGATCGAAAACCCCGATATCTCGCGATCGCCCCCGGGACCAGCCACCCTCGCGCCTATCGCAGCGGCAACCACAGCTGGCGTCAGCGTCTCCGCTCCAGCGCTTCGCGCGCGATCGCCGCTTCGTCGAACGGCAGTTCCTGACTGCCGATCGTCTGCGTGTGTTCGTGCCCTTTGCCGGCCAGCAGTACCAGATCGCCCGGTTCGGCTTTGCCGATGGCAAACTGAATGGCCTCCCTTCGATCGAGAATCGTGAAGGTTGCGCCGGCGCGATCGGACGCAGCTGGCACTCCGCGCTTGATCTCCTCGATGATGCGCGCCGGGTCCTCGGTGCGCGGGTTGTCCGACGTCATCACGACGATATCGCTGAGCCTCGCGGCCACCGCGCCCATCAACGGCCGCTTTGTGCGATCGCGATCGCCGCCGCACCCGAATAGAGTGATGACGCGGCGATGAGCCAGCGGCCGCGCCGTTTCAAGCAGGTTCTTGAGCGCGTCATCGGTGTGCGCGTAATCGATGACGACGGTCACGTCGTCCTGGCTCGACGACACCAGCTCGAAACGTCCGGGCACTCCCGTGAGCCTGGCGAGACCTCGCTCGATGGCGGGCACCGGAAGATCCAGCGCGGTGGCCGTTGCCACGGTCGCGAGCACGTTGGAAACATTGGGGCGCCCTACCAGCTTCGACTTGACGTGCACGTTGCCTTTGGGCGTGCGCGCGTCGAATTCGAGGCCGCCGAAGGTGAGCGTGAGCGGACCGGGCGTCACATCCGCTGGCTTGTTGATCGCGTAGGTCACAACCGTATCCGCAGCCTTCTTGAGCGATTCACCGCGTGGATCGTCGAGATTGATGACGCGCGGGGCGCCCGGCGGGAGCATCTCGAACAATCGCTTCTTCGCCGCGAAGTACGACTCCATGTCGCCGTGATAATCGAGATGGTCCCGCGTCAAGTTCGTAAACACCCCAGCAGCGAACACCGTGCCATCAACTCGTCGAAGCGCGAGGGCGTGCGACGAGACCTCCATCACGCACGCGCCGCATCCGGCGTCGACCATCTGGCGAAACATCCGCTGAACGTCCGGTGCTTCCGGCGTTGTGCGCGACGCGGGCAGCTCGCGATCGCCAATCGAGTAGGCAACCGTACCGAGGAGCCCGCATTTTTTTCCCGCCGATTCGAACACCGCGCGTAATAAATACGCTGTCGTCGTTTTCCCGTTCGTCCCTGTGATGCCGACGACCTGCATCGATCGGCTCGGATGCCCGTATAACTCGGCCGCCATCGCCGCCATCGCCGCTCGCGCGTCCGGCACGATCACCCATGGCACGCCCAACGCGACGTCCGCCGGGCGATCTGCCACCACGGCGACGGCCCCTCGGCGAACGGCGTCTTCCGCGTAGTCCGCTCCCGCGGCCTTCAGGCCTTTCAGCGCGATGAAGACCTCGCCCGGTGTGACCCGGCGCGAGTCGTACGCGATACCACTCACCTCAACGCCGGGCACAGCGGCAAGCTTCATGGCTGCGCCGACAGCGACGCGACAGCCACGGGATTGCGCTCGAGCGTGAGCTCACACGCCAAACCAGGTTCAATCGGCGTCCCCGGGGCCGGCGACTGACTGGCCACCACGCCGACGCCGGTGAGGTGCGCCGTCAGGCCGATCGACGTCAGCACACGCAGCGCCTCGCGCGCGCTGAGTCCACGAACGTCAGGAATATCGCGCGCGTCGGCAGTGCCGACATGCACGATCGCCGCGTCTCGTTGGCTGCGTACCGGTTGGATGTCCGTCCGGTCTGACGCTCGTGCCACCAGGACGGGCGGCGGCGCATTCAGCGTCGGGGCCACGCCGAGGTGACGCAGCGTCGCTTGGGCAATCCGCTGGAACACCGGACCTGCGATCGGGCCTCCGTAGTAGCCATGCGCGTGCGGCGAGTCGATGACGACGATGATGGCCGCGACCGGGTTCCGTGACGGGAGGAACGCGACAAACGACGCGTAGTAGTCGCTGTTCGAATATCTGCCGTTGACGAGCTTCGCGGCGGTCCCTGTTTTGCCGGCGATGGTGTAGCCATCCACCTGGGCATACGTCGCCGTCCCACGCTCGACGATCTGCTCCATGATCGTCGTCAGCGTCGCGGCGGTATCTCCGGAGATTGACCGGCCGAGCACCACCGGCTTTACTTCGGTGCGCTTGCCGTCGCGAATCAGCGCCCGCACGACGCGTGGCTGAATCAGGTCGCCGCCGTTGGCCACCGAGCTGACCGCCGTCACCATCTGAAGCGGTGTGACGCCGACCTGATAGCCCATCGACATCGACGCGAGCGCGCTGGTGTCGAGCTTTTGCGGATCCCAGACGATGCCGGTTGTCTCACCGGGGAAGTCGGGAGAGAGCGCGCGGCCGAAGCCGAAGCGGCGCACGTATCGTCCGAGCCGCTCCGCTCCGAGGGTCAAGCCGATCTTGATCGCGCCGACGTTGCTCGATTTCACCATTACGTCGGTGAAAGACAACGATCCGTAGTCGTGGGTGTCGTGAATCACCCGCGCCCCGAATCGGATTTGTCCGCCCGACACATTGATCAGATCGTCGACGCCCATGACGCGCTCCTCTATGGCAGCGCTCGCGGTCACGACCTTGAATGTCGACCCGGGCTCGTAGATGTCCTGTACGGCGCGATTGCGGCGGCGCTCGGGCGAGGCGGTCGAAAAGGTATTCGGGTTGAAGGTCGGCTCGTTCGCCAGCGCGAGAATCTCGCCGGTCTTCGGCGCCATGATGATGACAGTGCCCGCAGCGGCGCGATTACTTGCCACAGCGTCGCGCAGCTCGCGTTCGGCGACATGCTGGAGGTACTCATCAATGGTGAGCTCGACGGTGGCGCCCGCGGTCGGCGGCCGTTCGAGCCGGCTGAACGCGCGGCCACGCGCGTCGGTCTGATACAGCAGCCTGCCGAGCGCGCCGCTGATCTGACTGTCGTAGGCCGCCTCGATGCCGGCGAGCCCTTTGTTGTCGACACCCACGAACCCCAACAGCTGGGCCGCAAGCTGTTTCTTGGGATAGAAGCGGCGGTCTTCCTTGATGAATCCGATGCCGTCCAGATCGAGCTCGGTAATCCGCACCGCCTGCGGCGGTGTCACGCGCCGGCGGACGTAGACGAACGCCCGCTTCTGGCGCAACCGTCCTGCGATCGCCTCCCGCTCCTTGGGCGCACAGTCGGTCAGGGCCGCGCACAGCTTCGAAGCCGTGTCGTCGGCGTTGTCGATTTCACTGGGAACGCCGTACACCGAATCGGCATCGACGCTGTAGGCCAGCACGCGGCCGTATCGGTCGAGAATGTCGCCGCGCTTGGCTGAAATATCCATCGTCCGCGCGGACTGGTTTTCGGCTCGCGCCTGCAGCGCCTCGTGCTTGTGGACCTGGAGAAACAGCAGCCGCGCCTGAATGCCGACCGCCCAGAGCACGAAAATCGCGGCGCCGACCAACAGCCGTGCGTGGATCGTGCGGCGCCAGTTGTCCAACTTGGGCTCGCTCACGGGTCTACTCCAGTGCCTTCGCAACTACCGATGCCGGCGGCGGTTCCGGCGGCACCACGCGCTCGATGACAATCGCCGCGCCGGTCTCCGGAGCGACGAGCTTCAGCCGCCCGAGAGCGATCGCCTCGATCCGCTGCGGCGCTTTGAGGGTCTCGACTTCGAGCCGCAGGTGTCGGTTGATCTCTTCCTCGTTGCCGCGTGCCTTCTGCATTTGTTCGAGGCGATAGCCGTGCTGCAGGAGCTCGACGCGCTGCCATCCCGAGAACAGCAGCACGGCGACAAAGACCACGCCCAGCGCCACGGAACGCCACTGCTCCCGGAGCCGGCGCTCGTCGATCTCGCGGACGATCGGGTTGTTGCGAACGTCTTTCTTGATGGCGTATTCGAATCCCTCTGAAGATGTGCGCATGTGCGTGTCCTCTGCGTTACGCTCTGCCCACTTCGCTCACGCGACGCACTCGGCCGCACGCAGCTTTGCGCTGCGCGCGCGCGGGTTGCGTTCGAGCTCGTCCGGCTGGGGAGTCATCGGCTTTTTCGTCAGGATGCGCATCGCGGCGCCCTCGCGCGGCGCAAGCGCCCGCAACGTGTGCTTGACGATGCGATCCTCGAGCGAGTGAAACGTGATCACCACGAGTCGCGCGCCGATCGTCAAGCGGTGCGCCACAGTCGTGAGAAATGCATCGATGTTTTCGAGCTCGCGGTTGACCCAGATGCGAAGCGCCTGGAACGTGCGCGTCGCGGGATCGATCCGCGAGAATCCGCGCCGAGGCACGGCTCGTCTCACGATCGCCGCCAGCTGAGCAGTGGTTTCGAGCGGGGCTGCGATCCGCGCCTGCACGATCCCCCGCGCGATTCGCCGTGAGTACCGCTCCTCGCCAAATTCATAAATCGCATCGGCGATCTCCGATTCCTCAGCACCGTGCAGCAACTCGGCGGCAGTCGGGCCGGTCGTCGTGTCCATCCGCATGTCGAGCGGATCGTCGCGTTGAAAGCTGAAGCCGCGGCCGGCGGCCTCGAGCTGATAGGACGACATGCCCATGTCCGCGAGCGTGCCGTCGACACGGTCTATTCCGCGGGCCTCAAGCACCGCCGCGATCGCCCGATAATCCGAGTGCACGAGCTCCACGCGATCGCGGTATTTGTCCAGCGTCTCGGCGGCGATGCGCAGCGCCGCGGGATCGCGGTCGAGCCCGATCACCCTGGCCGCTCCGGCTTCGAGCAGGGCGAGTGCGTGCCCGCCCATGCCGACCGTGCAATCCACGAAGATGCCGCCCTTCTCCGGCTGCAGGAACGCGATCGCCTCGCGCGTCATCACCGGTTCGTGAAGCATGCGTTTATGCCCTACAGACCGCGATCCGACAGCGCCCGCGCGTCATCGTCGGTAAACGGCTCACGCTGCAGTTTTGCGATGAACCGCTCGTGGTTCCACACTTCAAGAAAGTTGAACTGGCCGAACACATCGACTTCCCCGACCATCGTCGCCGACTCGCGCAGCCGAGCCGGAATCACCACACGCCCCTGGCTGTCGATTTCGGCGACCTGGCCGTAAAAGTTCACGCGGTCCAGGAACTTCGTGCGGGATGGGTGGGTTGAAGGAATTTGTGCCAGCTTTTTTTCGATGTCAGTCCACACTGGCATGGGGTAGATGCGCACCGAGTCGCCGTGCAGACTGGTAACGAAGAGTTCGCGCCCGTGTTCATCCTCGATGAACGAGCGGAACCCATTGGGGATCTTGAGTCTCCCCCGATCGTCAATTTTCGCCGGCGAGTTGCCCCGAAGCACGCTCGGCTACTCCATTTCTCTCCAAAAAAATCCATAGCGATAGTAGAGAAGCGATCCGGTGATGTCAACGCCTAAAACGTAGACAGAAAACGAGTTACGCTAAACTTTCGCCCCCATATTTACACCGTGATACGATTTCGCACACGTGGCCGATCCAGCGACCGTCAGCGTGGTCATCCCGGCGTATGAAGAGTCCGAGGCCGTTGGGACGGTGGTCCAGGCGCTTCGTGCGGTGGCGAACTGGCGCGAGATCCTGGTCATCGACGATGGGTCGTCAGACGGCACAGCGAGTGCGGCCGCGGCAGCAGGGGCGCGCGTTGTCCGACACCCGTACAACAAGGGCAACGGCGCGTCGGTGAAAACCGGCATACGGAACGCCTCGGGCGACTACGTGCTCATCGTCGACGCCGACGGACAGCACAGCGCATCCGATGCCCTGCGTCTTGTGAGTTTTCTCGGCGAGTACGATCTCGTCGTCGGAACGCGCGCCGGATCGAATCAGCAGGCATCGAAAGCGCGCCACCTCGGGAACACGGCGCTCAATTGGATAGCGGGCTACCTGACCGGCCGCGAAATTCCAGACCTCACGTCGGGTTTACGAGCCGCGCGGACCAGCGGCCTTCGCGAGTTCCTCCACCTGCTTCCCAACGGATTCTCGACGCCAACGACAACGACGCTGTCGTTCGTCAAAGCCGGCTATAGCGTGCGGTTCGAGCCGATAACCGTCGGCCCTCGGCTGGGGGTGTCGAAGATCAAACTCATGTCAGATGGCGCGCGGTTCCTGATGATCCTGCTGAAGCTGATCACGATTTTCAGCCCGCTGCGCGTATTCCTGCCGATTTCCGGAACGTTTTTCATATTCGGCGCGTCCTACGCCATCTGGACGACGATCAGGTACCACGACATTACAGACTCGTCCGTCCTCCTCCTGGTCCTCGCCGTCGTCATTTTCCTCGTCGGACTTGTTTCCGAGCAGATTTCGACGATGCGCTCTGAAGGTCCTCGATGAATGCCACGGTCGTCATCGCCACCTACAACGAGCGAGAGAATCTGGTCGGGCTCGTTTCAGCCATTCTCGAATACCCCTCATACAGCGTGATCGTCGTCGACGACGATTCCCCTGACGGAACCGGGGCATTGGCCGATTCGCTCGCGGCGAACAGCGGCAACAGGGTTTCAGTCGTCCATCGCAAGGGCGCGCGCGGCCTTGGACGTTCGCTGGTGGCTGGACTGCAGCATGCCCTGGCGAGCGGCGCGGAGCTCATCTTCCAGATGGACGCCGACTTCTCGCACGATCCGAAGTACCTGCCGGCGATGGCTGCGGCCGCGGCTGACGCCGACCTGGTACTGGGGTCGCGGTACCTGCGCGGCATCAGCGTGGTGAACTGGCCGCTGCACCGTATCATCCTCAGCAGCTTCGCGAACCGTTACATCCGGTCGGTGACCGGGCTGGAGGTCAGCGACTGCACGACGGGATTCCGCTGTTGGCGCCGGGAGGCGCTCGCCCGGCTGCCGCTCGACGGCCTGATTTCGGAGGGATACGCGTTCCTCATCGAACAACTGCACCTCGCCAGGCAGATCGGCTGCCGCGTCAAGGAAATCCCGATCATTTTCGTGGAACGGCGCGAAGGCGCATCGAAAGTTTCCTCGAGGGTTCTGCTGGAGTCTGCGATAGTGCCATGGCGATTGCGCCTGCGGCGCTAGTGTAATAACGTGTCCCCACCATCAAAGATGACGGACTTCGATCCGGCCCCTGCACCCGGGCTCAGCGTCTTTTTCCCCGCGTACAACGATTGCGGGACGATCGCCAGCCTCGTCATCACCGCCGTGCAGAGCGCCTCGAAGCTGACGCCGAACTATGAGGTGATCGTCGTCGACGACGGCAGCTCGGACTCGACAGCCCAGATATTGAGCGAGCTCGCACGCGTCTATCCACAGCTGAAGGTCGTGACGCACCCGGTGAACCGCGGCTATGGCGGCGCGCTTCGCACCGGGTTTGCCAGCGCGACGAAGGACGTCATTTTCTACACGGACGGCGACGCGCAGTACGACCCGTCGGAGATCGAGGTGCTCTGGCCGATGCTGACCGCCGGCGTCGACCTGGTCAACGGCTACAAAATCAGCCGATCGGATCCGCTGCACCGTATCGTCATCGGCCGGATCTATCACCATACCGTCAAGATCCTGTTCGGCCTTCGCGTGCGCGACGTCGATTGCGATTTCCGGCTGCTGCGGCGATCGATTTTCGATCGGGTGCGGCTCGAGAAGAACAGCGGCGTGATCTGCCTGGAGATGATGAAGAAGATCCAGGATGCCGGCTTCAGGATCGTCGAGGTGCCGGTCCATCACTATCATCGCGCCCACGGGCAGTCGCAGTTCTTCAATTTCCGGCGCGTCATCCGCACCGGCATCGACGTGATGAAACTCTGGTACGCGCTCGTCGTGCAGCGCACCCACGAACGATCGGCGGCCACCGCCGAGGACAGTGCCTCACGGCGCAGCGCAGGACAACGCGTGCTGTGACATTCCCGCATCAGGATTTCTATCGCCGCCGGCGGGTGATGATTACCGGCGGCCTCGGCTTCATCGGCAGCAACATCGCCAGGCGCCTCGTCGAGTTCGGCGCCGACGTGTTGTTGATGGACTCGCTGATTCCAGACTCCGGCGCCAATTTCTTCAATATCGACGGCATCGCCGACAAGGTGCGCGTCAATATTGCGGACGTGCGCCAGGAAAGCACGATGAACCACCTGGTCCGCGATCGCGAGGTCATCTTCAACCTCGCCGGGCAGGTGAGTCACATCGACAGCATGAGGGATCCGCATACCGACCTCGAGATCAACTGCCGCAGCCAGTTGTCGATTCTCGAAGCGTGCCGCAAGTTCAACCCAGGCGTGAAGGTAGTCTTTGCCGGGACGCGCCAGGTGTACGGAAAACCCGATTCGCTGCCGGTGACCGAGAATCATCTCGTCAGACCGGTCGACGTGAACGGCATCAACAAAGCGGCCGGCGAAAACTACCACCTTCTCTACAACAACGTTTTCAACGTCCGTGCCTGCTCGCTGCGCCTGACCAACGTCTACGGACCGCGGCAGCTCATCAGGCATAACCGCCAGGGTTTCATCGGCTGGTTCATCCGCCTTGCCGTGGAAGGCCGCGAGATTCAGATCTTCGGCGATGGCTCACAGATGCGTGACCTGGTCTACGTCGACGACGCAGCGGATGCATTTCTTCGCGCCGGTGCGTCGGAGGCGTGCAACGGACAGGTGTTCAACGTCGGCGGACTGGAGCCTATCTCGCACAAGGACCTCGTCGCGCTGCTGATCGATGTGGCCGGCGCCGGATCGGTGCGGTATGTGCCGTGGCCGGCCGAAAAAAAGGCGATCGACATCGGCAGCTTCTACGCCGATTCCACCCGTTTCCGCAACGCCGTGGGATGGGAGCCGCGCGTCACACTGCGCGACGGGTTCGCAAAGACGCTCGCGTACTACCGCGCGCACGCCGACGCCTACCTCGACGACTCGGCGTCCACGCCATCGACGGTGGCATGAGCTTTCGCGTTCCCTTTAACGATCTCCACCTCGCGGAAGAATCGGACGCGGTCCGCGCCGCCATCGCGCGCGTGGTCGATCGCGCGTGGTTCGTGCTGGGGCCAGAGGTCGAGGCGTTCGAGCGGGAGTTCGCCGCCGCATCCGGCACGCCGCACGCCGTCGGCGTCGGCAACGGCACTGATGCGATCGCGCTGGTTCTGCGCGCGCTCGGCATCGGCCCCGGCGACGAGGTCATCACTACTCCCCTCTCAGCCGCGTACACGGCCATCGCGATCGTCATGGCCGGCGCTCGTCCGGTCTTCGCCGATATCGATCCTGAACGCTTGACGCTCGATCCACGCGCTGCGGAGCAGGCCATTACCGACCGCACGGCCGCGCTTCTGCCGGTGCATTTGTATGGACAGCCCGCGGACATGGCGGCGTTCGCCGCGCTCGCGGAGCGCAAAGGGCTCGCGCTCGTCGAAGACTGCTGCCAGGCGCATCTCGCAACCTCCGCGGGCCAGGCCGTCGGCACGTTCGGAGCTGCCGGAGCGTTCAGCTTCTACCCGACAAAAAACCTCGGCGCCCTCGGCGACGGCGGCGCGGTCGTCACGCGCGACGCGTCTCTCGCCGCGCGCATCTCCCGGCTGCGTAACGGCGGGCAGACCGACAGGTATCGCCATGTCGAGATCGGCATCAACAGCCGGCTCGACGAAATGCAGGCCGCGATCCTGCGTGCGCGTCTTCCCCACCTTCGGCGGCGCACAGAAGAGCGCCGCGCGCGCGCCGCGCAGTATCGATCGCTGCTGGCTGACGCGTCGGTCGAGGTTCCTCCCGAGATGGATCCGGGACACGTGTATCATCTGTTTCCGATCAGGGCGCAGCGCCGCGGCGTGCTCCAGGATCGCCTTTCCGCATCAGGCGTCGAGACGCTCGTGCACTACCCGACGCCGATTTTTCAACAACCGGCCTTCGCTTCGTGGGAGGGGGCCGATTGCCCGCAGGCCGTTCGCGCGGCGAACGAAGTCCTGTCATTACCCTTACACCCGGGACTGTCGCCAGACGCCGTTGCCACGGTCGCTGAGGCTGTTCGAAAGGAATCATCCTCATGAGAGCGTTAATTACCGGAGGGGCAGGATTCATCGGCTCGCATCTCGCCGAAGCGCTGCTCGATGACGGCCATGAGGTCGACATCATCGACAACCTGTCTACCGGTTCGATCCGAAACGTGGGACACCTCAAGTCGAATCCGCGGTTCAACTACGTCATCGACACGCTGACCAACGAACCGCTGCTCGCGGAGCTCATCGATCGCAACGACGTCATTTTTCATTTCGCCGCCGCGGTCGGCGTGAAGCTCATCGTCGAGCAGCCGGTGCATACGATCGAGACCAACGTGCATGGGACCGAGGTGGTCCTGAAACACGCGAACAAGAAAAGAAAGAAGGTCGTGATCGCCTCGACGTCGGAGGTCTACGGCAAGAGCGTGGACGTGCCGTTTCGCGAAGATGCCGATCTGGTCATGGGGGCGACGGTCAAACATCGCTGGGCCTATGCCTGCAGCAAGGCGATTGACGAATTTCTCGCGCTTGCGTATTACAAAGAGCGCGGCCTTCCGGTCATCATCGTCCGGTTCTTCAACACCGTCGGGCCGCGGCAGACCGGGCAGTACGGCATGGTGCTGCCGTCGTTCGTGCGCCAGGCGCTTTCAGGTGAGCCGATCACCGTGTTCGGCGACGGAACGCAGTCGCGCAGCTTCACCTACGTCGGCGATGTCGTCGAATGCCTGATGAAGCTCGTCAACGAGCCGAAAGCGGTCGGTCAGGTATTCAACATCGGCAACAAGCACGAGGTCACCATCCTGCAGCTCGCCGAGATCGTGAAATCACTCACAGGATCGACGTCGCGGATCGAATTCGTCCCGTACGACAAGGCCTATGAAGAAGGGTTCGAAGACATGCCGCGGCGTGTACCGGATCTCAGCAAGGTCACGCGGCTGGTCGGCTACGAGCCGAAAGTCCAGCTGAACGAGATCGTCACGAAGGTGATCGAATATTTCCGCGCGCAGGGGTCCTGATTTACAATGGATGTTCCTGCGAAATATGACAAGGCTGGCGCTCGCGCTGTTTCTATTGACGTGCTCGGCAACGCCATCCTGGGCCGCCGGCCTGACGCTCTCCGTACGCGACGGCCTGGTGTCGCTCGATGCGCAGGATGTCACGGTTCGGCAGATCCTCACTGAGTGGGCGCGGGTCGGCAAGACGCGCATTGTCAACGTCGAGCGCATCACGGGCGGTCCGATTACGCTCAAACTCGACGCAGTCCCTGAAAAGCAGGCGCTCGATATCATCCTCCGCACGATCCCGGGCTACATGGCGATGCCACGCTCGACGCAGGTTGCCGATGCGTCCCTGTACGATCGCATCCTGATCATGCCCACGACGACCGCCGTTGCGGCGCTTCGGCCGCAGCAGCCCGGGCCTACTTTCGCCGGCATGCAGGGTGGCCAGGGCGCGAGCCTGACGCAACTGCGACAGATGCAGCCGACACCCTTAGCACCGGGCGTGCTGTTCGATTTGCCGAATTCAGCCGATCAGATGGATGACCCGGCGATGGCTGCCGCCGCCGCTGCCGGCCTCGTTCCCGTGCCTGCGCTCACTCCCGGTCCCTCGCCGACGTCGGCACCGCTGACGCTGCCTGGTCAACCGACGCCTCCTGCGCAGACTACTCCTGGGGCTGGAGCGCCGACCAATCCGTGGAACGCGCCGATCGGAACGGCGCAACCGAGTCTCGCTCCGCCAGCGCCAGTCGAACAGGCTCCAGCTGGGCAGCGCGTGCGCCCGCCACAGCCCGATAAATAAAGCGCTCGTCGCGATACAATTCACTAGACGCCCCCCCGGCGACGAGACACGCGCACAACAATGCCCGAAATCGATCGGTACAGGCCGGAGGACCAGCGCGGCGTCGAGGCGCTCTACAGGCGCGTCTTCGGTCCGGACGCCGCCGCCGCGAGCCGGCTGCGGTGGGACTGGCAATATCGTCGCAATCCCAACAACCCCGAAGGTCAGGCATTGCTGTGGGTCGTGCGCGAAGGCCCGACCATCATCGGCCACTACGCGACAATGCCCGTGCGACTGTCGCTCGGCGGCAAAGAGATCCAGGCCGCATGGGGAACCGATGCGATGGTGGCGCCCGAACGGCAGCGGCGCGGCCTCGGCGAAGAACTTTTCCGCACGTGGGACCGCAGCGTCGGTGCCGCGCTGGGTCTCGGCTTGTCGGGCGCTTCATCGGCGCTGCTGAAGAAGATGCATTTCCCCGACGTCGCGGCGATTCCCGGAGTGGTCAAGCCATTGACGCGGCGAGCCGTCCGCATGCCGCAATGGCCGATGACGCTCAATCGCATCGTCTCTGCGGTGACGCTGCCGATCGTGCGCGTCGCGGCGCGTGTGCGTCCGCTCCGCGCGGACGTCGAGCCCATCCGCCGGTTCGATGCATCGTTCACGGACCTGTGGGAAAGACTCGCCGATCGTTTCGAGCTCGCCGTCCGCCGCGATGCCGCGTATTTGAACTGGAAGTTCATCGAGCCGCCCCACGTGCGGTACTCGGTTGCGGCGCTCAAGCGCGACGGCCGGCCTGAAGGTTATGCCGTCTATCGCCACGTGCAGGAACCGCGCGGGCGCGTTACCGTGCTCGTCGATTTTCTGTCCGATACGCACGACGAGATCGGTTTCAAGACCCTGCTGCGGTGGGTTGATGCCGAAGCGCGCGAAGCGGGATCCGACAAGATTCGCTGCTACGCTTCGCACCTCGGGTTCCGGCGCATCATGCGGCATTCGGGTTATTTCCAGCTGAGGTCGCATCCGCTGGCGTTGGCGGCGAAGATCAACGCGGTCACCGTCCCGTCGAAGTTCTACAAGGACACCGACGACTGGCATATCACGCTTGGGGACTCGGACCAGGATGTCCGCATCAGAGAGTGGGACTGATTAGCCGCGCGCGGCGCGGGGCGGCGGGGTCCCCGCAAGCGCGCGGCGCGGAGCGGGGCGAGGGGCCCCCGCGACCAAACAACGATGTCCGCATCAGAGAGTGGGATTAAACATGGCGCTCGTCGAAGACGTCAACAAGGCGATCACTGACGCGATGAAGGCGAAAGATGCGGCGCGGCTGGTCGCGCTGCGGATGCTCAAAGCGGCATTGATGAATCGCGAGGTCGAGCGGGGCCGCGCGCTCGACGATGGCGAAGCGCGCCAGGTCGTGTCGGCGCTCGTCAAACAACGCCGGGATTCAATCGAGCAGTTCACCAAGGGCGGCCGCAAAGATCTCGCAGACAAGGAGACCGCGGAGATTGTGGTCCTCGAGGGCTACCTGCCGCCCGCGGTCGATGCCAGCGAACTGGAGAACGCTGTCGACGCCGCCATTGCCTCGACCGGCGCCACATCCGCCAAGGATATGGGACGCGTCATGAAGGCCGTGATGGCGGACCTTGCGGGGAAGACCATTGACGGAAAGGCCGTGAACGAGCTCGTGCGCCGCAAACTTGGATAACCAGCGAACGATGCGGCGCGTCGTCCCTCCCGCGACGCAAGGCGAGCAGCTCGTACGGGCGGCCGGGGTCATCGGCATCGCGACGATGACCAGCCGGATCCTGGGTCTCGTCCGCGATCAGGTTCTTGCGTATTTTTTCGGTGCGGGCGATGCCATGGACGCCTTCCGCATCGCCTTCCGCCTGCCAAATGTCCTGAGGGATCTATTTGCCGAAGGCGCGCTCAGCGCCGCGCTGGTGCCGACGTTCAGCCGGTCGCTCGCATCAGGAGACCGGGCCACTGCGTGGCGCCTCGCCTCGAACGTCATCAACGTGCTTCTTCTGATCGCCGGCGCAGTCGTCGTCGCGGGCATCGCGTTCGCCGAGCCGCTGGTCGAGCTGTACGCCTCCGGCTTCGCGGCTGTTCCGGGGAAGATCGCGCTGACGATTCGACTCACGCGCCTCATGTTTCCGTTCCTCGCGATGGTGACCACCGCGGCGGTCCTGATGGCGATGCTGAACGCACTGCATCGTTTTTTCATTCCAGCGCTTTCGCCGGCGATGTTCAACGTCGCGACGATCTTGTGTGCGGTGATTGCCGTGCCACTGGCCCAACCCCTGGGCATCGAGCCGATCACGGCAATCGCCACCGGCACGTTAATCGGAGGCCTGGGGCAAGTCCTTCTGCAATGGCCCGTCCTCCGCCGCCAGGGATTTCGCTATCACGCCGTCCTCGACCTCCGCGATCCGTGGCTCCACGAGATCGGGCGGCTTATGGTTCCTGGCGTTGCCGGCCTCGCGGCGGTGCAGATCAATCTGTTCGTCAACAGCTGGCTTGCGACCGGGTTGGGAACGGGAGCGGTGTCGTGGCTCGACTACGCATTCCGTCTGATGTACATGCCGATCGGGCTCTTCGGGATTTCAATTGCCACCGCCTCGCTGCCAACGATTTCTGGGCACGCCGCGAACCGCAACGATCCCGGGCTGCGCCAGGCGGTGTCGAGCGGGCTGCGCATGATGCTCATGCTGAATGTCCCGGCCACGCTCGGTCTGCTCGTGCTGGCGACACCGATTGTTCGCTTGATCTTCGAACGGGGCCGATTCACACCCGCGGACACCGCTGCCACTGCCGCGGCACTCATGTGCTATGCACCCGGACTGATGGGCTATTCGGCCGTCAAACTCATCTCGCCGTCCTATTAC
>Ga0184625_10000495_pt1 | contig 14981 bp, 17 predicted proteins | sample PLM3_30_b1_FD_133151 | JGI IMG/M metagenome (GOLD analysis project Ga0184625, IMG submission 133151) | Groundwater sediment microbial communities from an aquifer in East River, Colorado, USA - PLM3_30_b1 | ecosystem: Environmental > Terrestrial > Soil > Riparian zone | place: USA: East River... | reverse complement strand
ATCATCGTGCGCGAGGGCGACGCCGCTCACTCCATGTATTTCATTGCGGCAGGGGAGGTCGAGATTGCGCTGAAGAGCAAGAAAGAGCCGCTTCGGCTCGGCGGCGGCCAGGTTTTCGGAGAGGTGGCCGTGCTGCGCCGCGGACGGCGGGCGGCAACCGTGACCGCGCTCGCCCGGACCAACCTGCTGGTGCTCGATGCCCACGATCTGCACGCGCTGATGCAGCGCGACCGGCGCGTTGCCGAACGCATCGAGGACGTGGTCGAGAAGCGCCTCGGCCGTGAATCTGCCGCGTCCAGGCGCAGGGTTGCCGAGGAAGCGCAGTAACCTCGGTCGCCGTCGGACGTTCTGTCATGGCCGGGCTTGTCCCGGCCATCACGCTTAAGCAGGCATGGCGGTGCCGTCCCAGCCGTCATCACCGGGACAAGCCCGGTGATGACGGATGAGAGAGACCGAAGCGTGTTTCTGAATAGCGCGCGCTATGCACGCGCCCGGACCGACGGCTAGGCCATCGCCTTTTGCAGGTTTGCATCTACCTTATCTAGGAAGCCGGTGGTGGAGAGCCATTTCTGGTCGGCGCCCACCAGCAACGCCAGATCTTTCGTCATGAAGCCCGCCTCGACCGTGTCGACGCAGACCTTCTCGAGCGTACTCGCGAATTTCGCCAGTGCAGCGTTGTTGTCGAGCTTGGCGCGATGAGCAAGACCGCGCGTCCAGGCGAAGATCGACGCGATGGAGTTGGTCGAGGTCTCATTGCCCTTCTGGTGCTCGCGGTAGTGCCGCGTGACCGTGCCGTGCGCGGCCTCCGACTCCACGATCTTGCCGTCCGGCGTCATCAGCACCGAGGTCATCAGGCCAAGCGAGCCGAAGCCCTGCGCGACGATGTCGGACTGCACGTCGCCGTCGTAGTTCTTGCAGGCCCAGACATAGCCGCCCGACCATTTGAGTGCGGCGGCGACCATATCGTCGATGAGCCGGTGCTCGTAAGTGAGCTTCTTTGCAGCGAACTTGTCCTTGAACTGGGTGTCGAACACCTCCTGAAAGATGTCCTTGAAGCGTCCATCATAGACCTTGAGAATCGTATTCTTGGTCGAGAGATAAACCGGATAGCCGCGTGACAGGCCATAGTTGAACGAAGCCATGGCGAAATCGCGGATCGAGTCATCGAGGTTGTACATAGCCAGCGCAACGCCGGAGCCGGGGAACTGGAACACCTCGTGCTCGACTTTCTTGCCGTCCGGCGCGACGTAACTCAGCGTGAGCTTGGCCTTTTCCGGAACGCGGATGTCGGTGGCGCGGTATTGATCGCCATAGGCGTGGCGTCCGATCACGATCGGTTTCGTCCAGCCCGGGACCAGGCGCGGAACGTTCTTGCAGATGATCGGCTCGCGGAAGATCACGCCGCCGATGATGTTGCGGATGGTGCCGTTCGGCGAACGCCACATCTTCTTGAGATTGAATTCCTTCACCCGCGCCTCGTCCGGGGTGATGGTGGCGCATTTCACCGCGACGCCAACTTCCTTTGTCTTGTTGGCGGCGTCGATGGTGATCTGGTCGTCGGTCTCGTCGCGCTTCTGGACGCTGAGGTCGTAATAGAGAAGGTTGATGTCGAGATAGGGATGGATCAGCTTGTCCTTGATCAGCTGCCAGATGATACGGGTCATCTCGTCGCCGTCCATTTCGACGACGGGATTTGCGACTTTGATCTTCGCCATTGCGGATAAAACCTTTTGAAAGTTGCGCGGACAGGAAGGAAAGGCTTCCGGCGCGCGCCCCTATAGCACCCCAAACCGGGCGGCGAAAGCAGCGATTTCCCGCATTCTTTCCCCGCCTGCCCAAGGCAGGTATACCGCGCGGACGGAGAATTGCATGCCTGGGGCCGGCACCGACAAGACCAAGCGCTGGATCGAAACGCCGGCGCCGATTGTCGTTCTGGTCGAGCCGCAGCTCGGCGAGAACATCGGCGCGGCGGCGCGCGCCATGGCGAATTTCGGCCTCTCGCGCCTGCGGCTGGTTAAACCGCAAAAAGGGTGGCCGAGCGAAAAGGCGCGCGTGATGGCTGCCGGCGCCGACCGTGTTCTCGATGCTGCGGCGGTCTACGAGAGCCTCAACGAGGCGGTCGGTGACTGCAACTTCGTGCTCGCCACCACGGCGCGCAATCATGATCAGGCAAAGCCCGTGATCTCGGCGGAGACCGCGGCCGCAGAAATGGCGGCAAAGGTGGCGGCGGGCGAGAACGTCGCGATCCTCTTTGGGCGCGAGCGCATCGGTCTGGAAAACCACGAGGTTGCGCTTGCCGACCGCATTGTCACGCTGCCGGTCAATCCGGCATTCGCTTCGCTCAATTTGGCGCAGGCGGTGGTGATCGTTGCTTACGAGTGGTTCAAGCGCGCGGGTGGCGGCGAACTGCCTTTCTCGATGCCGGAAAAATCTCCGGCGGCCGCGAAGCAGCAGCTGGATGCCTTCTTTTCCGATCTCGAACGCGAGCTTGAGCGGGTCGAGTTTTTCCGACCGGAGGAAAAGCGCGGCACCATGAGCGTGAACCTGCGCAATATCTTCCAGCGCATGGTGCCGACCCAGCAGGACATCCGCACGCTGCATGGGGTCGTGAACGCAATCGCGCAGGGCCGCAAGGGCCCGGCGCGCGGCGGTGTGCTCGATCCGGCGGAGGCCCAGAAACTGCGCGACCTGCTTGCCGAACATGGGGGTGGGCGCGTGCCGGGGGAGCGCGGGCCGGTGCGCGGGCTGGCACGCCTTCTGCGGCGCAATCCGACCGAGGCCGAGCGCCTATTGTGGCAGGCGCTGGTCAACGACCGCCGGTTCGCGGGCCGCGGCTTCAAGCGTCAGGTACCGATCGGTCCGCACATCACCGATTTCGTCTCGTTCCCCCTTAAATGCGTCATCGATCTCGTGCCCGTGCATGAGAGCCAAGAGGCTGGGCAGACGCGCGCGCAGCGGCGCGCCTACCTCGATGAACGCGAATATCGCGTGGTGCAGGTGAGGGCGAGCGATGTGGAGCGGGATGTGGCGGGGGTGTTGGATGCGCTGGCCGCAGCCATTCCCGAGGGGCGTTAGGAGCTCCCGTTCTTCCCCGCGAAAGCAGAAACCTAGTTCAGGTTATAGCTGGATTCCCGCTTGCGCGGGAATGAACGAAACGCGGCCCGTCTCCTACCCCATCAACGCCTTGAGCTGCGCAACGGTGGCTGCGCGAAGTGTGGTCTGGTCATTGCCGGCGATAACGAACCGGTAGCCCCGTTTGGCCATGGCGACCGCGCTCTCGGCATCGCGGCAATAGATGCCGGGAATTTTTCCGACCTTCTTTGCCGCAGCACAAATCCTGTCGATCGCCTGCTCGACTTGCGGGGCCTGCACGTCCTGCGCCGTACCGCTGCTAAGCGCCGTTGCGAGGTCGTAAGGACCGACAAACAGTGCATCGATACCGGGGGTGGCGGCGATTGCATCGACATTGGCGAGCGCGGCTGCCGTTTCGATCATCGCGAAGGTCAGCGTGCCTTCGTTTGCATCGCGCATGTAGTCGACCGGCGGCGTACGGCTGCCCTGCAGCGCCATCGCCCGCAACGGGCCCCAGCTGCGTTCGCCGAGCGGCGGAAATTTCGCGGCCGCCGCGAATTGTCGGGCGTCGGCGGCGCTGTTGATCATCGGTGCAATGATTGCTTCGGCGCCGAAATCGAGCGCACGGGAGACCAGCGCGAAATCGTTGAGCGGCACACGCACGGCCGGAGCAGATTCGGCATGACTGAGCGCACCCACGCCGGCGATGAGTGCGGTTGTGTCCCACAGGCCATGCTGCGCATCGAGCACGACTGCGGCAAAACCCTCGCGCGCGATCGTTTCCGCGACAATAGGCGAGCCCAGCATGCACCAGGCGCCGTAGACCGTTTCGCCCGCGCGCAGGCGCCTGGCGAGAGCGAAGGCCGACTGACTCATGAGGACCTTTCGATTCGGGTCCGGCGCTCCGCGCTGGCCCGGACAGGGATGGCTAGCCGCTCTTCTTGATCTGAGCGACCGCCGCCGCGAGCAATTCGGTCATCTGAGTGCGGATCTGCTGCTCAGTGACGCCCTTCGGCTCCAGGTCCTTGATGACCTTGTGCGCAACGTCTTTGTCGCCGCTTTCGAAGTCGGCCAGCACAACCTCCTTGGCGTAGGCTTCGGCGTCTGCGCCGGTTTTGCCGAGGATTCCGGCCGCCCAGAGGCCCAACATCTTGTTCCGCCGCGCCATCGCCTTGAAACGCAGCTCCTCGTCATGCGCAAATTGCTTTTCGAAGCCTTCCTCGCGCTTGTCGAATGTCGTGGTCATGCCGTCCTCACAATCGCGATGATATATCGCGCACACTTGTGCTTTATTGCCGCCTTGCATATCGCCAGGCGACCGTCAAGGCAACATCGGGCGACGTTTTTGCGGCGAAAATACGAAGTGGAAAACATCAGGCTGGCGCGATTGTGCTGCCTCTACCGATCGGCTAGGTTGAATCTGTGCCCGGGCCGCTCGCGCGGCCAGCGCTTCCAGTCCGGTCCCGCAGCCGCGGATCTTGCAAAGTCGCAAAATAAGGAGCCACGGCATCCGATGGATTTTCACAAACCACGGTACACGCCCATGAGCCGCCGTCGCCGCATTTACGAGGGCAAGGCGAAGGTCCTGTATGAAGGTCCCGAGCCAGGAACTCTGATTCAGCATTTCAAGGACGATGCGACCGCTTTCAATGCCAAAAAGCATGAGGTGATCGAAGGTAAGGGCGTCCTCAACAATCGAATCTCGGAATATGTGTTCCAGCACCTCAACGATATCGGGGTGCCGACTCACTTCATCCGCCGGCTCAACATGCGCGAGCAGCTGATTCGCGAGGTGGAGATCATTCCGCTCGAAGTCGTGGTGCGCAATGTCGCCGCGGGTTCGCTGGCGCAGCGCCTCGGCATCGAGGAGGGCACGCAGCTGCCGCGCTCGATAATCGAATTCTACTACAAGAACGACAAGCTCAACGATCCGATGGTGTCGGAAGAGCACATCACCGCCTTCGGCTGGGCTTCGCCGCAGGAGATCGACGACATCATGGCGCTTGCCATCCGCGTCAACGATTTCCTCTCCGGGCTTTTCCTTGGCGTCGGCATCCGTCTGGTCGACTTCAAGATGGAGACCGGCCGGCTGTGGGAAAACGATGTGATGCGTATTGTCGTTGCCGATGAGATTTCACCCGACAGCTGCCGGTTGTGGGACATCAAGACCAACGACAAGCTCGACAAGGACCGCTTCCGCCGCGATCTCGGCGGCCTGGTGGAGGCCTATACCGAAGTGGCCAAGCGCCTCGGCATCATGAGCGAGGGTGAACGCCCTCAGGGCTCCGGGCCGGTGCTGGTGAAGAGCTGAGCCTGCACTTCGAAGAGCGGCTGTGATTTACGTCATGCCCGGCCATGTGCCGGGCATCCACGTCTTTAGGGCGTTTCACAACAGGCAAGACGTGGATGGCCGGGGCAAGCCCGGCCATGACAGCGGGAAGCGGATTGCCCGATCAGGCCCGGCAATGACCTGGGGAAACGCAGCCCCGCCGCTCGTCCCGGTCATCCGCGTTTAAAGCCCAGTACTTCCGGCTAGAACTTGTAGTTCAGGCCGACCAGTCCCAGCTTGAGTGTGTTGCTGAAGTCGCCTCTGTAGCCGGATGCGACGCACTGATTGAAATTTGTGGCGCTGCTACAGGCTACGTTGGTCTTTCCGAGATCGACGTAGCGGAATTCCGCGCGCGCGGTCCAGTGCTGGGAGAACATGTGCTCGACACCGACACCCGCTGTCCAGCCGACTTTCGTTTGTTTCTGAGTGAAGGAAGCAACTTGCCCGGAACTAAGAATCCCCGTGCCGATCGCGTCGGCGCTATTCTTGACGTGCCCGACAGCTGCGCCGCCGGTGACGTAAGCAAGCGTTGCATCGAAAGCGAGGCCGGCGCGACCACGAACCGTAACTAACCAATTGACATCGAATGAACTTGAAAAGTTGGCACCGCCGCCGTTGATCTCAGGAAGAAACTCGCTCGTCCTGGCGCCGATCCAGCTCCAATCGCCTTCGACCCCGTAGACGAAACTGCCCTGCTGCCAGTTGTAACCGAGCAGTCCGCCGGCTGCCCCGCCAACTTTTTTTCGCTCGAAAAGGCGTGGCTGGGAAAAGAAGAAACCGTCGCTGTCGTTGAAATAGGCGTCATGATGTGCGCCGCCACCTTGAACGCCGAGATAAACGCCGGTCCAGATCGGGGCTAAAGGTGGAGCATACGCTCGTGCGTGCGACCAGTCGGCCGCACGGCTCGCTCCAAATTTGTAGTTCAGGCCAACCAGGCCCATCGTCAGCGTGTTGCTAGAGGTCGGTCGGAAGGAGAACGAATCGCACGACTCTATTCCCGGGGTGCAGACCGTTCCTGACTTTCCGAGATCGGCGTAGCGGAATTCGCCACGAGCAGTCCACTGCGGCGCAAGCATATGTTCGACGCCGGCACCAACCGTCCAGCCGGCCTTTGTTTCCTTTTGTGCAAAGGAAACCCGCACGCTGCCCGTCCCGTCCAACAATGCGACACTGTTCTCTACATGGCCGAAGGCTACGCCGCCGGTGACGTAAAAAAGTGTCGAATCGAGCGCCAGTCCTGCGCGACCCCGGAGGGTGGCCAACCAATTGACGTCGTAGGAGTCTGAAGAATTGTCGGCAAGATTACTTCGGCCACTAGCCTTGGCTCCAATCCAATTCCAGTCACCCTCCAGCCCGTAAACAAAGTTGCCTTGTTGCCAGTTGTACCCGAGCAGAGCGCCCACAATGCCGCCGGTCTTGTCTCCTGCCCGCAGGATATCAAATGGCGATAGGGTCGCATCTCGCCGCACGACACCACCCTGAACGCCAAGATAAGCGCCCGACCAGTCAGCGAACGGTGCGGGCGCGTATATCGGCGCCTTGCTCGGCATTTCGGCGCCACGGGCCACGCTCGCCAACGCTGCCATCGACACCGTTGCGAGCAACAACCTTTTCACTATTGCAACCTCTGTCGCCCACTGAATCGGACAGGATTGCTTGCCACGCCGACTTTTGCCACGCGTCCTCTGATTGGAGGACGCGCGCGCCTTTTCCACGATGTATGTGGCCTATCGGCAACGCGAATCTGCGCGCTTGGCGCTGCTCTTCATCGAGAAAGAATGAATATCGTCGAGCCCATCCTCTTTCAGGCGCGGCACGATCCGCCGGCGCCGGCAATGTGCGCCCCCGGAACCGCTCTCGGAATTGTCAGCTACGCAAGGCTCGCGCGATTCATTCACAGCGTGGGTCACCGTGCCGTGCGGCTTGCCATCGCGCCCGGGCAGGTCGTGGCCATCAATGTGAACGACCACATTTTTCACGCCGCGCTTGCACTGGGTTTCATGCATATCGGCGCCGCCACCGTTTCAATCGGCGCATCTTTGCCGCCAGGCCTGCGCGTCGACGTCATCATCACCGACACACCTGAGGCCTTCGGCAACGCACGCAAAGCGAAGGTCGTCGCGGTGGACTTATCGTGGATGTCGGGCAAGGGCGTGCCTGTCGATGAGCGCCATGTCTATCGTGGCAACGGCAACGCCATCTGCCGCATCGCGCTGACCTCGGGGTCAACAGGCGAAGCCAAGGCGGTCGGCTTCACGCACAATAACCAGCTGGCGCGGCTTGCCCGCTACAATCACGTGTTCGGAAACGCCTTCCCGCAGTATTCGCGTTTTTTCAGCGACTACGGTCTTGGTTCAAGCGGCGGCTTCCGGCATCTGCTTTACGTGCTTTCGCGCGGCGGCACGATGTTTTTTCCCGGCGCATCGCCGATGGATACCTTGCAGACCTTCGCGCTTTACAAGGTACAGGGCTTGATCGCCTCGCCCGGCGGGCTCAGCGGCTTCCTGACCTTCTACGACGCGAACAGTGATTTCCGCTGCGGTTTCGACATCATTCTTTCGGCCGGTAGCCCGCTTCCCGATTCACTGTCACAGCGGGTGCGGGCGCGGATGTGCTCGAACCTGATTTTCTATTACGGCACGACCGAGACCTCGACCATAGCATCCGCGCCGGCGCATGCATTGGCCGGCGCGGCAGGCGCGGTGGGATATGTCACTCCCGATGTGTCGGTTCAGATCGTCGATGAAAACGGGACCAGCCTGCCTGCAGGCAAAGGAGGCGCGGTGCGCGTGCGGACGCCGGTCAATGTGCTTGGCTATCTCGACGGTCTGGCGGAAAACCAGACGAGCTTTCGGGATGGCTACTTTGATACGGGTGACATAGGCTATCTCACAGATGAGAACATGCTCGTCATCACCGGTCGCAAGAAAGAGGTGTTGAATCTCGGCGGCGACAAGGTCAGCCCGCGGATCATCGAAGACGCGCTGACCGGGTTTTACGGCGTTCGCGAAGCGGCGGCTTTCGCCGTGCCGACGGCGGCGGGTATCGACGAGGTCTGGGCACTGGTCGTGCCCGTCGACACGCTCGACGAGGCGGCCTTGCAGAAGCATTGCCGTCAGACGCTCGCGCAGACACATGTTCCCGCCCGCGTCATCAGCGTCGTCGAGCTGCCGCGCAATGCGAACGGCAAGATTGACCGGCAGCGGTTGGAGGAGGTGGTGGGGACGCTCTCCAGCAATGGGCGGGCCTGACCTTAGGGCTGCGACCGAAATTGAGCCGTCCTGCCTTGAAATTCGGCAGGGGTGCGATGACCTGTGTAGTGCTCGTCCGCACGGTTGAGGTGGCCTGTGGCGGGTGCTAGGTCAGGGTCGTCGAGACCGGAATCGCCTGAACAACCACTATGAAAGCTCGCGTCACCGTCACCCTGAAATCCGGCATTCTCGACCCCCAGGGCAAGGCCATTGAAGGCGCGCTGCGTTCGCTGGGCCTGTCCGGCGTGTCCAGCGTCCGCCAGGGCAAGGTGTTTGATATCGAAATCGAAGGGGGCGACCGCGCCCAGGCCGAGGCCCTGCTCAAGCAGGCTGCCGACAAGCTTTTGGCCAATACCGTCATCGAGAACTACCGCGTGGACGTGCTGGGATGAAAGCCGCCGTCCTCGTCTTCCCCGGCATCAATCGCGAGCGCGATATGGCGCGCACGCTGCGCCTGACCTCGGGACGCGAGCCGGCCATGGTCTGGCACGCGGAGACGGAACTTCCGTCCGGTACCGATCTGGTTGTGATCCCCGGCGGCTTCTCCTACGGCGATTATCTGCGTTGCGGCGCGATCGCGGCGCGCGCGCCGATCATGGAGGCGGTGCGCGCCTACGCAGCGAAGGGCGGCCTCGTGCTCGCCGTCTGCAACGGCTTCCAGATCGCCTGCGAGGCAGGCTTTCTGCCGGGCGTGCTGATGCGGAATGCGCGGCTCAAGTTCGTCTGCCGCGACATTTTCCTCAAGGTCGAACGTTCCGATACCCCGTTTACCCGCGGCTACAATGCAGGCCAGGTTATCCGCGTGCCGACCGCGCACGGCGAAGGCAACTACGAGGCGGATGCAGAGACCATCGCGCGGCTGGAAGGCGAGGGACGGGTGATCTTCCGCTACGTCGCGCCCGACGGGGCACGCGACCCTGCCTACAATGTCAATGGTTCGACCAACGCCATCGCCGGCATCATCAACGAACGCGGCAACGTGCTCGGCATGATGCCCCATCCCGAAAACCACGTCGAAGCAGCGATCGGCCCGACCGACGGGCGCGGCCTCTTCGCCGGGCTGGTCGAGGCACTCGACCGGGCGGCATAGGCTGTGATCCGCAACGAACCTCGCATCACGCCCGCGCTGGTCGCCGAACACGGCCTCAAGCGGGACGAATACGACCGCATCCTGAAGCTGATCGGCCGAGAGCCCTCGCTCACCGAACTCGGCATATTCTCGGCGATGTGGAACGAGCACTGCTCGTACAAGTCATCGAAGGTGCATCTGCGCACGCTGCCGACCAAAGGTCCCTGGGTGATCCAGGGGCCGGGCGAGAACGCGGGCGTCATCGATATCGGGGATGGCCTCGCATGCGTCTTCAAGATGGAGAGCCACAATCACCCGAGCTACATCGAGCCCTATCAGGGCGCCGCAACGGGTGTCGGCGGCATCTTGCGCGATGTGTTCACGATGGGTGCGCGGCCGATCGCGTGCCTGAACGCATTGTCGTTTGGCGCGCCGTCACATCCTAAGACTCGGCATCTGGTCTCGGGTGTGGTCGCCGGCATCGGCGGTTATGGAAATTCCTTCGGCGTGCCCACCGTCGGCGGATCGGTGCGGTTTCACGCACGCTACGACGGCAATTGCCTGGTCAATGCAATGGCGGTCGGCATCGCGCGCAAGGATCAGATCTTCTATGCGGCTGCCTCCGGCGTCGGCATGCCGATCGTCTATCTCGGATCGAAAACCGGGCGGGATGGCATTCATGGTGCCACCATGGCTTCGGCGGAGTTCGGCGAGGACTCGGAAGAGAAACGCCCGACCGTACAGGTCGGCGATCCGTTCTCCGAGAAGCTGCTGCTCGAAGCCTGCCTCGAGATCATGCAGAAGGGCTGTGTGATCGCCATTCAGGACATGGGGGCAGCGGGGCTCACCTGCTCGGCAGTGGAGATGGGCGCCAAGGGCGATCTCGGTGTCACGCTCGATCTCGACAAGGTGCCTTGCCGGGAGGAGGGCATGAGCGCCTACGAAATGATGCTGTCGGAGAGCCAGGAGCGCATGCTCATGGTCCTCAAACCCGAGATGGAGAAAGAAGCCGAGGCGATCTTCCGTAAATGGGGACTCGATTTCGCCGTGGTCGGAGAAACCACGCCGACGAAGCGCTTCATCGTGCACCACGGCGGCGATGTGATGGCCGACTTGCCGATCAAGGAGCTTGGCGATCAGGCGCCGGAATATAAACGCCCGTTTGTCAGCGCTGCGAAGCCAAAAGAGGTCGAGGCCGAAAGCGTGCGTGCGCCCGTCGGCACGCTTGAAGCGCTGCAAACATTGCTGGCCACACCCGACCTCTGTTCAAAACGCTGGGTCTGGGAGCAATACGATCACATCATTCTCGGCAACACCGTGCAGCGGCCGGGCGGTGATGCCGCGGTCGTGCGCATCGAGGAGGGGCCGAAGGGTCTTGCGCTGAGCACCGATGTCACGCCGCGCTATTGCGAAGCGGATCCCTTTGAGGGCGGCAAGCAGGCCGTGGCTGAATGCTGGCGCAACTTGACGGCGGTCGGTGCGAAGCCGCTCGCCATCACCGACAATCTCAATTTCGGCAATCCGGAGCGGCCCGAGATCATGGGCCAGTTCGTGGGGTGCATTCGCGGCATCGCGGAAGCCTGCAAGGCACTCGACTTCCCGGTCGTGTCCGGCAACGTCTCGCTCTACAACGAGACCAATGGGCGCGCGATCCTGCCGACGCCGTCGATCGGGGGCGTCGGCCTCATCGACGATTTCAAAAAGTCGGCGACCCTCGCTTTCAAGCGGGCCGGCGAAACAATCCTCCTGGTTGGCGAGACCACGGGCTGGCTCGGCCAGTCGATGTACCTGCGGGAAATCTGCGGACGCGAGGAGGGCGCTCCACCGCCCGTCGATCTTACCGAAGAGCGGGAAAACGGGGATTTTGTGCGAGCACTGGTCCTCGATGGCACCGCGACCGCCGCCCACGACCTGTCTGACGGCGGGCTGTTGGTCGCTGTCGCGGAAATGGCGATGGCTTCCGGCGTCGGGGCAGAATTGTCCGCGGCGCCCTCCGATATCCCCGCGCATGCCCACTGGTTTGGCGAAGACCAGGCGCGCTATCTCGTCACAGTGCCGCCGTCGATGGTGGAATCTGTGCTGGCCCGTGCCAGGGCCGCCAATGTGCCGGTGTGGACTATCGGCACAACCGGCGGCGACGCATTGACGCTTTCCGGCGAGCGCCCCATCCTAGTCACGATTCTGCGCGAGCGTTTCGAAGCCTGGCTGCCGGCCTATATGGCCGGTGAGCTGTAATAGCGGTCTCAAGAGGACCGGCCGATGGCCATGCAAGCCGGCGAAATCGAGCGGCTGATCAAGGCGCATATCCCGGATGCGCAGGTGACAATTCGCGACCTCGCCGGCGACGGCGATCACTACGCGGCAACGGTCATCTCCGCCTCATTCAAGGGCAAGTCCCGGGTGCAACAGCATCAGCTGGTTTATGAGGCACTCAGGGGCCAGATGGGCGGCGTGCTGCACGCGCTCGCTCTTCAAACCGGAACACCCTGATGGCCTTGCGGCCGGGCGTTCGTGTTCTCACGCCCAAGGGTGCGATTGCGCCGACCGGAACTTGGAGCGTAGGCGTGCGCGCCGGTGATTTCGTATTCGTCGCCGGCATGCGTGGCATCAATCCCGCAAATAACAGTTTGGTCGAAGGCGAAGAGGCTCGCATCCGCCAAGCTTTCACAAACATGAGACTTATCGCCAAGTCCGAAGGCTCCGATCTTGCGGATTGCGTGCGTTTGACCGTTTTCGTGACCGATATGAATCGCTTGCGACCGCTTTTGAACAAGGTCCAGGAGGAGTTTTGGGCTGGCGGTCCTTATCCGCCGCGTACAATCGTTGAGGTCAGCGCGCTCAACCAGAATGACTTTTTCGAGGTGGAAGGCACCTTCTATGCACCAAAAAGCTGATGATTCGGGGAATGCCTCTTGGGTTGGTGGTGTCATCTAGGATACATATATCGATGAACGAGGCGGCTGCGCCGCCCAACAGAATGGGATTTCCATGGGCATCGAGCAATTCATCGACAATGAAGTGAAAGGAAACGACGTGGTGCTGTTCATGAAGGGCACGCCGCAGTTTCCGATGTGCGGGTTTTCGGGACAGGTCGTTCAGATACTCGACCACCTCGGAGTCGCCTACAAAGGCATCAACGTGCTTGAGTCCGAAGAGATCCGGAATGGCATCAAGAGCTATTCAAACTGGCCGACGATTCCGCAGCTCTACGTGAAGGGCGAGTTTGTCGGCGGCTGCGACATCGTGCGCGAGATGTTCCAGGCCGGTGAGTTACAGCAGACCCTGAAAGAGAAGGGCGTCACCGTCCGTCAGACCGCCTGACGCGATCTCGCAGGTGGTGAAATTCCTGCTCGTTGTTGCGACGGTCGCCGACGGCGCGCTCGCAGCACTTATGATCGGGGTATCCGGTTTCCTTTTCGGGGGAGGGCCCGAAAGCATGCGCGCGGGCGCGCTTGCTGCGGCGGCTTACTTTGCAGCCGTGATCGCATGTCTTGTCGCGCCGATCGCCGGGTTCATTTTGGACAAGCGAGGTAAGACTGGTCTTGGTCTCGCGGTGGCATGGCTGCCACCTGCCGCCGCCTTGCTGGCGGTGATGATTCCGGCGCCCTACTAGGCGGCAGGCACAAAACGGTAAGCCGCGTCTTTCCTCTCAACCACGCCAATGCCCGGATAGGGCAGGTGGAAGCCGATCAGCTTGGAACGGTCGGTGGCAAGGCGGTCCAGCAGTTTGCGGCGCGTCGCTATCGCCTGATCCGGCACATGATCGGCGATGGGCTTCCACTGAGGATACTGGAAGGATATTAGCGGATGCGTGAGAACGTCGCCCCCGACAATCAACCCGTCACTGCCGGCAAGCTCAATTGATACATGGCCCTGCGTGTGGCCGGGCGTATCGATGATGCGCAGGCCGGCGACGATATCGTCCTCTGCATTCACCAATTTCACCTTGTCTTTGATCGCCGCGTAGTTGCGGCGTGCGCCGGTGACGAATCCCGCGCGCTCGGCGGGCAGTCCGCGGGTTGCGTTCTCGCCTGTCCAGAAATCCCACTCTGCTCGCGCGACGAAGAAACTTGCGTCTGGCGTGACCAGATCGTCAAGCTCATCGACCGTGCCCCAAAGATGATCGGGGTGTCCGTGCGTGAAAACAACCTTGGTGATCTTGGCCTTGTCGATGCCCGCGCCTTTGAGGTTGTCCCATAGTTTGCCCGCAGTCGGCATGAAACGATCGCCTGATCCCATGTCGATAAGAATCAGATCGCGTTCCGAGCGGACAACCGTCACATTGGTCGGCGAATTATACTGCTCGCCGGTTTGTCCGGCGGCATTGAGCAGTGCCTCGCGTTCCGCCGCCGGCGCACTCGGCGCGAGAAAACTAGTCGGCAGCACCAGATGACCGTCGCTGACGACCGTCACCTCAAACGCGCCATGCTTGAATGCAAACGGCGCCGCAGCGGAAGCGGGCAGGGCACGCGTTGCAAGGCTTGCAGCGGTGGCGGCGAGGAGCGTGCGGCGGCTGAGCTTCGACATCGACTGACGGAAGGCTTTGCGAAAGAGGTGCAGCCTTCTTACGCCAACGCTACGCGTGCCGCCAGTTGCGGCGATGCGTATGCGGGTGGCGACGCTCTTCGACTAACGCTTGCGGTTCAGGCGATTCATGATCAGGAAGATAACGCCCAGAACCAGCGCCAGTCCGATCAAGCTTTGCGTCGGTACCGTGCTCGCGAATTTCGTGACGTTGTCGGCAACCGACAGCACGAACACCCCGGAGCCTTGCCCCAGGATGAGATAGATCAGCATGATCGCGAGAATGGTGACGAAGCCAAGCTCTACGAATTCCCACAGAATCTGCTTCGCGTTGGCCATGAAATTGCGCATGGCAAGAACCTCTTGATGACACATACGATCAATGGGTGGGGAGCGTGGCCCCCCACCCTCGACTGCGTCAGCAAAGCTGATCAGGCTAGCCGTACGCGGGTGTCAGGCCATTTTCCGGTTCGAGAACAACCAGAGGACGATCCCTAAAGTGATCAGACCGACGAGACCGTTCCCGCCCATATCCTTCACCCAGGCCATGATGTTCGCCGTCACGGCGCCGAAGAAAGGAAGGTTGGCACCGACCAACAGCGAGAGCACGATCGCCAATGCCAGCAGCATCAGCGCTAATTCCGTCAACGCCCCGACCCACTCTTTAATGGTATCGATCCCTTTCATTGCGGAGTCTCCCTAGGCGAGTCCCCCTGATTCGAGGACCGCGCACCGT
>Ga0184625_10000493_pt1 | contig 15015 bp, 13 predicted proteins | sample PLM3_30_b1_FD_133151 | JGI IMG/M metagenome (GOLD analysis project Ga0184625, IMG submission 133151) | Groundwater sediment microbial communities from an aquifer in East River, Colorado, USA - PLM3_30_b1 | ecosystem: Environmental > Terrestrial > Soil > Riparian zone | place: USA: East River... | reverse complement strand
TCCTCGAGCGCGGTGAGCCTGCCGCTTCAGAGCTTCGCGGGGCAGACGGGCGAGAACGCCGAGGCACTCGCCAAGACACATGTGGCAACCAACGCGACACTGCCCGCGGTGCCGGCGGGCGATTTCGTCAAGGTGCACATGACCCTGAAAGACATGGTCGTCGAGATCGCACCGGGCGTGAAGTACAACACCTGGGCCTTCGACGGGCACGGCGCGCCGGGTCCGATCGTCCACGTGCGCGAGGGTCAGATGGTGGAGATGACCCTCACGAACGGCGGCGCGATCCCGCACTCGATCGACTTCCATGCCGCTCGCATCGCGCCGAACGTCGCCTTCCGCGACGTCGTGCCGGGCGAGTCGTTCACCTTCAGGTTCCAGGCGAACGACCCGGGCGTCTACATGTACCACTGCGGCACCAAGCCGGTCCTCGCACACATCGCGAACGGGATGTACGGCGCGATCGTCGTCGACCCGGCGACGCCGCTCCCGAAGGCCGACCGCGAGTACGTGCTCGTCGCGAGCGAGTGGTACCTGAACGGCGACGGGGTCTCCGAACCGGCGTCGCTCGACATGAACAAAGCGCGGGCGACCCAACCCGATTGGACGACGTTCAACGGGTACGCGAACCAATACGTCACGCACCCGCTGACGTCGAAGCCGGGCGAAACGGTGCGGTTCTACGTCGTCGCCGCCGGCCCGACGCTCGACACCAACTTCCACATCGTCGGGACGATCCTCGACCGGGCCTGGGTGAATGGCGACATGACGCAGTTCCAGCAGGGCGTGCAGACGGTCGGCGTGCCGGCCGGTGGGGGAGCGGTCTTCGACGTGAAGATCGACGATGTCGGGCTCTATCCCTTCGTCAGCCACGCGTTTGCGCACGTCGACCTCGGCCAGGTCGGTCTGCTGAAAGTGGGCAACCCGAAGGGCACAATGACCCACTGAGGCGCTGACGCAGACCCGGGAACATGAGCTCATCCAACGCGTGACATCGATCACTGCCCCAACCGAGACCGTCGACGTCATCCTCCGCGACGGGAGCACCCTTCGCCTACGTGCTCCTGTGACCGACGATCGGCATGCCCTCGTTCGCTTCTTCCGAGAGCTCTCGGACCGCAGCCTCTACCTTCGCTTCCATGGGCGCCCGACGATCGACGAGCGCCTCGTGAACCCCGTCCTCGATCCCGACTGGGTCGACCGCGGCGCGCTCATGGGATCAGTGGTCGAATCAGGTGAAGAGCGAGTCGTCGCGCTCGCCAACTACGTTCGTCTTCGCGATCCGCTGACGGCGGAGGTGGCTTTCGCCGTTACGGACGCCTACCAGGGACGCGGCATCGGGACGCGACTGGTCGAGCAGCTCGCCGCGCGCGCCGCGGCTCACGGTATCGAACGGTTCATCGGCGAAGTGATGGCGGACAACGCCGCGATGATCAAGGTCTTCGAAGGAGTGGGCTTCGAAGTGACGCGAACTCTCGGCGGCGGCGAGGTCGAGATGACGTTCCCGATCGCTCCCACCGTCGGCTACGCATCGCTCGTCGCGGAACGTGATCACATTGCGGTCGTCGCGTCTCTCCGTCCGTTCTTCGAGGCGCAGTCCGTCGCGGTGCTCGGCGCCTCTTCGCGCAGGGGCACGATCGGAGGCGAGCTCTTCCGCAACATCCTCCAGGGCGAGTACATGGGCGCCGCATACCCCGTGAATCGCAACGGCGAGTCGGTCGCAGGCGTTCGGGGATACAGCACCATCGGAGACATTCCCGACCCCATAGATCTCGCCGTCGTCTGTCTTCCGGCGTCCGCAGTCCTCGAGTCGGTCGAGTCAGTCCTCGATGCGGGGGTTCGCGCGGTCTGCGTGATCTCCGCGGGGTTCGCGGAGGTCGGCTCGGAAGGCGAGGAACGCCAGCGGTCCTTGCTCGCATCGATTCGCGCGCACGGAGCCCGGCTCCTGGGTCCCAACTGCCTCGGCATCTCGTCCGCAGCGGTCCGGCTCAATGCGACGTTCGCCTCGCGCGCGGCGCCGCCCGGAAACATCGGTTTCTCCTCCCAGAGCGGCGCACTTGGACTCGCGTTGCTCGAAGCAACCGAGTCACGCGGCCTCGGCTTGTCCGCGTTCGTCTCGATCGGGAACAAGGCTGACGTCTCCTCGAACGACCTGCTCGAGTGGTGGGAGGACGACTCCGCAACGGAGGTGGTGTTGCTCTACCTCGAGTCCTTCGGCAATCCGCGACGGTTTGGGACGCTCGCCCGCCGTGTCGCGCGAACGAAGCCCATCCTCGCGGTGAAGAGCGGAACCACACGTGCCGGCGCCCGAGCAGCGAGTTCGCACACCGCGGCGCTTGCCGGCTCCGAGGCGGCAGTCGATGCACTCTTTCATCAAGCGGGCGTCATCCGCGCGAGCTCGTTGGAGGAGCTCATCGACGTGGCGACGCTGCTCTCCACGCAACCGATGCCGCGAGGACGACGGGTGGCCGTCCTGACCAACGCCGGTGGGCTCGGAATCCTGTGTGCGGATGCCTGCGAGGCCGTAGGGCTGGAGCTACCGCAGTTGACCGAGGCGACGGTTCGAGCGATCGCGCCGCTGCTGCCGAGCGAGGCCAGCCTCGCCAATCCCGTGGACATGCTCGGCTCCGCGTCCGATGCCTCGTACGAGGAGGTGCTGCCGTTTTTGCTCGCCGACCCGGGTGTCGACGCGGTGATCGCGCTCTTCGTGCCGGCAGTGAGCGCCACGGCCGAAGCCGTCGCGAGCGCAATCGCGAACGCATGCGACGCGGCGAACGGCGAAAAGCCCGTTCTCGCTGTCGTCATGAGCGCCGAGGGCATTCCAAAGCCATTGCGAGCGGAGCATCGGGTCGCAGCTTTCGGCTACCCCGAGTCCGCAGCGCGGGCACTCGGCCGCGCTGCCGAGCGCGCCGACTGGCTGCGGCGGCCACTCGGGACCGGCCCCGAGGTCGACGGCATCGACACCGAAGCGGCACTCGCCGTCGTTGCGCGCGTTCTCGGCGGGACGGACGGCCGCTGGCTCGACCCCGCAGAGACGCGCGAGCTCTTGCTCGCCTACGGGATGCCGCTCGTGCCGGAACGGGTCGCGTCGTCGGCGGCGGACGCCGTTGCGGCTGCGCTCGAAGTCAGCTACCCGGTCGTGGTCAAGACGGCCGCGCCCGGCGCACACAAGACCGAGACGGGCGGCATCGCGCTCGATCTGACGAGCGAAGAGGCGGTTCGGTCCGCGGTCGAGCGGATCGGATGTCCCGTCATCGTGCAGCCCATGATCTCGGGAGGGACTGAGCTCCTGGCCGGCCTCGTTCAAGACCCCGTCTTCGGCCCGCTGGTCGCGTTCGGGCCGGGAGGCATTCTCGCCGAGCTGATCGGACAGGCCTCGTTCAGAATCGCGCCGCTAACCGATGTCGACGCAGAGGAGCTCGTGTCGGAGGGGAAGGCGGGTCGACTCGTTCGTGGATTCCGCGGTGCGCCGGCGGCAGACGTGCGGGCGCTCGTCGATCTCATCGAGCGGCTTTCGCGTCTTGGAGTGGACGTTCCGGCCGTTGCGGAGCTTGATCTCAACCCGGTCCTCGGACTTCCCGATGGCTGTGTCGCAATCGACGCTCGTGTGCGCATCGCGCGCCCAGAGATCAACGTGCCAACGAAGAGCTGGTAGTGCCCCAGCCGCGAGGACCGACGCTCCCGTCCTTCACCTCTTCAAGTGGTTCCCGTGGGCCCCGGCGACGATGGTGAGAATCAGGACTGCAGCCACCCACCGCAACCCAGAACTCTTCGTTCCCGCTCTGGCTTGTGGATCCACTCGTGCATGGCAGCCTCCGATCCGTGTTGACAAGTTAAGAATCGGCTGATCGCCCCATGAGCGCATCGGGGGACCCACCGGATCGATGCAGACAACTACGGAGGCCATCGGCTCTCGCGAGAGGAGCTGCTTGCCCCTCGAAAGCCACCTACTGACGGATGTCTCGGCGCTCCAGTCCGATCGCGCCTAAGACGATGAGGACCAACGTCACGATCGCGAGAATCGACCATCCACCCCACGGCGGCCCGTCACGCAGTGGGTTCTGGCCGAGGGCCTGGTAGTACGGGGACAGCGGCCGCCAGGCGTCGAGGGCATCGACGGCCTGCCCGAGACCATCGAGAAGCCACGCGATAACGGCGGCGCCTGCTGAGATCGCGATCGCTTGAGCACGCCCTGGCCTGATCGCGCCAGCTGCCAGCGCGAGTGATCCGAAAACGAGCGCCAGCAATGCGACGCTTACTGACGCGGCGAGGAGCCGGCCGAAGGCGATGTCGAGGTTGACCAGAACCGAACCGACCGCGACGGCGGCGAGCAGCGCGATACCCAAGACAGCGACGAGTACGCCGAGCGCGAGGAACCGCTGGACGACGAAGTCGCGTCGCCGCACCGGGTGAGCGAGCACGAGCTCGAGCGTGCCCCTCTCCTCCTCACCTGCAACTGCCCAGGATCCGGCGCCGATCGCGAAGATCAACAGCACGAGTGGTGCGGTGAGCGCGAAGATCTGACTGTTGAGGTACCCGGTCGGACTCGCGAGGTCGAGCTCCCCACCCGCGAACAGCGCGCGCAGCGACTCCGGGAGATCCTTCGCGTAGTCACTCAGAGCCGGGTCGTCCCGAATGGAGGGATAGAAGGCGATCGTCACCGCGATGAGCAGGACGAGTCCCAGTGTCCACCAGAGGACGGAGCGCGTTCGCTCGCGAAGCGACTCGACGAGGACGTCAGTCGGCATCGGAGCTCCCGTAATAGGAGAGGAAGATCTCTTCCAACTCTGGTGGCTCGCTGGTAAGGGTCTGGACGGGCAGGCGCCCCAGCTCCTTTACGAGAGCGTCCATGGATCCCTCGACCGTAAGCCGAATGACACCGTCGTCGAGCGTGAGGTGGCGCACCCCAGGCACGCGACTCAACTGCTCCCAGCCCGCGGCTGACCCGGCGAGGCGCACTTCGACGCGCCGGACGGCGCGTTGCTTCAAGCCTGCGATGGTCTCGACCGCGACCATCCGGCCGTCCCGCACGATCGCGACGCGGTCCGCGACGTGCTCGACCTGGTCGAGCTCATGAGACGAGAGGAACACGGTTCTCCCGGAAGCTGCTCGCTCGCGGATCAGGTCGAGCACATCCTGCTGACGTAAGGGATCGAGGCCGCTCGTCGGCTCGTCGAGGATGAGGAGCCTCGGATCGTGCATGAACGCCGCGATCACACCAGCCTTCTGCTTATTGCCTTTGGACAGGTCGCTCAGCCGCCGCCCGAGGTCGAGATCGAGACGCTCGGCGAGCTCGTCGACGACCCGCCGGTCCACGCCGCCGCGCAGGCGACCGAGGTACACGAGAAAGTCGAGCGCCGTGCTCCGCGAGGGCGTCTTCAGCTCGCCGGGCAGGTAACCGATCCGACGCCGAACATCGACACTCTTGTCGTGCGTGTCCATGCCGCCGACCCGAGCTTCGCCTCGTGTCGCTCGGATCAGATACAGCACCAGCCGGATCGTCGTCGTCTTGCCGGCACCGTTCGGGCCGAGGTAGCCGAACACCTCGCCCTCCTCGACGCGAAGGTCGAGATCCTCGACTCCGCGAGTGCTGCCGTAGAACTTGGTGAGCCCGGCAGTCTCGAGTGCGGGGTTGCTCGCGCTCGACACTAGTTCACCGGGCGCACACGCGACGATCATTGCAATCGTCAGCGCGAGTACGACGAGTTGGGAGCCGCATGATGACCCGATCGTAAAGAGCTAAGCAGTCCTTCCCGACCAGAGCCTGCCGGCGGCCACGGTCGCGTAGAAAGCCCATGCCCCGTAGGGGTTTCTACAGATGCTTCCGCGAGCCAAGAGCAGGAGCCTTCCTGTAACAGGAGGTGTTCCATGAAGACCATCGTGCTCGGTTACGACGACACGGAGCCTTCAATGCGCGCTCTTCGGCGCGTCGTCGAGCTCGCGAAAGCCTTCGACGCATTCGTCGTCGCGGTCGGCGTCGCGCGCGCACTCGTGCCCGTCGGCCACGGGATTGGTCCGATCGATCCGGCGGATCCGCCTGAGCTGCATCGCGAAGAGCTCGATCAAGCAAAGGCACTGTTGGACGAACTGGACATTGCGGCTGACTACGAGGTTGGTCTCGGAGATCCGGCCGACCTGATCCTGAAGGCGGCCGAGAAGCGTGGCGCCGACATGATCGTCGTCGGAACGAGCGAGCCAGGACTCATCTCACGGCTCCTCGGACTGAGCGTCAGCGAGACAGTTCAGCGCCGCGCGCACTGCGATGTACTGATCGTGCACTGATCGCCGTTCGCCGCGCGGCTGTGACCTCGCAGTCGCGCGGCGAGCCACAAGTACGGAATGAAGATGGCGACCACACCGAACATAGCAAGACATGAGTGCGACTCGGACGTAACGGATGTGGCATCGCGGCTCGCCGCGGAAGCGGACGACCGCGCCGCGCAGCTGGCTATGACCGTCGAGTCGATTTCCGATGAGCTCCTACATCTCGTCCTCGAGGTGGCGGAGTTGCGCAGCGCGGTTGTCGATCAGCGGATCGCGCTAGATGAGCTGAGAGCCCGCAGCCACGACTCTTCGAGCTTGAAGTGGAGGCTCAGCCGCTCATGAACTCCGATCGGGCTGCGTCGGTGCTCGACTTTGCGCATGTGGGCGAGAAACTTGACCGCTCGGGCGGAGGCAAGAGGATCGCGTACTCATCGCCCAACCTGGAGATCCGAGTCGAGGTATTCACCTCGCCCGGGCCCAGTGAGGTGAGGCTCGAGGAGTGCGATCTCCTCTACCTGGCGCTCGAGGGGAGCGGAGTCCTCGGCCTGGAAACCGATGACGTGCTGGCTTTGGTTCCTGGGGAGGCGATCGTCGTGCCGGCCGGGACGAGACATGTCCTCTTCGGGAACTTACGGCTGACGTTACTCACCGTTGCGACGCCGGGCTGGACAGCTTACGGAGAAGTACGCAGCGCGATCTGAGACTTTGCGGATGCCCCCGCGACGAAACTGGCCGGCGAAGCAAGGACAACGCTGAGGAGGCTCAACCATGAAGCGGATCCTGATCGCCACAGACGGGTCGGCCGCCGCGCAGCATGCCGTCGAGCTTGGAGCTCGCAAAGCACGAGGAAGCCGCGATCGCATTCGTACATGTGGTGCCGCTGTTCGATCTCGTGCCGACGAACGGCTTCGGACTCGGGGGCCGCGTCCCCTACGAGCCGAACACTCCGAGCGGCCGGTGCTCATCGGTCGGGCCGTGCCTGTCGAAGAGCCCGTCGCCGCGTGATCACGCCAGGTGCGACGCCGCAAGCGCCGCGGTCGGCCTACGTACTTCCCCGCATGGGGAGCGCGGCTCGACTGCAGGAGAGCGACGCGAATGTCCCGATGCCCGATAGACGCCACCCGCCGACACTCCGCAGGTCAACGTAATGCAGTGCTCACCCGGGAGGAGCGATGATCGGTAGAAGGTTTTGGGAAATCGGCGGATTCGTCGCCGGCGCGGTGTTGATTCTCTTCGGCGCCGTCGCGATCTACATGGGTGTCGACGGCCGAAGCACCGTCCGCGACGCTCTCAAGCAGGAGCAAATCACGTTCGGAGCCGTCGACGATCCCGCCGTTGCGAAGTACGCCGAGCAGTGGGCCGGTGAGCAGGTCGAGACCGGTGACCAAGCGCGTGCGTTTGCTCAGATCATGCGGTTCCACACCGTCAACGGCGAGTGGAACCCCGACCATCTGACATACGCGCAGATGGGACGCTTCCTCGCCGCAGACGATCCCAGCAACGCGGCAGGCACGAGCGATGAGGCGGCAGCTCTCAAGGACGAGAATGGCAGCCCGGTCTCGAACTCCTTCCGCAACACGTGGGTGACGGAGACCGCGCTTACGACGGCGCTCAATACGAGCTATATGGCCGAGCAGCTCTCGATCTTCGGCATGGTCGTCGGTGTCGCGCTGCTCCTGACGGGAGTCGGGCTCGTCATCCTCGCCTTCGCAGTCTTCGGCCGGGAGCCGGAGGCAGCGACCCGAAGGGCTCCGATCACCTCGCAGGCGGTGACCGGCTGATCCGGTAGCGCCGGGAGGCTTCCGGATTACGAGTGCTCCACTCCCGGAGCAACGCAAGCGGAGAGGGCGGGCCCACCCGCCCTCTCCGCTTGGTCTGCTCATCGAGTTTTGCCGCGTAGTTTCCCGCACGGCGAATCGGCAGCTGGCCCGATGCTCTCGAGCGCCACTCGGAGCACGATGAATTCGTCCAAAAGGAGGACGCGATGAGAGTTGAACAGATCATGACCCGCGACGTCTTGACGATCGGGCCGGAAGCCGAGGTCCGCGAGGTCGCCAGAATCTTCGTCGAACACGGCATCTCGGGCTTGCCCGTGTGCGGTGCGCGGCGCGAGGTTCTCGGAGTCGTCTCGGAGGGGGACATCCTGTTCAAGGAGCAGGGTCCGGCCGAGAGAGAACGGCATCTCTGGTCCCGCCTCGGTGGGAAGTCCGCTAAGAAGACGAAGAAGGCGCTCGCGATCAAGGTGCTCGACGCCATGACATCTCCGGCGATCACAGTCTCGCCGTATTGCTCGGTCGCAGAGGCAGCTCGTCTGATGTCCGAGCACGGCGTCAACCGGCTCCCGGTCATCAAGGGAGACGACCTCGTCGGCATCGTCACGCGGACGGACCTCGTGAGGGCGTTCACCCGCTCCGACGAGGAGATCCGCGCGGAGATCAACGAGGACCTCCTCCGTCGCACATTTTGGCTCGAGGTACCCGAGGTGGTCGTCGTCGAGGTCACACGCGGCGCCGTTCGCCTCACCGGAAACGTCGAGACCCGCAGCGAGGCCGAGCTGCTGGAGCGACTCAGCGCGCGTGTGCCGGGTGTGATCTCGGTCGAGGCTGATCTGACCTGCGCGATGGACGATACGACACGGAAAGCCAAGCGTGAGTTCGAGCGGTCGCTCGCCTGACGACAGAACTCACTCGGGCTCGAGCAGCCCCTCCGAGATCGCGTAGCGGACGAGTTCCGCGCGGCTCGAAAGGCTCAGCTTCTGCATGATGTGCGCGCGGTGCGTCTCGGCCGTACGGACCGAGATGAAGAGCTGTTTGGCAATCTCCTGATTCGTGTGGCCGAGAGCCAGGAGCCGAAGAACCTCCCGCTCGCGTTCGGATAGCGGATCCTCTTCGGCCCTCCGTCGCTCCTCTGCATCCGCCGCAATGAGCTTCGCGCCGAGCGCAGGATGCACGTATCGCTCGCCTGCGGAGACGGCTCGAATCGCCGCGACGACTTCGGTGTCCGCGGCCTCCTTGAGTACATAACCGCTGGCTCCCGCGTCGAACGCAGCCCGGACGTACCTCGGGTCGTCCTGCATCGAGAGCACGAGCACGCGGGCCTCGGGCACTGCCTGCAGCACGGCCGGCATGCCCTCGATGCCGCCCTTCTCGGGCATGACGAGATCCATCAGAACGACGTCGGGCTTGCCCTCGAGCACCTCGAACACGGCGCGGTCGGCGTTCGGCGCCTCGCCAACCGTCTCGATGTCGGCCTCTGCGTCCAGCAGCCGTCGTAGCCCTGCACGCACGACAGCGTGGTCGTCCACGATCAGGACTCGGATCATGCGATCGGTACCGCTGCTTTGAGCATTGTTCCCGCACCCTGACTCGAATCGACAGCCATCCGACCGCCCAGGAGCGCTACCCGTTCTCGCATGCCAACCAGCCCAAGACCTCCATCGCGCACGTTTTGCGGGTCGAATCCACTTCCATCGTCCTGTACCACGACTTCCACGAATCTATCGCCCCGCCTGAGCCGCACGGTCACCCGAGTTGCCTCAGCGTGCTTCAGGACGTTGGTCAATGCCTCTTGCACGATTCGGTAAAGAACGGTCTCGGTCTCCGCAGGTAAGCGTTGCTGATCATCAAGATCCGACTTCACTTCGACCGCGATGTCACCCTGCTCGGACATCGTGTCACGAAGCCGCTCGAGGGCGGGGACGAGCCCGAAGTCGTCCAAGGCCGCCGGGCGCAACTCGACCGCAAGGCGGCGCACGTCTTGCAGCGTTGCGACCACCAGCTCGCGGAGCTCGGCGATGGCGGCTCCGCCGTCGTCGGTCTGGACGCGTTCCTCGAGCGCCTTCAGCCCGAGCAGGATCGATGTCAGCGCCTGCCCGGTCTCATCATGGAGCTCGCGCGCCAGTCGAGCCCGCTCGACCTCCTGCGCCTCGACGACACGTCGAACGGCATCCCTGCTCACTCGCTCGGAGAGGTCGACGGCGGTCGCCGCGCGGGTGGCGAGCGACTCGGTGAGTCGGACGTCGTCGTCAACGAAGCTCGATGTGGCGCCCAACTTGTCGTGGGCGACGACCACGCCGATCGGCCGCCCGCGCACGACGAGCGGAACGTAGAGCGCAGAGCGAATGCCCATTCGCCGAGCTGTCTGCTGATCGATCTCGGGATCGTCCAGCACGGAGTCGACCCGCTCGCTCCGTCCCCGCTGCAGTACACGCCCCGTCTTCGAGCCGCCGAGCTCGAGCTCCATCCCGACGAGACCAAATGCATCCGATCCTTCCCCGTCGGCTGCCGCAATGCGGAGCCCTTCGGCGCCGGCGTCGGGCAGAGCGATGAGCACGAGCCGCGCCTGGATGAGACTCCTCAGTCTCCGTGCGACCAGGCCGAGAAGTGGCTCGAGCTCGAGTTCGCCAGCGAGAGCGTCTCCGATCTCGTTCATCGACTCGAAGTGGCGCAGCCACCGCGTGGAGGTTTCGTACAGCCGTGTGTTCTCGATTGCCACGGCCGCCTGTGCAGCCAGAAGCTGTGTCAACTCCTCGTCCTCATTGGTGAAGTCGCCGCCTGCCTTCTCCGTCAGATACAGGTTCCCGTAGGCGACACCGCGAAGGAGAATCGGAACGCCGAGGAAGCTCTTCATCGGCGGATGTTGAGCCGGAAACCCGACCGAGCGCGGATCGTCGCCGAGGTCATGCAACCGCAGCGGCTCCGCGTCGCGGATGAGCACGCCAAGAATTCCCCGGCCTCGAGGAGGGTCGCCGATCGCGGCGTGTGTCTCCGGATCGATCCCGGTCGTGAGGAAGCGTTCCAGGCCCTGTCCCGTACGGTCGATGACGCCCAGCGCGGCGTACCGTGCGCCGGTGAGTTGAGCTGCAGTTTCGACGAGCTGCTGTAGGAGTGCATCGAGGGAGAGCTCTGAGCTCAGCGCGATCCCCGCGTCGACGAGGACGCGCAGACGATCGAGTGCGGTCTGCTGCGACATGGGCCTCCCGGAGACTTGAGGACGCAGCCTAGAGGCTCCGTGCGTTCGGACCGTACTTCTCCGCAAGTACGTTTCGGAGGAGCGCCGATGCGTGCTTGCCCGGATTGGCCGATTCTGCCTGGGTGAGCGCGTTCGCAACCCTCTCCCCTGGCGGTGTGGGCCCCGAGCCCAAGGTGGCGGACGCCATGCACTGGGGGCTCGTGGGCTGTCCGTCTGACGCGTCACTCAAGAGCGTCGCTGCCTTGATGAACGAGGAGCGGGTCCACTGCGTCGTCGTGATCGACGATCCTTCGGATGTCCGTTCGCTGTGGGGAGTCATCTCCGATCTCGACCTGATCGCGGCTGCAAGCGTCCGCCGGCTGACGGAGCAGGAGGCGGGCGGGACCGCGATGACGCCCGCCGTGACCGTCGGGCCCGGCGAGCACCTCGAGCACGCCGCCTACCTGATGACCAAGCACGGAGTGGCGCATCTCGTTGTCGTCGATCCGATCGAGCAACGCCCGGTCGGGGTCCTGTCGACGCTGGATCTCGCCGCGGCGCTGTCCGTCGCGTAGCGCCTCCCTCGGCACGAGCACGGATGCGTACTTTCCCGCGCTCCATTCGCGGTGCCGTGCCGATGTCGCCGCCTCGTCCGAAAGCGAGGCTGCATGCAACGAGCGAAGGAGACTCTTATGAACACACCGATCGTCGAGGCACGTTCGCTCCGCAAGACCTATGACACCGGTGCCGTCCAGGTCGAGGCTCTTCGCGGTGTGGACCTCATCCTCGAAGCAGGCGAGATGGTCGCGATCATGGGACCGAGCGGCTGCGGCAAGACGACGCTGCTCAACTGCCTCTCCGGCCTCGATTCGATCGATAGCGGTGAGGCGGTTATCGAAGGGACACCCCTAGCCGCGATGTCCGATCGCGAGCGGACGGATTACCGCGCGCGGCGTATGGGATTCGTCTTCCAGTTCTACAACTTGATCCCGGTCCTGACCTCCGTGGAGAACGTTGAGCTACCGCTCCTCGTCGCGAGGGTGCCGGGGAGTGAGGCTCGGGAGCGAGCGCTCGAGGCGCTCGACCTCGTCGGACTCGCCGACCGCGCCGGCCACGTTCCGGACGAGCTCTCGGGAGGCGAGCGCCAGCGTGTCACTATCGCGCGGTCGCTCGTCAACGACCCGGCAATCGTGTGGGCAGACGAGCCGACGGGCGACCTCGACTCCGAGAACGCGGCCGAGATCGTCGCGTTGATGCGACGGCTCAACCTCGAACGCGGACTGACCTTTCTCATCGTGACGCACGACATCTCGGTCGGTCGCAAGACCGACCGCATCGTGCGAATGCTCGACGGCGAAGTCGTCGAGGAACAACGGCTGGAGGTGCCACATGTACTCGCGGGTCACGCTGCTTGAGATCGACACGCTGCGAGTCGACATCGACGACGCCGCCGCGCTCTTTCGAGCGCAGGTCGCGCCTGGTCTCGCCGAGCAGGAGGGCTATGAGGGCGCCGTTGCGCTCGTCACGGCCGAGGGGAAGGGAATGATCGTCACGTTCTGGGATACAGAGGAGGCAGCTCAGGACGCCTCTGGCTTCGCCTCGGCGGAGCTCGAACGCTTCGTGACGATGTTCAGATCACCCCCTGGACGCGAGGTCTATGAGGTCGCATTCGCCGACATGCAAGGCGTCTTGGCGGCGTAGCCGATGAAGGAAGTCTTCGGCATCCCAGTCGACACCCTCTTCGTCGTCCTCCTCGTCGGGCTCGGCATCTCGCTGTGCGCGCTGGCTGCTCTCGCCCTTCGGAACCCAATCTTGGTGAAGCTCGCAGTTCGCAGCGTCGGCCGGCGCCGCGGCCGTAGCGCCCTGATCGTGGTCGGGCTGATGCTCGGAACCACGATCATCGCCGCCGCCCTCACGACCGGCGACACGATGAGCCACACGATCACGGCGACCACCGTCTCGACGCTCGGAGCGACCGACGAGACCATCGCCCCGGAGGGCGCCACGGACGACATCCCGGGCGCACTCGGCGCCGCGACCGGAACCGGGTGGGTCGACGAGTCGGCGGTGAGCCGCATCGAGTCGGCCGCGGCGGGGTCCGGCCTCGTCGACGGGATCACGGGCGCGATCGTCGACCAGGTGGCTGTCCAGGCTCCGACTGCCGGTCAGAGCGAGCCGAGCGTCGTCCTCTTCGCCGGCGACCCGACCAGGATGGACGGGTTCTCACCGATCCGAGGTTCTGCCGGAGCCACGCTGTCGCTCGCCGACCTGCGTCCGCGCGAGGTCTATCTAAACGCGAAGGCCGGGCGCGAGCTCCGCGTCGAGGCTGGAGATCCCATCGTTATCTACGCCGGCGGACCGCCTGTCTCTGCCCGTGTGCGCGACGTCGTCAGGTTCGACGGTGCCGGGACAGCCGACACCGCCCTGCTCATGTCCCTCGGTCAGGCGCAGAAGCTGTTCGACCGCAGCGGCCAGGTCAAGCTCGTTGCCGTGTCGAATCGCGGAGGGGACGTCTCCGGAGCACGCCTCTCGGACGACGTTGTCGCACTGCTTCAGCCGGTCGCGAAGGAGCTTGGGCTCGAGATCCAGACACGCAAGGCGGACGCGATCGAGGACGCGGACGCCGCGGGCAACGCCTTTATGGCTTTCTTCACAACCTTCGGGACGTTCTCGATCGCGGCAGGAATCCTCCTGATCTTCCTCATCTTTGTCATGCTCGCCGCCGAGCGGCGAAGCGAGCTCGGCATCGCCCGCGCGGTCGGCACGCGGCGCGGGCACCTCGTCCAGATGTTCACCTTCGAAGGCGTTGCCTATGACCTCGCCGCCGCACTCGTCGGCGCTCTGCTGGGAGCGCTCGTCGCGCTCGGGATGGTCACAGTGATGTCAAGCGCTTTCGCCGCGGCAGACGCAGACGAGGGATTCCAGATCCAGTTTGCGGTCTCACCCCGCAGCCTCGTCATCGCGTTCGCGCTGGGGATGCTGCTTACGCTGCTCGTGGTAGCCGTCTCGGCGTGGCGTGTCAGCGTGATGAACGTCTCCACGGCAATCCGCAACCTTCCCGAGCCGCCGACGAACCGACGGCGGCGCAAGTTCGTGCTCGCATCCGTGACGATCCTCCTCGGCGTCCTGCTGATGCTGTCGGGCGCGAGGTCGGGCACGGCGACCCCGCTCATGCTCGGTGTGTCGCTCGTGCTCCTCGGCCTCGTGCCGCTGCTGCAGCTCGTTGGCGTTTCCGAGCGGATCGCCTACACGACCTGTGGAAGCGCGATCGTCGTCGCGCTCATGCTGCCGTGGAACCTCTGGGACGCAGTGTTCGGGAAGCTCGCGATGGACTTCTCGACGTGGATCGTCGCAGGGCTCATGATCATCGTGGGCGCCGTCCTGATCCTCGTCTTCAACGCCGATCTGCTGCTAGGCCTCGTCATGACGGCCTTCGGGAGGATCCGTGCGCTCACTCCGGTGCTGCGCATGTCGGTGGCGTATCCCCTCGCCGCGCGCTTCCGGACAGGCACGACGCTCGCAATGTTCACCCTCGTCGTGTTCACGCTCGTGACCGGAACAGTGTCGAACGGGTCGTTCGTCCATGCCATCGGCGTCGACGATGTCGGGGGCGGATTCCAGGTTCGCGCCGGAACGACGGGTACAGCGCCCATCGACGACATGGCGCGAGCGCTTCGGGAGACGCCCGGAGTGAACGCTGCGGACTTCACGGCCGTCGGCAGCCAGTCGGTGCTCGCCGTCGAGGCGAAGCAGCTGGGAGGCGGACGTCCGTACGAGACCTACCTCGTCCGCGGGCTCGATTCG